>Ga0180438_10001250_pt1 | contig 45215 bp, 42 predicted proteins | sample SS_ome_12_FD_132455 | JGI IMG/M metagenome (GOLD analysis project Ga0180438, IMG submission 132455) | Hypersaline lake sediment archaeal communities from the Salton Sea, California, USA - SS_3_D_2 metaG | ecosystem: Environmental > Aquatic > Non-marine Saline and Alkaline > Hypersaline >...
AGTGTTGTGGCGTTTCGATATCTCTGCTTCCTGCTCTTCCTCACCCTATCTTTCGGATGGCCGGATTTATATCGCAGACGATGAAAACAGTTTTTATTGTCTTGATCCGGAGGGAAAACTCCTGTGGAAAACACGGATCGCAAGAAAAATCACCAGTGGTGTTGCGGAGAGGGGAGACCGGGTCTTTCTAGGCACGGAAGACGGGCAGCTCTATTGTCTTAGTGCGGAAGGCGGGGAAGAACTCTGGCGATTCCAGGCAGGTGATGCGATCCGTTCGAACTTGGCGATCTGGCAGGATTTTATCCTGTTCGGGTGTGATGACCACTCTGTCTATTTTGTCGACGAAAGGGGGAGCCTCTCTGGGAAGTACGATGCCGGGAGTCGGATAGGGAAAACCCTGACCGTCGATGAAAACTTGCTTTATTTCGGAACGGAAGACCGGTATTTGCAGTGTTTGAATTTGGAGCGGAAAAAAACGAAATGGAAAATTCTCTCTGGCGGGGCCACTTTTGTCCCTCCCGTTGTCGCTGGGAAGCGAGTGCTGTATCTTTGCTGGAATTGTGTTTTATACTGCTTGAATAAAAAAAGCGGGACGATACTCTGGTGGGGTTCCATCCCTTCCCGGAGTCACTATAGGGTGGAAGTTATCCAGGACAAGGCCGTGGTCTCTTCTTTTTCTCCGGAACTCCTGTGTTTTGACCTGAAAACGGGGAAGAATCTCGGTGCCTTCAATGCAACCCGGGAGATCAAGTCCAATCCTGCCTGGCTGGCTCCTTATCTATTGATCAATCTCTACGATCCGGATTACGATGCGGGAAAATTGGTTTTCCTGAAAAAAGAGGTAAAGGCGACTCTTTTTCCGTCCAAAAAATCCCCCAGCAAAAAAAACGAGGAGATCATCTTTAGGGCGGAAGCAACGGGATTCCATCTCCCGATGTTTGAATTTTTTCTGACCAGGTATATCGCAGCGCGCTTTTATCCCGGAATTTTTCTCCTGTTCCGAAAGGAAGAAAAAAAGGTCGTCCAGGAAAGCTCCGATTCGGGAACCTGGGAATGGTTTCCGGAGGAAGAGGGCCTTTATGATATCGAGGTCGGGATCCTCGATGAAAAGGAACAGGCTCGTGCGGAATTTCCTTATTTGATTCATGAGGGGATTGTATCCGCTTCCCTTTCATGTGCCTTGCTATCGCCCCAGCATATCGGGCAAAACATCGAATTTACGGCCTATTCCAAGGGACTGGGAGATCCCCGGTACGAGTTCCGCCTCGGTCGTCTGAGATGGGCAACCTTGCTCTCCCAGTTTTCCATCTTAGTTTTGGAAACAGATGAGGTTGTCCGGGAGGAATCGGAGAGGAATAGATGGACATGGATTCCTGAAGATCCAGGGATGTATTTGATCAGGGTCATTGCCAAGGAGGGAGAGGAAGAAGTGTCAGCTCATGTGGTCTTCGATATCGAAGAAGAAAAAGTAATCGATTGAAAGAATCGATAGAAAAAAGTTTTAAGTGGAGGGAAAAGCATGGATAGAGATGAAGCTTTGGAGCTCGTAAAAGCGCATTTGAAGAACAAAAATCTCGTCAAGCACTGCCTGGCCGTGGAAGCCTGTATGAGAGCGATGGCAAGAAAACTGGGGCAGGATGAGAAAATCTGGGGACTTGCAGGGATTTTGCACGATCTGGATTATGAGATTACCGAAAAAAGTCCGGAGCTGCATACCACAGAGACCGTCAAGATCCTGACCGAAAAAGGATTGAGCCCAGATATCATCCGGACTGTTCAGGCCCATGCCGGCCAGGTAGAGTGCCGGAATGAGATGGAATGGTCGATTTATGCGATCGATCCTCTCACCGGTTTGATCATCGCGGCCACCTTGATGCATCCCAGCAGGAAGCTCAGGGAAGTGGACTTGGAGTTCGTGAAAAGGCGGTACAAAGAAAAAAGTTTTGCCCGGGGAGCGAGACGGGAGGATATCGAACGGATCGCAAATATCGGGATGGAGCTGGATGACTTTATCGGGATTTGCCTGGGGGCCATGCAGGAGATCGACAAGGACCTGGGCCTCTGATCGGTGAGAGCAGGATCTTGTATCGATAGTGAAGTATAATTTTTAATGATGTATAATATTCGATTCTAAAATAAAAGGAGGAAGAGATATGAATGGTGTCGTAAACGTTCCACGCCCTTTGAATGAACCTGTGTACAGCTTTGCGCCCGGGAGTCCCGAAAAGGAGGCTCTGAAGGCGCAGCTTAAAAAGATGCTTGGCGAGACCATGGAAATTCCCTTGATAATCGGGGGAAAAGAGATGAAAACAGGCAATTTGGCTGACATCCGCTGTCCCCATGACCACCATCATCTTCTTGGTCGTTATCACAAAGCCGGTCCGGAAGAGATAGAGACAGCCGTTGCTGAAGCCAAGAAGGCCTGGAGAGACTGGTCGGAAATGGACTGGATCAGCCGTGCTTCCGTGTTTTTAAGAGCGGCCGAGCTGTTGGCGACAAAGTACAGGGATGTCCTGAATGCCTCGACCATGCTCGGGCAGTCCAAGACTCCCCACCAAGCAGAGATCGATGCTGCCTGCGAGTTGATAGATTTTTACCGTTATAATCCCTATTACATGAACCAGATTTATACGGAACAGCCCGATTCGTCGGGAGCATGCTGGAACTATGTTGAATACCGGGCCCTTGAAGGATTCGTGTTTGCCGTAACGCCCTTTAACTTCACATCTATAGCCGGAAACCTCCCCACTTCTCCGGCAATGATGGGAAATGTGGTGCTCTGGAAACCCGCTTCCTCTGCCGTGTATTCCGCCTATTTCTGCATGCAATTGTGGAAAGAGGCGGGGGTTCCCGACGGAGTGATCAATTTTATTCCTGGACCGGGACGGTATGTGGGCGATCCTGTTCTGGAAAAAGCGGATTTGGCCGGTGTCCATTTCACCGGGAGTACCGCTGTTTTTCAATCCATGTGGAAAACGATCGGCGGCAGTATCATGAATTACAGGTCCTATCCGAGAATCGTGGGGGAGACAGGTGGAAAAGACTTTGTTTTTGTCCATGCCTCGGCTGGCATCGAAGCCACGGTAACCGCATTGGTTAGAGGTGCGTTCGAATATCAAGGCCAAAAATGTTCCGCAGCCAGCAGGGCTTACATTCCTCAGAATATTTGGCCGTCGATGAAGGAAAATCTATTGGATCAGGTCAAAACGATCAAGATGGGCGATATCACCGATTTTTCGAATTTTATGGGAGCTGTGATCGACAAGCCCGCTTTCGACAGCATCGTGGAATACATCGAATATGCGAAGAATGCACCCGATGCCGAGATCATTGCCGGAGGCGGATACGATGATACTAAAGGGTATTTCATAGAGCCCACGGTCGTCCTGACTTCGGACCCGAAATTCAAGCTGATGGAAGAGGAAATATTCGGGCCGGTCTTGACGGTTTATGTGTATCCGGAGAATGAATTCCTTAAGACTCTCGAAATGTGCGATGCGACTTCCCCTTATGCCTTGACCGGCGCTATCTTTGCCAACGATAGAAAAGCTGTCACGGAAGCATCAAGGGTTCTGCGCCATTCGGCTGGCAACTTTTACATCAATGATAAGCCGACAGGAGCTGTTGTCGGGCAACAGCCCTTCGGGGGAGCTCGCGGATCGGGAACCAACGATAAAGCAGGATCATATTTGAATCTACTCCGGTGGGTCAGCGCCAGGACCGTTAAGGAGAATTTGAATCCTCCGAAGGATTATCGCTATCCCTACATGAGTGGAGAATAGAAAAGAAAGGGTGAAACATGAAAGGAATACTGGAAAAGCTTCAGATCAAGGAGTTCAACATTGGTGCGTGTGCGGGTCCGGATGATTGGTATGAGGACCCGGCAGGCGAGGAGATCGTCTCTTACAATCCGACAACGGGCGAGCCTATCGCCAAGGTGATTCAAGCCACGGAAAAAACCTACGAACAAGTCTTGAAACAATCCGTGGAATCTTTTAAAAACTGGAGGATGATTCCGGCTCCGAAAAGGGGGCTGATCGTCAGGGATTTGGGGGAAGCTCTCCGGGAAAAAAAAGAGCCTCTCGGGGACCTTGTCACGTTGGAGATGGGAAAGATAAAAGCCGAAGGACACGGCGAGGTCCAGGAAATGATCGATATTTGCGATTTTGCCTTGGGGCTTTCCCGTCAGCTTTACGGCCTGAGCATGCACTCGGAACGGCCTGCGCACAGGATGTACGAGCAGTGGCATCCCCTCGGAGCAGTGGGGGTCATCACGGCCTTCAATTTTCCGGTTGCGGTCTGGGCCTGGAATGCGGCGATCGCAGCAGCCTGCGGCGATACGACCGTATGGAAGCCCTCCTCGGATACCCCTCTGACTGCCGTCGCTGTGCAGCACATCGCGAATCGCGTCATGGCGGATCATGGGCTGAAGGGAATTTTCAGCATCGCCATAGGAAGAGGGGCGGTAGTGGGCGAGCACATGATAAACGATCCCAGGCTCCCGTTGATTTCTTTTACCGGTTCTACCAGAATGGGGCGCCGTGTATCCGAAGCTGTTGCCAGGCGTTTCGGCCGCACTATACTGGAACTGGGAGGAAATAATGCCGTCATCGTTTCCGGGGATGCCGATTTGGATATGGCCGTGCGCACCATTCTATTCGGAGCAGTGGGAACAGCCGGTCAGCGCTGCACGTCCACGCGCCGGATCATCATGCACAGATCGATCGCCTCGGAGCTTTCCGATCGGCTCGTGAATGCCTATAAACAGGTGGTTATCGGCGACCCTCTCGAGGAAGGAACCTTGATGGGGCCTCTTGTAACGAAGGGAGCGGTAGAAGACATGATGGCGGCCCTGGAAAAAGCGCAAGAACAGGGGGGAGAGATCCTTTGCGGAGGGAATCGGCTTCCCGATCGTGGCGAGCGGTTCGTCGAACCCACGATCGTAAAAATGCCCGGACAAACAGAGATCGTTCACATCGAAACCTTTGCCCCGATCCTTTATCTGATCGAGTATGACGACATCGAAGAAGGTATCCGGCTGCATAACGAGGTTCCTCAGGGATTGTCCAGTGCTATCTTCACGACCAATCTTCTCACGGCTGAAACGTTCCTTTCTCATGCAGGTTCGGATTGCGGGATCGCCAATGTCAATATCGGGACTTCGGGAGCGGAAATAGGCGGAGCATTCGGGGGAGAGAAGGAAACCGGAGGGGGAAGAGAATCAGGATCCGATGCGTGGAAGGGCTATATGCGCAGACAGACCAACACTATCAACTGGTCCAAGGAGCTGCCTCTGGCACAGGGAATTAAGTTCGGAGATTGATGGGACCGAAAGTCACGCCGGATATGCCGGTCGAAGACCTTGTCCGAGTATTCCCGGAGGCCGTGGGTTTTTTGACGAAAAAGGGGATCCGATGCATCCGGTGCGGTGAACCTCTCTGGTGTACCATAGGAGAATTGCTCGAGGAAGAGGCGGTTCCGGATCCGAAAAACATGTTAGATGAGCTGAACGAATTTTTGAATCCGTAGAACCTTTCCCCGGCTATTTTCGTTGATTGATATGGAGAGGAAAAATGGTAAAAAAACTTTCACGGTCGGAAAAGAACAAAATGATCGGTGGTGTCTGTGCCGGATTCGGGGAATATTTCGATATCGACTACACCCTTGTCCGGCTCATCTTCGTGGCTCTGGCATTGATGACAGCCATATTCCCGATGCTGATTTTTTATATTGTCGCATGGATCGTTATCCCTATTGACAAGAAGAAATAGAATTTATCGGTTTATTTCGCGGTGACCCAAAAAAGAGGATAGAGTTAACTCTAAATGGGTGCCCCCCCTTTAATCGTTTGACTTATCCATAATTATCCGCTATTTTTAAGGCTGTTCCGGGAACGGTTCCCCGATCGGGTGGATAGGTACAGTTTGAGACAATGGTTACGAAACAGGATATTCCCTTCCGGCACATAGCCATCGAAGGAATGATGAAATCCGGGAAAACCCGGCTGGCAAATATTCTGGCGCAGAAAATAAGCGGAAAAGTTATCTTCGACCGGTTGGAAAACCCCTATATCAAGGATTTTTACGATGAACTGGAAGGGGCCGCTTTTCTCGCACAACTGGTTTTTCTGATAAACAGGTATCACCAGCAATCAAGACTTCTCCAGCGGGACCTCTTCGAAGAGAGAGTGATCTGTGACTATATGTTCGAGAAAGACAAAATCTATGCCTATCAAACGCTGACGGATGATGAGCTGGTCGTTTACGAAAGGATTTACAGCATTTTGACAGAGCGGGTAGCGAAACCGGACCTCGTGATCTATCTCCAGATTTCCCTCCCGACGTTGTTGAGGAAAATCAACAAAGAGGGATCGGACGTTGAAAAGAACATCTCGGAAAAATATTTGGAGGATGTCCTGGGGGCCTTCGATTATTTTTTCTTCAATTACCAGGGCGCACCCCTGCTCGTTGTGCGGGCCGATGAGCTGGATCTGGACAGAGAGGAAGATGTCTTCGATCTTGTCGACAAGATAAAGCAAATGAAGAAGAGTCCGCTTTTTTATGTGCCGTTAAGTAAGACCGGTAAAATTGACAAATAAATGACTTTACCTCAATCTCGATATCCAGCAGGCGAGATGGGGAGAAAGGAAGAGAAATGTCCGATGAAAAAATCCCGAAGATTACGATTCCTTATCTTTTAGCGAAAAAGAGTCAGGGAGAAAAAATAGTCGCCCTGACAGCCTATGATTTCCCTACGGCTAAGATCGTCGATGAAGCGGGCATAGAGGTGATCCTGGTCGGGGATTCCTTGGGGATGGTCGTCCTCGGCTACCAAAATACCATTCCTGTAACGATGGAGGAGATGATCCATCACACCAGAGCTGTGGCAAGGGCTGCCCGCAGGCCTCTGATCGTCGGGGACATGCCTTACTTCTCCTTTCATTTGTCCGCCGATGAAACGGTCCGGAATGCCTCACGTTTTCTGAAAGAAGCGGGAGCACAGGCAGTCAAGATCGAAGGAGCCTCGAGAAAAAGACTGAAGCTCATCGCAGCCCTTATCGAAGCTGAGATCCCGGTTATGGGACATGTGGGATTGACCCCTCAATCCATATATCACCTTGGCCAGTTCAAGGTTAAGGGCAAAGAGATCGATGAGGCGAAACAGATCATTAAGGATGCCAAAAACCTTGAAAAAGCCGGTGTTTTCGGCATTGTCCTGGAATGTGTCCCGATGGAGCTGGCGAAGGAAATCACTCAAAGAGTCAATGTTCCCACGATCGGCATCGGGGCCGGACCGCATTGTGACGGTCAGATACTGGTGTTTCATGACCTTGTCGGATATGCCAACGGCTACCTCCCCAAGTTCGTTAAAAGATATGCAGATATTCACGGGATTTTAGACAAGGCGATAAAAGGGTATATCGCGGATGTCCGAAAGGGGGAATTTCCCGGCGATGGTCACTCCTATCACATAAAAAAAACCGAGGTCCTGGAAAAGATCTTGAAAGAGAACGGAGAGAAGGCGTCGTGAAAGTTATTGCGAAAATCTCCGAGATCAGAGCGACGATCGAAGAGCAAAAATCATCGGGAAAGAGTGTGGGTTTTGTTCCCACAATGGGTTTTCTCCATCATGGGCATTTGAGCCTGGTGAAAGAGTCGCTGATTCAATCGGATTGTTCGGTTGTGAGTATATTCATCAATCCTGCTCAATTCGGCCCCCAGGAAGATTTCCAGAAATATCCCCGGGATATGGGGAGGGACTCTGCCCTGTTGGATGAGCTCGGAGTGGATTTTTTGTTCGTTCCCGATAAAAATGAAATGTATCCCGAAGGTTTTAGGACATATGTGGAGGTGACAGGCTTGCAGGACGATTTCGAGGGGCGGTCGCGGCCCGGGCATTTTAGGGGCGTCTGCACGGTCGTTCTGAAGTTGTTGGAAATCGTGAAGCCCGATGTCGCCTTCTTCGGACAGAAGGATGCCCAACAGGCTGCGGTTATTAAGAGGATGGTCCGTGACCTTAACCTGGATCTGGATATCCAGGTCCTTCCCATCATCAGAGAAAAAGATGGATTGGCCCTCAGTTCCCGGAATATTTATCTTACTCCGGAACAGAGAAAAGCAGCCACATGCTTGATTAAAAGCCTGAGGGAAGCAGGCCGCCTGATCGAAAACGGAGAAAGGGATCCCGGGATTATCCGAAACCGGATGGAAAGGGTGTTCGATTCGGAACCCCTGGCGGATCTGGACTATATCGCGATCGTCGATTTGGATAATTTCCAGCCTTTAGCTACAATAGGGAGCGAAACGTTGATAGCGATCGCCGCAAAAATCGGAACGACCAGGCTTATAGACAATATGATCTATCGCAGCAAGGAGTGAAATGTCGTGAAAAGAAATATTTTAAAATCAAAGATCCAGAGAGCTGTCGTGACCGAGACACACATCGATTACGATGGGAGTCTTACGGTTGATGAGCGATTGTTGCATGCTGCTGATATGCTCCCTTTCGAACAGGTGCACGTCTATAATGTAACCAACGGAGAAAGATTCGTTACCTATATCATCAAAGGCGAAAAGGATTCGGGAGTTATAGGGGTGAACGGCGCGGCCGTCCACAAAGCCTCTGTCGGGGATCTCTTGATCATCGCCACTTACACCCTCATGGAGGACGAGGAGATCAGTTATTTCTGTCCCAAGATCGTTCTCGTCGATGAGAAAAATCGGTTACACGGGAAGTAATCTTCTCGTTGAGATCCGTTCTACCTGGCTGCCCAGCCTTTCAGCTCCTCGTATGCGACCTCCCCGCAGATGATATCGTTCGTTTCCGTATTCATGAACGTGGGGGTGCGCAGCTGTCCGCCGCAAACGGGTTCTATGATATTTCTATAAGACCTCATCAGATCGGCGTTCTTTTCATTATGCCAGATCTCGAGCCTATCGATTTCTGCCCCGGTTTCTTTCTCCAGCCGGTCCACAAGGGGCATCATTGCGATACAGTGGGGGCATTCCCGGGCGTGGAACATCAGCAGTTTTTTCATATCATTTTCTCCTTTTGAAAAGCCCGCACCAGCATTCTCCTTCCTCCTTGTCTTTGTATGTTTCATGGATCCGGAAATTGCAGGGGCAAACGAGCTTCAGGTCTTCTTCGAAATCCTTGTCGATCAAACGGCACGGGCAGTATTTCATCCCGTGGTTTTTCTCGCAAGCGAATATTCCATTTAGCAGCGTGTCCACTTTTTTTTTGTCAGGGTTGACTTCGAAGTCGTTTCCCTCCGTGAATCTTCCGATGGCATTTCGGAAATCCTCTGTTGTCATCGGGATTTCCTCAGGGCTGCAGATCTTTTTGGCTTCTGCGGAAGAGATCGCGACATAGGCTTTCTCCACCATGCATGTCGGGCACACATCAGGGGGCTTGATCCCGTAATGGATATCGTTACAGACATGGCAACGCCAGAATTTTTTCACTTTTTTAACCTCATTTGGTTAGGTCAGTCGATATTTTTATGCGTTGATCGCACGATTGTCTCAGGCCATCTTGGCTGTTTCCTGTTCCAGTTCCGATTTTCTGGTGCAATAGTAGCCGTTCTTCATTTCTTTTTCTCTGTAAACAGGACATTGGGGGCAGTTACAGCCTTTTTCCTCGGTAATGACTTTGCTCTTCCCGATGAGGGGATGACAAAATCCCAGCTCCGTCTCTTCTGCAACATAGGTGGGGCAGGTCTTGCAAATGCATTGCTGTTTGACCATCGGGAGCATTTCCTCGAATTCAGCGATCATTGCATCGGCTTCCTCAGCCGATTTGCCCTGCTTTTCGATCAGCAGGTTTTTGACCGTTTCTTTCTGGCCCATCTCTTGTGCGGGCGCTTCTTGAGAAGGTGCTTGTGCCGCAGTCTGCGCTGCGGTTTCTTCAGCCATTTCTTCATTTTTCTTGCAAGAAGTCAGCCCGAAATAGGCCGTCATCATGCCGAGGGCGCCACAGCCGCTTTTCCCGAAAAAATCTCTTCTTTTCATTTTCCCTCCAAAAGCATTGGATTTTTGATGGATTTGGGCCTATTCTAGACGAAAAAAAATATAAAGTCAATTTTCTCTATAAAATTAGTAGGGATAAGGATCAGAGCGTTTTGAGGTACGCGACAAGATCTGCTCTTTCCTGATCTGTCAGATTCGTGAAGGATGGCATCGTCAGGGCCGGTCTGATGAGCTGCCGCTTGATGTTTTCGATGGTTGGCGGAAGGCCGCTGTGAGGCAGCTTTTCTTTATGAAACAAATCCTTCAGCCCTGGACCGATCTTTTTTTCTTCGCTATCGGCTTGATGGCAGGAGAGGCAGTTTGAGTTGAACAAAACAGCCCCATTTTCAACACTTTCATGGGCGAAAGATGTCTCCGTTCGGATTTCATCAGAAGGCGGGGGGCCGGAGTCCAGGGTTTTCAAGGTCATGAATCCGGCAGAAATAGCAAAGACGACAAAAGCTAAACCGAAGACCATCATGCCCAGACCGGGAGCGAAGCGAAGGAATTGTTTGAGGAACTTGACGATGGCTAGCTTGAGCAGAAAAACGAAAGTGAGTCCCAGAGCCAGCACTGCATGGAATACGGCTCGCACCGAGGCTTGATCGCCGATCTTGGCCCAATATCTCATCCCCAGAAAAAAAAGGATAAGAAGCAGGATAAGGAAAAGTCGGCCGGAGATCTTGTGTATCGTTCTCAAAATCCGGGGATCGATTTTTTTTTCGGCTTTGCCCATCATGATCAGCATGCTCAGGGCAGCCACGAATGCGGAAATCAAAAATAAGGAAGCGAGGATGGATTTTAACAGAAAAAACGACATGGATGTGACCTCCCTGGGTTATTCAGTCAATCAAGATAATAATTCGGTGCTTCTTTAGTGATGACGACATCGTGCACATGACTTTCTTTCATTCCTGAGATCGTCACTTTTATGAACTTGGCTTTTTCCTGCAAGTCGCGGACGGTCCCGCACCCGGCATATCCCATTCCCGATTTGAGGCCGCCCACCATCATCTCTATGATATGGAAGGCGCTTCCTTTGATCGGAACTCTTCCTTCGATGCCTTCCGGAACGAGCTTGCTCACACTGGGTGCTGCTTCTTGAAAATATCTGTCCCGGCTTCCCTCGCGCATGGCTTCGATCGATCCCATTCCGCGGTAAGTTTTGTACGACCGCCCCTGGTAGATGACGACTTCCCCGGGAGACTCGTCGGTCCCGGCAAGAAGATTCCCCAGCATGACGGAGCTGGCCCCCGCAGCGATGGCCTTGGTGATGTCTCCGGAATATTTGATCCCTCCATCGGCGATAAGAGGGATTCCTTTTTCTCTTGTGACACGGAACACCTCTGATATGGCCGTGATCTGGGGAATCCCGGCCCCTGAAACGATACGGGTCGTGCAGATCGAACCGGGGCCAACGCCGACTTTTACGGCGTCGATACCGAGCCCGATGAGTTCTTCAGCCGCTTCGGCTGTTCCGATGTTTCCCGCGATGAGTTCCTGTTCAGGGAATTCCTTTTTTATCATCTCTACTGTGTCCAGGACTTTCTGGGAGTGGCCGTGGGCCGTATCGATCACCAGGACATCTGCCTTGGCCTGGATCAAAGCCTTTGCCCTATCGAGTGTCTCGGGGCTAACTCCGATGGCCGCTCCCACTCTCAAGCGTCCGTAGGTGTCTTTGCAGGCATACGGGTATTGGATCCTTTTCAGGATATCTTTGTAGGTGATCAAACCTTTGAGCTGAAAATTTTCATCTACCATCAGGATCTTTTCGATCTTGTGCGTATGGAATAGTTTTTCCGCTTCTTTTAAGGAAGTTCCCAAAGGAACGGTGATCAATTCTTTGGTCATAACCGTATCGATAGGAAGGTTGAGACGTGTTTCGAATCGGATATCACGATTGGTCAGGATGCCGACCAGTTTATTGTTTTCATCCGTTATCGGGAGACCGGATATCCGGTACTTTTTCATAACTTCTTTGGCTTCGAATATCTTGTTCTGCGGTCTCATGGTGATGGGATCGACGATCATGCCGCTCTCGTGGCGTTTAACCTTGTCCACTTCCTCAGCCTGTTTTTCGATGGGCAGATTTCGATGGATGATACCGATTCCTCCCTTCTGAGCTAGGGCGATGGCCATTTTCGATTCGGTAACCGTATCCATCGCAGAACTGATGATCGGAATAAGAAGGGAGATGTTGCGTGTGAGTTTTGTCGAAACATCCGCATTTGCGGGCAAAATGTCGGACTTGGCTGGAAGAATCAGAACATCGTCGAAGGTTAGCCCTTCTTTTATTTTTTTATCCAGCATTTATCCCTCCCTATTTTTTCCTTTTTTTCTTTTTTCTCTTTTTCGGGATAACAGATCTTGCCTGCCGGGAAGTTTGCACTCGACTTCCTCCTTGAGCCCGCTGATAGTACATTTTCTGTTCTTTTCTTTCCGGGATGTCTTGTTCCACGACCGGTTGAATCAGGAAAAGGTATCTCAGGGTTTCGTCCTCGATCCTGTCCATCATCGCCTGGAACATATCATAGCTTTCCTTTTTGTACTCTATGAGAGGATCGCGCTGTCCGTATCCACGAAGCCCGATTCCCTCTTTGAGATAATCCATCCCCAACAGATGGTCCTTCCACTGGGTATCGATGATCTGGAGCATGATCATTCTTTCGAATTCCCTCATCCTTCCCTGGCTCAGCGCGTTTTCCTTGTCCTGGTAGATCTGTTTGAGCGTTTGAAGGACTTTATCCCTCAGTTCATCGAAATTGATCGTATCCCAATCGATGCCCCATTCGGACATATCCACGCCGAATTGGGAGGCTATCGCTTTTTGGAATGCTTCGGTTTCCCAGTCGTCCGGAGATTTTTCCTTCGGGGTTTCGTTTTCCATCAACCAATCCACGATGGTTTCGATCAGTCCGAGGATGTGCTCTCTGAGATCTTTTCCCTTGAGGATCTCTCTCCTCAGGGTGTAGATGCTTTCCCTCTGTTTGTTCATCACATCATCGTATTCGAGGAGGTGCTTGCGGATGCTGAAATTTTGTCCTTCGACCTGCCTCTGGGCTCTTTCGATAGCTCTCGAGACCATGTTGTGTTCGATCGGCGTTCCCTCTGCCATTCCTATCCTGGCCATCAGGCCCGAGATCCGTTCGCTTCCGAAAATGCGCATCAGGTCGTCTTCGAGGGACAGATAAAACCGGGAAGATCCGGGATCTCCCTGTCGTCCGGCCCTTCCTCTCAATTGATTATCGATTCTCCGCGCCTCGTGTCTTTCTGTCCCGATGATATGAAGGCCGCCCAGATCTATGACTTTTTTGTGTTCGATATCTGTCGTCTTTTTTGTCTCTGTGAGCGCCTGCTGGAATTCCTCCTGGTGATTCTCCTCGAGATCGATCCCCTTTTTCAAGAACGCTTCTCGTGTCAGGTGTTCGGGATTTCCCCCCAGCAGGATATCTACTCCTCTTCCCGCCATATTCGTGGCGATGGTCACTGCTCCCACACGCCCGGCCTGAGCGATTATTTTGGCCTCCGACTCATGATATTTGGCATTGAGAACCACATGATCCACCCTTTTTTTCCTAAGCAGAGAGCTCAGGTGTTCGGAATTTTCGATCGAGATGGTTCCCACTAGCATGGGCCGGCCCTTTTCGTGGTTTTCGCTGATCTCCTCACAAACGGCGTCCCATTTTTCTTTTTCCGTCCGGTAGACCACATCCGGATATTCATGCCGGATGAGGGTTTTGTTGGTGGGGATCTCCACGACATCGAGCTCGTAGATGGATTGAAACTCGGTGGCCTCCGTGACGGCCGTTCCCGTCATCCCGGAAAGCGTTTCGTACATCCGGAAGTAATTCTGGAAGGTAACGGATGCGAGGGTCTGGTATTCCTCTTCGATGCGGACTTTTTCTTTCGCTTCCAACGCCTGGTGCAGCCCATCGCTGTATCGTCTTCCCGGCATCAAGCGTCCCGTGAATTCATCCACGATGATGACCTTTCCTTCCTTGATCATATAATCCACATCTTTTTTGAACAAATAATGGGCTTTCAATGCCTGGTTTATGGCGTGGATCGTGTCCATATGGGTGAGATCGTACAAGTTCCCCACGTTCAGGACCCTTTCTGCCTCGGCTACCCCCTCCTCGATCAAGGCGACGGTCCGTGTTTTTTCATCCACCAGGAAGTGCGCTTCTTTTTTTAGACGGCGGATGAGATTATCGACCTTGTAATATATGGCCGTGGATTCCTCCGTAGGTCCCGATATGATAAGCGGCGTCCTCGCTTCGTCGATCAGGATGCTGTCCACCTCGTCGACGATGGCATAGTTATGTTGTTTTTGCACGAGGTCGTCCCAGCGGAATTTCATGTTGTCCCGAAGGTAGTCGAACCCGAATTCATTGTTGGTGCCGTAGGTGATGTCGCTCCTGTAGGCTTCGAGTCTTTCGTAGTCCGGCATGTCGTGTTGAATGGTTCCCACTTTGAGGCCCAGGAATTTGAAAATGGGTCCCATCCACTCGGTGTCTCTTTTTGCCAGATAATCGTTCACCGTGACGATGTGAACTCCTCTTCCGCTGAGGCCATTGAGGTATGCCGGAAGTGTCGCCACCAGAGTTTTTCCTTCCCCCGTCTTCATCTCTGCGATTTTTCCCTGGTGCAAAACCACGCCTCCCATGAGCTGGACGTCGAAGTGACGCATGTGCACCGTTCTTCTGGCAGTTTCTCGGACGACGGCGAAGGCTTCGAAAAGCACATCGTCCAGCGAGGCTCCCTGGTTCAGTTTTTCCTTGAATTCATTCGTTTTTTCCTTGAGCTGACTGTCCGAAAGTTTCTGGATTCCGGGTTCCAGCTCGTTGATTGCGGTTACGAAAGGCCGTAGGGTCTTGAGGTCTCTCTCGTTTTTAGTCCCGAAGATTTTTTGAATCAGCCACTTATACATTTGACACATTTGTAACAGAAACCCCAATCCTTGTCAATTCCCGAGGCAGGCTGGTTGAGTTCTTTTGCAGCACGGGTTGCTTTTTTTCGTGGATTTCTTTATCATCTGCTGTAATATTCTCACACAATCTCGAAAAGGATAATTCACCAAAAATGATAAATTTAACCCAAGCCCCCTACGATAAACAATTGAGGATCGTGGATGTACAAGGAGGGCATGGCGTTCGCCGCCAGCTGCTTTCTCTGGGATTCCATAAGAATCATCTGATCGAGATGGATTCCCGGAGCATTTTCAAGGGACCCATCCTTGTAAAGAATCTGACAACGGATACTTCGGTTGCCCTTGGAAGGGGAATCGCCCAAAAGATTTTGGTTGAGGTCGTTGACGAAACAGAATAATCTGCCGGATATCGTTTTTATCGGCCAGCCAAACAGCGGAAAAAGCACGCTTTTCAACGCTGTTGCGGGTCTGAAGGCAGAAACATCGAATTTCCCCGGAACGACGGTCGAACATACCCACAGCAAGGTCACCTTCAAGGGGAAATTGTTGAATATCATCGATCTTCCGGGAACCTATTCCTTGAATCCTTCCGGCGAGGTGGAAAAAGTCGCCCTGACCCATTTGTTCGTCGAAAAGCCCGACCTGGTCGTCAATGTGATCGACACCTCCATTCTGGGCAGAAGCCTGGAGATGACCCTGGAGCTTATCGAGCTGGGCTACCCTCTGGTGGTGGTTTTGAACATGCAGGACCTGGCCGAAAGAAAAGGCATCGAGGTCGATCTCGGAAAACTCGCAGATCTTCTCGGTGTCCCGGTCGTTTCGGCCATCGCCACGCGCGGGCGGGGAATAAAAGAGCTTCTCGACACGGTCCTGACCGTACTCGAGAAGGATAAAAGGCCCTCCCCGCTCCGGTTGTCCAAGGATGTCGAAGACAGGATCATCGAATTGGAGAAGCTCATTCCTCCCGATTTTCCGATCGTTGCGAACAAACGATTCACCGCCGTCAAAATGATCGAGACAGAGAGACTCGTGTTCAACAAGATGCTCCAGGAAATCAATCCCTCTCTGATGGAGAGCCTGGAAAAGATCAGAGGGGAACTGGAGGCCCGGCACAGTGCCCCCGCCTATGAAGTCATCGCGGCAGAAAGGCATCATCTCGCTTTCAAAATTTTCGAGGAAAGCAGCCGTGTGACACGCCGGAAAAAGGTCGATTGGATTGAAAGGGTGGATGATATCATCATGCACCCCCTGTTGGGTTATGTTATCCTTCTCGGGGTCTTTCTGGCCTTTTTTTTCATCATTTTCAAAGTCGGGAATCCTTTGGAAGAACTTCTTCTAGAGCCGCTGAACAGCCTCAGGGGATATCTTGCGGTCCATATGGGAAGAGGCCTGCTATTTTTCCTGGCAGAGGGGCTAATCCAGGGAATAGGGGGAGGAGTAGCCATCGTTTTGCCCTATTTTATCCCGCTCTTGTTTCTGATGTCGCTGCTGGAAGATATCGGCTACCTGGCCCGCGCCAGTTTTTTGATGGATACCTTCATGCACCGCATCGGGCTTCACGGAAACTCTGTCTCGCCGTTTATCCTGGGATTTGGCTGCAATGTTCCCGCCGTGGTCTCGACAAGAATATTGGGATCCCGCAGGGATAGGATCATCACGACTTTGATGATTCCGTTTGTGCCTTGTTCTGCCCGGACCACGATCATACTGGCCCTGGTTGCCTTTTATCTGGGGCCTATTTGGGCTCTTGGATTTTACGTCTTCAATATTTTTTTGCTGGGAGTTTTGGGCCGGATCCTCAGCTTCTTTTTTAAAGAGCCCTCTCCTGGGCTGATCCTTGAGATCCCCTCTTTGAAGCTGCCCTCGTTGAAAAATATGACCAGAAAGACATTCGTGCAACTGCGGGCGTTCGTAAAATTCGCCTGGCCGATTCTGATCGCGGGGAGCGTTGTTTTGGCCGTGATGCAGTTTTTTCATCTGGATAAATATGTCAATCTTATCCTTTCCCCGCTGGTTGCCAAAGCACTCGGTTTGCCGCAGGAACTTGGGGTCACTCTTGTTTTCGGTTTTCTCAGAAAAGAACTGTCTCTTGTCATGATGCTCCAGGCTCTGGGGGTAGGCTATCATGATTTGATGAGTGTCATCAGCTACCAGCAGATGGTCATATTTGTGGTGTTTGTCAGCTTTTTTATTCCCTGCCTCTCGACCGTCGCCATAATCTGGAGAGAGATCGGAAGAAAGATCGCTTTATTATCGGTTGCTTTGAACACGGCTGTGGCCGTTGTTATCAGCCTTGTGATCAGGTTGATTTTAAAGCTGTAAACTCTCGCGGGAGTCCCTATTTTTCGAGGACGACACAGGCAGTGGCATAATCCTGGAGATGAGACAGGGAAACATGAGTTTTTTCAAAAGGGAAAGATTTTTTCTCTTTTATAACCAGGTCGGGTTTTCCTGAAGATCGATTGACGATCCCCACATCCGTCCATTTGATTTTTCTTCCCAGTGCTTTGAAGAAAGCTTCCTTGGCCGCAAACCTCGCTGCCAGGTGTTGATATTTGTTCATTTTCCCGCTGCAGTAGGCGATCTCTTCGGGAGTGAAGACTCTTTCGAGAAAACGAGGATTTTTTTCGGCCAATTTCCGGATTCTTTCCACATCGATGATATCCACGCCGATACCGATGATCATTTCATGGCTCCGATCCCTTCTATAGTATGCCAAAATTTGCGAAAACTCAAAGGTCTTGCGATTCGAGCTGCTCGCAGATGCGGGCAGCGACTTGTTTTCCGGTTATCTTGGCCAGATCCTCGACAGATGCTTTTCTGATCGCTGCGATATCTTTGAATTTGGCCAGGAGCTGTGATTTTCTTTTAGGTCCCAATCCCGGAATCCCGTCCAGCTCGGATGCGAAGCTTCTTTTTGTTCTTTTCGCCCGGTGATAGGAGACCGCGAACCGGTGGGCTTCGTCCCGGATATGCTGGAGGAGTTTCAGGGCAGGGGAGGTCCTGTCGAGGAAAAGGCCCTGTTTGCGTTCTTGCGTGAAAATGATCTCCTCTTTTTTGGCCAGGGAGACGACGGCCAGGTTTTCGAGGCCCATTTTTTTTAAAGTCTTGAGGGTGGCATTCAGCTGTCCTTTCCCCCCGTCCACGAGGATGAGGTCGGGCAGGTCTTTTTTTTCTTTTTTTATCCGTTCGTATCGCCTTCGTATGATTTCCTGAAGGCTGGCCACATCGTCGGGCCCCTCAACCGTTCGGATCCTGTATTTTCGGTATTCCTTTTTTTGCGGATACCCGTTTTCAAAGACCACGACAGCCCCTACGGACTCCTGTCCTCCGGTGTTGGAGATGTCGAATCCCTCGATGCGGCGGGGAATGCTATCGAGATTCAAGGCCCTTTTCGCTTCCTCTAGCGGGAAGAGGCCGATGTCTGTTTCCCGAAGGACGATCTCCGCGTTCCTGTCGGCCAGATCGACCAGTCTCTTGTTTTTTCCTCTTTGGGGAACCAGGAAAGGGATATTCTTTCCCGCCAGACGGGAAATATCCTGTTGAAGTTTTTGCCTGTCATCAGGAGAGAAAGGCAGGAGAATCTTTTTCGGCCAGTCCTTACGGCCCCGGTAGAAACCGATAAGGAGCGAAGACAGCAGGTTTTCCCGGGAGTGGGAGCCTGTCTTTTTTCGAACGGCACTCTCGGACTCGATCACTTTTCCTTTCCTCATCGAAAAAATATACAGGGCGGCCTGTTCTCCTTTCCCGGCAAACCCGATGATATCGATATTGTCCAATCCGACGGAAATCATTTTGGGTTTTTCCTTGATATGCTCCAGGGTGTGGATGAGGTCCCGCCACTGGGCAGCCTGTTCGAAATTTTCTCTTTCCGCTGCCTTTATCATTTTTTCCCTGGAGATATTCCGCAATCTTTCGACTTTCCCTTCCAGGAGAAGAATGGCATTATCAAGGCTCTCTTTATATTCCCGTTCACTGATCAATCCAGTACAGGGACCCGAGCAGAGTTTCAGGTCATACTCCAGACAGGGCCTCGATCGTGATCCCGGGATTTTTTCAGGGCAGGTCCGGATTCCGAAATATTTGGAGATGAGGCGGATGGTTTGTCTTGCCTGCCTTGCTGGAGAAAAGGGCCCGAAATATTTAGCGCCGTCCGCCTCGACCTTTCGTGTGAGATAAATTCCCGGAAAACGTTCGGAAATGGCCATTTTCAAATAGGGGTAGCTTTTGTCATCCTTGAGCCTCTGATTGAACTTGGGCTGGTATTGCCGGATAAAGTTATTTTCCAGGAAAACGGCTTCCTTCTCCGATCCGGTCAGAATGTAGGCAATATCTCTTGTTTCGTTCAAAAGGCTGTTAACTTTGATGTCCGTGTTGACAGCAAAATAGGATTTGATCCGGTCTCTGAGGGAGCGGGCTTTGCCGATGTAGATAACATCCCGGTTTTTGTCCTTGAAAAAATAAATCCCCGGCTTTTTCGGGAATGTTTCGATTTTTGCCCTAAGGGAGTTTTTTGTGTTATCCAACGAGTTCCAGCTCCCTTTTTTTCAGCTTTTTCAATTCATCCCTCAAAGTCGCGGCTTTTTCGAACTCCAGGTTGCGAACGGCTTCCTTCATCAGCTTTTCCAGCTTGTCCATCTGCTTTTTTCTTTTTTCAGGAGAAAGATAGACATCTTTTTCCTCGGATATTTTCAAATAATCAAAATAATCCCTTTCGTAGACACTTGTCAAAACCTCGCCGATCCGTTTTTGTATGGATTGTGGGGTAATGTCATTTTTTTCGTTGTATTCCATTTGCAGGGCTCTTCGTCTGTTGGTTTCGTTTATGGCTTTTTCGATGGATTCCGTAATGGTATCGGCATACAGAATGACCATTCCGGCCACGTTCCGGGCTGCTCTCCCGAAAGTCTGTATCAGAGACGTGGCAGAGCGCAGAAAACCTTCTTTATCGGCGTCCAGAATGGCGACAAGGGATACCTCGGGCAGGTCAAGGCCTTCCCTCAGCAAATTTATCCCGATGAGCGCATCGAATTTGCCCTTTCTCAGATCCCTGAGAATCTGCACCCTTTCGAGCGTTTTGATCTCCGAATGAAGATAGCGGACACGGAGCCCGAGATCGTGGTAGTGCCTGGTAAGGTTTTCCGCCATTTTTTTCGTCAGGGTGGTCACCAGGGTTCTTTCCTTCCTCTGGGCCCGGTCTACGATTTTTCCCATCAGGTCGTCGATCTGTCCCTTGATCGGCCGCACTTCCACCTCCGGGTCGATCAAGCCCGTCGGCCTGATGATCTGTTCGACCACATGGCGGTCCGTTTTTTTCAGCTCATAAGGCCCCGGGGTGGCCGAAACATATAAAACCTGATTCACGCGCTGCTCGAATTCCGCGAAGTTTAGCGGGCGGTTATCCAGTGCCGAGGGGAGGCGAAACCCATGTTCGATCAGGGTTCGTTTGCGGGACCGGTCTCCGTGATACATTCCCCCGATCTGGGGGATCGTAACATGGGATTCGTCGATGATAATTAGAAAATTTTCCGGAAAGTAGTCCAACAGGGTGTATGGCGGCTGCCCGGGCTTCCTCGAGCTCAAATAGAGGGAATAATTTTCGATTCCCGGACACCAACCCAGCTCTCTCAATAGTTCCAGGTCATACAGGGTTTTTTCAGCGATCCGGCTGGCTTCGATGATTTTCCCCTGTTTTTTGAAATATTCCGTTCGCTGTTCCAGTTCCTGTTCGATACTTTCTACAGCATGATCGAGGATCTCTTTTGGGGTGGAAAAGAATGTGCGCGGATAAAGAAGGATTTTATCATGGGTTTCGATCACCGTGCCCAAAAGAGGGTCTATCGATGAGATACCGGAAATTCTCCGTCCTTCCCATTCGATCCTGATGGCGAAATCCTCGTAAGAGGGGAAGACCTCGACGATATCCCCCCGCACGCGAAAAGTCCCTCTCTGAAAATCTCCTTCTCGTCGTTCATATTGATTGTTTACCAGACTCTTCAGGACATCTTTTCTCGACAGAAGTTGATCCTTTTCCAGCGTGAAACTCATGGAATAGTATGTCTGGGGCGAACCGATGCCGTATATGCAGGAGACCGAGGCAACGATGATCACGTCTTTTCTTTGGAAAAGGGAGTTGGTGGCACAGAGCCTAAGCCTGTCGATCTCGTCATTGATCGTGGCTTCTTTGGCGATGTAGGTATTGGTGGCCGGGATAAAAGCTTCAGGCTGATAGTAGTCGTAATAACTGACGAAGTACTCCACAGCATTTCCTGGAAAAAAACTCCGGAATTCCTGGTAAAGTTGGGCGGCAAGGGTCTTGTTGTGGGAGATGACGAGCACGGGCCGGTTGGCCTTTTCAATAATATTGGCCATGGTGAAGGTTTTTCCCGACCCCGTCACACCCATCAATACCTGATGTTTGGCGTCATTGCGAAGGTTTTCACTCAATTGCCGGATCGCATCGACCTGATCCCCTTTGGGTTCGAATTCGGATCGCAGTTCGAAGGCCTTCATAAAACCCATTATATCAGAAAACCTCTCTCCCTGTTCTTTTCGGAAATGAGCGAATTCAGGCCTGATTTTTTGAACGAAACTGAAAATGTTCGAGTTATAAAATGCGGTCGTTGTTATTTCTGCCGGTAATAGGATCGAGGTGTTTTGCTGACAACGAAATTGACGGCTTCCTGGATACAAACCCGGATGGCTTTTTCAATAGGAGTGCTGGCAAAGCCCTTCATGGAAATGGGAAGAGACCCGACATGTGTGCTCCCGCCTAAACCTAGGTTGGTTGCATCTCCCTCCACAGAACCGGCTGATACGATTTGTGATGTTTTGGCATCGATCACACGGATATCCAGCGCAATATGGGCTTTTTTTATTCCCCCTCCTAGTCTAACGCCCAAAATTTCCGTTTCCCCTTCCAGCCCTTTTCCATCGGATAAGAATTCCGTTATGGAGGCCGTTATGATGAGGTCTGCCCCATAAATCTCCCCGGTCGGAGCTTCTGTTCCTTTTTTCACCCTTCCCGCGGCAGCGAGGTCCTGCTCGGCCAAGACTTCATTCAACTGTTCCCTCTCCAGAAGAACATACCGATTGGTGTTGAACAGGGCTGTGGCGAGCATATCCCGCATCCCTTCGCCGATCTCCTGCCATGCCAGTCCGTATGTCCCCATCCAATTGATGTTCACCCCTCCCCGGGCTGTTTTGTCGAGGAATTGCCCCACTGCCAGCCGCGCTTTCGGTCCGTCATATCGTTCGGCCTGGGCCTCTGCAATGGTTGGCCCCCCTGTCGAAGTAACGGATGCTGTGGGAGCGCAGGAAACGGTCCAGATCACAAAGGTCACCGCAATGGCTATGATATATCGTTTTTTCATTTCATCCTCCCCATTGAAATCATTATAAAAATCATAAAAAAGGTTGTCAACTCCGGTTATTTGTCGGGTACCCCGGCATCTATCACCCAAGTGGTCGAACAGGATCTTTTCCGAAACCCCTTTCCTCTTTTTGTTACCGGATTTTTTTGCCTTGACTTAAGAATTTTCCCTGTGATATATACCTGAATAAAGGAGGGAGGAGTTAAAGCGGATCAAATCGTAGTTTTCGATACTCGATCTCTCCCTTTGATGGTGAGCGCATAATTCTTGTCGAATCAGGGGATATGGTAGCCTGTGGGGATTCGGGCATATTCGGATTCATGGAAAATGAAAAGATATCTGGTCATGTTCAGACCAATTTTATGTGAGGTTTTAAAAAAAGGAGGTTGATATGGGGGAAAAAGGCATAAACAGAAGGAATGCCCTGGACCGGATGATTAAACTGATCGCTGTCGCAGCAGGTTTGAGCTCCGCTGAACTCCGTGCTTTACTTGGTTCGCAAATCCAGAGAGTCCAAGACGAGAAAACGATCATCATGCAGAAGTCTGCTAGCAAATTCGTGAAAAATCTAAAGGTGTTGATCGAAAACAGCCGGGATGTCTTCGAGAATGAATTCGGGCGAGTCAGGCCGGTCAGGCAGGTGAATGTGAAACAGATCGTTCCCGAACTGAACAGATTCTTGCGGGTCGATCAATTGCAGCGGGATCGATTTATCGATGGAATAGCAGATCCCGCTATGTTTTGTGGCAAAAACTTTGGTGCTTCCGGTGAATTTCTCTCTGGGCTGATCGAAGGTTTCATATGCGCCGGGGAAAATTCCTGCACCGGACAGGATGTGGGGGGTGGCAGCGGTTGTGCAGGGACCAATGAATGCAACGGCCAATCTTGTGATGGATTCGTCTGTGCGGGCAATGACTGCGAGGGGCAGACCTGCGGTGAGTTCGGTTATTGCGAAGGAAACAAGCAGAGTATCGTTTCGGTTGCAGAGTTGGATCGATTCAGAACAGATCCCTATATCCAGATGCTGTTCGAGAAATTCAATGTGACGACCAGCGCACAATTGGCCGCCCAGCTCAAGCAGATGTTTACCCAGCAGAGACAAGATTTGATGAAAATCAGAAACTGACAGGATTTCTTTAACACGGTATACCTTTAAGATCTATTTCTAAATGAAAAGCTCCCGGTACAATTATTCCACATATCTACCTGACGGCACCTTATTGCTTTTCAATTTTTATACGCTCACGCTCATGGCTCTACAAGGGAGAGAGGCAGAGATCGCAACAGCTATCCTGGATAAGCCTTCTACAAATTTTAAAAAAAAAGAAGCCTCGAATTTAAAAATGTTCCTAGGAGAAAAGGGATTCCTGATAGATGATGAGATCGAGGAGCTTGCACTTTTAAAAGTCTTCCATCATGCATCTCGATTTCAGAGGAAAAACCTGGGATTGACGATTATCCCGACATTGGGGTGCAATTTCTCCTGCATCTACTGTTACGAAACAGGAAAAACATGCGTGATGAATAGAGATATCGAGGCTTCTTTGTCTGGTTTTGTGAAAAAAAGAATCCAGAAGGGTGGCAGTCTATCCGTAACATGGTTCGGAGGGGAGCCGTTGCTCCGCATGGACGTGGTAAGCAGACTATCTGCTGAGTTTTTAAGACTGTGTGAAGATAAGGATGTGAAATATTCAGCCCGAATCATCACTAACGGATACTTCCTCGACGAGAACAACACGGCAAAATTACTACGGGCCAAAGTCAATGAAGCGCAGGTAACCCTCGATGGGCCGAAAGAGGTCCATGATCAAAGAAGGCCTCTAAAGGGGGGAGGCGCGACTTTTGACACGATATTGGATAATGTGAAAAAGGCCTCGAAGAAGATGTTCATAAGCCTGCGCATGAATATCGATCACACGAACCGGGGCCGGATCGTAGAGATGCTCGATATCCTTTCTGAGGCAAAAATGGAGAAAGAGGTTGGGTTTTATCTGGGGCAGACTTCTCCCTATACGGATGTCTGCAGGGATATGGCGGGTTCCTGTCTGACGAACGAAGATTTTTCCCTTTTGGGTTTGGAGACCATGCTCGCCATGATCGACAGGGGATTCACGTTCACTTTCAATATGCCGAGAAAAAAAGATCAACATTGTCTTGCGGGTAATGCGAATTCTTTTGTCATCACGCCGTCTGGGGGAATCGTCAACTGCTGGAACGACGTGGATAATCCGGGCAAGGAAATCGGACACCTGATGAAACCTCCGACGGAAATGATGAAAACGGTTGCGAGGCAGTGGAGCAGGAGGAACCCTTTCGAAATGGAATGCGCGGGCTGCCTTCTGCTACCGATCTGTATGGGTGGATGTCCTTATCTTCATCTGCGAACAGGTGAGCTTGCGTGTCATAGTTGGAGATATCATCTCAAGGAGAGCCTTGTCTTCTATTATTATCTCAAAAAGATCAGGAAGGAAGGAGAGATCATCAAAGAATTCAAAGGGGCCGTGGAATCGGCTAAGGCGCTAAAGGAAATATCGAGAGAACACGAAAATTAGATTACTTTTTATGCGAAGATTCCGGACTTCCTTCAGGAGGCCTCATCTTCAGGCTTCCCTTGAATTTGGCCCCATCCTGGATGGCGATCTGGGGAGCTCGTAGATCCCCGATCATCCGTGCTTCTTTTCCGACCGCAATCTTTCCAGAAGCTGTGATATTTCCCGTGACTTTTCCCAAGATCGTGATGTTTTTCCCCTTGATTTCCGCTTGAACGCTCGCGATTTCTTCGATACGGAGGTCATGATTTCCCACATCGATTTTTCCCTGAAAATGGCCGGCGATCACCACATCCTCTGCGCACTCCCATTCGCCGTTCAATTTCACTGAAGGACCCAATCTGGAGGTTCGGGCAGGGGATTCTTTTTCGGGAGAAACCGCCGCTGCTGCGGGTGTTTCATTGCGTTCGGGCATTGCAGGCCGATTATATGGGGAGTAGAGACGGCTGTCAAGCAGACCGTTTCTCCGGAAGATCCGATTCCAGAGAACCTTTTCGTTGATAATTTTTTTTAAATTCAATACAATGAAAAATCTTTTGGGAAGGAGGTTCTATGCAGGCAGGTCAAATACCCATTTTGCGCGTGGAAGCCGACACCATTCCCCGGGCTTATGAGCAGGCCATAAAGGAGGTTTGGGAAAAGGGGATAAGCGTCCGTACAGAATATGACCGCCCCGAAGATCCCCCCAGCCGCGATGCTACGGCCGTAATCGTTGTCCGCGACCCTTTTGGCCAGCCGCGCTTTCACCGGTCTTTTGCCGATGGATTGGGGGGGCTTGCCGAATATGTCATGGAGGTCGTGCACGGCGCCCATGATTACTGGGTCAAACCGATCGAGGAGATCCTTAAAGGAACAGATAGCTCGGATACGCGGTGGACCTACACCTATCACGGCCGCCTGTTCGAGTACCGTGTCGAGGAGGAAACGATCGATCAGATCTCTGCCATGATCGATAAACTCGCAGGAACAGGGTACACGCGCAGGGCCCAGGCCATCACCTGGAATCCCAAGCTGGACCCTCCCACGGATGATCCTCCGTGTCTCCAGAGGGTCTGGGGGCGGTTGTGCGAGGATGGAATGGGCGGGTTCGTTTTCAACATGAATACCCATTGGCGGAGCCGCGATCTTTTCAAAGCTTGGTTCGAAAATGTCATCGCCATCACCACCCTGATGAGGTCGATCGCGGACCGGATCGAAAAAAAGGTGGGAAAGCCCGTCCGGGTCGGCCGATATGCGGACATCAGTGATTCCCTCCACATTTATGGATCTTATTTCAGGGAGATAGAGGGAGACCCCGAAAAAGGGATCAAAAGTTTCTTCGAAAAGTTGGAGAGCCGGTCCTTCGAGGAGAGAACCTGGCACTCGGATTTTGTCAAGCCCCATTTCATCGATGACGGGCTGGGAAAAGGCTTGAAACCGATGCTGGAGAGGGAAACGGAAATGCCGTCGAATGTCAGGCAGGCCATCGGTCAGGAACTCCGTTCGATGGAACAGGAAGATTATGTCGTATGATACCGTCTAGGGAAGGAGGAAAGCATGTCAATCTTTGAGCGAATAGCCGAACAAGTCGTGGCCGGGCAGGCCGGTGAAGTCAAAGTGCTGGTCGATCAAGCTCTTTCGGAAAATATTTCGGCCGAGGACATTTTAAACAAAGGTTTGGTCGCCGGCATGAACGTTGTCAGCGAGAAATTCAAGAACAACGAGTTCTTTATCCCCGAGGTCCTTGTGTCTGCGAGGGCCATGACCGCAGGCTTGGATGTGCTCAATCCTTTGTTGGCAGCCGCCAACGTGAAGGCCAAGGGAAAAGTCGTTATCGGGACCGTGAAAGGCGATTTGCACGATATCGGAAAAAATATCGTCGGGATGATGCTCCAGGGAGCCGGCTATAGGATCGTGGACCTGGGTGCGGACGTATCCAAGGAAAAAGTCATCGAATCCGCTCAGAAGGAAAACCCCGATATTCTGGGGATGTCCGCCTTGTTGACGACAACCATGGTGTACATGAAGGAGGTCATCCAGGGTTTGAAAGAGGCCGGTTTGCGCGACAATGTCAAGGTCATCGTGGGAGGGGCTCCGCTGACCCAGGCCTATGCCGACAAGATCGAGGCGGACGGCTATGCGGCCGATGCCGCCTCAGCCATCGACCTTGCCGAAGGCCTTCTCGACTAATATTCCTCAGCCAATTATTTCGTCTTCCTTTCGATGAATCCGATGATCCCGGGAAGGATGATCGCGGTCGTCAGGAAGCAGGCGGCAACACCCAGGAAAAGCGCGCCACCGAACTGCCCGAAGGCGGGGAAAGCGGAAAAAATCAGGGACCCGAATGCGAACATCGTAGTCAACGAAGTAAGAAGAATGGCTTTTCCCGTGCTGGCGAACACGATCCGGATCTTTCCGGGCCCCTCGTGTCTCCAGCGGTGCAGGATGTGAACTCCGTCATCGATCCCGATCCCGATGATCAAAGGCAATCCCATCACGCTCATCATGGAAAGCTCCATTCCGCCCAGGTGCATAAATCCTACCATCCAGAAGACCCCGAGGGCCAGGGGAATCATGGCCATCAAGGCGTGTTTCGGGCTCTTGAAGTCCATCCAGAGCAGGAAGAAAACGACGAATAGAGTCAGGATGACGGCATTGCGGCCGTCCTGGCCGAAAATTCTGAGAAGAGCTTTGAACAGGGGACCGCTTCCTGTCGCCTTTTCGCTGATTCGTTCCACATCGTCTGCGAACCGGTTCAGAAATTCTCCATCATAGATACTCCCAGCCGGATACACGGTGATCAGGAATTGGTCCCTGTTTTTGTTGCTGTATTGGTCCAGGATCGAAAGCGGGAGATCTTCCATGCTCAGAAGCTCTGTCGAGCTCATCCGCGTTACGGACTCCTTGAAATGGGGGGCAAAAATCTGCTGGAACGACGACAAGCCTTTGGCCGCAGAGGGATTATCCGTTTCAAGGATCGTGAGAAAGTCCTGGATGATGTTTTTCGATTCGGGATTATCTGGGTCCCCGACGATCTGGATGCACTTGCGGTCCACCCTGTCTTTGCCCCCGATAAAGGCCATGTCCTGCATCTCGATGATATTCATCTCCAGCCTTTCGATCTCTTCCCTAAGAATCGCGATGTCATTCCCGGTGATATCCGGATTCACAGCGGCCGTGTTCATCAATTCCCTGACTTCGGCGATATGGGGGATCCTTTTTTGTTGCTGCTCCGGGGTGGGGATAAAAAGGGATATGTCGTCTGTCCGGGCCACTGACGCCAGTTCGCGGCATTGCTTGGCCACATCGTGGGATTCCCGGATATCGTCTGCCAGCACCAGGGCATAGTCCATGCTTAGCTCGAACTTTTCCATAACGACATCCATCAGTTCCATCGATGTCAGGCCTCTTGGTTCCATATTGGTGTAGTCGTTGTCCCAGCCGATGCGCAGAGCGGACCAGATAAGGAATGCACTCATCAGGATCGAAACCAGAATGGTGAAGGCATATTTGCGGCTGAGCCATTCCCCTGTGCGGCCCAGGAATTTGAAGGAAATATCTCTGTGGACGACCGGCCTGGCTTTTTTACTCTTGGCGAGTCTTTTTTCTTTGATGCGCTCCCTCCAGACAAAAAGGAGGGGGAGAAAAAGCATGGTGACCAGCATGATGGCAATCAATCCGACTCCCATCACGATCCCCATCTCTTTCATTCCGCGGGCACGGCTGACGGTGAGGGCAAAAAAAGCGAAGCCGGTGGTTACCCCGCCGGTCAGGATTCCTTTTCCGCTCTTGAGAAAGGTGTTCTCCATAGCCTTCGCGATGCTGTCGCCGGCCGCCCGCCTTTCCGTGAATCCGGAGAATAGATGGATGGAAAAATCGATCCCCAATCCCAGGATGAGAACGGACATGGTTTGGGTAAATAGATTGAGCTGCCCCACGATAAGGGCCGCGGCCCCCATGGCCCAGATCAGGCCCAAAATGAGGTTGACGATGGCGAAAAGGGGAGCCACCCACATCCGGAACGACATGATCAGGAGAATAAATATGGCTATGAAGGCGATCAAAGTGGTGTACCCTAAGCTCTGTTCGGAATAGACCTGTTCATCATGTTCCTTGGCGATCGATCCGCTCAACCCGGCTTCGATACCGGGAAAATTCGGCAGCTGCTCGTCCAGTATTCCCTGGACGGTTCGGGTGCTGGACATGATGAGGTCCCTGTTCATAATGGTGAAGTTAGGGATCGCATTTAAAATAAGAGCGGATTTGTCATAGGATAGAAAGTAAGGTTCACCGAAAAGGATTTTTTCAGCGGCCGCCCACGATTCGGCTTCGGAGAGAGCGTTTTCTTTTGCAGCCTTTGTCAGGGTGAGAATCAGGTTTTCGATCCCGTCTAAAAACGAGAATGCCCCGTCTTCTTCCTCGCGTGTCGAAAGAGATTCTTCCTGCCCGACGTATTCCTTTTCCAATGAATTGTTGAGATTTGTGATCAAGCCGATTAGATTGGGATCCATATACACGTCTTTCAGGTTTTCGATGTCGTCTTCCTTGACGAGCATCAGCATATGGTCTTTCAAGAATTCGGCAGGTATTTTGTAGTCGACCCGCTGAAACATCTTCCTGTTCATCTGGGACTCCAAGGTCCGGATCTCTTCTGTGAGTTTCTCTATCTGTGTTTGCTTATTTTTTTTGGCCTGCAAAGTGGCGATCTTTGCATTCAGCTTGGCGATCCGCTGCTGGTTCGCTTCGTTTTTGCTGGTGTCTACTGCCTCGACAATCAGGGGGGCGATGTGATCGGCAAACTCTTTCATGCCTGCTTCCTGTCCTTGAACCACGACAACCAGGCTCGTCGAGGTGGAAAACTCGTCGATGATCTTGTTGAATTGTTCGACCTTTGCGTCCCCGGAGGGCAGCAGATCTGATGTGTGGGTGGATATTTCAAGCTGGCTGGCAAACGCCATGAACATAACGGTCAAAAACAATACGAGCAGCAGCATCCTCCAGGGATGGGTCGCATGCCACCGGGCTATTGTCAGTAACAGTTTTTCTCTCATTTTCTGTCTCCTCTCGGTTCTTCTCAGAAGTAGATGCGTGCGCGCAGCATCCCTCCGTTGCCCATGTCCTTGGAAAAAACGGTTCCTTGTTTTCCGAAATTGAGGTTGAGGTAGGCCGTGATGTCGACGTTTGCCGACAAGCTGTAGTTCAGGACCGGGACGAACGCGAAGCTGTTATCAGAGATGCTGTAAATGCTCTGGACTCCCAGGCTGATAAGATCCGATACCGGATGCTGGACGAACAGGTAAACCTGATCCCGAGAGATGGCCTTTTGTTCAGCGGCGAAAAACCGCATCCAGTCGTTCAGCGTGTACTCTCCCTCATCCGTTTTTCCAAGCGTATTCCGGTAATATTCGACCATGAAGTACGTTTGAAAATCGAACGTGTAATCCGTACCAATCACCAATTCGTAGAAGTTGTCGGATGTTTCCATCCAGTTGTAAGCGAATTCTGCCCAGACTCCCATCCCGAAAAGTTCACCGGCTGTGCTGGCTCCCAGAAGCCTTCTTCGTTCGGGAAGCTCAAGAAAGTTCATGTTTTCGAGGTCGAACTGCGTATAATCGTGGAACAGCCAACCCGTCTCGATGGCGATCAGCGAGTAGTCGAACCTGGGGACCCGGCCCTTGAACTGGATCAATTTTGCAGAATTTTTCCATGAGTCGTCCGGGGAGTACAGGGCGGTGACGGTGTAGGCATTTCCGATCGTAACATCCAGGCGGATGGCATTGTGCCCGGGCTGCTCGTAGGTCGGGTCCACAAGTTCCTTGATGTTGAAAACATCCATCGGGTTCCAGACGTATCCCGTTCCCAGGGAGATCTGCTGTTTGCCCACGGTCAGGTCGAAATGTTTCAAACTCAGCCGGAAGTAGGCATTATCGAGAAAGGTGCGGTTAGAAAAAGAAAGGACATAGAAACGCTCCATGCCCTTGGGAACCTGGCTCACGATATCCGGTGAAAGGAAATCCAGGATGTTCCATTCCTTTTTTCCGTGGTAGGTGATGTAATCGAAATTTGCGGCAAAGGTTATATTCTCCGTTAAGTCGGATTTCAGGTCGAGCCTGAGTTTGTTGGAAAACAGCTGGTAAAGATCGCTTTTGACCTCTGTCCCCATGAATTGGGATTCGAAATACCCGAAGATCTCCAATTTTTCCTGGGCGGCTAGCGCGCCGTGGACACTCAGAAGAAATAATGCTATCGCTATTCCTCTTTTCATTTCTTCAGGCTCCTTTCCGTGAACATATCGTCGCTCAACGTGATGTCGTATTTGACCTCCAGGAGTTCCATTTCGGTCTGGGTGTTGTCGTTTTCATTGTGCATCACGATCTTCATCGCAGTGGGAATCCCGTCGATAACCTGGAAATTGCTGGCGATCATGGCTTTCAAGAGGTAGTCGGGATCATTGTCGTCATAATATTCGATGACGACCGGGAGAAAATTTTCTTTTATGATCCACATGACCAGGCGGGAGTAAGAACTATCGCTCTCAGGTTTACGGGTGAGTTCCAGCGTGAAGCAGTCCTGTCCTTCTTTTTTTGCGTCGTCCAGCCTTTTGGATGTGAAATCTTCGATGAAAGCGTCTCCGCTTCCCATGTCTTCGTAGGAAAAATCGCTCCCCTGCATCTTCTGCTTTTTGGCGTGGGTGGCGAGCTTACGGACACGCTGGGTCCTGGGAAAGAACATCCAGATGTCATCGGCGTGGTTCAGCATCAAAACGGCCTGGTCTTTGACCCTGCTCGGCTCGAGATATCTAACCAGGTTTTTTTCTCCCCTGTCCTTGCTCCAGGATTCCTGGATGAATGTCCGTTTTTGCCCGGATGTGGTGACGATCGTCATCTTGGATTTTCCGTAGCTGGTCTCGGTATTGAACTGGTCGTTGACTTTCCGGATGATGTCGTCTGCAGTCAGATCCTGTGCAGATGAGTACGGAACCATGAGCAAAACCATAAGTCCTGCGGCTAACAAATTTTTCATCGTTTGTCCTCCTTATTCGTTTTTCCTTCCCCTTTGTATTCCAGGTTGACGACAGAGATGATCGTGAGATTCAAGTCCCGTATCCTGTGGAGCAATCCATGGAGTGCTGACTGGTCTGTCAGCGTTCCCGTGATAACGGTCGTATCCCCGTCATAATCGATGGTCATCCCTTCGAACCAGTGTGCCCAGTGAGAATCGAGTTGGCCTTCGATCCTGATCTGGTATTTCATTCATGCCTCCTCGGCGGTTTGGATTTGGGTCTTTGTCGTGCCGTTTTTCATCGTTTCAGGTAAAAGATACAAATCGAGGAGGCTTGTGTCATCACACAAACATGTGATTTTTATTGGATTGGCTAAGAACGGTTGTCAGATCAGCCCTATTTTTTTCGCCCTGGCAGTCGCTTGTGTGCGGCTGTGGACATGGAGTTTGCTGTTGATATTTTTCGTGTGGGTCCGGACGGTATTCAAAGATATAAAAAGCCGTCCGGCGATTTCCTGGTTGGTGAGCCCCGCTGCGATCAGTTTCAGGACCTCCATTTCCCGCTCGCTCAAATTTTCTTCGAGTTCCACAGCTTTGCCCGGAGTCCTTGCCGGTTCGAATGCCGCCAGTATTCTTTTAATATAGCTTTTCGGCACCGGTGTGTTCTGGGCTGAGAGGACTCGTTTTTCGTCCTCCATGATTTTTTGGAGCAAGCTCCTCATGGTCTGGCCTTCCATGGTGAACACATGGATGAAACCGGCCGGCTCGCTGATTGCAAGGGCCCGTTTCAGTTCATCGACGGCCTCTGCGATCTTTGCCTGAGCATACAGCGCCAGGACTTTTACGAGCCGCATCTGTATGGCAACGGTTATCCGCTGCCCTTCCTCAGCGTTTTTTATCAATCTGGTCAAAAATATTTCTGCTTCCAGGGGCTTTTCCTGGGAAATAAGCATCCGTGCGAGAAAGATATGCTCGGGATCGCTTCTGGCGGATAGTTTGTTTTTTGTATCCAGCTCCTGTTCTTCCGCCAATCGGATAGCAGCGTCAAAATTTCCCGTCTCGAGCATGATCGCTCCTCTGTAGGCGGCAGTGACATGGATCATCCAGGGAGGGAGGCTGTATTTTTTGGCGTCACGCTCGATCTTTTCGATTAGCCTTGAGGCTCTGCCGATTTCTTTTTGGATGAGCCATATCCTTATCATGTTCAAACGAATTCCCTGGAGGGCGATCAAGTCGTGGCTGAATTGGGCTAATTCCAGTCCTTTTCTGCACAAAGACATCCCTTTTGCGATCTGGTCTTTTTCGGAGAGGATCCCCCCCAGAATGGAGTATATCGAGCCCGCATTTCCTGTTTTCGACAGCCCGGCCTGCTCGGCGATTTGGAGAAGGTGGTGGCAGAGCTTTTCCGCCTCGGCCATCCGCCCTTGGTAGGAGTATACACCTGCCAGAGACAAACCGGCAAACAGGTGAAACGATATGTTTCCCGCCTTCTCGCTTATGGAACTGGCGGATAAGAAGGCCTTCTCGGCCTTGGCCATGTCCCCGTCTCCGGCCCAACCGTGAGCCATGCCCAGCATGGTTGTGACCACACCGCGCCATGTCAGGTTGTCCTCGGGGAGCAACACGAGTGCGTGGTAGGCGTGTTCGATAACGTTTGGGACATCGCCCCTGTACATGGCAGACAGGGCGCGTACGGCCGATATCTTGCCCAGCGTTTCCTTTCTGTTATAAACGTGATGGAATCTGGTACCGTCTGGAAAAATTTCGACGATCTCCTCGGATGAGGATTCCAGGATCTGCTCGGCGGAGCTCAGGCAATGCTCTGCATCTGTTTGATTGCCGCTCATGATCAGGGACCGGGCGTAAAAAACGCAGAGCTGGGGCCGGGAGGAAATGATCCTTCTCGGCAGGCGGCCGAACCATTGGGCCAGCGTCATCTGCTGGCCGCGATCCCAAACGGTTTCGGCCATATCTTCGAGGAGGAAAGCGGCCCGGTTAAAATCGTCGGCAGCCAGGGCATGGTCGACAGCCTCATATTTCAAGTGGTTTTTATCGTACCAGTCACAGGCCCGGCGGTGGAGTTCCGAAACGCTGTCCCCGTGCTTGTGCTGCAGATGCTGGCGCAGGGAATCGGCGAACAGGCGGTGGTAGCGGAACCACTTGCGTTCGTTGTCCAACGCAAAAATGAATAAATTGGATTTTTCCAGCTTTTCCAGTATCTCCTGACTGTTTTTTTGCCCAGTCACTTCATCGCATAGGGGGCCTGTAAGAGGATCCAAAATGGATGTTTCAAGAAGGAAATTCTCGATGGGCTGGGTTTGCCGGTTGAGCACTTCCTCCATCAGGTAATCCACGATGTACCGGTTGTCGCCGGCGAACTTTTCCACGAATGCAGGGACGTCTGGTCTCCCTTGCATGGACAGGGCTGCCAGTTGCAGGCCCGTGATCCAACCTTCTGTCCGGGAATCGAGCAGGTGAACCTCTTCGAAAGCAAGGTCCACATTCAGTTGTTCTTTGAAGTAGATCCTGGTTTCTTCGGATGTGAATCCGAGGTCGGATGCCCGAAGTTCGGTCAGCTGATTCCGGCTGCGAAATTTCGAAAGGGGAAGGGGAGGATCGGAACGCGTGGCAATGACCACGTGCATTTCGGGCGGAAGGTGGTCGAAAAAAAAGCCCAGCATCCGGTGGATGGATGGAGATTGGATGTGGTGATAGTCATCCAGAACGAGCACGATGTTTTTCGGAAGGGAAGTCAGGCTGTTCATCAGCGTGATGACGACGGATTCCAAAGAGGGGAGTTGTGGGGATTGGAGGAGTTCACGGGCCGGCCGCCCCCAATTTTTCTCTATGGTCTGGAAAGCGGCGATCATGTAGGCGAGAAAGGAGGCCGGATCATTGTCTCCTTCATCGATCGTAAACCAGGCCGTCTGCAATTTCCTCTGGTGAATCCACTCGCTGATCAGGGTCGTTTTCCCATACCCCGGTGGTGCAGACAGGAGAGTAAGCTTTCCGTTCAGACCCGCGTTCAGTTTATTGACCAATCGCAGCCGTTTCACCAGGTCGGACCGGAGCGGTGGGATAGCGAGTTTGGTCTGAAGCAGGAACTTAGGCATAGGGACAAAACACTCCTGTTTTAAAACTATCCCCGTAATTGAATTAAAAAATGAGGTTCTCTGTCAAGGGGAAAGGCTGGGCTTTTTTGCTGGCTCGTTTCTGTTTTCAGCGGGATTGTGTTGACAAAGAAGTACAGAACGATTACATTTTTATCTCCGGTGGCTTGCCGGAGGAGAAAAAGCGGGCATAACTCAGTGGTAGAGTACGAGCTTCCCAAGCTCGGGGTCGCGGGTTCAAATCCCGTTGCCCGCTCTTTCTCCCCCTTATCCTCCCCTTAAAACCTTTAAAATAAGGCAATTATGGAAATAATCTGCTCCTGAATTGACATTCATTCTAAATGGGCGCATTTTTTAGATACACATATTCTGGATTTCCATTAAAGGCAAAAAAGGAGGGGAAAATGAAAAAGTTTCTTTTGTTTATGCCTTTGGTTTTTCTGCTTTGTTTCACTTTTAGCTGTCAGCAACAGGTCGAAGAAGGACTCACTGAAGAAGAAGCCCAAGCTATTCATAACCGCTATTTGGAAGCTAGAAATACGGTCAACCTAGATTTATTAAATGAAATTATTGCAGAAGATATTGTAGTGCATGATCCCAATATGCCTCAAGACATCGTCGGTCTTGAAGCTTTGAAAGAGTATTATTCAAACAATCATGCCACTATCTCTGATTTCCGTATGACAATTGATGATATGATTGTTAAAGGCAATAGGACCGTTACTGTTTGGACCTTAACTGGTATAAATACAGGACCGATTCACACACCTTTTGGCGATATTCCTGCGACAGGAAATAATATTCAGTTTTCAGGAGTCGCTATCGACCTTATTGATGAAGGCAAAATAGTGGAAGAATGGGTTTATTTTAATGTGCTCGAAGTTATGCTTCAGTTTGGCTTTACAATTGTTCCGTCACAGCCTCCAGGGCCACAAGAGGAGAAAAAACAGTAGGTCATATACTCAATTTTCCAGAAGCGAGGCCTATTTGTAAGCACCGTACCAGAGCAAAACTCCTTCTTTGATCCCTTTCGCCAGGTTCCAATCAGCTTGAAGGAAGTATTTTTCTGGATCAAAGGAATACTGGGGAGTCCAGTTACTATTATTCTCGAATCCGATACGCATATCGATTAGGCTATTTTTAGAGGAATATAGCCCATAGAGGTGAGGTCAATGGAAAAAATCATCGCAAAAAGGACATAAGATATATTGAATATTTAAGCGCAATAAGCGAAAATATTATTCTCTTACGAGCCGGATTAGGGATAACTCAGAAAGAACTTGCAACAAAGGCTGTGGTTGGCCTTAGTACAGCAGCCTCCGCTGAGAAAGGAGAGGAGATCTCATTATAAAATCTAGTCAATATCGCGGAAGGCCTGGAGGTTGATCTTGCAGATCTTTTTATTTCAAAAAAGAGAGAACGCGAATCAATTATAGACTTAGGTTGTTTGTCGATAAATTGGCCAAAACATTTGACCTGAAAGGAGAAAAAAAGATAAAAAACAAGTGAAAAGAAGTGAAATAAAGTGACAACAAGTGGCATTTCTTGGATGGGGGTCGATTTATACAGCTCAGAGAGAGATTCTTAAGAAGAAATTAAGAATTTAAGATAAAGAGAAAAGAAAGATTTTAGGATCCTGGGGCGAAGGATTATCTTCTGTCGTGGAGGAGAAGATGACGAAAGCCCTATTCACTATCTGCGAAGGCTGGGAAACCTGCAGGAATAAAGAAATTAGGACTTTGTACGAGCAAATGAAAACAGAGGGAGAAAAATTAGAATCTCCCCCAAGGCAAAAAATAAGGGAGCTTAATAGAATCTGCGCCAGCTGCAACCACTGTCTTGAATTACAGCATGATGTATGTCCGGTCTGTGGAGGAGTAGTTATGACAACTCCGCGCTTTCCTCTGCCATTCGAATTTGAAGTCCCCTCTAGCACTCTATTTTTTTATAAGTGCATCAACTGTAAGAAGCATCTCTATGCTTTTGAAAAAGTTGTATAGTGCTTCACGAAATATAATCGAAAAAAGATAACATCACATTCCTTGGATGGGGATCTAAGGAGGTTGATATGGAAGAGAAATACAACCCTTACCATTTAGTAAGTCAAGTTTGGGGTAAATTTTGGGCCAATCCAGAGCATCAACACAGCAAAATAGAGGACTATTCGATTTTTATCCGGATTAAGCAAAACGAAATTGAATGTTATCAAATAAGAATCACAAAGGCCGGCTCATTATGGAAAGGGTTCATATCAGGAACTACCTGGAGATTAATTCAGGATGAAGAAGAGTTATTCAAAAATAAGGATTTATTAGGAGCTGTTCATGTGAGGTTCAGAAATAAGGCGATCAAAATTAACGAGAAGGAATTAGAACCTTTTCCAAGCTATAATTTTTTCTGGAATTATATAACAACATAAGATCCCATGCTTTATAAAAGAGGAAAATTTTACTGGCTCGATATCAGAATAAATGGCAATAGGATCAGAAGATCTCTCCAGAATAGGAAGGTGGTGAGTTCTTTTTTTGCGAGAAAAAAAATACGCAATCTTAGTTCTTATATTATTCTGATTTGTTTTTTAGTTTCAGGCTGCAATAATCAATATTCTGAACCGATGAGGAACCAAAAAGCTCAATTCGAAGAATGGAAAAATACTAAGTATGTTAATATCAATTTTGAATTTTTGCTAGGATCCGATGACTTTAACCAAGAAGAATATATGTTTGGAACCATCTCAGATATAGAAGTTGACAAGTTGGGAAATATATAGATTATACAGATCCTTTTCCCCATATTCGAAAATTCTCATTAACATTCAATAATAAATGATTGAAGACAGCATTCAGACTTTTGCCTTCGAGTATCGAATAAAAAACATAAGAATTGTAAAGTGATGAGTATCACCATTAATACAAAAAAAAGATGGTCACAAAGTAGGACACACGACATAGAGATGTTTTAGGGATATTAGCCCATTTTCCAGGGGTGGGAAGAAAAAAATAAATTTTTCATCCCCTCCGGCCTGCATTCAGACAGTTGACATAACTCCACGCTTTTGTAAAATATAAGGAATCTGATATATTATATAAGTATAATGTTTTTGAATTAGCAAAAAGGAGAGGTTACAGTGGATAACGGGTATACCTCGAATTACCAAGTCCAAGAAAAAATGATGTATTTGAACAAGCAAATTTCAGAGTTCGAGAAATTGGATATCAGACACCGGCGGACAAGGTCCATGACATGGGTCGAAACCGAAGACAAGTATCTTGATCTGCTCGAGAAATCCAATAAAAATGCCTGTATTATCCAGGACTCCAAAATAAGAATGATAACTTCGAATCTTGCTTCACTTGTAGGATACTCCCAAGAGGAGATAATCGATTCTTTGATGGTCCATTATATCCACATCGACGAACTCCCGAAGCTGATAAATAATTATATGAAACGCATGGCAGGAGAAGATGTCCCTCCTTTATACAAGACCGTACTCAAGCACAAAGACGGAAGCAAGGTTTATGTCGAAATCAATGCCGGCATGATCCCTTATCGCGGAAAGCCGGCCGATTTTGCCATCATAAGATACCTGACCAGGCGAAAATGATCATGCAAAAAGAAGAAAACAATGTGAAATAATGTGACAATAAGTGACAATAAGTGACATTTCGTGCAAAGGGGTTGATTTTTTCAAGATTATCCGTAGATTTTATTGATACCGGGTTCATTTCCGCTCGGGAATCCCGAAAGACCAGAATCAAACAAAGGGAAGGAGATGGGAGAACATTTGGCGATCCATTGTCAAAACTGGGGGAATCCTGTCTGTCATCCCGAGGTCAAAAAGTATTTGGATTGGGAACCTAAAAAAGCCGAAGATTTTCCATTTTTCCCCTTCAATGGGGCCATGAAAAAGCTCGACAAGATTTGCAGGGCGTGCAATTTTTTGGAATTCGAAAATCACGGAGATGATTTGAAAACGGAAGACCTGTATAATCCGGTTTTTGTGATCAGCAATGTCTGGGGGAAATTTCAGGCACTCCGCGGACAGCGGAACAGCAAGATCGAAGACTTCACGGTTTTTGTCGAGTTCAAGCGCAGCCGAAAGAAGGGTTATCTGATCGAATTTGGAGACGATATTTTTCTTTGGAGGGGAACGATTTCCAAAACCGGATGGATCGTCATCGAAGATCCGGAAGAGCTCTACAGGAAAAGACATTCGCTTGGGAAGGTTCATGTCCGATTCAAGGGAAGAAAGATCAGAATCGGCAACAAGCCTCTGGGCCCTTTTCCAGATTACGAAACCTTCTGGAATTACATAAGGCGCTGAAAAAGTCCTGCGTAGAGATGTTTGCAGAATTCTGGTAAAATTAGCTGCCTTATGAATCCGAACTGGCAGCTCATCATCGATCAAACGCCTCAGAGGGGGTCCTGGAATATGGCCGTGGATGATTTTCTGTTCCGGTCCCTCGGAGACGATCCCGCAACCTATCTTCGGTTTTACAGGTGGGAAAAACCCACGGTTTCCATCGGCCGTTCTCAGAAGATCGAAGAAGTCGTCGACATGGATTTTTGCAGAGCGAATGGGATCGATATCGTCCGGAGAGTCACTGGGGGGAAACTGGTGCTCCACCACCGGGAAGTGACATACAGCATCTGTTCGTCGGACACGGAAATCTTCTCCCCGAAACTCGTGAGTTCCTACAGGCTGATCTCCGAAGCTTTGAAACAAGGACTTCGCAAGATGGGAATCGATTCCGGGCTTGCCAAAGAAACGCCGTCCTCGTATTCGCGGGGCAGGCTGCCTTGTTTTTCCCATCCTGCCAGAGATGAGATCGAGCGGCAAGGGAAAAAGATCATTGGCAGCGCCCAGAAAAGGACAGGAAAAAAATTCCTCCAGCACGGGTCGATTCCCCTGGAGAAGGACGAGTCACTCCTGAGGTCCGTCTCTCTTTTAAGCGAGGGGAAGGAAAGCATTCAGATGACGTCTTTGTCGGAGGCGTTGGGGAGAGATGTGGATTTCGTTTGGGCTGTGAAACACCTCACATCAGGTATTGCGGAATATTTCGCCGTTCAGCTCGTTCCCGAATCATTCTCGGATTCAGAAAAAGCCGCAATCCGGATGATCCAGGTCGAACGTTATGAGAATCCCTCGTGGACCCAGGCGTATTGATTTTTTTGTTCCGAAGTGATAGTATTTCTTTCTCTAAGAGGGAATTTCAGAAATGAATGAAGTCGAAGAACTTTCCAAGCTTGACGTCAAAGATCTGCGCCCCTTGAAGCCTTTGCTGCTTGACGATCTTCATCAGAAAGCCCTGAGCCATCTTTATCTCGAACTGGGAACCGGCCCCGTGCTTTATCTTCTATCCCCGAACTACTCAGTCATCAATCCCACTCCCAACGAAACCATCAGCGACTTTATTCAAAAGAAGGAAAACGTCCTGAATTATCTCAAGGAATATATCATCCAGAATCTCACGATCTATTCGGTCTTGCTCAACGTGAATTCCTACTTCATCGAACAGAACAATTTTTTGGTCCTTGCCCGGTTACGTGAAAACGATTCTGAGGGCAGGCGCTACGAGATCAAATTCTACACCCATTCTCCCAGAGAATTGATGATCAATTATCAGGACAAGATCTATATCGGCAGGGATTTTATCGACCTGTTTCAATTCAAAAGGAAATATTTGGGAACCAAGGAAATTATCATCTCCTGCAAGGAACAGTACGAAACGCTTCTGGACAAGGCAGAGGAAAAACTCAAAAAACCGATGGTTTACAAATCCTTTTTCCAGGAGATAAAAGAATATGTGAACGAGCTATCGACCGAAAGCCTGCAACTTCTCCAATCTCTCCCCCCATATCTCGATTTCAGCAAATTGAAAGGAGAGGACCTGATCGATATCAATGCGCAGTACCGAACGATCAACCACTTTCTGATCGAGCTGCGCGATGAAGTCGCTGAATTCGAGAACCTCCTGAGATTCAAAAAAGAGATGGATTTTGTCCGTTATGTGACCAAGTACAAGAAAGACCTGACGAACAACATTTCTTACTTCAATATCAAGATCAACGGGTGTCTCCAGGAAAAGATCGTCAACTGGAAAAACAGGCACTAATATTCTTGGATCCTGATAGACCCGTACTCCGTGAGTAAAAAGATCGAGGGTTTATTCTTTTCGGTGTCGAATGCTTTGAGAACGGAGTAGCCGTTTTCTTCTTCCCGGATCAATTTTTCCGAAAGGTCCCATTCGATGTCGCCGCCTTTTGTCCTGGCTTCGAGAGGATTAGTTTCTCCGGATTTCCAGTAGAACCGGATATCCGTATACCGGCCTCTCACTTCGATAGGGTAGGTAAGGGGCAGGGGCTCCAGGTTCACATCTCCGTTGGAGTGGGTGATCTCTGTTTTCCCTTGGAAGCCGGTCAGCTCCACTTTTCTGTAGGAGGTCGAAACGGAAATCGTTTCCCCGATGACCGAGTGCCCGTAGACCTCTAGGTTCCTTCCATCGACCCTGAGATTTCCCCGGATATCATAGAGTTCGATCTTTCCGTATCGGTTCTCTATGTCCACGGAGTTCTTGGCTCCTTTGATTATGACCCGGCAATTGTTCGCTCTGATTTGAACCGGGCCGACATCGGATAGGCCTATTTTTTTGTAGGAAGTCCGGATGTCGAACAATCCTGCGACATTCTGTCCGTCGACCTGTAAGTTCGATCCGTCCACGGTCGCAGATCCCCCGATATCTTCCAGGTAAACCTTGCCATATCTGTGTGCTATGTGTGCGTTTCCCTGAATGCCGATAACGAAAACGGACGAACTTCGACTCTCGACCCGGCATTCGCCCTGGACTTTTTCGGCTTCGACGAGTTTGTAGCTGTTTTTGACGATCAGGTTCCCTGCGATGTCTTCCGCATAAACCCTTCCGTTGGGATTTCGGATCTCTGTTTCCCCCGCTCGAGAAATTCGGACTTCCCCGTAGGAATTTGTGACCTGAACGGCCATCCGTTCCGGGATAGATACCTTGAAATTGGTCCGGAACCGCTGTTTCCGCATATCATCCCTGTTTGACGAGATCCGGATGCCGGATGCTTCTTTTTCGACGATCATGCGGAGCTTCTCGGCCGCTTCATCCGCCTCTTTTTCTTCCCGGCGGAAGATCCTCTTTTCTAAGGTGACAGAAATGGACTCCCGTTCCGTTCCTTCCACTTCGACATGCCCGTGGGCGTTATCGATAAAAAGATTCGGGGGAAAGGGGGGAACGATTTCCTCCGAATCTTCGTAGACGAATTCCTCTTGTCCGAAAAAGATGCCCTTATCCCAATCCCAATCGATCCAGATTTTTCCTGTTTGCGCGTGATAGAAGAATATTCCCACAGCGACGATCAAGATCAGCAGGATGATCTCTTTGGCTTTCATTTTTTTATTCCTGCGCTTTTTCCAGCTCTTCCCGGCGTTCTTTCAACCCGTAATAGAGCTTCCAGCCTCCCCAGAGGATCAGCACGACCGGCCACATCCGGGCGACAAAATCCCATACGTTCACGTCCAGGTTGCCCAGGAAAATGATCAATGCCAGGCCGATTAATACCAATCCCCATGCCAATTTCCCGCCATTTGTGCGTTGTGCCATGTGTTCCTCCTCTACTTTTCCTCTTTGGCCTTTGTGTAATGATCCACGACAAGCTTGACGCCGATAACAAGAATACTGAACGGGATCAGGAATTCGAACACCGTGTCATAGCTCATCAGCTCGAAGTTGGCGAAAATGAGCATGACTCCGAGAGCGATCAGAACGATTCCCCAGAATATGGATCCGGTCTTGACGAAATCCGGGATTTCTTCGGTTTCAACGAATTCTTCGACTTCTTCTCCCAGAAGGGCTTTTCTATTTATCCGGCCTGCAGTCTGTACGGCATCGAAGAGCTGGTAAAAGTAGAATCCTGCGAGTGTTAGACCGAGAAAAGGCTGACCGGCATCTCCCTGGGCATTCAGCGTGACCAGCCCTGCAAAAATAAAGAAAAAGATCAATGCCTTTCGATATTGATTGTTGTAGAGTTGTCCTGCTCCGAATGGAAAAAAGAAGGCCAGCATCCCGGCAAGAAACGGGGATTTCGGTGGTCTTTTCACGATAACTTTTTCTTCCATTTTATACCTCCGGTTTAAGTTTTCGGTTGTTCATCCTCGTCTCCTCTAAAAGGGTTCAGATTCTTGAGGGAAACGAGTATATTATCCTTGTATTCACCCAGTGATTGGGTGATGGATTCAGCTTCGGCATAGAGTTTTTCGACTTTGCTGATGCCGATATGGAACTGACGTTCGATCGACCTATTTATGGCGGCTCTTTGCGGATGGAACATGTAGAAGGAGAGGATAACGCAAAAAACCGTGACCGCAGCCATGACCGGTTGGAGCGAGGGGCGAAGCAGAAAATCGAAAACGGATCCGAATCTCTTCTTTTTCTGAGGGACATCATAGAGTTTTTCCCTCAGGCTTTCGCTCACATCCAGCTCGGGAAAAGATGAGAGGGTCTCTTTAGCCTCTCTCAACAGCGAGAGCAGCTCCGCGCAACTGCGGCAGGTCAGGACGTGGTTCTCGACGGCTTGCTCGTCTTTTTTTGCAAGCTCCTTCTCTAAATAAGGAGAAAGGAGTTCTTCGATCCGTTCACATCCCATTTGATTTCTCCCTTTTTTCCTTGAGGACTTTTGCCAACTGCAGCCTTCCCCTGTTGACGCGGGACTTTACCGTCCCCAGAGGAAGATCCATGATTTCTGCGATCTCCTCGTATTTTTTGCCCTGAATATCACGGAGGATGACCGCCATCCGGATCTCTGAGGAAAGGTGATTGAAGCTTTCCCAGACGATCTTCTTGGTTTCCTGGGTTAACACGTTTTCCTCGGGGCTCGAACGGCTGTCTGCCTGAAGCAGGCGTTCGTCGAACGCATCCCTTGTTTTCTTTTCCCACTTGGTCTTCCGGTACTGATCGATCAGGTAATTCCGTGCGAGGGTCAGGAGCCAGGCGGTGAAGTTTCTTTCGAAGTCGTATTTGTCGATCGAGTTGTACAGCTTGAAAAAGATGTCCTGCGTCAGGTCTTCGGCCTCTTCGTAGCTGCCAGCGAATTGATAGGCGATGTTGAAGACTTTTTTGGAATAAGCATCAACGAGCATTTTCCAGGCTCCTTCGTTGCCTTGAACACATTCTTGAATTATCCTTTCGACTTGCACTTAACACATCCCGATAGACGAGAAATATCCCAAAAAAGTTCCGTCCTTTAATTCTATAATAAAAAGAAGAAAAAAAAAGGGGGCAAAAAAAAGGGGACGGTTCTATTTTTCCTCCTTTCCCAAAGTCGAATTCGCCCTTAATTCTTGACTAAAACAGGAATATATGACACCATACTTTGTCCATTAAAAGACGATTTTCTTTTCCGGATTATTCACAAGCCAGCATTGTGCGGCGGCAGGCTTAGCTTGCCTTGACGGTGCAGCAATGCCGTTTTACCGATGCTGGCTTGGTGGAAGGTTAAACAGGTTCATATTCATAAGGGAGGCTCATATGCAAGGTATTGTCGGTTATGGCGCCTATATCCCCCGCAACCGCATCAAGGTCGAAGAGATCGCTAAAGTCTGGGGAGCGGACGCGCCGAGTTACAAGAAAGGTTTGATGCTGGAGGAAAAATCTGTCCCTTCGCCCGACCAGGACACGATCACCATGTCGGTGGAGGCGTCGAAAAATGCGTTGAAGAGGGCAAAGATCGATCCGGCCGAGATCGGAGCCGTTTATATCGGCTCGGAATCCCATCCCTATGCGGTCAAGCCAAGCGGAACCGTGCTTGCCGAGGCGCTGGGCGCGACTCCTGAGGTCCACACGGCGGATTTCGAGTTCGCATGCAAAGCCGGGACCGAAGGAATGTTCGTGGCCCTGAGTCTGGTTAAAGCCGGCGAGGTCAAGTACGGCCTGGCTGTGGGTGCCGATACATCTCAGGGAGCTCCGGGAGACGCCCTGGAATATTCGGCTGCAGCCGGTGCCGCGTCCTTTATCTTCGGCAAGGAGAATCTTGTAGCCAGGTCTGTTGAGACCTACGCCTACATGACGGACACACCGGATTTCTGGCGGAGAGAATACCAGTATTATCCCCAACATGGCGGCCGCTTCACGGGTGAGCCAGCCTATTTCAGGCATATCACCGGGGCAGCCAACGGTATCATGGCAAAGGCAGGGATGAAGCCGGCAGATTTCCAGTACGTCATTTTCCACCAGCCCAATGGAAAA
>Ga0180438_10001251_pt1 | contig 45212 bp, 38 predicted proteins | sample SS_ome_12_FD_132455 | JGI IMG/M metagenome (GOLD analysis project Ga0180438, IMG submission 132455) | Hypersaline lake sediment archaeal communities from the Salton Sea, California, USA - SS_3_D_2 metaG | ecosystem: Environmental > Aquatic > Non-marine Saline and Alkaline > Hypersaline >...
ATGGCACCCGAATTGGCGATATGTCGGAGGGGAGGTTTTAGCCCCCGGCGCTCGTAGAACGAAACCACCTCTAAAAATCGTTCCAACTGCAGACGGGTGTGCGTCAGGTCTTGGGCATGCGCATTGGCAAAATGGGAAAAGATACCTTCCACGACGATATGCTCGCACCCATCGGCCGCTTCCAGAAAAGGCTCCGCGTTATAATAGTGGACACCGATTCGTTCCATGCCGGTATCGATGATCAGATGCACCTTAGCCTGGATACCCATGGCTCCCGCAGCCTTGTCGATTTCAGAGAGAATCTCCATCGACGATGCCGTCATCGTCAAATCGTGCTTGAGAAAATGGGGCACCTGATTACCCAGAATTCCGCCCAGGACGAGTATCGGTAGCGTGATTCCATGCTCCCGGAGCAGAATACCCTCTTCCAGGAAAGCGACGCCGATGTAATCGGCCTTTAAATCCTGCATGAGCCGGGCAACCCGGACCAGGCCATGACCGTAGGCATTGGCCTTTAGTATGGGCATGATTTTCGCCGATCCCACATGGGATTTGATGGCCCTGTAATTCGACCGTAAATAATTTAGGTTGACTTCGACCAGGGTAGGACGCACGACATCTCGCGTGCTGATAATCGGGTAATTCGCGGTTTGCTCTGATAATTCTTCCATGTCCATGTTCCCCATATTCATGACTACGAGAATGTACACCAATCCGAACACATTTCAAACACTTTTTCGGAGGATGGACGAGATTTCTATTGTATTTTTATCAAAGATAGGAACACGGGAAATATCAACTTCCGTGATTCGTATGTAGCAAGAAAGTATTGAATCCCTACCGGTCGTCATGTCAATCGGGAAGGTCACATACGATGGGCAGCCCTGTACCCGCGTACTGGGGTATCGAATAGCCGTGGAAAACGTTCTGAATACGGGATCACTCCGTCTATGTCCGAGATCGCGGAGCCGTCATTCAACTCTGAATTCCTGAGTCGATCTCAACAGTTCCTTTATACGTGAATAGTATCCAAGATACTCGAGCAAATTCCTGTTCATCGCATGCGGATAATATTGCACTTTTATCGGCGTATTCTGATCCTTCCTACGCGACATTATTTCATCTTGATTTCGCAGCCAACTATCGTTACATTTGTATGAAATGTACATGAAAACCGGGAGGGCTGTAAGATGAAAAAGCGATCGGCGTGGTGGCTGTTCCTCCTGCTGCCTCTCTCCGTTCTCGCTCAGGAAGAAACCTTGATTAGCGGCGGGTTCGAGAGTGGCGGTTTTGGAGGGCCCGCCTGGAAATTGACGCTTCTCGACGGGGAATTCGGAATCCTGACAGGAGGTCGCGGAGGATGGATCATCAATCATACATTGGTCATCGGTGGCGGTGGATATAATACGTTGTGGGATATAAAAACGGGCCGTCAAACTGCCGATGGTGTACCCCTTTATCTGGAGATGGGTTATGGCGGGCTCGAAATCACATACATCCACACTTCGGATCGTCTGGTTCATTACACCGTGAACGCACTGTTCGGCGCCGGCCATGCCCGGCTGGAGGAGCATAATCCTCAGAACGAATTTGCCAGCGACCGTTTCTTCGTCATCGAACCCGGCGTGAACATGGAGATCAATGTATACAGGTGGGTGCGTATCTGTGTGGGAGCCACCTACAGATTCATCACCGGTTTTGAGACGGAAGACTTGAGCAGCACAGATTTGAGCGGCCCTGCCGGTGTCATCACGCTAAAATTTGGTGTTTTTTAGAAAAATGAATCTATGATATGTAAGAATGAGTCGGATCATTAACACTTATGGGATTTCCTAAGAATTGTTCAATTACGGAACAGAGGAGTTCCCGAATGACAATACTTAAAAAGACACGCTTAACACCTTCTCGACCTCATGCGATCTATCATGCTTACGACTAGGAGAACTTGACTGTAAGCCGCCTTGCCCGTGCCTACAACATTTCAAGGCCAACAATCTGCAAGATCATTCACAGAGTTCGTCCTCATAATTCTTTGTACAATCGAACACCCGAAGAGACACAGAAATATCATTTTAATCCTCAAATGTTGGTAACTGCGCGGGTCATTCTAACATCATATTTATTATAGTTTTTTCCGTGTGGCTTCTGCCCATACGTGGATGATAGGAGGCGTTATGAAAAGCCAGCTTTCGCGTCGGGAATTCATGGTTGCCGCTCCAGCAGCGGCCTGGGTCATGGCCCGTGCGGCCGGTAATGGGATGCCCAGACCAACGGGCTCTACCAGCAGGGTACTCATCGAACCATTCGATTACTCGGGCGTGCAGTTACTCGACAGCCGGTGGCAGCAACAGTATCAATCAGCCAGAGACACCTACCTCGGCTTCTCGAACGACAATATATTAAAAGGATTTCGCGAGGCGGCGGGTCTACCCGCACCTGGACACACGCTGGGAGGGTGGTGTGAAAAGGACAGTGCCACCGTGTTCGGCCAGTGGCTGAGTGGAATGGCCCGCATGTTCCGTAGTACGGGAGATGGCGCCATGCGGGATAAAGCCGCCACTCTGATGACGGAGTATGCCAAGACCGTAAAACCCGACGGCGAATGCAGCCTCCGTCATTATACGTATGACAAGCTGGTATGCGGGCTTGTGGATATGAAGAAGTACGCAGACCATCCCGATGCGGTTGCCCTTCTTGAGCGAATCACAGGCTGGGCGAGCAGAACCTTCAGTCGGCAGAATGAACCTGCGGCGATGCCGCCCAGGGGAAGGTATCAGGGCAGGCCGTCGGAGTGGTATACACTGTCCGAGAATCTGTATCGTGCGTATGAATTGACCGGGAATCCCAAGTTCAAGACATTCGCTGAAGTCTGGCTGTACCCTGCCTACTGGAACAAGTTTGCGGACACGGCCACCCCAACGGATGCGCACGGCGTCCATGCGTACAGCCACGTCAACACCTTTAGCAGCGCGGCCATGGCATACAAAGTCACAGGGGATACGACGTACCTTAACATTATCAACAATGCGTACGATTTCCTGCAGAATACACAATGCTACGCTACGGGCGGATACGGCCCGCGAGAGATGATCATGAATCCCGACGGGGGCATAGGAAGGGTGCTGGATTTCGTCATGAGTAGTTTTGAGACAGGCTGCGGTTCCTGGGCTGGATTCAAGCTGTCCCGGTATCTTATGGAGTTCACGGGCGAGGCACGGTATGGGGACTGGATCGAGCGCTTGCTGTATAACGGGGTGGGAGCGGCTCTGCCCATTACCGCACAAGGAATGCACACCTATTATTCAGACTACCGAATATCGGGTGGAATGCGGGTATACAACTGGGATCCCTTCACCTGCTGTTCCGGTACGTACATCCAGGATGTCGTCGAATACCACAACTTGATTTATTTCAGGGATGCCAAGTCTCTGTATGTGAATTTGTACCTGCCTTCCGAGGTCGCATGGAGCAGGCCGGAAGGAGAAGTCAAGCTGGTCCAGGACACACGATATCCGGAAGACGATACCATCACGCTGACCTTTTCCATGAAGCAAAGGATAACATTTGCGTTGAAGTTCCGCGTACCGGGATGGGCCCGTGATGTATCGGTTAAAATCAACAATACCGCAGTGGACGTTCCGTTCACACCGGGAAACTGGGCCGTCATCGATCGCGTGTGGCAGTCCGGCGACCGTGTGATCATCCGTATACCACTGAGGTTCCGTATGCAGCCTGTTGATAGATATCATCCCCATCGTGTAGCTGTAATGCGAGGACCTATGGTGCTGGTACTGGAGTCAGACTACCATGAGTCCGCGTTCCTGCTTCCAGAGCAGGACGACGACCTGAGCACGTGGCTGGTTCCAGAAGAAACACCCGGCGTATTTCGAGTGGAAATTCCCGGGGGTGGCCGCGTGGTATCCAAATTCATGCCGTTCTATGCGATAAAACAGGGATATCCGTATAAAATGTATTTTGATGTAAAAGTTTTGCCCATCAAACTAATCGAGTAGACAACAGATCTTTCAAACAGTGCCTGTAAAGTAAAAATTTGAAATCTTGTTCAGGAGAAAGCAAGACGATACCAAACAATTTGGGGATCTCCTAAGAATTGTTCGATTATAGAACAGAGAATCTCCCAAATGGCGATACACAAAAAGACACGATTAACATCTTCTCGACGTCAGGCCATCTATCATGCTCACGACAAGGAGAATTTGACTGGAAGCGGTCTTGCCCGTGTAAAAAATGTTACAAGTCCAACAATCTGTACGATCATTCATGGGATTCGTCCTGAAAAATCTTTGAACCATCGAACACACCGAGAGGTACTGAAACATTATATTAATCACCAAAAGTTATAAACAACGCGTGGGATTCTCACATATTATCAAAATATCCGTAAGACGCACTGGAAAACAACGCATCTCTGCTCCATAAAAAAAGGCCCCTGGATGGGGGCCTTCTCATCACTTACCAAATCTGACCTATTCGATCAGCTTTTTATAATCTTCCGCAGACATCAAGGCGTCGAGCTCGCCGGGATCCGACATCTTAACCTTAATCATCCAGCCCTCACCATAGGGATCCTTGTTCACAACCTGGGGGTCCGACTCCAGCGCACCGTTTACCTCGGTGACTTCGCCGGAAACCGGTGCATACAGATCGGACACTGCCTTTACAGCTTCGATGCTTGCGCACGATTCCGTCTGCTTTGTCGTATCACCCACCTGGGGCATTTCGATAAAAACGATATCACCCAGTTCTCCCTGCGCATACTCGGTGATTCCGATGGTGGCGATATCGCCATCCACACGAGCCCATTCATGATCTTTCGTGTAGTGCAGATTTTCGGGTACATTCATAATGCTCACCTATTCGTTTGTTTCGGGTTTTATATGGAAATCTTCTAAAAATCGCGTATTAAAATCCCCCTGTATGAATTTCTCATCCGTGAGAACTTGTTTGTGGAAAGCAATCGTCGTCGGAACGCCCTCGATGATAAATTCCTCCAGTGCCCGGGTCATCTGGTTCAGGGCTTCTTCCCGGTCGTAACCGTGGGAGATGATCTTGGCCAGGAGGGAATCGTAAAAAGGAGGGATGAGGTACTGGGCATAGGCATGCGTGTCGACCCGTATGCCGAATCCACCAGGTACATGAAAGCTTATAATCTTACCCGGAGTCGGCCGGAATCCTTTGAACGGATCTTCGGCATTGATACGGCATTCGATGGCATGCCCCTTGGGTTCCATGGTTGCATGAACCTCTTTGAGGGATCCCCCGGCAGCCACACGTATCTGTTCCTTGAGCAGATCGATGCCATACACCATCTCGGTCACAGGATGTTCCACCTGAATACGGGTATTCATCTCCATGAAGTAGAATTCACCGTCTTCATTCAGGAGGAATTCGACCGTACCGGCACTCCGGTATCCCACTGCCTGGGCACCTGCAACCGCTGCATCCACCATGCGCTTCCGAAGGTCAGCATCCACAACCGGTGAAGGCGATTCCTCGATCAGCTTTTGATGTTTTCTCTGGATCGAACACTCCCGCTCACCCAGGGCGATGACCTGACCCTTGCCGTCACCTAAAAGTTGAATTTCCACATGCCTAGGACACTCGAAATACCGTTCGATATACAGCGCGGGATTCCCGAAAGCAGCCAGGGCTTCTGCATGCGCCATGGCAAAGGCCTGAGAGAGTCCCTTCTCATCCCGGACAATGCGCATGCCCCGGCCTCCCCCGCCGGCCGCAGCCTTTAATATCAGAGGATAACCGATGTCCCGGGCCAATGCCTTGGCCTCGTCATCATTCCGAACCCCTCCCTCGCTGCCGGGAATCACGGGTACACCGGAACTCTTCATCAAATTTTTGGCATAGATTTTATCGCCCATTCGGGAGATCATCTCAGACGTCGGGCCGATGAAGTTCAGTTCCGACGACTCACAGATTTCGGCAAACTCGGCATTCTCAGCTAAAAAACCATATCCGGGGTGCACACCGTCGGCGTCGGTGATTTCCGCGGCGCTGAGGATGCGAGGAATGTTAAGATAGCTCTCGTTGGGCGGGGACGGGCCGATGCAAACCGCCTCATCGGCAAAACGGACGTGGAGGCATTCCCGGTCGGCCTCGGAATACACGGCAACCGTCGCGATGCCCAGTTCCTTGCACGCACGGATAACGCGAAGCGCGATTTCCCCCCGATTGGCGATGAGTATCTTTTTTATCAAAAGGAATGACCTACCGTTCTAGCATATTGAATTTTAACCATTTGTGGTTTTCGCAGGATTTCTGTTGACACTCAAGATAGACACTGCACGATGAAACGTCAGCGCCCAATGTGAAACGATAAATCCGAAAGCCAAGATATCCATTATTTTTCGACGATAAACAGCGGTTGATTGTATTCGACGGGCTGGGCATTTTCCACCAGGATTTTCAGGATCTTACCGGACACTTCCGATTCGATCTCATTCATCAGCTTCATCGCTTCGACAATGCACAGCACCTTGCCCGGCTGGATCACATCCCCCTCCCTGACATAGGGTTCTGCGTCGGGTGACGGAGCCCTGTAGAACGTGCCTACCATGGGCGAGCAAATTTCCAGGGCATTATCCAACACCTCACCACTGTCAGATTCCACTTTGGTCTCATGGACAGGAGCTTCCGGATGAGCTGTGGCGGTGGGAACGGGATGCGGCAATGGGTGAGGCGGCATCATGACCGCCGGATTGGCGACAACACTTTTTCCCTTGGTGATGCGGATCTGAAAGCCCTCCTCCTGGAGTTCCAGCTCCTCGATATCGCTTTTCTCCACCAGTTTCACAAGACGCCGAATATTGTTTAAATCCATGATTCTATCTCCCCTACTATGAACCTCCCTACTTCACCCTCTCGACATACGTACCCGTCCGTGTGTCTACTTTGACACGCTCTCCTTCCTCCAGGAACAGCGGAACCTGGATAACGGCTCCAGTCTCCAAAGTGGCCGGCTTTGATCCCCCGGAGGCCGTATCTCCCCTCACGCCCGGCTCTGTCTTCGTAACCTCCAACTCCACGAAAATCGGCAGTTCAACGCTGATGGGATCTTTACCGTGAAAAACAACCTCCACCTCCATGCCTTCTTTCAAAAATTCGGCTATATCCCCTACAACGTCTTCGGAGGCCGCAATCTGGTCGTACGAGGTTGTATCCATGAATACGAAAGAGCTCTCTTCCCGGTATAAATACTGAACTGTTTTCTTTTCCAGACGGATATCCTCAACCCTCTCCCCGGATCGGAAAGTCCGATCGATGACGCGGCCTGTATTCACATTCTTCAACCGGGTGCGCACAAAAGCCCCTCCCTTGCCGGGCTTCACGTGCTGAAATTCCACCATTGTAAAGAGTTCCCCGTCCAGCCGAATCACCAGCCCATTTCGAAATTCAGATGTCGATACCATCGCTTTATCACCGTTTATACGTAAGGTTACGAGTCCTTAATATAACGGATAAAACCCAAATTGTCAACGCTGATTTTCAAATTGATCTTGACAATGGGTGCAGGAAGTCGTATACTTTTGGGTCGATTTATTCACACTACTGAGTTCACGATATTCTACAAATCGCGTGGAGGGATATCCATGGGTCAAACCGTATCAAGACAAAAACGGCGCTGGCTGCTGTATGGGGCAGGCCTGTGGCTGTGCATCCTCCTGATCTATCTGCACTGCCACATCGATCACGGGCTGGAGCCTATCCATAGCAAAATCGGGGGAAGCATCACATTCGAAGGTGAAGCGCCTTCAAATACAGACGAGATTCGTGTGGCTGTTCTCAAAGACTTCCCGCCACGTTCCATCAACGAGCTGCTCTTCAGCGATCAGATTCCGTTTACCGAGGATGTAGTCCCATGGGAAATCTACATTCCCCCAGGACGCTATGCGGCCGTTTTGGTCGTATGGAAAGGAAAAAAACAATCCTGGAATCTCTCCGATATCATCGGCCTCTACGGTGGAACCGGCGAGGACGACAAGCTATTGCCCACCAATGAGCACGTGACTATCCCCTATGAAACGTCCGTCATCGAGGGTATCGACATCAACGCGTACCTGAACCGTGTCAACCGTAAATTCACTATCCAGGGTACTATTACATTCACGGGTCAATGGCCGCAGAATACAGGTATCATCGGAATCGGTGCCTTTGAGAAAATACCTGAACCGGGCAACCTTATCGATTATTTCTTGAAAAATGTCGCCCTGGACTATACGGTACCTCCTTTTGTTCCTGATTATGCGTATCAACTCCGTGTCGCCCATACCCTTGATACTCTGGAATACGTCTCCGTGCTCTGGATCGACGCCTCCTTCGACCTCACATCCATAAAAGACCTCGGCTTTTACAGAGATCCTGAAAACCCGGACCTGCCCGGAGCCATACCCGTTTTCAAGGATTCCACACGAAGCGGCATTGATATCACCGTGAATTTTAATGAGTTTTAGGATGAGACACCTCCTTCATATATTGCGATCCCTCGTACTCGTTTTCATCATCCTGACATTCGCTCCACCTTCTTTTTCCCAGAACCTCGGCCGGTTGACAGGCATCGTCGTGGATGCGAACACCCGGCAGCCCCTGCCGGGCGTCAACATCATGGTCACCAAGACGTTGATGGGTACGGCCACCGACGATTCGGGACGCTTCGTCATCTGGCAAATCCCATCGGGTGTCTACACCCTCCGTGTATCGATGATGGGCTACGAGACACGATCCATGGCCGGTGTGACGATAACACCCGGTCAGTCGACAGCATTGAACATCCGCCTGGAGCCAACCGTCATCCGTTTCGATCCCATAGTCGTGACTGCGAGCAAACACCCCCAGTCCCTGGGCACATCCCATCAGGCCGTCACCGTCATCGACCGGCTCCATATGGCCCAACGCCAGAGTTTCCGGCTGGAGGAGAGTCTGAATCCGGTGTCCGGCGTTCATTTCAACGAGGAGAACATCAGCATTCGCGGGTCGTCGGGGTACAGCGTGTACAACGTGGGAAGCCGCATCCTCTTGATGGTCGACGGCGTGCCCGTTCTGACTCCCGACCTGGCTACGATCCATTGGAAGATGATACCCCTGTTGGACATCGACCACGTCGAAGTCGTCAAAGGCGCGGGTTCCGCTCTGTACGGGTCTTCGGCCATGGGCGGAGTCGTGAACATCATCACCCGCGACCCGGGGCCCAAGGCACGCTTTCAGGTACGCACCCTGGCCGGTGTGTACGACAGGCCCCATTATGAAATCTGGCGCTGGACGAATGAAACGCTCCACTACGAACAGGCCGACCTGGCCTACAGCCAGCGGTTTGGCTCCGTGGGCGTCCAGCTCGGCTTTTCAAGATACGTCAGCACCGGGTACATGGAAAACAACGCATTCGACAAGTGGAATGCGTCGGCAAAGTTTCGAATCCGGCTGCCCCGCCAGTCCCGGCTGGATATCTACACCTCCTGGATGAAGACCCGTCAGGGATTTCTCATCCAATGGCTCAATCAGAACAGCCCCTTCCAGGTTCCTCCCTTCAACCAGGAGGACGAACTGCGGTACGACATCATCAACTTCTACGCCCAGTACCATCTTCCCGTTTCGTCGCGGTTGAATCTCAGATTCCGTCTCTCCCATCTTTTCTCCGAAATGGGAACCCAGTATTCTGTGAACGCCCCCGATATGTGGAAACCCGGTAATGGCCTCGGGTGGGAAGTGCAAGGGGACTGGATACCAGGGCCCCTCCATCATCTTACCTTCGGCACGGAACTCAGGTGGGATGTATCGGGCTCCAGATATTTCGGCGATCACAAAGGTTATACCGTCTCGCCGTACATCCAGGAGGAGTGGACCCTCCTCACCAACCTCAGCACGACGCTCGGTCTAAGGTTCGACCACCATGTCCTCATCGACGAGGAGACCGACTCGCGCCTCAGTCCCAAACTTGGGATCAATTACCGTCCGTTCGACGGAACGACCATCCGGGCCACGGCAGGCAGTGGATTCCGGGCGGCCACCGTGTTCGAGAAGCATCTTGAGGCCGACTATTCCGGTCTGAACGCGATTCCCAATCCCGAGTTGAGACCCGAACGCTCATGGTTCTACGACCTGGGAATCCGTCAGTCCATAACCCGGAACGGTCATATCGAGCTCTCGCTTTTCCAGGCCGATTACTGGGATATGATCGAGCCTGTCATCAACTTTTTAGGAGCCATCCAGTTCCAGAACTACATACGGGCCCGTATTCGCGGCCTGGAATGCGCCGCACAGGTCTGCTTGTGGCACCGACGGTTCGAACTCAGTGGAAGTCTAACCTGGCTCGATCCCATGGACCTCCACCGCGACCTGACACTCCCCTACCGGCCTCGGTTGACGTATGACCTGATGAGCACACTGCGCCTGGGACCCGCTTCCTTCCAGGTCGAATACCGGTACGCAAGCCGTATCGATGAAGTCCAGCTGAATCCCCTGGACACCAGAGTGCCCATCAAGCTTCTGTACCTACGGGCCCAGGTGACGTTCTGGAACCTCACACTTCAACTGGCCGTGAACAATGCCTTGAACTACCATTACACCCATGTGGAAAGAAGGATGGGAGAGATCAGGAATGCCACGGTCGGTCTGCTGATGGACGTGGGCAATCGATAGAGTGACATCGTTCTTCATATAAAAAGGAAAGTCGTGTCGATCACCTTCATGCTCTTCACAGCATGTCGTTGATCGTGAACCGATTCATCTCTGGAGACACCATGGAACCCTACAATCTCGTCAGCCTGGCAGGCATCTTCCTGCTCCTGGGATTTGCCTGGCTCTGTTCGGCCAATAAGCGGCAGATGAACTGGCGCGTTATCCTCTGGGGCACGGGCCTGCAGGTCTTCTTCGCATGCTTCATTTTCGTGGTACCCGTGGGTTCGAAGATTTTCCTCGTCATCAACGATGTCGTTATCAAAGTGTTGGACAGCGCCACGGCCGGTACCCGCTTTCTGTTTGGCCGATTGGCGTTGCCCCCCGGCACAACGGACGAAACCGGTCAGACATCCCTGGGCTTTTATCTGGCGTTTCAGGGACTGGCGACCATCGTATTCTTTGCTGCCCTGATGGGCATCCTCTACCACTTACGGATCATGCCCCTGATCATCCGTGGGTTCGCCTACGTATTCACCAAGCTGATGCGCATCAGCGGTGCCGAATCGCTCTGTACATCGTCCAACATCTTCGTGGGCGTTGAGTCGGCCCTGACTGTACGGCCCCATCTGGACACAATGACAAAATCCGAGCTGACCACCATCCTCACGGCTGCCATGGCCACGGTCGCCTCCAACGTCCTGGCCGTTTACGTGTTCGCCCTCCAGACACATTTCCCGACCATCGCAGCCCATCTCGTCTCTGCATCGATCCTGTCGGCACCGGCAGCCCTGGTGATGTCGAAAATCCTCCTGCCCGAGACCGAGACGCCCGAAACCCTGGGGCTTCACGTGAAGCCCGAATACAGCCGGGAGAGCAACATCATCGAGGCCATCATCAACAGTGCCCATGCCGGTGTCAAGCTCATCGTGGGAATCTGCGCCCTGCTCCTGGCCCTCCTGGGCCTGGTCGCCCTGATGGACCTTATCATCGGCGGGCTCGGCGGCTGGATCAATAAACTTATCGGATTGAATATCGACTGGACGCTGAAAGGGCTTCTGGGGTATCTGTTCTACCCGTTCACCCTCATCATCGGTGTGCCCATCCAGGATGCGGCCGAAATCTCCAAGATTATCGGTGAGCGCACCGTCGTCACCGAAGTGACCGCATACCAGGATTTTGCCGTTTTGCTGGGGCGAGACATCCTTCAGCATCCCCGGTCGGCCGTCATCTGCACCTACGCCCTGTGCGGGTTCGCCCACGTGGCGTCCCTGGCCATTTTTGTCGGTGGCTTGTCCGCGCTGGCTCCCGGTCGTACGAAAGACCTGTCCACCCTAGGGCCCCGCGCCCTCCTGGCGGCTACCCTGGCCTGTTTGATGACCGCTGCCGTCGCTGGAACCTTTTTTAATCAGGGATCGATACTCCTGGGACAGTAAGCGTGTATATGACAAAGGTCCTCTCGTAGAGAGAAGACCTTTTAGATGACGATAAACTCCGGTGGAGATACCGCCGGAACACACCGTGCAATCTTTGGATTATGTATCCGATTTAGCCGCTTTTCGTCCTTCTTCTATATCCACAAGGCTCAACAACACACCGCCCACCACGAGGAAGAATATCAGAGACAGGACACCCAAACGGCTCGTTCCGGCCAGTTGCCCCACGAGGGCAAACACGGCCGGCCCCATCACGCCGGCGAATTTACCGCTGATATTGTAAAAGCTGAAAAATTCCGCCGATTTCTTCTTGGGCACCATGGACGCATACAGAGAGCGGCTCAGCGCCTGCGATCCACCCTGAGCCACACCCACCAGACAGGCCAGCGCCCAAAAATGGATGGCCCGGGTCATGAAGTATCCGCCGATGGCAATCATGATATAAATCCCCAATCCCGACAGGACACCTTTTTTCGCTCCGATGCGGCCGGCCAGTCTCCCGAATAGAATCGTGAAAGGAACACCCACGGCCTGCGTCAGGAGAATGGCCCCCACCAGATCCAGGGTTCCGATACCGATCTCGTCACCGTAAGCCACGGCCATCTTCATGACGGTTCCGATGCCATCGTTGTAAAACCAGAAGGCGATGATGAATAGAAAGAGTTGCCTGTACCGGCGCATCTCCCGGAATGTGTGTGAAAGCCGACGTCCGGCCACCGCCAGAGGATTCTCACCCGCCAGACCGACTCGGACGCCCCTGGGTTCCGGCACCCGGCGAAAGAGCGGAACGGAAAATACTACCCACCAGACGGCCACACTCAAGAAGGATAACCGCATACCCAGCACAGGAACGTCGTCTGCGCCCGGTGTGATAACAGTCTTGGGCAAGAGTCCTATCATCACGAGATTCACGGCCAATAGGATGCCGCCTCCCACATAACCCAGGGCATAGCCCCGGCTCGACACGCGGTCGATCTCTCCTGGATGTGCGATATGGGGCAGCATGGCGTTGTAGAATACCTCACCGCCCTCCGCACCGATGCTCCCCAGGATGAAAAGAACGGCCACCCAGACCCAATCCCCGGGCCCCGTAAAAGTCAGCATGGATGTCGACAAGATGCCCACGCCCACAAAAACGGCCAACAGGCGTTTTTTAGAGGATGCATAATCCGAGACAGGACCGAGAATCAGGGACAGGATGGCCACGATCGCCATGGCGATAGCCGTGGTATACCCCCATATTGAGGTGGCCAGATGGTGCTGGGTCCATGGAAGGGTGACTGCGGCCACGTTTCGGAAGAAGATGGGCAAGAAGACCGCCATAATCGTCGTGGCAAAAGCCGAGGCCGCCCAGTCATACATGCACCAGGCTGTGATGATTCTATCGTGGTTTTTATTCTTCACGGATCAGGGATCATGACCGATAAAACGCGGTACTCCTGGATAATATTATTTTCACTTCTCTGAATGAAGAACGATGATTCGCTTAACGTATTAATCGGGAGGGCCAAAAACGTGTTATCCGAGATCGTGGATACGCTTCATCAACCTCCTCATGGCTCTCCGATATCCCTTCCTACCCGAGAGCACGGCTGCCAGAGTCAACCGTTCTCCCCATTCCACAAAACTTTGAAAGACGAGGATTCTGCGATGCATCCCCCTCACGGTGATTTCTTTCACAGACAGGGCATCGTCCAGGAGTTCCCATGCATCCTTCAGGGTAAATACAAACTCCAAGAGGTTTTCCTGCCCGTACGATTCTGACCGGCCGCAATGAGCCATCAGAAGTCCCTCGGAGGAGAACAAAAAAATGCTTTCCCAGCGCTCCTCGTCACAAAACGCCCGCATCGCCTCTTCGATTTGGGCTTGGACAGGCTTTGCCTCTGCCGAGGCATCCATCCCCCTTGCCACCATCAAGCCCTCACCGCTTGTTTCTCTTCCAGTTGCGTCTGCACGCGGGAAACCACCTGTTTGATGACCTCTTTCAACGTGGGGAAAACACCTTTCCCCTGCGTGGCCACGGCCTCGAAGGCGGGCACTCCGAAGAAATTCAGCTTCTTCTCCATCTCCTCTACAGGCTCGGCCGTGGGCAGGTCACGCTTATTGTACTGTAAAACCCAGGCAAAGTCCTCCAGCGTCTTTCCATCGGCGATGAGATGCTTTTCGAGGTCCAGCAGGGTATCCAGGTTGGCATCCATCATCTCCCTCTGGGAATCGGCCACGTAGACGAGTCCATCCACACCGTTCAGAACGACCTTGCGGGTTAAATCGTAGTGTACCTGGCCTGGTACCGTGTACAGGTTAAACTTCGGTTTCTTTCCGTCGATAGTCCCCACTTCGAGTTGGAGAAAATCGAAGAAGATTGTCCTGTCCTCCCGGGATTTCAACATCAACAGGTCGCTCTTGAGAGACGGATCGATGTGATTGTAGATATACTGCAGATTGGCCGTCTTTCCGCTGAGACCGGGGCCGTAATAGACAATCTTCAGATGAATCTCACGCAATGCCCAGTGTATAAACATACATGCAACCTCATGAATTCCGTCAAACCTTACGAGAACGATCGCAACGACCGATCCAGTTCCTCTCCCAGTAGAGTCTGGAAACGTCGATTAAAAATAGCGTCTGCCCCATCTTCGTTTTGAGTGGACAAAACAGAGCGTAGCCGGACGACCGTCTTCTTCGTGAAAAGCCGTACCATCCCCAGCGCCACATCAGCCTCGAACACAACGATCAGGAAAAAACCGCTGGAGACGGAGCACGTAAAAACATGATGGCTCTTTCCTTCGTGCAAAACCATGGAGAATTGATTCTCTTCGCCTACAATCCGTGCCATCTCTTTGGAGGCCATAAAACTACTGGCCGTTAATGCCGACAGTACCGTCGAATCGATCCTGCAACGGCTCGAGGCCCTCTCTGCCACGCGCTGGCCGCTGCTGCTCACAAGGAGAACGGTCGTAATTCGGAGTTTTTCCGCCAGAGCAGACAGGTGCTCCGTGATGACGTCGAACTGTTTTTTCGAAAGAATCGTATCAACACCCGTTGGTGAACGCTCTGCTTTCTCCATATCCGAATACTCCTGTAAGGCTCTTTCAGTGTCCCCACGACAGCCGATAGATCAGATACGCGGGAAGCCCGGCGCGACGCATCTTTTTCTGGACGGCCTCGACGGGATAATCGAGACGCTTTAGTCGAAATCGTCTTTCATCCGTATCCAAGACACCGTAACAGGCGCGAGGATCACCGTCCCGGGGTTGTCCCACGCTTCCTACGTTGATGATGTAGTTCTTACCGTCTTCGATACAAACATCGTTTGCCTCGTGTACGGAAATCCGATGTTCGGAGTCCCGCACATACGCTGCCGGTACATGGGAATGCCCGACGAAACAAATCGGCATATGCAGCGCCTCGAAACTTCGATGCGCATCGCTCACGGAAAGGATGTAATCCCACGCCTCGGGATTCTCAGGGGTTGCATGGACCAGCATCACATCGTTTTCCGTAACCGAGAGAGGCAATTGTCTCAAATGCTCCAGTGTTTGGGTTGAAACCACCGTCTGCGTCCACTCGATGGCTTCTCTTGCATATGCGTTGAAATTGGCCGTTGAAATCTGACCCGTCGTCGCCTGATCGTGATTTCCTGCCACGATACCATCGGCATAAGACCGGACGCGAGACACACATCGGTCCGGCTCGGGGCCGTATCCTACCAGGTCCCCCACACAAAAGATGCGGTCAACCTTCTCCTTCTCCATTGCCTTGATGACGGTTTCCAATGCTTCACTATTGCCGTGAACATCGGAAAAAATCCCGATACGCACCCATATCCCCCTTGATCATATGCAAAAAGTAAGCCAACGGTTGAAACACCCTTATTTTCAACATTTTCATTACACTATGCATTTTTAAGCTTCCAATATGGAAACACGTTTATCTATAGCATATCCACGGGATCCACATCCACGGCCAGACGGACTCCATGTACTTGGCCATGCTCATAAAACGCGTGGATGGCCCTGCGGACGAGCCCTCTGAGTTTTTTCCCTCCGGGATCGAGGGGACGTTTCCCCTTGAAAACGATGTGATACCGGTACATGCCCTTGATCCTGGAAAGAGGCGCCGATACCGGCCCTAAACAGTCGAAAATCGAATTCTGCTCCACGTGATTCAGGAAGGCATGGGCGGCCTTGGCTACTTGTTCCTCGTTTTTACCCTTGAATCGCAGGAGGATAATTCTACCCCAGGGAGGATATCCCAGCTCTTCCCGCTGCTGAATTTCATGCTGATAGTACTGCACATAATCCTGTTGTACGGCAAACCGGAGCACGGGATGATCGGGCGATTGGGTTTGAATGACGACTTCCCCCCGGCGATCCCTCCTTCCGGCCCGCCCGGCGGCCTGGGTCAAGAGCTGGAACGTCCGCTCTCCCGACCGAAAATCGGGAAAGTGGAGCCCGGTATCCGCCGAAATGATGCCGACCAGGTTGACACCCGGAAAATCATGGCCTTTGGCCACCATCTGTGTGCCCAGCAATACATCCCCTTCCCCCTTCTCGAATCGTGTGACGATACGGTGATGCGCTTGTTTGCGGCGCGTCGTATCCTGATCCATGCGGAACAGCCGCGTTCCGGGAAAAAGCTGGCTGATTTCCGCCTCCACACGCTGCGTGCCCACACCCCGGAATTGCACGGTCGTGCCGCCACAATCGGGACACACATCGGTTGCCTTTTTCTGAAATCCGCAGTAATGGCATTTCAGTCGATGACCGTCCTGATGATACGTCAACGAAATGTCGCAATGGGGACATTCTTCGATGTTTCCGCATGCACCGCAACGGAGAAACGTGGCATACCCGCGACGGTTCTGGAGGAGGATCACCTGCTCGCCCTCGGCCAGACGGGCCTTCATCTTGTCCTTCAGGGGAGCAGAAAATACACGGCTCTTTTTGTCTTCCTTCTGCTCGTTCCAGTCCACCAGTGTCACCGTGGGCAGGGGAACGTGGTCTATACGGTGGGTCAACCGGCAGAGCGTATACTTGCCATGAAGGGCGTTGTAATAAGACTCCACACTGGGCGTAGCAGAGCCCAGAATCACCGTACAATCATTCAATTTTGCGCGCATAACGGCCGCGTCCCTGGCATGGTACCGGGGCGCCGGATCCATCTGTTTGTATGAAGATTCCTGCTCTTCATCGACGATGAGGAGGCCCAGGTTTTCCAGGGGCGCAAAAACCGCGGATCGAGGCCCCAGGCCGATTCGGCACGTTCCCTCCCGAATCTTCCGCCAGGAATCGTACCGCTCGCCCATGGACATCCGGCTGTGGAGGACGGCCACGTCATCCCCAAACCTCGCACAGTACCTCTGGACAGCCTGAGGTGTTAGGGATATCTCAGGAACCAGAACCAGGGCCGACTTGCCGAGTTCCAGGATGCGGTGAATGGCTTCGATGTAAACCTGCGTCTTCCCACTGGCCGTCACACCGTGCAGGAGAAAGGGGCAGAATCGTTGTTTTTCTATCCCGGATTCGATCTGCTGGAGGACGCGGGCTTGTTCCTCGGTCAATAAAAACGATTCGAAGTCGGGCACATCCAAATCCTTGTACGGCTCACGGAATACGTCTTCTTCCCACATCTCGATATAACCGTTCTCCTCCATACGACGCAAGACAGAAAAATCCACATCCAGGTCGTTCCGTCGTACTTCGCCCCCATGCTCCTGCAGTTTGCGCAGCACCCCGGCCTGCCTGGGGGCCTGCTTCGCCAGCGTCGGTACATCCGCAGGATCGAACTTTTCCCTGAGGGAAATGCGCACTTCCGATTTTATCCGAACTTTCGACTCTTCCAGCACATCCTGTACACGAACCAACCCTGCCTTTTCCATCGAACTCAACACGTACCGGAGATGTCTCTGCCCCATCCGTCTCTGGAGGCTGACGAGTGTCCATTTTTCCCTCTCGTCCAAGAGCCGAAGTATGTCTTCCTGGAGGTCTGTCAGGGAACCTTTATCGGGAATCTTCTCTTTAATACTGTGCACGAGGAGGCGGCTTCTCCGAACGAGACCGGGCGGTAAGGCGGTGCGAATAACTTCGCCCCATGTGGCAAGGTAGTAATCGGCCACCCATCGGGTGAGATTGACCAATTCGACTGTAAGCAGTGGGTAGGGATCCAGAATATCCTCGATTTCTCGCAAGTTGGGTATGGTTGGATGGTCCACGAACTCGACCACGAATCCCATCATCTTCCGGTTGCCCAAGGGTACCAGAACACGATGGCCCAGTGCCAGGTCCCCGGAGAACCGGTCGGCCACCTCGTAGGTAAATCGCTGCCACGGAGGTTGAGGGAACACTACATCCACTGCGGTTTTTTTCGACGATTTGGGCATGATTGAATATACAAACTCACCGATGATTTGCCAAGAAAAAAACGCGTGCAACCGGACGTCCATGGATTCAGAAAGGACTCATTTTTTCCTTGGAAATTTTCTCATTTTATAATATCTTTATAAGGTGTACACTGGAGTATATTTATCTATGGAGCAAAACGATTGATTGATAAAAAATTTTCTTTGATCTTATTCATCGTGGGAATGGGGGTACTGGCAGGATGTGCGGGACGACGGTCCCTGGTTTCTCAACGAGACGCCGTGGATAAACAACCGGACCGCCGTGCCATCAACCATTTTGTAGACGGCATTCTTCTGGATCTGGATCAAAAATACGCCGCCGCTCTGCTGTCGTACCAGGAGGCCTTGCTTTACGACTCCTCCGCCTCGACCATTTATCTGGCCATCGCCAGAGATTATATACGTCTGGGCAAAGAGGAGAGCGCCATCATATCATTGAGAAAGTGCCTGGAGCTGGATCCTTATAACATCGAAGCCATGGACCTCCTCTCCCGGATTTACATGGCGCAGCGTAAATGGACATTGGCCGAACGAACCTTTCGCAGAATCTTATCTCAGGACAGCCTCCGGTTCAGCGCCTACTACAGCCTGGCCCTCCTGTACAAACAACAAAAAGCATTCGACAAAGCTGTCGAGATGTACCGGCGCATGCTCGAACTCCAGTTTGTGCCCGATCCACAGATCCTCATCGAACTGGGCGAACTCTATATCGACACGGGTCGATTCGAAGATGCCCGCGGTGTATTCCAGCAACTGATCGATAACGATCCAGTCGAAGGGTACGGTTACCTGGGGCTCGGCATCGTGAACGAAGCTCTGGGAGACACGACCGCAGCTGTCGAGAACTATACCAAGGCCATTGATCGGGATCCTCTGCTGCCAGCCAGAGAACATTTGAGTCGTATCTATATCCTCCGCGAACAGTGGGACGAGGCCATCCGTGTCTGTCAGGAAGCCGTACAATACGATTCCACCGACCTGGTGAGCTGGCTGACTATCGGCGAGATTTACCACCAACAAGGCGATACGGCTGCGGCCATACAAACCTACCAGCAAATCAATACCCATTTCCCAGAAGAATGGCGAGCCCACCTGAACCTGGGACGCATTTATCAGGATCAGGAGCATTACGATAAAGCCTTCGATGAATTCAAGACCATCACCCAGCTATCCCCAGAAACGTTCCTGGGGTGGCTTTTCTCGGGCGTAGCCCTCATCCAGATGGAAAGCATGGAAGCGTCCTTGCCCTTCCTAAGAAAGGCCCTGGAATTGGTGCCCGAAGATCCGTTGGGCAATTATTATCTAGGATCGGCTCTGGCCGAATTGGGCCGTTCCCAGGAGGCCATTCCCTATCTTGAGAAGGCACTTCAGTCTCAACCCGATGGCGTAACTTATCTGAGCGCACTGGCCAACGCATACGAGAACCTAGAAGACTATGTGATAGCCGACAGCCTCTACCAGAAAGCACTCGAGCTAGATCCTGAAAACGCCTTAGTGTTGAACAATTACGGGTACAGTCTCTCCGAACGGGGTGTTCGCCTGGAAGAAGCCATGATCATGGCACAGAAAGCACTGCAAAAAGAGCCGAAGAACGGCGCCTACCTGGATACCATGGGGTGGATCTACTACCAAATGGGACAATACGAAGAAGCTTTAAAATACATCGAAGAGGCGCATAACGTTCGGGAAAGCGCCGAAGTGGCCAAGCATCTGGGGGATGTTTACGACAAACTGGGCATGAAGGACAAAGCTCGGAATGCCTGGAAAAAGGCACTGGAACTGGATGAGGATAACCTTGAGATTCTGAGAAGGTTAAGGGAAAATGTCGAGGAATAAGTCCTGATGGATCATCGTTGCGTGAAACGGATACCGGTTGCACTGGCATTATCCTTGACGGCCGTATTCTTCATCGATTGCGGAAGCCCCTTCCGTTCCAGAGAGCCTCTTTTAATCACCAGTCCCTTCGTCTTGTTCGAGGGAATCGAAAGCCATGCATCCCGCCTCCAGACTTTTCAGGGGCGGGCACGATTGTCCGTCAATTCAGAGCAGGGGGCCTTCCAGGGCTCGATCAAAATATCCGTTAAAATGCCCGATTCTCTCTGGATGAAGGTCGAAGGTCCTCTGGGCGTTGATATTGCCACAGGACGGTTTGCAGCAGATCATGTCGTCCTGTACAGCCCCTGGGAAAACACGGTGTACGAGGGAACATTCCAATCCATGCGGGATCATGCCCTGCTGCCCGTGGACATGGGATTCTCCAACATGGCCTTAAGCATCCTGGGACTGCTGATTCCCGACTACTGGACCGTCGATGATTCATCCCTCTCCGTTTCGTCGGATTCCAGGAAGTATATGGTCGATCTCGGGTACGGAGAGTACATCTGGGTAGAACCCCGGGGGCCCGTGATTTCGCGTTGGGAAAAGAAAGACAACGGCGGCGAAACACTCTGGGTCTGGGAGGCCAAAGAATTCAGGAAACGAAAGGGCATCCAGCTTCCCCAGATTATACGCATGACCACGTATCAGCCCAGGCAACGGGTTACACTCGTCTACGAGTCGATCAAGACCAACCGTCCGATGCGCGATGGATGGTGTCGAATGAAAATCCCGGAGGGAGTAGAGACCATTGAACTCTGATGCCAAGCATACCCCGAAGGAAAAGGATTCGCTCTCGATTGTCATTCCCCTCTACAACGAGAGGGATTCTCTGGACGAACTGCACCATGAAATTTGCCATGTCTGCGAAAAAGAGGGTCTTCTGTTCGAGATCATCTACGTGGACGACGGTTCCACCGACGGTTCCATCGATGTCCTGGAGCAAATCCATCGAGAAGACCCCCGCGCCAGAGTGATCCAGTTCCGGAAGAACTTCGGCAAATCCGACGCCATCGCTGCCGGCTTTCGCGCTGCCACGGGCCGGTTCATCGTCACCATGGATGCCGACCTGCAGGACGTACCCTCGGAGATTCCCCGTCTGATCTCAAAAATCAACGAAGGATACGACCTGGTTTCAGGGTGGAAAAAGAAAAGACGCGATCCTCTGTCGAAAAAAGTGCCCTCCTGGTTCTGGAACCGGGCTATTTCCCTGTTGACGGGCATTCGCATCCACGACTTCAACTGCGGTTTGAAAATTTACCGCCGCGAGGTCATCGAATCCGTGAACGTGTACGGAGAGCTTCACCGATACATACCCGCTCTGGCCAAATGGGATGGATTCCGGGTCGGCGAAATCGTCGTGGAGCACCGCTCCAGAAAGTTCGGAAAGACCAAGTACGGCTTCTCGCGATTCTTCAAGGGATTCTTGGACCTCATCACCGTCATGTTCCTCAGCCGGTACACCAAGCGTCCGCTTCATCTGTTCGGCCTCATCGGTCTGACCCTCACGCTGGGAGGATTCGGCATTACGCTCTACCTCGTAATCCTCCGTTTGATGAAGGTCATCTGGTTGTCCAACCGTCCCCTCCTCTACATCGGGGTGTTGCTCCTGATTCTTGGTATACAATTCATCTCCATCGGCCTTTTGGGTGAGATGATCACCCAATCCCACGCCAAGCATCAGCATTATTCCATACGACGTACAATGGGGGTATAAGGTGCGGATCGTCCTCGTCGGAACGGCATATCCGTTACGAGGAGGAATCGCTCATTACGTAGCCCTCCTCACCAAAAAACTACAAGAGCGAGGCCATAGCGTCCACGTGCTTTCGTTCCGAAGGCAGTATCCGTCCCTCCTGTTCCCAGGAAAAACCCAGCAGGACGAAGGGTCGGACCTCATCCCTGTCCATTCGGAACCCCTGCTGGATTCTATCAATCCCATCAGTTGGATCCGCGCCTTCTTCTGGCTGAAAAAAATCCGGCCGGGTCTTCTGATCTTCAAGTACTGGATGCCCTTCTTCGCGCCCTGCTACGCCACGGTGGCTTTTCTGGCAAAATCCATGCTGGGCATTCGCATCCTCTATATCTGCGATAACATCGTTCCCCATGAGAAAAAACCGGGGGATCGATTTCTCACATGGCTCGGCCTGCGCTTTGTCGATGCCTTCATCGTCCAATCCGATTCCGTGCTCGACGATCTCCTCCGTCTTCGGCCAGATGCGCCGTACCGGAAAGTGCACCACCCGGTGTATGAAATATTCCCCGATGCACTGCCCAAGAAAAAGGCACGCGAAGCACTGGCCCTTCGTGACGAAAGGATCATGCTCTACTTCGGGTACATCCGGGGTTACAAGGGGCTGGACTATCTCATCGAGGCCATGCCCCGCGTACTGAAGGAATATCCCGTACGGCTCCTCGTGTGCGGTGAATTCTACGAAGGTCGGGAACAAACGCTGCGGCGAATCCAGGAACTTCAACTCGAAAAATTCGTCACCGTTTTCGACCGGTTCATCCCCAACGAGGAGGTGGGACTCTATTTCTGTGCCTCGGACCTGGTGGTTCTTCCTTACGTATCGGCCACGCAGAGCGGCATCGTTCAGGTGGCCTATCACTACGACCGACCCGTGGTCGCAACCGCGGTGGGAGGCCTGCCCGAAGTCGTTCCCCACGGAAAATGTGGATACGTCGTTCCGCCACAGAACCCTCAGGCCCTGGCCGATGCCATCGTCCGGTTTTATACGGAAAAGAAAGAAAAAACGTTTGCAAAAAACGTGCATATCGAAAAACAGAAATACTCCTGGGATCGGATGACCGAAGCCATCGAGGGCCTCGTACGATGAGGTCGGGACGTCACCTGTACAAGACTACCGAATCGTAGAATGGAATACGAACCCATAAAAAAACAGATCGGCCGGTGGGTCCGGCAAAGCGTCCTCCTGCGAAAACTTCTGTACCGATTCCTGGGAACGCTCTTCCTCCGAGAATGGTACGTGAAACGCGCCATACGACGGCTGGGATTCCCAAAAACATCCTCGCCCCGGATTCTGGACGCCGGTGCCGGCTTCGGCCAGTATAGTTACTACTGCATCAAAAAATACCCTCAGGCCGATGTCCTGGGCATCGAGATCAATCCCGACCATGTGGCCGACGGAAACGGCTTTGCAAAACGGTCGGGGTTGGAGCGTTTGAGGTTTGAACACGGGGACATCACGAAGCTGTCTCATCGGAATCGTTTCGACATCGTCCTAGCCGTGGATGTTTTGGAGCACATCCAAGACGATGAAACACTGCTGGATCACTTCTTCCGTGCCTTGACACCGGGCGGGTGCCTTATCGTATCCACACCGTCGGTGTATCGGAAGCATCGTCCGGACGGAGATTTTGTCGGCGAGCACTTTCGAGAGGGATATTCCGAGGAGGAAATCCGCCAAAAATTGGATAAAGCCGGATTTCGGCTGGATACGCTGACCTACGGCTACGGTTTTTGGGGAAACCTATCCTGGCGCTGGGGCATCCGGAACACCCTGACATTGATGGGCCGTGGATTTCTCGGAAAAATCACGGGGCCGGTTTATATGATCCTCGTGGCCCCCCTCATTTTGATCCTGATGAGTCTGGATTACGTTTGGCACAATCGCCGAGGCACGGGGTTCGTGATCGTGGCCCGTAAACCCGCATGATACGATGAAAAAGGTTCTGTTCATCACATACTATTTCCCCCCGGCAGGAGGCTCGGCCGTCCAGCGTATCTTGAAGTTCGCCAAGTACCTGCCCGATTCTGACTGGCTGCCCGTCGTGCTCACGGCCCAGGAGGATGATTATGTCCTGAAGGACGAATCCCTCTCCTCCGAAATCCCCGAAAACGTGAACGTATACCGGATTCCGGCCCCGGACCTGTACCGGTGGTATGAAAACATCGGCAAAAAAAGATCGGAGGCTCCAGCCGATCTCTCGGCCATCGCCATCAGCAAGGGTCGACAGGAATCCGCCTTGCAGCGTCTTGCACTGTTCGCCCGGTCTCTCCTCTTCGTGCCCGACGCCCGGATAGCCTGGCTGCCCCAGGCTCTTCGGATGGGAATGAAGATCGTACGACGGGAGCGCGTGGATGCCATCTTGACGAGTTCTCCTCCCTTCACCACCGCATTGATTGGAGGACTCCTGGCGCGATTCACCGGGCTGCCCTGGATATCTGATTACCGTGATCCATGGACGCAGGCCTATTTTTACTTTCGCAGGCCCCAGCCGTCACGATGGATCGAAGAGACATTGGAGCGACGGCTCCTGGGCCGCGCGACACGCGTGGTTTCCATCAACGACAGGATAAACGACGGCCTACGCCGGAAATACGGATTTCCCAAGGATGACAAATGGGTGATCATACCCAACGGGTACGATCCCGAGGATTTCGAAGACATCCAGCCCATAGCCGACAAACATTTCACCATCACCTACACGGGCACACTCCATGCCAAGATGCATCCGTCTCCCCTTCTGGAAGCCGTCAAACAGCTCATCCGGGAACATCGTGACCTGGCTGACAAAATCCGATTGAACTTCATTGGCCGCATCGGGCAAGATGTGGCCCCGATGTTCCAGGAGCCATCCATCGCCGAGTATATCCGCTGGATACCCCACCTTTCCCACGGCGAGTGTCTGCGGTATGTGACAGGAGCCAATCTCCTCCTTCTCCTCATACCCAACACACCGGGCCATGAACTCATCATGACGGGCAAACTCTTCGAATACCTGCGCTCGGGAAGACCCATCCTCTGCCTGGCAGAGACAGGGGAAGCAGCCGAGATCATACGGGATGCGTCAGCCGGATTCACGGTGCCTTTCGACGATATTGAGCAGATCAAGAACACGGTGTGGGAAGCATTTCAGAGGTGGAAGCATGGAACGTCTATCTTAAAACAACCGATTCGGCGGGAAAAAATAAAAAAATACGACCGCAGGGAGCATGCCAAAATCCTGGGCCAAATCCTGAATGACGTGATCGGTCATTGAAACGACTTCGGATTACCCAGCCAGCGACGTATATCACAAAATAGATAATTTCGTGGAGTATGGATCAATAAACGGGGCTAGCTCAATGCACGTCCAAGAACGTTCTTCAGTATCTTAGAACACACGGCATCGATGAGCAGGCTGCCGGAAAATGTGACCGAAGATGCCGAGAACAAGCCTCCCCGCGTCCCGTCTGGATCCCTGACGACCATGTCCGCACCTCCGTGCTTATTCAAACCCTTGGCCACTGCGACGAAGATTTTCGGGGCCTGCCTGCTCAGTTTATCCGTCTCCCAGCCCGATGCCCCCATCCCCTCCAGACCGTGTTCCGAGCCCGGACGCCCCGGATCGTAGCGCCGGTAGGTTTTCAGCGTATTCTGATTCAAGCTGGCACTCCCAAACATCAGGGTGTTCTTGTTCAGAGGCACGTTCTGAAAAACCCAGTGCTCCGGGCGCAGCACACGGTATGGCGCGCACGTGCCGTAATCGCCGTCGGTAAAACGCACACCCAGAATGCGGGTTTCGTCCTCTCCGGTCCGGTGAAAGAAATAATGCGAGCACCGGAGGGAACCGTCGTCGAAAAAGTCGACACCCCGGTAGATGCTGTTCCCCGAGACATTCAGAATCCACAATCCCTTTTTTTCATGATGTTCTTTTAAGCCACGATACATGTCCGTCGACCAGTACTCACAATGCGTCGACAGGATGATGGCGTCATAATGTTTCAGCAAATCGGGTGTTTGATGGAAATCGTAACCCGACACGATATCGTAGGAGATACCTTCCCGTTCCAGCCATGCCAGCAGTCGCCATTCGCCACCGGCCAGATGGTTCGTGAACGGTCGAAGCACGCTTTCCTCTTCCAGGCGACAGTTGGTACAGGGTCTGCGGATGGAGAGTTTTTTAAACTTCCATGCCGGCTGCGTCTTTCCGGTCATTTTTCTGACCGCGTTCTGTAGTTTGCCGGGCAGCAGAGCCCAAAGCCCCAGGAGAAAGCGTAGTATAAAACCTTGGGATACGTTTAGGAAATCCTCGCTGCCTCCATCCTCAAAATTCCGATAACGACTCCGCCCTCCCCACAAGTTATACGTCTGCCACGTGTTCGTACTGGCCAAAACAAGCAACCTCGAGCGTTTGCCGTAACTCCTAACAGGTGTGGACACGATCATGGGAACGGCAAACGATTCCTGGTCCGGGGTCTCCAACAAAAGACTGTAGAGACCGGGATTGGCGTCGGAGGGAATCCGGTATCGCAGGGTCGCTTCCCAGTCCAGACCCGATTCGACAAAATGTTCGTCCGGTACGGTTTGTTCGGTCGATGGATGTCTGCCCAGGTCCAGGACATGGGTCTTCTTCAAGCCGTGGCGGTACAGATGGGCTGAGAACGGCTGGGAAGCGTACGCGTACACGGCGACTTCTTCCCCTGGCCGAAACCAGAGCTTGTCCTGATATGCGATGGGTCGGTCTTCCAAAAGACGCACGAGTAGGGGTAAGTCCGTGGCGGGATACGATTTCGAGACAAATCCTTCCTTCTTGAATAGGATGGTGTCATCGGACCGAAGGTCGGATAATGCCCATTCCCCCCCTACATCCGATTCTATGATAGGAATAATTTTGCCGCCACGCGTATTCCGAGATATCTGTACACCCTTCAAAGGCGCACACAGCTCGGCACTCTTCACCCATCCCCGGGCGTCAATCATATCTTGTATCCCATGGCTTCAATGCACTCAGAAAGCAGGGCGTTCACCTCTTGCTTCTGTACGTCGTTCAATTCCCTCCTCCAGCGCCCCGAATGGGAGCGGGATAGATCGGTCTTCATCAGCGCATCATCCCACGCGATGCCCCAAAACCGGCAAATGTCCTGAAGTACGGCTCTCGGATCGGAAACCAGGGACTCCAGCGAGATCTCCCGATACGAACCGGCGGGTAACGTCTTTCGTATCTCCCACCAGCGCGTGATGATGTTCTTGAAGAATATGGCTCCTTGGATAGGATCCGACGGTGTCCAAGTCTGCTTCATGAAGGAAGCCACCACATCCCGGGGATCCCGATACATATGAACCAGCTTGGCCTCGGGAACCAGATGGAGAAGCTTGTCGAACCAGAGGATGTTCCACGTATTGTCCTCGACGTAACAGGATTTTTTCTGATGTTCCAGGGTGCTGCGAATCACGTCTCGAAAGAAATCGCCCAATCGCTGGGCGAGCAGCTGTTCGTCCGAAGGAAAACTGTGGACGATGGATGTCCTGCTCAAAAACGGTTGTCCCGCCCAGTGGCCTTGATAACGAAATTCGCTCAAATCCTCCATCAGCGCATCGACAAGCTTAAAATACGACGGACAGGCTTTTGCGATGCTGATCTGCGAGTAGCGGGGTACCAGATTTACCGGTACACTCTGCTGAATGTTGAGCGACTTAAAACCCAGCCTGAGCATGTTCGCCACGGACGAAGGCTTTCCCATGTCCAGGAGCAACCGATGCAGTCTTTTCAGCTTAACATCGTAAAGAAAAGGGGACCATCCCGTGGTGAATGTGGTATAAAAATCGACCAGGCCATCCGGGTCGATACTGAAGCGCCATTCGGGTATTCTGGCCACATCGGGATGCCGGGTGAATATGCGTTTTAGGATTGTCGTTCCGCTTCTGCCCGTACCGCCGATGAGACAAATCGGAATTTCGTCTTGCATACGCACTCTCCGCAGTATTTGTCTAAAATTAAGGAAATCTATTTTTTAAATCAAGAAATTTGAACATTTAGAAAAGATTTGTTTAATACCGAAAATTTATTACATTTAAGCGAATGTGAAATCGAACGTGCCCATGGAAAGAAAATCCTTGAAAGTCGCCATCCTCAGTCCCAAATACGTCTCGAAAGGCAGACATTCGTTTGCTTTCGTCCATGCAAGGGCCAAGCTGTACCGGCAGCAGGGTATCGATGTCCGGGCTTTCGTGCTCTCTAAGGAAACGGAGATATACGAATTCGAAGGAATACACGTCACGCGGCAGCCGCGTATGGCTTTATCGGATTCCATCGAGGCGTTCCATCCCGACGTTCTGGCCATTCACTATCCCAGCCATCATTTGATGGGGGTGGTGAACAAAATCGACGCTCCGAAAGTCGCCTGGGTTCACGGCTATGAGATTCTCTGGAACTTCCGGTTCCGATCTTCAAAAAATAGGCTGGATGACATCATCAAAAGAGTCTTCGTCATCCCCAGAGAATGCTATAAGATGTTTACCGTTCGAAAATTCCTGGAACGGATGTATCGGTGCGTCTTCGTATCCCAGTGGATGCTCAGGAGTGCTGAGAAGCATTCATTCCGGACGTACAAAAACGCCGTGGTGATACCCAATCCCGTGGACACAAAACTATTCGACTACAAAAAGCCCCACCGATGGGATCGGGCAGTCTCCTTGAGAAGTTTCGACAATACGAAGTACGGGCTGGACATCGCCATCAAGGCATTCTCCAATCTTCCTGAGGCCACGCTGACCATCTACGGGAAGGGCCGTTTTTTCGACCGATACAAGCGGATGGCCGAGCGATTGAACGCCAATGCCGTCCTCATCGATGAAACCGTGGAACACAATCGCGTACCCGACGTATTCCATCAGTACGGATTTTTTATCGCCCCCAGCAGGGTGGAAGCCCAGGGCTTGGCCATGTGCGAGGCCATGGCTTGCGGTCTGCCCGTCATCGCCACGCGCGTCGGCGGCATCCCGGAGTTCGTCCGAGACGGTGTCGATGGCTTTCTCGTACCTTCCGATGATCCGGCAAGCCTGAGGAAAGCCGTGCTCGCGTTCCTCTCCGACAGCACCCAACGGGAGGCCATGTCCCGGAATGCCCGAGACCGTATGACACAACAATGTGCCGAGAATGTGGTCATCAACCGGGAGATTGAAATCCTCACGAGGGCCGTCAAAGAAGAAGGAAAAAAATAATTTAATAGTATCTATCCGATGCCACATAAGAAGATTAAGAAATTTTACGAAGTGGACGGTGTGGATTACGGGTTTCAACGTTGGCACAGGAACCCTGTAGCGCAATTCGATTATGCGTGCACGCGACAGGCTATCCAGCAATTTCTGATGAAGGAACATTTCCGTCATGTTCTGCAGGTTGGCTGCGGCCCCGGTACATGGACGCCCTTCTTGGCTCAGCGGGCAGACCGGGTCACGGCGGTCGACCTGTCTCAAACAATGCTCGCCCACGCCAGGAAGACCGTGAAAGATAAGAACGTCCGATTCATCAATGCGGACATCATGGAATTTAAAAACGAAGAAAAATTCGATTGCATATTCTCCGTCCGGATGATCGAATATATCCAGGATAAGAAACAATTTTTCCAAAAATGCCATGACATGCTCATCTCAGGCGGAAAGACATGCATCGTCACAAAAACGAAACATTCATACTGGTACGGAAAGAGCCGGATCAGGAAAGCCCTGAAAAAATGTGCCCCCTTTCTGTTCGCCTATGAAAACCGGATGCTGAATCAGGAAAAGAAAGAGAATAGACCCAACTTTTGGCAGAAACGCCTGCCCGCCAGGACATTCGTAGCTATGCAACGCGCATCAGGATTCCATCGGTTCACGGTAAAGCCTCTAATCATCAGGCCGCCCATCTTCATGCGGGGGAAATCCGAAATCCCCCTAGTTCCCCCATTGTTCGAAAAGCCGTTGCTGGTATTTTTTCGGATACTCAATCGGGCCCTTGGCGATCATCCCTTTTTCACGTTCTTGGCAGAGAGTTACATGGTCGTGAGTGAAAAACGATGAATATTGCCTTCGTGGGTTCGTCCCGAACGATCGACCCGTTTACGTTGGGCGGAATCCAAACCATCATCAAGGAATTGGCCTCTTACCTAGTTAAAGCGAAGAATGATGTGACTTTTTATCAAATCGACAGATTCAAGAAGGGAGAGCACGAACTGGAAACGCCGACCGGCATCATTTCCATACATTACGGTTCGGTGGGGAATCTCCGAAAAATGTTATTAACCCAATACTACGATGTTATCAATTTTATCCAGACGCCCTTCGCCAATCCCGTATTCACGGTACTGTTTTACCTTAAAAAAAGGATATATGGGACTACGACGACCAAATTTATCTTCACGTATCCTCCATTTCGGCGGGCTGTCTTCTTTCAACCCATCAAGTATAAATGGCTCATCGATAAATGCTATACGTTCTCATGGAGGCTTCAGAAGGAAGTCAAATCCGTCACACCGCATGTGTGTTTCCTGTATCCTCCCGTATCGGATGATTTTTTTCAGCAAAGGGGGACAGATAGGTCCAAGGGTAAAGTCTGCCTGATGTACTCGGGCCGGCTGAGCCGGGATAAGGGATTGGATGTGGTCATCGATGTGTTCCAGCGCATGGATAGGCAAAAATATCGTCTCGTCATCGCGGGATATTTTGCCAGTGCTGACGACAGGACGATCTACGAGGAAAAATTGAAATCATTGAATCTGGATGAATTGATCATGCTGAAAACCAACCGTCTGTCGGATGAATTCACCCACCCACCCCTTCATCGATGCGATATTTTACTGCTGCCCTATCAAAACATGACGCCCACCGTGGACTTGCCCTTGATCGTGCTGGAGGGCCTGGCTTCAGGCTGCAAGGTCGTCACATCCCGCATCGGCGATCTTCCCAATCTCCGGGGAAACATTCGGTGTGTGGATGATTTTCAGAATCCCGGGGCATTCATCACGGCAATCCAGGAAGCAGACCGAGAACCCATCTCCCCCGCTGACTACGAGGCCTACGCGATTTCCAATGTGGGTCAAAAATACCTGGCATTCTTGACGGATGAGGGAGTATCGTGACATTCATTATCCCCAGTTTGAACGAGATCGGAAATCAACGACTCCAATTGCGGGGCAGGCATAAACACACTGCTCCAATTTTTTCGGTGAGATTAAAACCAGAACTTCTTCGGGAACAGACAAAGGAGGTTCTTCTGCAGAGATGAGAATTTATTTAATTCAAACAACGTGTATCCGACAGCGTCGGAGGGAAATGCGGCCGAATATGGAGCATCGTGATGTGTTTCTGAGGATGAGGGCCTTTCCCTGAAAATGTATGAAGGGCCTGAACTAGTCATGAAAACCGGATTAAGGAGAAAAACATGGACGTCGTCGATAAACTTTACGAGCTGCTTGACCAATCAATAAAAGAGTATCCGGGAAAAATCTGCGTGCCCATCAGCGGGGGGCTCGACTCACGAACGACCGCCGGTCTCATCGGGAAGCGACGGAAAATCGACTTATCGTTCACGGCGTTCAACGAAGGAGGATATACCAAGCATCTGGACTACGCCAAACAGATTGCCGGACTGACCAATGTCGATAAGCACGTCATCGTATCGATTACCGAGAAAGAACGGCTGCAGGACTTTTCCAAGCTCAAAGAGCTCGTGCCTTCTGCCAATCCCGGAGGAAGAACCTACACCGTCATGAGGAAGGTAAACGATCTCGTTCCCCTGAAGGATTATACCATCATCGTCCCCTTCGGTCTGGAATTTCTCACGGGCATCTATGTCAATCCCCTATCCCCGCTCACCAAACGGATGAGAATATTCGATCAGGAATGGGAAGAAAAACAGTACAACCGGTGTGAGCGCGTGGCCCAGAACACAGTATGGAGCCTGTTTTCCAAGGGATGCGTCAGTCCCTTCTGGAATGAACCCTTGAAGACGTTTTGCTTAGGCCTGCCGTACCGATACCGAATACACCAGGTTGCCTACCGACGGATGCTGAAACGGTACTTTCCGGAACTGGCGCGCGTTCCCAGGGAGTGGATGGATATTCCCATGGACGTGGGTGAGCTGGGCTATATCTGGGGAAAAATCAAGTACATCTGGATGAAAAGGGGCCTCAAGCGAGGGAAAAGAATTCCTTTCATCTAATCCTGGACAGATCGATCCAATAAGATCGGATGAACCTTATGAGGATACTGTGTTAGATAATGTCAAACATACGATAAAGCATACGGCCATCTACAGCCTGGGCAATATTGCCACAAAATGCATCGGGATTATTCTCCTGCCTCTGTATATCCCCCGTCTCACGGTTTCCGAATACGGCATTCTGGGCATTCTGGAAATTACGATTCTGATTCTAACACAAGTCCTGACACTGGGTCAGCCTCAGGCATACCTCCGATTCCATGATTCGGACGATTATGCGGAAAAAAGGAAATCCACATTTTTCACCATCTTTGTATCCCTTCTAGTGACCGTCGCGCTTTTCAATATTATTGGACAAAGGCTTGTTTCGCCCATCGCAACTCACTTCTCACAGCCGTCGCAGTTTTCTGTATATTTCAGGCTGTGCTTTTATATTATCGCCCTCCGCGTCCTGAATACACTTTTTCTCAGTGTCTTGCGTGCTCAGGAAAAGTCTGTTTTCTATATCGTCGCCAATCTGATAAAATTTGGCGTCATCCTGGGTGCCAACATCTATTTTGTCGTCTTCATGAAACTGGGAATCCGGGGCATCTTATACGCCTATCTCATCGGAGACGGCCTGCTCATCCTCATGCTCATCCCTGCAATGATTCCGGTGATAGTTCTCCGATTTGACCGCCGGATACTCATCGCGGCCCTGGCCTTTGGCGTGCCCCTCATATTCGGCGGACTGGCTCATATGCTCCTGGATATGGGCGGCCGGTACATACTCAAACTCCTGGTCAATTATCGGGAAGCCGGACTCTATCACCTGGGTTATAAGATCGCGGGTGTTCTGAACATGTTCTTTATCGTTCCCTTCCAGCTGGGCTGGTTGCCCATCTCCTTTAAAATGTTCGGCCAGGACAAGGATAAACGATACTACAGCAAGATGATGACCTATTTCATGTTCGTCCTGATTTGGGCGGGCCTGGGTTTGGCGTTTTTCTACAAAGAAGCCATCGGCCTCTTTGCCAGGGATACCGACTACTGGAATGCGACGGTCGTTGTACCGTATATCATACTGGGGTATATCTTCAGCGGCGGAAAAACCGTCGTCAATTTAAGTCTCTATCTGACAAAAAAAACCAATTATATCGCGTACATCACCTTCGCTGCCGTCGTCGTGAATATTGGATTGAACTTCCTTCTCATCCCTGTGTATCGTATGACCGGCGCCGCCATAGCCACCGTCGCTTCTTTTATGTTTCTGTATTTTGTGACGTATTTTGTAGCCAAACGAACCTACCCGATTCCCTATGAAAAAAGAAAGCTCGTCACGATGCTTGCCGTTTCTCTGGGTTTGTTTACACTCGCCACGACGATGGGGAACACCCCGCTCTGGCCGAGAATCGCCCTGAAAACCGGCCTGCTCCTCTCATTTCCCTTAATCCTATACCCGTTGAACTTCTACGAGAAGATCGAGATCGAAAGAATCGTACAGTTTTTCAGGAGGGAGAAAACATGGCAAAACGATCGAGGGAAAAACTAAGAAGGAAATCCCTTCAGAAAAAGAAAGCGGCGGTAACGCCGGTTAGAATAAGTCTTTGGGAAAAACATCCCGACTGGATGGCCATGGGCATCCTCGTCATACTCCTCTTCATCTTCTTCGCACCGGTCATGCTGTCGAATAAGACGCTCCTTCCGCCCGATTCCATCGCATCCAAGGGATTCAGTAATTTCATAAAGGACGCGCTGGCGCGGGGAATCTATCCCCTCTGGAACCCATACATTTTCTGCGGCATGCCCTCCTTCGCCAGCCTCTCCAGTGCACCCTACGTGGACATCTTCGAAGATGTCATACTGGGCGTCATCTGGCTGATCGAACGGGTCATCTCCCTGCCCGATTTTACGAGGACTTTTTTATACTATGTCCTCTTCGGTGGTGCGGTGTACCTGCTTCTGCGATCGAAAAAACTCACACCGGGAGCCGCCCTGTTCTCCGCCACAGCCATGGTTTTTATGACCCAGGTTGTCGCCTACGCAGCTTTTGGCCACATCACCAAGTTAGGCACCGCTCTTTTTATCCCCGTCATCTTTCTTGTCCTGGAACGGCTCCTGGAGAAACGGAACCTCCTGTTTTTCTGCCTGATGGGTTTAGCCGTCGGTCTCCAGCTTCTCCGCAAACACGTCCAGATCTGTTTCTACACGCAGCTCATCATCGGTATTTATTTCATCTACTGGGCCGTCATCACGTTGAAGGAGAAGAAAAAAATCGGCAGCGTGATCCACGGTGCCGGACTCCTCATCGGCGCCCTGGCGCTGGGTGTTCTCCTGTCTTCGGTCCTGAATCTCTCTGTCCGGGAGTATGCCGAGTACTCCATACGCGGCGGAGGAGCCGCCGGCGGATTGGACTATGGCTATGCCACCAACTGGTCCTTCCCTCCGTCGGAGATACTCACCTTTTTCATCCCGTCCTTCATGGGCTTCGGTGGCGGCACGTACTGGGGATCCATGCCGTTCACCGACTTCCCCCTGTACTTCGGCATCGTCGTGTTTTTACTGGCCGGGTTCGCCCTCTTGTTGAACCGGAACCGGACGACCCGGTTCTTTGCCATCCTGGCCTGCATCGTCCTGGTCATTTCTTTCGGAAGGCACTTTCCCGTCCTGTACGGCCCGATGTTCAAGTACCTGCCCTTTTTCAGCAAATTTCGCGCACCCAAGATGATCCACATCGTGTTTGAATTCTCGGCCGTTGTTCTGGCCGGATTCGGACTCCAGGGCATCCTGGACCTGAAAGAGCCAAGAGACGACGTGACGAAAAAAATAAGACGGTATCTCCTGGGTTTCGGCGGTGTGATTGTCGTGTTGATGTTGATCCTCCTGGTGGGCAAGGGTGCTTACTTGGGATGGGCATCCAGAGTTGAAGCGAGAGCCGAAGCTGCATACAACAGAGCGTTAGCCGACGGTTTCAAAGCACTGATATTCTTCGGTATTGCCGCGGGTGCTATTTACATGACCCTCCGCAAGAAACAGCAACGCAGGTTCCTTCCTTTCTTGCTGGCCGGTCTCGTCTTTATCGACTTCTGGATGGTCAACAAGAATTTCGTCAATCCCAAACCCAAGGCCGAGGAAAATGCCTATTTTTCGGAGACGGAAGCCGTGGAATACATGAAAGCCCGTGCTGAGAAAGACTACTTCCGAATACTCCCTGTCCAGGATTCCCGGTCGCCCAACTGGTATATGTATCATTTTATACAGTGCGCCTGGGGCTATCAGGGAGCAAAACTAAAAATCTTTCAGGATCTGGCGGATGCATTCGGGATGTCCAACCCACCCAACAATTTCTTCACCAAATACTTGAAGGTAGAAGGTGGCCGATACGTCTTAAAGCAACCCGAAGAAATCTCACCCCGAGAAGCGCAGTTGCACCAGACATTCCTGAAACTCACCAACGTCCGGTACATCCTCTGTCCCTATAACCTGCCCGATACCACATTGCGGAGTGTGGCGGCCCCAGAGAGCAGAGGCCAATCCGGCGTGTTCGAATTCAAGGACTTCGCCCCCCGCGTCTTCTTCCCCAAGGAAGTCCGGGCGGTACAGGGTAAAGAAGCCATCCTGGGATTTATGACCAGTGGGCGCTTCGATCCCCTGAACACGGCCATCATCGAAGAGCGGTTGCCGTCAGGCATCATCCCCTCGGAAAGCAACAGGGCCGAGATCGTGGCATACGACCTTCACCGGATCGAAATCGAAGCCGATGTCCATACCCCTTCCCTGATGGTTCTGAGCGAAATGTACTACCCGGCCGGCTGGAAGGTGTTCGTAGACGGCAGGGAGGATAAAATCTACAAGACCGATTATGCCCTGCGCTCCGTTCTCTTACAGCCGGGCTCCCACCGCGTAGAGTTCGTGTTCAAACCCAGGATGTTTACGACAGGGCTGTATATCACCATCGGCACGTTCGTGCTGCTGGTGGCCGGCGTGATCGTCGGACTGGGAATCGAGAGAAAAAAACGAAAAACACAACGCCGTGACGATGAAAATCAATCCGCTTAAATTTATAGGGGGATTCAAGGGCCTGCTCCTGGTGCTGGCCGTAGGGATCGGCCTATCCCTGCATCTCTACACCCAGCATATCATCCATCAACTCAGGAATGAAGCCCGTTCCCTGGTGGAATTCTACGCCCAGATGTACGCCAAAGTCGCCGAAACCCCATCCGACGAAGATTTGAGTTTTTTATTCGATCAAATCATCCGAAGGACCAACTTTCCCATCATCCAGACCGACACCCAGAACAATCCCGTCGGATGGAAGGGAATCGATATAGACCCCGACGACCGTTCCGAGGAAACGATACGGCGAGTCCGGCGTATGGTCGAACGCATGGATCAAGAGATCGATCCCGTTCCTGTCAAGTACGGCGACACGGTTCTGAATTACCTCCACTACGGAGACTCGGGGCTCATCCAGCAACTCCGATGGCTTCCGTCCATCGAAGTGGGTATCATCGGCCTTTTCATTCTCGTGGGATTTATCGGTTACGCCAACATCAAACGAAGCGAACAGCGCTATATCTGGGTGGGCATGGCCAAGGAGACGGCTCATCAACTGGGTACGCCTCTTTCTTCCTTGATGGGCTGGCTGGAGGTCATCCGTTCGGAAAAACGCACGGATATTAAACGGATTTCAGAGGATATGGAGAGGGATCTCCAGCGGCTTCATCAGGTGACCAGCCGGTTTTCTCAAATCGGTTCCAAGCCCGACCTCAAGGAAGCCAATGTGGCCGACGTTCTAAGAGAGGTCGCAGAATACATACGTCGACGAGCACCCCAGATGGGCCGGTCCGTGGTTATTCGGGAAGTCTACGAGGATGTTCCCTCCGTCGGACTGAACACCGGCTTGTTTCAGTGGGCCGTGGAGAATGTACTCAAGAATGCTCTGGATGCCATGGATAAGGAAAAGGGATGCATCGAAATCCGACTCGGCCGCGAAGGAAGCGGAAAGCGTATTTACGTAGACATCCAGGACAACGGGAAGGGCATCGAGCCTGCCGTCAAGAAGCGTGTCTTTAAGCCGGGATATTCCACCAAGAAGCGAGGATGGGGATTGGGCCTCACGCTGGCCAAGCGCATCGTCGAGGAATACCACGGTGGAAAACTCTACGTCAAAGAAAGCAGGCCTAAACAGGGTACCACCATTCGAATCGAGATAAGTTGAACTGAAAACTCCTGTCCCTATCGCTAGAATACATCCTTTTAAACGGGCCGACCACAATGCCCTATCGTATCCGGTGTTTCATGAATGATGGTGTTAAAGGAGGCGGCTCTCCGTATCCATGGACGATACTGAACTGATGCTGCGAGTCAAGCAGGGAGACGACCAGGCCTTCCGGCAGATCGTGGAAACCTACCATAAACCCATCCTGGACTTGTGCTTCAGGTACGTTGGGAATCAGGAGGATGCCGAGGAGGTGGCTCAGGATGTTTTCATCCGCCTGTACAAGGCAGCCCATCGCTATCAACCCAAAGCCAAGCTTTCGACCCTGCTTTACCGTATTGCCGTGAACCTCTCCCTAAACCGGATTCGAGACCGTAAAGCGAAGCGGTGGGTTTCGTGGGAACACCATCGCAAGGAGGATGAGAAAAGACCTCTGTCTTCCGAGACTTCTCAGCCCGACACCGTCCTGGAAAACAAAGAAAAGCAGAAAATGATCCGAGATGTGATCGATTCTCTGCCGCCGAACCAGAGAACCGCCGTCATCCTTAAGCGATACCACGACCTATCATACGAAGAAGTTGCCGACGTCATGCGCTGTTCAGTCTCAGCAGTAGAGGCCAGACTCCACAGAGCCAAACAAAACCTGAAAAAGCGACTTAAACCTTTCATCCCATGAGGACCGCAAGATAAAGATACGAATCCGTGTTTCATATACAGAAGCGAGGTGTTATACTGTGAAATGCAGAGCCATTAAAAGGATGCTTTCAGCATACATCGACGACGAGTTGACTTCGACGCAAGGAGAGAGGGTCGAGGAACACCTCCGGGATTGCCCATCGTGCAGACATTCCCTGGAAATGCTGAGAGATGCATGGGATATCCTTGATGTCCTCCCCCATCCAAAGCCCGCTCCCCATTTCTACACCCGGCTCAAATCAAGACTCCTGAAGGAGGAGAAGTCAAAACCGCACACCTGGATCGAGAACGTTCTGGTTCCGGCTCTTGCTGCGGGTGTCGTGATTCTTGGGATTCTCGTGGGAAACAGCATATCGAAAAACGGGATCCAAAGAAACGCATCGGTCACGGCCGAGGAAGCATGGGCGGAATCGATGCATCTCGATAGCTTCGACGATTTTCCCACGGCGTCATTCGGGGAAGCTTATGCTGAATTGACGGATATCGAACTCGCCATGGAGGGATTCAAGCCATGAAAAACCGTAAAATCGTTTTTGCCTTGATCCTGTCCCTTGCCTTCAACGTGGCCTTCATGGGCACGCTGGGATACCGCGCATGGAAGAAAAGCAAGTCTTCAAAATCGTACATCTACCGAGAGCGCGACGGCAGGAAATACTTCCATGAAAAACTGAAGCTGACCCCTGAGCAGAAAAAACACCTGGAGGAAATCCGAGAAGAGTTTTCTCCTCGTATCAGACCTATACGTGTCGATTTAATACAAAGAAGAAGGGCGCTGGCCAATCTACTGATTGAAAACACACCGGATTCCGTCGAGATCGAAACGCGCCTTCAGGATATCAGCAAGCTCCAGATGGACATCGAGAGGGAAGTCATCCATCAACTTTTGCGGGAAAAAGACCTGCTGCCCCAGGAAGAGTGGGAGCGGTACCTCAACATGATCGCAAGACGGATGGGCAGTAAACTCGGCCCGTCGTTCAGGGATCCCAGGAAGTACAAGGAATAGTTGCCATCCGACCGTTCCCCGGACCATCGAGACAAATCAGAGGATTCATTGAGACAAAGCCATCAACACGCGCGATAAAGAAACATCATAGATGAAAACGGAAATCCGAAACAGACTTTAGGACTTTCGGATAAAACACGTAACCGAACAGGAGAACAGTGATGAAAATACGATATATCACAATCCCAGCCTTCCTCCTGGTCATCATGGTCTTCGCTCATGCGATGGGCCAGGAGATGGGAATGCACAGGCATCCTCGCCATCTTAGGGGAATACCGGACTTGACCGACGAGCAGAAGGAACAAATAGAAGAAATCCAGACCGTGACGCAAAAGACAACCACGCTACTACGGAGCCAACTGAACACACTGTCGGCAGAACTCGACGAACTCCTTATTGCCGAAAATCCCGACCGGAATGCCATCGACAAAAAGATGGATGAAATAGCCAAGGTACGCACCGAGTTGCATAAAAAACGCATCGACGCACGCCTGAAAATCCGGGCGTTGTTGACCGAGGAGCAGAGGGTGCACTTTGACGCCATGCAAAGCCATAAGCGAGGTCGAAGGGGAATGAGAGGCTGGTATTCCTCTCGTCCCGGCGGGCACATGAAAGAAAGGATGCATCGGCATCAAAGATTCGACCAGGGCAACGATGAGTGAAGCCCTGAATTCTAATCAACGACTGACAGCGATGATAAGACGGGAGACCCCTATGGGTCTCCCGTCTTATTTTTATAGACATCGATTCTCTCGGTTTTCTCCTACAAGAGAATCCAAATAAAGTCGAGAAATTTCCCTTGGTCGATGACGATATATTGACTTACTACATTTTCAAATTGCCGAAAAATACTACTCATACAAGCATCCAATAGCCTAATCGAACTTATAACTTTCGAATCAAGCTTTAACCATCCATAGGCTGTACATGGTGTCTTTTTTCAAGGATTTTTAGAAATGCGATAGTGGAGGCCCTATACCGTCAAGTTAATTAAATCCAGTAATCTCATTTATAAAAATAAAGAAGGACGGTATTGAAGATTGAATATAAAGAATAATGGTCAGATGGGAATTTTGGAAATGAAAGGATTCGAGTGAATCAGTGCTCTTTCTTCTGAAAACGAATCTGGAACTTTGTTCCTTGACTCCGATCCAGCATTACGCTTCCGTCCAGCTGATCCTCGGCAAGAATGGTGACCAGTTCCAGGCCAAAGGAATCGGTATGACCGATTTGCAGATCCTGGGGTATGCCCACACCGTTATCTCTGACGATCAAATCCAGGGATTCATCTTCGTTCTTCATGAGAATCACATCGATCTTGCCCTGCCCCTTCCATTCAGGCGGGAAGGCGTACTTCAGGGAATTCGAAACCAGTTCGTTAATGATTAGCCCACACGGCACCGTGATTTCGATACCCAGGGAAACTTCCTCGATGCGAATCTCCAGTTTTACCCTGTTGGGATCCACATTGTACGACCAGAAAAGCCCATGCACCAGGTTCTCCACGTACTCTGCAAAATCCATACTGCCAACATCCTTGGACCGATAGAGCTTCTCGTGGATTAAAGCCATGGCACGAACCCGATCCTGGGTCTCCATGAACATATTCAGAACTTCTTCGTCCTTGATATACTGAGACTGAAGGCTGAGCACGCTGCATACCACCTGGAAATTATTCTTGATCCGATGGTGTATCTCCTTCAGGATCAGCTCCTTTTCCTTGAGGGAGGTCTCCAGGGCTTTTTCCCGCTCGAGAGGCTCATGTACGGCCTCCCACAAACACAGCGCCCGCTTGATGAGCCTAGGCATTTCCAGGAGATGATCTTCCGATTTAACAACGTAATCCATGGCTCCGGCCTTGATGGCCTTCAAACCCAGATGCTCATCGCTGGCGTTGACTATCAGGATAAGAGGAACGGGGTGCTCTTTTTCTTTTCCGGTCAGGAATTCAATGGCCCAACCATCGGGAAGCAGATAATCGGATATGATAAGGTCGGGAGTGGATTCCGATACGATACTTCTGGCTTCTGACAGATTGCCCACGATGGTCACACGGTAGCGATCGGTGGATGCTTCCAAGGCTCGCTCCAATATATCCACGACAGACGTGTCACTTTCAACGATTAAAACAACTGTTTCGCTTTTATCAGTCGTTTTTTCACCCGACTGCGTATCCATGGATAACCGTTACCCATCCTTTCGAATGATACGACACAACCATTAACATATTGAAAAATTTTTTATATATCAATATAAAAAATACCCGTCAAAAAAATCAAGTGTTTTTTGACGGGTCTATACCTCTATGGAGATACATATTGGAATTCCCCGATATGAATCCCTTCGGCTCCTCTCCTGGTAAACCCATATCGTGCGACTCAAACGTTACCTGCCCTCGAACCGATAGGGTCGCTGAATCCAGATCGGAACTTTCCTTCCGTCTCGTGTGGCAGGAACATACTGACTCCTGTAAGCCGCTTCTACAGCAGAATGCGCAATGCGTTGACTTCGTGTTGTATTATCCACCACCCGGACGCTGTCCACATAACCTTCCTGGTTCACCAGGATTTCCAGAACCACCACCCCCTCGACGCCCCGCTTTCTCTCCGATTCGGGATATTCCGGAATGACCTCGCGGATGGGACGTGGTCTCCAGGGTACCCTGTATACGCCGCCACCTCCACCACCCACGCCGTCAAACAAGGGTATATCCTCAAAAACATCCAGTTGAGTTAATTCAATGGTCTCGTCCTCCGGTAGATACTCATCCTCCGTGGGAATGGGAACCTGGGGTAGGTTGGGCGGCCTCGCCATCGAACCCGGCTGTCTCGTTCGAGGTGTAACATCCATGGCTACGGCTGTCATCATCGTGTTCAACTTCCATGTTTTACGGCTTCTTTCTGGCAAACGGCGAGAGACCAAAAAGACCGACAGTGCCGCCGCCAGAGAGAAAATCAGGGCCTTTTCGAAACGAATACGATATACGGCCTTTTCCTCTCCGTAGGCGCCCTGGTTAGACGACTTGAACGGGAGAAATCGATTTCGTAGATTTGTGGAACCAATAATCATCTTATCAATCCTGATTCATCCTGCTATTCCTTGTACGCACAACGTCCGATAGAGTTCAATCCTTTGTATCCATACGTCACGATTTCTTCTTTTTCAGTATATCCTGTAGAAGGTCCTTCAGCTTCCCTCCTTCCCCTTTTGTCCGGTGGTCGATATCCTCGGTCAACGCCTCGACCTTCTCATCGATCAGGGCCTGTACGTTCCCTATCTCGTTCTTATACGTATCGATGGGCCCTTGTATCACTCCTTCTTTCTCCTGGAAAAGACCTTCTAAATCAGTCAAATGCCGCTCCCGGACACGATTCAACGCCGAACGTATCCGATTCTGAGTCTCCGTAAGTGTCCTACTTGTAATACGTTTAAGTCCTTCGGAGACCCGATCATCCACGTTGGAATTCAACCTGAAATCCAGGTCATCGCCCCGGCTCAGGATGTCGGCCCGTAGCGTCAGAACATCCATCGTGGAGATGACTTCGCGTATGATGTCGAGGAGTGCGTCGTGAGCGGAATCCTCGGAAAAATGAAAGAGAATATCCCGGACCGTGACGTCCCATCGGATCCGAAATCTGTCTTGGCCCATCCATACAGAAGCCGCCATATCGGCCTTTCCTTTCTGAAGCGTAAACGGCCGGTAAGACACGGGTGAAATGGAGACATCGCTCAGAGGGACATTCGCGATGGTCAGCCTGAAGCTATCCTGGGGTGCCTCCGTCGTATGATCCAGGTCGGCATGGAAGAGAAGCGAGCGCTTGTCTTGCCGAACCCCCTTCAAATCGATGGTCGTCGGCTTCCCATAAACCCAGGGCTGGGATGTGATGCCCGCGGCCTCGCCCTGAACCGTCAACCCCGGATGCTCTTCGGTCTTGCCCGTACGCCCGGACAGGTGTATGTTCTCGATCAAGAAGGCGGGCCACCGGTGCCGATCGTGAAAATGGACGGTCTGTCCGGCCATACGGGTCCGCTTCTGTTTCTCCGGTTTTTCCTCCTTCCTGGGTGTCAGCCTCTGAATGGCTTCGATGATATTCAACACCTGTTCTACCCGATGAACCACCGCCGTTCCAAACAGGACTTTTCCAACATTTTGAGCGCTCAGGTCGGGGAGCTGGGCTTTCTGGAGGATTTTGTGATAATCTTCATCCACCCATCGGTCGATCTTATCCTGGTACGATGCCAATCGGTCGATGTCCTGATGTATCTCCTCATGCTTGCTGTCCACGGTTTCGGAGAGGGATGATAATGTCTGTTGTGCGGACTTGACCTTCTCCAGGGCGGCAATCGCCTCGGGTACGGTTTTGATATTCTGAACATCGATGCCCGTAAAATCGGTGCGTATTCTCTCCAAATCCTCATCGGGATGAAATCCTCGGTAGAAAGCCTGCCATTTATCGGCTGTACTCGTGATGTCCGCCTTTACAGAATCCAGCCGGTGGACGATCTTCAAATCGACCATAGCCATCAAGCTGTCCACATGAATTTTTTGCTTCAGGGCTTCTGGGTCGAAACGGAAGACCGGAAGCTGTTTGATTTCCCGTGTAAGATGTGTTTTTACTTTGTCGAACACACCGGGTTTTCTCCTGCGTGCGGCCGATATGTGCTTCTTCGGCAATGCACCGTCCGTGGCCCTGGTCGTACCCGATCGGACGTCTGCCAGTGTGATCTCCTCTATGATGACGCGCTTCCGGAGAAGAGCTTCGGGACGCATCCGGAAAGCTGTCCGACCCGTCTCGATGACGTTCTGCATCGTGCTGTTAGGATCTGTCACTTGCAAGCGATCCCATTCTATGGCAAGGTCCAGCAGCCGAAAATCGAGGCCGTCGACGTCCACTTTTGCTCCCACAACCGCTTGACCCGCCTTTTCCAGTCCCGATTCGATCCACTGGTCAACGGAGAGACCGGATATCAAAACGCCCATCAGGAACAGAATGAAAAAAACGATCACACCCTTCCATCGCATAGCTCACGCCCCCATATCCTTTAGTTTCACATAAAAACGTACGATTTTACTCCCCCTCAGGATCTGTACGATTCGCCATTTTTGAATTTTTTGATCCCACGACTCGCGATACCGAAGAACAACAAATTTGAATAACCAATAATTGGGCATCAGAAGAATCAGCGAGCACACCAGACTCCCCATGAGAACGGTGTTATTAAACCGTGTGAAGGGCGCTATGGGGGCGTTGTAGAGAGACGTCCAGATGGATTCCAGGAACGATATCTTGACCAGTACTGCAAATCCCAGGGCGTGGAACAACGGGTCCAGCAGCCATGCGAAAAAGCTGAACAGCATCCATGCCAGCAGGCCCGCAGAGATATTGACCTTCAGGATGATAATCAAGGCCACGATAATGAGGTTGTGCAGGCTCCAGAATGGCGTTAGACCCGGAATCGTACCCAAGGCGAACCCCCAGGCGATCTGCCGGGGAGAATCGGCCGATCGCAATGCCTTGAGCAACTTGCTGATAACCTTCAAGAAAAACATAATATTACCCTAGTTAAATTACGGAAAGGAAAGATATAAATTTTCTCGATTTTCTATCAGGAATCCGTATGGATCGGTCTTATACAAAGAAGCAAATAAATCACGAAAAGTCAAGCGCTTTTCATCAAAATTCCACGCCTGGACGATGTCATCTTATTCTTATTAAACGAGTGCAAGAGACGAGAGACGATACATACGATGAGGGATATGAAATAATAAAATAAAGAAATCGTGGGATAATGGCGGTCAGTGACCTTCTCATTTAATGCTTATAAGGCTCATAATCCAGGGGAAGCTCCTCGGCCAACCGCATTCGAGCCCAGTAACCGTACGTCCGGATCGCATCGGGATCGCCGGGCTCTCCCCGCCGATCGATGGTGACCCTCGCCTCATGATCCAGTAATATCCAGGAGGTTCGTTTCGTATACAATTTTTCGTACACGACTTTGAGGTAATGGGGGAAAAACAACCGCTTC
>Ga0180438_10001252_pt1 | contig 45188 bp, 39 predicted proteins | sample SS_ome_12_FD_132455 | JGI IMG/M metagenome (GOLD analysis project Ga0180438, IMG submission 132455) | Hypersaline lake sediment archaeal communities from the Salton Sea, California, USA - SS_3_D_2 metaG | ecosystem: Environmental > Aquatic > Non-marine Saline and Alkaline > Hypersaline >...
GCAGCAGATCGCGGCGGACGTCAACTGCACGGGAGCAATAACGGCCTACGACGCATCGCTTATTCTGCAGTATGTAGTCCATATCCTCCCTGCATTCCCCTGCCCCGATCCGTGGGTATGGATCAACCAGATGTGTGACTGGTGCACGTACGACTGTCCCGGATACTTCGACATTATCGGGATCTACAAGGGCGACGTGTCAGGCATGTGCTACGGCTCGCCGGGTGATGCTCTCACCGCATCCAGCGCCAAGATCAAGATCGGCATTCCGCAGCATCATAACGGCTATGTCGACGTTCCGGTGCTGGTCGAGGGCGCGCAGGACATCTGCGCGGTGCAGTTCGAACTGGACTACAACCACGCAGCCCTGGCGTTTGACTCGGTGCGTCCCGCCGCTCTCACCGAGGGCTTCCTCTCGGATGCCTTCGAGACCGACGGCGTGCTGACGGTCGCAATGGCCGGCGCCGAGAGCTTCGACGGCAAGGGCCGTGTTGCCGTGGTCAGGTTCCTTAAGAAGGACGGTCCTGTACCGGTAGTATCAACGCGCGTGAGTATCGAGAGCGCGCTTCTCAACGAGACCGAGCCCGTCATTCAGGGTCACAGTTATGACGCTGAAGTCGTTGGCTTCGCGCTTGGTCCCGTTTCGCCCAACCCGACAAGCGCGGGAACGGCGATCAGCTTCAGCGCACCCAAGGCCGCTAACGTGTCACTGGCTATTTACAATGTGAACGGCCAGCTGGTGCGTACGCTGCATGATGGCCAGGTCGACTCGGGTAACCACAGGTTCGCCTGGGACGGCACTGACTCGAACGGTGCGAGAGTTGCACGCGGTGTGTACTTCTGTCGTATGAACGCGGATGAGTTCAGCGCCACCGAAAAGGTGGTACTGCTGAAGTAAGACGTGAGCGAGACGTAGAGGCTTACGTCTGAATTAGGGGGCATGTTCCCAGGGGCATGCCCCCGCTCGTATATATGCCCCTCAGTAACCGAGCTCCACATCCACCCGGCCGGGAGGGGTTCCTTCCCTCAGTGTGAGATTGAGCACATGCGCCAGTTCCCGGGCCCGCAGGGCCTCCGTCCCGTCCGAATGCCCGGCAAGGTGGGGGGTCACTATGACATTGGGGAGCTCATGAAAAGGATACGCGGAAGGAGGCGTTGAGGCCCGCGACTCCTGTGACTCCGGGTAGTTATACCACACGTCCAGACCCGCCCTTATTCTCGAGGCCCTCAAGTTCTCGTAAAGCGCCTTCTCATCGACGATCCTGCCGCGCGACACATTGACGAGCAAGGCCCCATCCGGAAGGCGCGACAGCTCCTTCTCGCCGATCATACCCTTCGTCTCATCCGTGAGCGGCAATGACAGGAAGAGGACGTCGGCATTGGGAAGCAGCTCAGGCAGTTGAGAGGCCTCATGCACCGCCACGTCGCCGGCCGCCCCGCCGGCCCCTCCATCCCGTCCTCGCCTGCGTACGGCACTGACTTCCATTCCGAACGCCCGGCACCTCGCGGCAATCTCCCTTCCGATCGCGCCGTATCCGACGATGAGGACTCGCCTCCCGGCGAGCAGTTGCATGTCGCGTACGTTCCATCGCTTCCCCCAGTCATTTTTCCTGAAGGACGCGTCTATCGGAATAAGCTCCTTGGCTGCGGCCAGCATGAGCGTAACAGCCATCTCCGCGACCGGCACGGCGTTATGGTGGATATTGTGTACTGAAATGTCAGGGTGATTGAGCATGAGTTCCCGCGTCTTCCGGGGAAGGCCCGACCACGGGATGATGAGGTGCCTGAGATTGGGACTGGCCGTGATGCTCTTCTCATCGGGCACGCCGCATACCAGGATGTCATAGTCCGGCGGGTCGGGCAGGTCCTCATCGCAACTGATCTCGATGCCCTCCGACAGGTCTCTCTTGATGTTCTCGAGAAGCTCCTCGTCATGCTCCTGCAGAAGATGCACCTTTAGTGTCATATACGCATTATACACTGCCCGGCCCGTACCTGGAGTCTTTTTCGGCCCCCCTTCTTTATGGCAGCACGAGACAAAGGCCTGTGCGGGCGGGCTGCGATCTGCTACTATTTTGCCCGGTCAGTGACTCAGGCATCCGGATTTACAATAAAGGAGGAACCACTATGCCGCTTCTACTCAAGCGCGAAGACGTCATGTCCGTCCTGGACATGGCGACCTGCATGGATGTCGTGGAGAAGGCCTTTGCCGAGCTGGCCAACGGCACGGCGGTACTGCCCTTAAGAATCGCCATAACGCCTCCGGACGGGCTCGCCCTCTATATGCCCGCTTACCTTAAGGACATGGGAGCGCTGGCCTGCAAGGTCGTCACGGTGTACAAGAAGAACCCGGAGAAGTTCAGCCTGCCCACGACCATAGGCAAGGTGCTCCTCCAGAATCCCGGGACGGGCGAAGTCATCTGCATAATGGACGGCGGTTACCTGACCGCCGTGCGGACGGGCGCCGCATCCGGCGTCGCCACCAGGTACATGGCCCGGAAAGCAGGCGGACAGGTGGCGGGCATATTCGGGGCGGGAGTGCAGGGGAGGATGCAGCTCTGGGCGGTTGCGGAGGCGAGGCAGCTGTCGGCGGCCGTGGTGTACGATATCTCAGGCGACGCAACAGATGCGTTCATATCCGAGATGGGACCCAAACTCGACCTGGAAATCAGGAAAGCGGGGTCGGCCGATCAAGTCCTGGGCGCGGACATCATATGCACGGCCACATCCTCCCCCACCCCCATATTCGACGGCGGCGGACTCCGGGAGGGCACGCATATAAACGGCATCGGCAGCCATACGCCTGGAGCGAGAGAACTCGACACCGAGGCCGTCAAGAGAGCGCGTCTCGTCGGAGATTCCAGGGATGCCTGTTTCAAAGAGGCCGGTGACATAATGATACCCATAAAGGAGGGCGCCTTCGACGAGAGCCACTTCTATGCAGAGCTCGGCGAGGTGGTCAGCGGGAAGAAGCAGGGGCGTATGGATGACAGGGAGATAACCCTATTCAAGTCGAACGGCCTCGCGATTCAGGACGCGGCGGCCGCCAGGGTTGTCTACGATAAGGCCGTGGAGGCCGGCATAGGCAGGGAAGTGGATATCTGATTCGCCGGCGGCCTGCGGCCCAGATCCAGCGTACCGGCCCTGCCCCCTGAAAAGCAAAACGATTGGATAGGAAAGAGGGGACGCCACAAGGCGTCCCCTCTCTGCTTCAGATCAATCTGCCGGTGCTCTACTTGATGCCGGCTGCTTCCTCGAGCATGTCCGTCGTGACCGACTTGGGCCTCTCGATGGGATAGCCCAGAGCGCGGTCCCAGACGATGTTGGAGCACACGCCCAGTGCACGGCCGATACCGAAGAGAACCGTGTAGAAATCGTATTCCCTGAGACCGTAGAACCACTGGATTACGCCGGACTGAGCGTCGACGTTGGGCCACGGGTTCTTGGCCTTGCCCTGCTCTTCAAGTATCGGCGGCGTCACTTTGTAGAGGATATCGACGAACTTGAAGATAGTATCATCGGGCAGATGCTTGAGACAGAACTCGCGCTGCGCGGTGTAGCGCGGGTCGGTCTTCCTCAGAACGGCGTGACCGTAACCCGGGATCACCTGGCCGGAGTTGAGCGTGTCCCACACGAACTTCTTCATCTCTTCTTCCGACGGGACCTTGCCGCCCATCTTGTCCAGCACGCCCTGGATCCAGCGGAGCACCTGCTCGTTGGCCAGACCGTGAAGCGGACCCGCCAGGCCGTTGAGCATGGCCGAGATGGCGTAGTAGATGTCGGAAAGCGCGCTCGCCACCAGGTGGCCCGTGTGGGCGCTCACGTTTCCGCTCTCATGGTCCGAGTGAAGGATGAAGTAAAGCCTCGCGACGTCATCATAGGGCTTGTCGATGCCCATCATATGCGCGAAATTGCCGCCCATATCGAGGTTGGGATCGGGATCGATTATGTCGCCGCCCTTGTACTTCAAGCGGTAAATGAAGGCGGCAATCTGCGGGAGCTTGGCCCAGAGGTTCATTGCGTCCTCCAGGTAGGGTTCCCAGTAGTCCATCTTGCTGATGCCTTCATTGTACTTCTTAACGTAAACCGACTCTCTCTGCATGGCGACTATGGCAGCCGAGAACATCGCCATCGGATGAGAGTCCTTGGGAAGCGCCTTCAGCATGTCGAATACATAGTCGGGCGTCTTCGAGCGCTTCTTGAATTCCGCGATCATCTCCTGGGTCTCCGCCTCCGTCGGGATGTCGCCCGTCAGGAGGTAGAACAGGAATCCCTCGACATAAGGCATATCGCTGCCCGCGACCTTCGGGAGCGCCTCCAGCGTCTCGGGAATCGTCCTGCCGCGAAACCGGATTCCCTCGTTGGGATCCAGATAGGAGATATCGGTGACCAGGCACTTGACGCCGCGAACGCCGCCGATGGCCTGGGCGATGCTCACGTCCGAGATCTTCTTGTCGCCATGCTCCTTGAGGAGCTTGGTCGTCCTCGGACGATGGGCCTCGATTTTCTCCCTCAACTTCGCCTTTAACTTCTCCATGACACCTCCTCGAAAATTCACACCGACATACCAACGCCGACACTCTCCTACCTCCAGCCTTAACTCAGCGTTGGCAATTTCCTTAGATGGGGATATTACCCTACTATATAACCTATTCTATTTCTCATATTTGGCCGTGAAAGTCAATACCCTTTATGCCCACGCATGGCTCCTGCCGACAGCGCCCCGGGCAAGTGGTACCGGGTAAATAGGCAGCCGTTGAACACGAAGACCGGAGCGCCCGGGCGCCCCAACGGCCTGTCAGAGGTCTCGCCCGGCGCCGCATGCTTCTGGCCGCCCTGGCCATTATGCTCGCCTTCGGATTCGCGTTATTTCTATTTGCGCTCTGCCCCTATGTCATACTTGAGTCGAGGCTTTTCATGCGTTATGGTTATGTCGGCCATGCGGGCCCAGCTATATGCGGGGAGGGCGCTGCTCTGCAACGCGGCAGCTGAGGCTGGATCGAGAGCCGGAAAGGAGCGGAAACGTGCCGGTGCCGAGGGACCGTGAGGACCTCTGTGAGGAGCATCCTCATGGAGATCTCGGGCAGATGATCTTTGCTTTCGCGTTCATTGCCGTTTGGGCAATCGACTCATTCTGGCTGAAGCTGACCACGTTTCCAGCGGCAGGCGTCCCGCTCTACGTAAGAATACCCGTCGCCGCGCTCCTCGTCTTTATGGGCATATACCTGGCAGTCAGGGGCCACCGGACCGTTTTCGGCGAGGTCCGCGAGCCGCCGAGCGTGATCAAATCGGGGGTATTTTCACATATCCGGCACCCCCTTTATCTTTCGAACATCCTCATCTATCTCGGCCTCATTGTACTCACCATGTCCCTGGCCTCGCTGATACTCTGGGTAATCATCTTTATATTCTATGACCGTATCTCGGCTTATGAAGAAGTGCAGCTCACGGAGAGGTTCGGCGAGGAGTATTCGGAGTACACGGAGCAGGTCCCCAGGTGGCTGCCGAGGCCCGGGGGATTCGGAAAACACTGAAGCCGGGTTCTGCGCTATGCAGCCTTCTTAAGGCGCCCGGCCCGCTTCTTCTTCCTTTTTTTCTTCTTGTTGAGGTAATCCTCCAGCTCTTCGGGCGTCTCAATCATCACGTCATAGAACTCGCCGAAGAACTCGCAATCCGGGGGATTGTGCCGGCGGCACTTGTCCGGGCGTCCGTCGTATTCCAGGCACCTGCCGTCATCGGCCAGATACATACACCTGCCTTCAATTAAGAGGTACCACCTGTGGCTCCTTATGTATACGCTCACAGTGTCGAACCGGAGCTGCCACTTGAGATCCTCCACCTCGGAACGGTTCTCGGGCCGGTAAATCATCATGCTCAGGTTCTTGCAGCACAGCGAGGGGCACTGGCTGCAGATCTCGTTCGTGGTCTCTTTGCCTATCTCTCTGGAAGTGCCTTTGATGTTCACGCTTTCTCCTTGCTTTGAATCTACTCTATAGAAATACAATGAAACACAGCAGGACACAACAGCAAACAGAGTAGGGAGATCGTTCCGGTCACTTCCCCCTGCAACGGCTGCAGATTCCGCTGATTACCACCCTCTTGCCGAGGACCTCGAAGCTCTTCCTGATGTCTTTGGGGATCTCGAGGGCATCGAACTCGGAGCTTAAGAAGTCCTTTATGGCCCCGCACTTCACGCAATGAACGTGATGATGCGCCTTCGTCTCGGGGTCGTAACGGCGCGGGCTGCCGTCGCCCTCCACGACCTCCGCCAGCCCTATTTCTACCAAGGTCAGCAGAGTGCGGTAAACCGTGTCCATAGATATATTGGGCAGGCGCTTCTTCACTTTCGAGTGGAGCTGCTCGGCGGTCGGATGCGTTCCTGACCTCAAAAGCTCGTCATAGACTACTTCGCGCTGCGGCGTTACCTTGAGACCCTTTTTCGTGAGCGCAGCTCTAATGTCAGGGTTAAGGTCTCTTTTGCGTCGAGTCTTCATATTCTATTTCTATTACTAACATCCGGATCGCACTTGTCAAGTCGCCGGCATGATCAGGGCTCCCCCCGGAACCGGCGGGGAACTCTGTCTCCGGCCTTTACGATTCTACCCCCCAACGCGCCTAATGCTTGCCTGGAGCCAGTGGCACCCCTCGGCGTTCATACGTCGCGTAGGCCTCCATGGCTATCATCCGGTATTCGTCCAGCTCCAGCGGCTCTCCCTCAAGGGGATTCATGAGGCACCAATTGATCATCTCGCGGAAGGCGACAACGCGACCCAGCTGCTGCTGAAACTTGGGGTAGGTCTCCGGATGCGTATTGGCGGCGTTGGGATGGCATTGGGCGCAGGCCACTCCGTTGGTCCCGAGCTCGGCACTCACCCACAGTTCGCGGCCATCCTTGACGACGCTCATGAACTCGGACTCCCAACGCTTCAGGTCCTCCTCGGTGAACTCATCGGCCCGGGTCGCAACTCGTCCTATGACCAGAGCCAGGACAGCCGCCACGACGACTAAACCCGCGATCTTATATCTCATCGGTCTCTCCTTTAGTAATGGGTCTGCGGCGGGACCCTGTCCGCCTCGTCCTGAAAGTCCATGTCCTCGGGGCGCCCGGTGTCGCGGTTATACGCGACGGTGCGGTCGGTGTTGTCGTAGAGGTTATAGCGCAGTCCAACGCGTCCTCTGTCTAGGTCGACCATCTGCCACCCCGTTGCGTCCCTCTCGAAGAACGGGTCCGCGCGGTTCATCGGCACCGTCATATTGGGCCACTTGACGTCGGCGTGGACATAGCTCTCGGGGTACGGCCATGGCCAGGCTGTCGCCATGACCGCGTTGAAACTGATATTTCCGATCTGGTTATACTGAATCTGGTGGACGTGACCGTAGACAACAGTGACGTCATCGAAGGGCTTTAGCAGCGCCTGAACCTCTTCGGCGTCCTGCGTCCAGAAATTCCAGCCGGCATAGATCTTCTGAATGGGCGAGTGGGAGAAGACGACCACGGGCGTGTCTTTGGAGACCTTCTTGAGGTCCTTCTCGAGCCACTTGCGCTGCTTCTCGCCCACCATGAAGGGCGAACCGTTGGGATTGTCGAGCCCGGCCATCTCCAGCATGCGCTGCTCTGCGGTAGGCCAGCGCTCGTGGGTCCACTCGTCGTAGGTCAATATGCTGTTGAGCACGACGAAGTGGACTCCCTTGTGATCCCAGCTGTAGTAGTGGTCGCCGAAGAGCTTCGACCAGTATTCGCCCAGGTCGAGATAGTAGTCATGCTCGCCCATCACGCAGTACGTCTTGTAGTTGAGCTTGGAGAGCATCTCTGCACCGTGATCCAGCTCTGACTTCTTGCCCAGCTGCGCCAGGTCGCCTCCGAACACCACGAAGTCGGGCTTGGGCTCCAGGAGGTTGGCCTCGGCAACCGCCCGGATAAGGCCCCTGTCCCAGTTCCGCACGAATTCGGCGCCCTTTATGTGCTGGATGTGCGCGTCGGATATGTACGCAAAGGTGAAGTTCTTGCTCTTGTCCGCGAAGGCCATCTCGACCGCGGTCATAGGCAGGCAGCTCGCAGCAGCGATCGCACCCGCCGTCCTCAAAAACTCACGTCGTGTTTGATTGCTCATGGCTGCCTCCTTCATTTCCCGCTTCCGGCGTCTCCCGCCAGATGGGCGTACTCCTCGCTGGTAAGCGACTCAAGATAGGCGACCAGGTCGTCGATTTCCTGCTCGGTTAGATTGAGCGGGCGGATGCCTCCGCTCAGGAAGTCATTGACCGGATCGTCTTTTTTGGTCACTCCCCCGTTGTTGTAATGAACGACCACGTCCCGCAATGTGGCGATACTTCCGTCATGCATATAGGGCGCGGTCAGCGCGATGTTGCGGAGCGTCGGGGTCTTGAAGGCCCCCACTCCGTCGAAGCCGTGCGTCACCACGAAGCGCCCAAGCTCCGAAGTCCTGGGGTCTGTGAGCACCTGGATGTCCACTTCAGCGAGGCTGGCGTCGGCGCGCAGGAACTCGCTTGCGATTTCGGGGACATCGTCCTGGATGCTGTTGATCCCGACGCCGATATTGTGGAAGCGGTTGTCGGTGAAAACGGCCTGCGTCTGCTCGATAATGTGGCAGCTCACGCAGCGCCCCTTGTTCACGAAGATGTCGAACCCCCGCTTCTGTTGCTCGGTCAGGGCGCTCGCCTTGCCGGTGAAATAGTAATGGTCGAACGGCGAGTCCCCCGCGATGAGGGTTCGCTCGAAGGCGGCAATGGCCATCATGACTTCCGTCATGCCGACCTCATCAGCGCTCTTAGCGAAGACGTCTTTGAAGGCCTCGACGTATTCTGGGTCCGACCGGACGACATCGAGGATCGGCCGGTGGTCCTCCAGGCCCATCTCGACCGGATTAACGAACGGGTGCTGGGACTGGTCCTCAAGGTCCGGGGAACGCCCGTCCCAGAAAAGAGTTGTCATATAGGCCGAGTTCAGGACGGTCGGCGCGTTCCTGGTACCTGTGAGCTTGTTGATGCCCTCGGAGGTCTTGAGCGGGCTGTCGGTGAACGCCTTCTCGGCGGCATGGCAGGTCGCGCAGCTGACTTCTCCCGTTGAGCTGAACCTCGTGTCATGGAAGAGCTTGTCGCCGAGGGCCACCTTTTCCGGAGTCTGGGGATTGCCTTCAGGTACGGGCACGGGCGGCAGTCCCAGGGGCGGCGAGGAGCCCGGCGCCTGCCCAGCCGGTATGCTCATTACGACGACGGCCGCCAGGAGCGCCAGCGAGGCCAGATAGATCTTGTTCATGATTCACCTCCCTTTCCGCGTTTGCGGCTTGTCTGCAAAACTCCTTTTATTTGAGGTGCTGCTATTATTTAGGAATTAATCCTATTTGTCAAGCAGCAAGATGAGTTTTTGCGGCCCGCGGGGCATCAGCGGCGCCCCCCTGCTCGCCTCCTAACGAGCTTGACCCCGGATTGGGCTTGGCTTAGACTATACTGGTTTGCGTCACAATCATGAAAACACCGCCTGACGCTTTCCAAGGTGAAGTACGCCGAGAGAGGGGGTTAGCTTGAATATCATAGTGCTCATGAAGAGGGTGCCCCAGACGGCGGAAGCCGAAGTCCGGGTCGATTCCTCGGGAAAGAAAATCGACAGGGAGCATCTGACCTTCGATACCAACGAGTTCGACACTTATGCGCTTGAAGAGGCCGTGCTCTTTAAGGAGAAGTACGGGGGCACTATCACGGCGCTCTCGGTGGGGCCGCCGGACTCCCAGGACACGCTGCGCGTGGCACTCGCCAAGGGCGCGGACAATGCAATAAGGGTGAAGGCGGAAGACTTCGGCGACCTCGACGCCTACAAGACAGCCCAGCTCCTGCACGCCGCCATCAAGGACATCCCCTACGATATCATCTTCGCGGGGACGATGGCGTCGGATGACTCCTATTACCAGGTCGGCGTGGTGCTGGCGAAACTCCTGGGTATCCCCCACGCCACGCTGGTGAGCAAGATCGAGGCCGAGGGCGACAGGGCCGACATACACAAAGAAGTGGAAGGCGGGCTCCAGGAGCACCTGGAGATAACGCTTCCGGCGATGGTTGCCGTTCAGACGGGGATCAACGTTCCCCGCTACGCCTCTCTAATCGCAATACGCAAGGCGGCCAAGAAGGAAATCCAGACCCTGGGAGGCGAAGGCGTCAGCGAGAGCGGCCTCAGGGCCAACACCCAGGTCGAGGAGCTCTTCATCCCGCCGGTTACAAAGCGCGCGGAGATCCTCGAGGGAGACGTCGAGGAGATCTCCGTCAAGATGGCGACGATTTTTAAGGAAAAAGGTCTGATATAGCGGAGGACGACATGGGTGACATTCTTGCATTAGTCGAGCATCGACGGGGAGAGATCAGGGATGCGACCTATGAGGTTATGACCTGCGGCAGGAGGCTTGCCGACCAGACGGGAAGCAAGCTCACGGCCGTGCTGCTGGGGTCCGAAACGGATTCCATGGTCACAAGCCTCAAGCCCCATGCCCACCGCATCCTGGTCGTGGACGACCCGGCGTTCAAGGACTTCAACAACGAGTCCTACCAGGCGGCCCTGGCCGACATCATCGGCAAGGAGCAGCCTTTCATAACGCTCATAGGACATACGGCCTACGGCATCGAGCTGGCGGCGGCGCTGGGCACGCATCTGGATGTCCCGTTCACCACCGACTGCATAGGCGTAGAGATGTCTGGCGACCGACCGGTCGCCGTGCGGCAGGTGTACGACGGCAAGCTCAACGAGAGGGTCTCCTTCAGGGAGGGCCCCTCCTATCTGCTGAGCCTGAGGGCCGGCGCCACCGCCGCCGAGCAGGGAGGCGCCGACGCGGAAGTGGTGAAGCTGGACGCCCCCGCCCTGCCCGACCCGGCGCATCTCAAGTTCATAGATTACATAGAGGCGGTTACCGGGGATGTGGACATAACCAAGGCCGACATCATCGTGAGCGTGGGCCGCGGCATAAAGGAAGAGAAGAACATCCCGCTGATAGAGGAGTTCGCGGAGGCCATAGGAGGCGTCGTGGCCTGTTCGCGCCCCGTCGCAGACGCCGAGTGGCTGCCCAAGGACCGCCTCGTCGGGTCATCGGGAAAGACCATCAAGCCCAAACTCTACGTCGCGATCGGCATATCGGGCTCATTCCAGCACCTAACGGGCATGAAGAACTCGGACACGATAGTGGCCATAAACAAGGACCCCGAAGCGCCCATATTCAACGAGGCGGATTACGGGATCGTTGACGACCTCTTCAAGGTACTGCCGGTGCTCAAGAACAGCATAGCGGAAATGAAGCAGTAGATGAAAAGAATCGGCGTCTTTGTCTGTCATTGCGGCAGGAACATAGCCGGCACGGTCGACGTCGACCGGGTCGTGGAAGAGATCGCCGTACTCGACGGCGTCGAGCACTGTGAAAACTACAAGTACATGTGCTCGGACCCCGGCCAGGCTCTTATAAGGAAGACAATCGAGGAGAAGGGCCTGGAGGGCATCGTCGTGGCCGCATGCTCCCCGTCGCTGCATGAAGCCACCTTCCGGAGGACGGCGGAGGCCGCGGGCCTCAATTCCTACCTCGCCGAGATAGCCAACATCCGCGAGCAATGCAGCTGGGTCCACACCGACACGTCCACCGCGACGGCAAAGGCCATAGGCATTATCAAGACAATCGTGGAGAAGGTGAAACTCAACGAGATGCTTACTCCGGCCAGGATCCCGGTCACTCCCCGCGCGCTCGTAATCGGCGGGGGCATCGCCGGCATCCAGGCGGCCCTGGACATCGCCAACTCGGGCTATGAAGTGGTGCTTGTCGAGAAGACGCCGTCGGTGGGCGGCCACATGGCGCAGCTCTCGGAGACCTTTCCCACGCTGGACTGCTCGCAGTGCATACTGACGCCCAAAATGGTGGACGTTTCCCAGAACCCCAACATAAAACTCCTCACCTACTCCGAGGTCGAGGACATATCAGGCAGTGTCGGCAACTTCACGGTGCGCATCAGGAAGAAGGCCTCATGCGTGGACAGCGCTGCCTGCACGGGCTGCGGCATATGCATTGAGAAGTGCCCGGTCAAGGTGCCGTCGGAGTTCGACGAGGGGCTCGGGGACAGGAAGGCCATATATACCCCGTTCCCCCAGGCCGTGCCCAACAGGCCGGTAATAGACCGGCAAACCTGCCTCTATTTCACGAAGGACGGGAAGTGCGGGGCGTGCAAGACCAATTGCACGCTCGGGGCGATCGACTACGAGCAGCAGGACGAGATCGTGGAGGAAGAGGTCGGAGCCGTGGTTGTCGCGACCGGATACGAGCTCTACGACAAGGCCAACCTGGCCGAATACGGCTCGGGCCGCATACCGGACGTCCTGCATGGCCTTGAGTTCGAGAGGCTGCTCTCGGCTTCCGGCCCAACGGCGGGCGAGGTCAAGCGGCCGTCGGACGGCAAGGTGCCAAGGCGCGTCGCGTTCATATCATGCGCGGGCTCGCGCGATCCCGAACACTACATGCCGTATTGTTCCAAGGTCTGCTGCATGTACCTGGCCAAGCACGCCATGCTCTACAGGGAACACGTACCCGACGGCGAGGCCATTATATTCACCATCGACGTCCGGACTTCCGGCAAGACATATGAGGAGTTCTACGCAAGGGCAAAGCAGCAAGAGAATGTCATCTATGTCAGGGGCAAGCCCTCGAGGGTGTTTCAAACCGAGGACGGAGTCGCGGTCTGGTGCACCAACACCTTAAGCGGCAAACAGATGCGGGTAGACTGCGACATGGCGGTGCTGGCAACGCCCATAGCTCCATCCCCCGCTGCCGCCGAGCTCGCCAGGCAGCTCAGGATCCACATCAATGAGCACGGCTTTTTCAGCGAGGCCCATCCCAAGCTCCGCCCGGTGGAGTCCCTCGCGCCCGGCTTCTTCCTGGCCGGCTGCGCGCAGGGCCCCAAGGACATCCCCGAGACCGTCTCGCAGGCATCCGCCGCCGCGTCCAAGGTGCTCGAGATGTTCTTAAGGAAGGAGCTCCTGGTGGAGCCCATGGTGGCATGGGTCGACGAGGACCTGTGCTCGGGCTGCCAGTTCTGCATAAGCACATGCCCGTATGACGCGCGCGAGTACGACGAAGAGAAAAAGGTCGTCCGCGTGGTGGAGGCGCTGTGCAAGGGCTGCGGCGCGTGTGTCGTGGCCTGCGGGACGGGAGCAACACAGCAGAAGAACCTGAGCGACGAACAGCTTACGAGAATGGTAGAGGTGCTATTTGACTGACAGAAAGTCACTGGTAGACGAGCTCAATCCCGAGATCAGGGAATTCCTCCTCGAGATGGGCGCGGAAGACATATTCAAATGCTACCAGTGCGGCAAGTGCACCAGCGTCTGCCCGTGGTTCCAGGTGGGCACATACGACTTCCCCGTCTACCGCTTCCCCCTCGAGGCCGCGCTCGGCATGATGGCGAGCAGCGAGGACAAGGACGACCTCATGGCGGAGGTCGACAAGATCTACCGCTGCGTCGGCTGCGAGGCCTGCGTCAATCAGTGCCCGCACGGCGTCAGGATCCCGACCATACTGAGGGCGGCGAGGCGGATACTCGTGGAATACGGCTCCTACCCCGAGGCGCTCAAGGACGTAGTGGGGAGAATACGCGACACGGGCAATCCCACCGGCGACCCCGCCGAGAAGCGCCTGGACTGGGCCAAGGAACTCGACATCCCGGCCTACGAGGCCGGCATGGACTACCTCTACTTCTCCTGCTGCATATCTTCCTATGACCCCCGCATAAAAGAGGTATCAAAGGCCGTCGCCAAGGCCCTCAAGGCCGCCGGCGTCTCCTTCGGTCTCCTCCCCGCGGCAAACAAATGCTGCTCGGAAGCCATAAGGCGCGTCGGGGCAGAGGAGGTGTTTCTGGAGAACGCCGCCGCCAACATCGCGGCTTTCACAGAGGCCGGCGCGACCCGGGTTGTGGTCAACTCGCCTCATTGCTACGTGACCTTCAAAAACGAATACCCAGAGCACGGGGCCCGGTTCGAAGCCGTCCATATCACGCAGGTTCTGGCCGGCCTAATAGCAGACGGCAAACTCAAACCGGCCGGGGAGTTCAAGAAGAAGGTCGTCTATCACGACCCATGCACTCTCGGAAGGCAGAGCGGCGTCTATGATGAGCCGCGGCAAGTCTTGAGGAGCATACCCGGACTGGAGCTCCTGGAGGTCCCCGACTTCAATCGCGAGTTCAGCGTCTGCTGCGGCGCAGGCGGCGGAGCCCTCTGGAACGAGTGGGACAAGGACGAGAGAATCGTCGCCGTCCGCCTAGAGCAGCTCAGGGCCACGGGAGCGGACGTTATCGCGGTGGCCTGCCCCTATTGCCAGCAGATGATCCAGGAGACGGCCAAGTCCATGGGCATAGAGATCGAGGTCATGGACGTTACGGAGATACTGGCCGCAGCTCTCGAGTAGCCTGTCTCTTCTTCGTCCTATCGCGCAGGAGTACCCACCATCAGGACAACGTGTTTGCCGGAAAATGGAGTCTCCGGCAGTCCCGGGGCGATTCACCTGAGTCAAGATACATGCTCCTGAGTACGAGCCGGTAGCTGCCCATTAGTAATATAGTCCCCTCACAGCCCAAGCAGCCCCTCTACCTCCTTGCAGAGCGGCCACAGGGCACTCCCGCTATTCCCGAGCATCGTCAGAATCACGTCGTCATCGGGATAGACCGCCGACCTCATCGCCACCCCCGGGTCAGACCCTTCCACGAAGTACTTTCTTACAGTCTCTTCCTGTCGGTCGATCCACACACCGTATCCATAGTGCCCGTATGGCGCTTTCCAGGAAGTAGCGACAGGGGATTCCAGCATGATTCTGGTTGTCTCGGCGCCCAGCAGCCGGTTCTCTTTAAGCGCCGTCCAGAAACTGGCCATATCCGGGGCCGTGGTGTAAGCGCCGCCGTCGGGCGCGCCTACTATGGGAACGGCAAAGAAGTTGGTGCGCCATGTGCCGTCGTCGTTCCCTATGTAGGCATAGGCGGTTCGCTCCGGAAGCTGGTCGGTGGCAAAATACCCCGAGTCCGCCATACCGGCCGGCTCAAACACTGACTTCTGAACGTATGCCTGGAAGGTCACGCCGCTTAAGGCCTCGACGACGAGGCCGAGCAGAATATAACCCCCGTCGTTGTAGTCGAACTTCTCCCCCGGCACAAACTTCATGGGCTTGTCCTTAAAGAGAGGCAGGAAGTCGGCCGGGCGTCTTGCCCGGTACATGGGCACATCGCGCCACAGGGCTTCATAATCCGGGTCGACGTCCTCTTCGAAATAGGAAGTGATGCCCGAGGTATGAGTCAGAAGGTGGCGTATTGTTATGCCGGGATCATAATTGGGAAACTCCACATCCACGCAATCGCTGAGGCGAGTGTCGAACGCGAGCCTTCCCTCTTCGACCAGCCGGCAGAGGGCGACGCTGGTGAAGATCTTGCACCCCGACGCCGTCTGGAACCTGGTCGTCACTCTGTTGGGTATGGACTCGGACCTGATGGCCAGACCATATGCCTTCTCAAATAGAACCTCGTCGCCCCTCGTAAGGTAAATTACGCCGGAGAAGGGCTCCGGCTCGGCCCGGCGCTCAATGCAAACGGATAGCTTTTGTATGTCCAGTCTCATTGGATTCATCAGTTGCTACCGGTATTCGTGCCGGTACCATTGTCGGAGTCGGAGCCGGCGCCCGCATTGCCGCGACCCTCGTCGCCGGGATGACCGCCGGCAGTCTGCGACCGGGCGACGAGAATAAAGCACACCGCCACGACCGTCGCCACGGGTGTCATGATGTATCTCTCGGGCGGGCTCCTGGAGACTAAGTTCATCAATATATTCAGACAGAAGTAGCCCGCGAATATCCAGGCTATGACACGAACGGCCCGCGACCGGGAGCCGGTGGCGATGAGTCCGGCACTTGCAAGTACCACAAAGACCGCGAAACCGAGTATCACGGCGGCCAGAAGGCTCCCTATCCTCAGGTTTGCCGGGAGGACGCGGTGCTCACCGCCCCAGGCCGCCCTGCCCATGGGAAGTCCTGCCGCCAGGAGCACCTGGAATATGATAAGCAGCGCCAGAGCGACTGCCGCGATCACTGCAGGTTTCCTGGCAGTACCCATTCGCACCCCTCCCGCTCTCGATCGTGGCCTGCGTAGGTAGGCCGCGACTCCATGACTCCTTACAACTTATTCCGTCTCCCTGCAGCTCCCTACATGGGCTCGAGCGAGCCCTTAAGGAAGTCCACGTCCACGGCGTACAAATATGCGCCGGTGTGGGTATCGAGATCCCCTATGATCTCCTCTATGCCTTCCACCAGGGCCGGTATTTCGCTCTCTTCGACTATGGTCGAAATGGTCTTGCTCGTCGCGCGCCGCTCTCCGAGAAAGTCTAAGAAGTTGGCAAACAGCGGCACTCTCGAGAGAACGTCCTGCACGCCGGACGAATCCGTCACAGAAGCCCCACGTATACCGCGTTCGAGAAAGAGCTGGCTGATGTCATCCATATGCTGCTTCTCGAAGAGCACGATCGTGAAGAGCTTGAGCTTGCCCTTGCGCTCCTTAACGGGAGCCAATCCTGAATTCTGCAGGAAGGCCTCCTTGAGCGCGTTCACCGTCCTGGCGTTGCGGAGGTCGCGCCTGGCTCTCACGCTCTTGGCCACGCGCGAGATGAGGGCAAGCAGCTCGAGATAATCCTGGGGCTTCTCCTCAGGCCCGATGAGCACAAAGAATATATGGGTCTTCTTGTTGTCGGGGCTTTCGAACCTGACCCCCTTCTTGGATATTGCTATGCCTAGCACGAAGTCACCCAGGCCCTCGATCCTCGCATGCGGTATCGCGACGCCGTCTGTAAGAGCGGTAGAGCCCTCGCTTTCCCTTTGATCGAGCAGTCTGAACGCATCGCCCGCTTCCAGGCCTGGCGCTGCCGACGCTATGAGCCCGCCAAGCTCCTTCAGGCATTCGCCCTTGGACTTCGCGGAAAGCGACAGCGAGCACGCCTGTTCCTTGAGCGCCTCGAGAATTCCCATTTACCTCACCCCCCTCATAGTCCAACGCCCCTCTTTATTCCATAGCGTGAGACCGCCGGCCCCACAATCTGGCTAATGAAAACGCTTAAGAGAACCACGTCCACGGTAAGCGCCATATACTCCCTTGCCCCCGGCGGCAGGGACATCGCAAGCGGCGACGTGCGCACGAACAGGGCCAGCCCCAGCGCGACGCCCGCCTGGGGCACCAGGCAGAATCCCAGATACTTCCTGACCTCATGGGGCGCGCGCGTCAGCGAAGCGCCCAGGTATATGCCCGCCCACTTGCCGGCAAACCGGCTCAGAATCGCGGCCGTACCAAGGAGCACTATGAAGCCCGATGCAAAGACCGAAATACTGAGTTCGGTGCCCGCTATCACGAAGAACAGCGCGAAGATCGGCGGGGTAAGGGGCTCGAGTATCTCGAACACCCTCCTGTTCCTCGACGAGAGGTTAATGAGGCAGGCCCCCATGGCCATATTGGCAATGAGCGATGACAGATTGAGCACAATCGACAGCGCCGAGACCAGGAAGAGGAACGAGATGGATATCAGGAGAACCTCGCCGGTTCTGTGCCTGCGACGCACCAGAAGGTGCACGGCCATACCGCCCACGAACCCTATTAGGCCCGACAGCACGATTTCGGATATCGCGTGCCAGAGTCCCCCCAGCACGCCGGCTCCCGAGGCCGCGCCCGAGAGAGCAGGAGTTATGAAGGCGAAGATCACGCTGAAGAGAACGACGCATACCGCATCGTCGAAGGCGACCACACCATAGAGGTAGTCTATGAAATCCCCGCGCGCCTTAAGCTCTCTTATTATGACGACCGTAGCGGCCGGGGCCGTGGCTGCCGCAATGGATCCCAGGAGAAGCGATACGGGCGTTGCCACCCCCAGCGAGCGCATTACTGCGGTGACGAGGGCAAAGGCGAAAAGGGCCTCGAACATGGTGAGCACTATGATATTGACCCCGGTGCGCCTGACACGCGCGAGGCTGAACTCGCCGCCTATAGTCAGCGCTATCAGGCCGAGGGCGACATGTGTTATGCCGGCGAGACTGTCACCGGTCTCCTCGCTCACGAGGCCCAGGAGGGACGGGCCCGCAAGCACGCCCGCGACAATGTAACCCGTAATGGCGGGAAGCCTGACACGCTCCGCGACCTTCCCCATCAGGAACCCGGCGAATATGAGTACGCCCAGGGTCAGAACGTCGCTTGTGTGAAGAACACTGAGGAGTCGAGCCCATATGTCGGAACCAGATTCCATCGCAAACCTTCTGCTGTATCCGATACCGCCCAGGCCCGACTGCACTCCTGCAAAGAGCCGCATCGCCGATAAAAAGCCGCATCGCCGATAACAGGTCGCGTCGCCGATTGCATGCCTCATTGCCGATTACAGGCTGCATCGGGCACGAGCAGCGGGTTCCGGACGTACTCCCAATTCTCTATAAACCCTACCCAAAAGCAACAGGTAATTCGGCCGGGAGTTTTTGCTTCCAGCCCCGGGGCCCTGGTGATATAGTCTTTGCGGAGCTGGCGGAATGGGGCAATTGGTGACAGGGTAGGCACGCTCCGGACATATACCGGAAGGGCATCGGTATGTCTCCTGACCACGGAAATGACGAGCTGGATAGTACCCGCTCATTCAAGTATATCGCAGCGGGCACAGTCATAGCCCATTACCGCATAATCGAGAAGATCGGCGAGGGCGCTATGGGCCAGGTCTATCTCGCCGAGGATACGAAGCTCAAGCGACGGGTCGCGCTCAAGTTCCTGCCCTACGACCTCACCAGGGACGAGAAAGCCAAGAAGCGTTTTCTCCAGGAAGCCCAGGTGGCATCGTCACTCGACCATCCGCATATCTGCAATATACATGAAATAGAGGAGACCCCCGACGGCCAGACCTTCATCTGCATGTCGTATTATGAGGGAGACACGCTCAAGAGCAGGATCGAATCGGGTTCCCTTGACTTGGAAACCGTTCTCAAGATCGCCATAGAGGTATGCGACGGCCTGGCCCGCGCTCATGAGGCCGGCATAGTGCATCGCGACATCAAGCCGGGCAATATAATGGTGACCGACCGCGGCAGCGCCAAGGTGCTCGATTTCGGCCTGGCCAAGCTCGCGGGCGAGACCCAGCTTACCAAAACCGGCATCACGGTAGGCACAGCTCTTTACATGTCGCCCGAGCAGGCCCGCGGGGAGACCGTTGACCAGAGGTCCGACATCTGGTCGCTGGGAGTGGTGCTTTTCGAAGCACTCACCGGAGGGCGGCCCTTCCGGGGCGCCAATTCGTCGGCCGTCATATATTCGATACTTCACGAGGCCCCCCGCCGCATCGATGAGATCAATAGGCGCCTGCCCAGGGAACTGGCGCACATTGTCCAGCGATGTCTCGAAAAAGACCCCGCCTGCAGGTACCAGACAGCAGAGGAGCTGGGAGAAGCGCTTCAGAGGCTCCTCGACGAGCTCACCTCCGACAGCGTCATCGCCGTTCCGGTGCCGGCATTCGCGAGGACGGAGAAGGTCAAACGTTACGCGCTCCCGGCCGGCATCGCGATCATAGCCGTGATCCTCCTGCTGGCAACTCCATTGAGGCAAAGACTGGCGACCTATGTGGGCAAGGAGCGGCCGCGCGGGGAGAGACGGGTGCTCCTCCTCGACTTCAACGTCGAGAAGGGAGACTCCGAGCACAGGATGTACTGCGAGGGGCTGGCGGACTACATAGCATATCGCCTGAATGGCCTCGAAAGCCCGGAGGATTCGCTCTGGACAGTCATGCGCTATACACCGCTCGCGACCGACCTCACGCAGCCCGAGAAGTCCTGCCTTGAGCTCGGCGCCAACGTAGCCATAAGCGGCACCCTCGGCTGCCGGGGGGACACGCTCATACTCGCGCTCGGCCGGCATGACGTGCGGGGGCGGGGCCTGGCAGAGGACACGGACAGCCTCGTCATCACCGACCACACGGCCAATCTCATTACATGGCAGGACAGCGCCGCCGTCGAGCTGGCCAGAATGCTGGACGCCCGGATCACGCCGGAGCTGAGGCAGAAACTCAGGTCGGGCGAAACCGTGGTCCCCGCCGCATTCGAGTCGTATCTTATGGGTCTAGGATACCTGAAGCTCCCAAGGGCCCCGGGTGAACTGGACACCTCGCTGGCCTGGCTGGAAAAGGCCGCGGACTTGGACCCGTCATACGCGCTCGCATACGCTCAACTCGGGCATGTCTGCATGCTCAAACACAAAAGGACCAGGGACATCACCTGGGCCGAACGCGGGGAGCAAGCCTGCAGAAGCGCGATAGAACTCGACCATGGCGCATCGTCTCCGCGCATCACGCTGGGGAGGATTCAGGCGGCCATCGGAGACACTTCGGCCGCAATCGCGACTCTCGAAACGGCCCTGGCAGTGAACCCCTACTACTGGAACGCCTACTGGCAACTCGCCGACCTCCATAAGCGGCGGGGCGATATGCAATCGGCCGAGCTTGCCTACCGCATGGCCGCCGAGAAACGCCCCCGCGACGCCATTGCCCAGTGGGACCTGGCGATGTTCTATTACAAAGGCGGCGTCTACAGCCAGGCTATAGATTACTACAAGAGGGCCCTGGAGCTGGCCCCCGAGAACACGTGGTTCCTCAGCGGGCTGGCGGCGGCTTATGACCTCGAGGGACATCATGCGGAGGCCATAACGATACTCGAGCGGTCACTCAAGATCAAACCCGATTACCAGACCTACACCAACCTGGGGACTTTCTATTTCTATGACACGCGTTTCGCCGATGCCGCGGCGATGTATGAAGAAGCCCTCAAGCTGAAGCCGGATGCATGGTATACGGTATGGGGCAGCCTTGCGGAGAGCTATTACTGGATGCCCGGCAAGAGGGACACCGCGACCGCGCTTCTCGAGCGCACGGCGGACCTGGCCCGGAAGGAGCTGGCGGAGGAGCCCGATGACGTGATCATAATGACCGACCTGGCCAGCTACTACGCTGAACTCGGCAGAACAGAGGAGGCGCGGAAACTCGTGGAACAGGGAGTACAGATGAGCATCGCGGATCCCGCGACCGAGTTCCGCATCGCCGAGGTATATGAATGCCTTGGCGAACGCGACCTGGCCATCGAGTGGATCGCCCGGGCGGTCGCGAACGGCTATGCGGCGGAGTATGTCGTTAAATCGCCCAGGTTCAGGAGCATGGTCGTAGATGAACGCTTCAGGGACATCCCCGAGGTGCTCGATTATCTGGAAGGCGGCCGCAAAGACGGGAGATAGTCATGCATGCGGGCCGAGCCGGCTGACGTGGACGGCCTGCCGGAAGAGGATTGAATCTACTCACGGTTAAACCGCAGCCTGCGAAGGAGGATGAGAAATGTCAGGACTTGTGCTTGAGGTGAGCATCGGAAGTGACCGCAGAGTCTCCCAGTCGGGCGGACATGCCGTTCCCCCGGAGGACCTTAAGATCGGAGACCCGGAGATCTATATAGAGAGAGGCGAGGACGTCACTTTCAGGAACAATAGCGGCGAGAATGTTACCATCATAGTGCCCATCGACGATTCGGCGAGTATCTTCGCCAACAGGTTCATTCACCTGGATGCGGATAAGGAGACCACCGTGACGGTGGCTGCCGACGCTACCAGGGGCGTGCACCCATACTGCGTCTACATGGAGGCCTCGGACACATTCGCCGAGGAGAACTCGACGCCCAAGATGATGATCGAGCCCCCGGAAGACCAGGAGGCGCCCCCTCCCTCACAGACCTAGGTGGCGCCGTACGATCCGGTACACACGATCCGGTACAAGAGAGGGTGCATTAAAGAAGAGAGCACTGGAGAAAAGAGCACCGGAAACGAGGTGATAGGAGAAAGGGGCTGCCTCCTGAGGGGAAGCAGCCCCGAATCTGACAGCGGGGGCTATTACTCGTACTCGTAGAAGCCCCGCTTGGTCTTCCTTCCGAGATAGCCGGCCTTGACCATGTTCCTTAAGAGAGGGCATGGCCTGTACTTGGAATCCGCGAAGCCCTCATACAGCACCTCCATAATGGCAAGACATACGTCCAGCCCGATGAGGTCGGCCAGCGCGAGCGGACCCATCGGATGCGCCATGCCGAGCTTCATGACGGTGTCGATTGACTCCTTGGTGGCCACGCCCTCCATGAGGGCGTAGCACGCCTCGTTGATCATGGGCATGAGAAGACGGTTGGCCACGAAGCCGGGATAGTCGTTTACGCCCACCGGGGTCTTTCCCAGCTTGGCGGCGAGGTCCATGACGGCATTATAAGTCTCGTCCGAAGTGGCCACTCCGCGCACGACCTCGACGAGCTTCATCATGGGGACCGGGTTCATGAAATGCATGCCTATGACCTTGTCGGGGCACTTCACAATGGCCGCGATCTGGGTGATCGAGATCGAGGACGTGTTGGTGGCCAGGATCGCGCCCTTCTTGCAGGCGGAGTCCAGGTCCTTGAAGATCTTCTTCTTAAGGGCGAAGTCCTCCGTGGCCGCCTCGACGACGACATCGCAGTCCCCCATATCGCCGATGTTCACGGTCCTCTTGATCTTCGAGAGGGTTGCCTCTTTTTCGGCCTCCGTGATCTTCTCCTTCTTGATCATGCGGTCGAGGTTCTTCGTGATAATGCTCATGGCGCGCTCGAGGAAGCTCTCCTCAACGTCCATGAGCAAAACGTCATAGCCGCTCATCGCGAACACATGGGCTATCCCGTTCCCCATTGTGCCGGCGCCGACTACCCCTACCTTCTTGACTTCCATTTCCTTCCTCCTATTCCATCTCCACTGATAGCGCGACCGCGTTGCCGCCACCCAGGCAGAGCGTCGCAAGACCGGTCTTAAGCCCCCTGTCCTTGAGAGCATGGAGCAGCGTCACGAGTATCCTGCACCCGGTCGAGCCGATGGCATGGCCGAGGGCGACGCCCCCGCCGTTCACGTTGACCTTCTCCGGATCGAAACCCAGCTCCTGAATCACGGCCATGGCCTGCACCGCAAAGGCCTCATTGAGCTCTATTAGGTCGAAGTCCTCTACCTTGTAGCCCGTGACCTTGAGCAGGTTCTTTACCGCGGGCACCGGCGCCATCATGACCCACTTGGGCTCGGTGCCGCCCGTGGCGTAGCCCGTTATCTTCGCGATGGGCTTCGCCCCGAGCTCTTTGGCCCTTTCCCTGGACATCACCACGACCGCCGAACCGGCGTCATTCACGCTGGGCGCGTTGCCGGGAGTGACGACTCCGTCCTTCTTAAAGGCGGGCCGGAGCTTGCCGAGTTTCTCGACGCTCGTATCCTTGCGCGGGCCCTCGTCGACTTCGAACACGATGGGGTCGCCCTTCCGCTGCGGCACCTCGACCGGGGTAATTTCATCCTTGAACTTGCCCGCCTCGATCGCCGCGACGGCCTTCTGATGGCTCTTGAAAGCGTATTCGTCGATGGCCTGCCGGGAGATTTTGTATTTCTCGGCCACGAGCTCGCCGGTGTTCCCCATGTGGAAGTCCTCGAAGGCGCACCACAGGCCATCATGGACCATGGAGTCGATGAGCTTGCCGTCACCCAGCCTGTATCCCGTCCTCGCCTTGGAGAGCATATAGGGACAATTACTCATGCTCTCCATGCCGCCCGCTACGATGCACTTGTGATCACCGGCCTTGATCGCCTGGGCGGCGAATACGGCCGCCTTGAGGCCCGACCCGCACACTTTGTTTATGGTCGTGGAGCCCACGGTGTCGGGTATGCCGGCCTTGATGGCGGCCTGCCGGGCGGGATTCTGACCCATTCCCGCTCCCACCACGTTCCCCATGATGACCTCGTCCACTTCCTCAGGCTTAATGCCCGCCCGCTCCACCGCCGCCTTAATCGCGGCCGCGCCGAGCACGGGGGCCGGGACCGTTTTCAGCGAACCTAAGAAAGCACCCGTCGCGGTTCTTGCCGCCCCGACTATCACTATGTCTTTTGGATCTGCCATTTTACCCTCCAACTCCTTTCCCGCTACTCGAACCTGCCCATGCTCGCGGCAAGTTCACAGAATGTCCTGACTCTATCCAAATCCCCCTTGGGGGAGATCTCGCAACCCGTGCTCAATATGAAGCCCCCTCTATCCTTCCCAACCTCAACGCATCGCCTGACCTCGCTCTCTATATCCTCCCTCGACCCGTCTATAAAGACGCCCGTCGAGACATTGCCGATGACCACGCTCTTCGAGCCGCAGGCCGAGAGCATCTTATCGAGCGACGACGGCTGGTCCATGCTGATGGCGATGGCGCCCGAGGACACAATGTCGTCCATGATGGGATCTATAAAACCGCATATATGAAGCGTAATGCCCGACTTTCTCTCTTTGAAATGCCCCACGATTTCCTTCAAGTAAGGTAATACGAATCCATTGAAAATCTTTGGGGATATTAGACTTAGCGAAGCGGGGGCCTCGCTCAGGCTGAGGCCGGCGCGCGTTCCCGTAACCGCCTCGCCGAAGACCCTGGTGACGCCCGAGGTGAATCTCATGAGCTCATGCACGAAGTCCGGGTCCTCCACCGTATCCATGATAAGCTCCTGCGCGCCCCTCAGGTTGGTGGCCAGCGTCCAGGGCCCGCAGATGACGCCTCCCACCGGGGCGTCACCGATCGCGCCCACCGCCTTTCTGCAGGCGTCGACATAGGCCGGGAGCCTCCCGCTCCTGGCGGGGTCCGGCATCGCCAGCGAACCCAGAGCCCGCTTGTCCTTGAGAAGGTATGATTTGAGTCTCGGGACCTCGCCTTCGGGAAATTCCAGATCGGCCCCCATGGCCTCCACTTCCATGAAGAGGTCCGACATCATAACAACGACGTCCTGCCCGATTTCCTCATGCAGCCGGATCTGGGCGTCCGCCATCCTGTCAAGGTTCCCATAGTATTCCGCCGTAGTGATGCCGATGACTTTGGCTGCCATCCCGCTCACTATCGGATAAAAAGGGAGCCTGTCCACTTGCTGCCTTCTGAACGTGGCCTTAACTCTCTCGAGACTGTTCATGCGTTATCCCCCGGCCGCCAGCTGCCTGCCCGGCTACCTGCCCAGAAGGTGCCGGCCGATCACCAGCCGCTGCACCTCCGACGTGCCCTCTCCTATGGTGGTTATCTTGGCGTCTCTCCAGAACCTGTTGACGTCATAGTCCAGCATGTAGCCGTAGCCGCCATAGATCTGAATCGCGGTCCTGGAAGCCCTCATCGCGACTTCGGAAGCGAAGAGCTTGGCCATCGCGGACGGTATGGAATAGGCTTCGCCCCTGTCCTTCTTGACCGAGGCGTCATAAACGAGCAGCCGGGCCGCTTCGATCTCCGTGGCCATATCCGCTATCATGTCGTAGATGGCGCCGAACTTGGCGATGGGCCTGCCGAATTGCTTGCGCTCCTTGGCGTACTCGATGCTCGCGTCCAGCGCGCCCTGCGCGATCCCAAGCGCCATGGCGCCGATGGATATCCTGCCCCCGTCGAGCGTGTGGAGGAAGATCTTGAATCCCTGGTTCTCCTCCCCGAGCATGTTTTCGGCCGGGACCCTGCAGTCCTCGAAAATGAGTTCGCCCGTGTCGGAGCCGCGGCAGCCCAGCTTGTTCTCCTTCTTGCCGGCCTTGAATCCCGGCATCCCCTTCTCGACTATGAAGGCCGTGATGCCGTGCGCGCCGGCCTCCTTGTCGGTGGCCGCCGTCACCACAAATGTCTCGCCGACGCCGGCGCTGGTGATGAAGCACTTGGTGCCGTTCAGCACGTAGTGATCGCCGTCCTTGACAGCCGTCGTCTGAGTGCCCCCGGCATCCGAACCGGCCCCCGGCTCTGTAAGCCCGAAGCCACCCAGCTTCTTTCCGCTCGCCAGGTCGGGCACGTATTTTTTCTTCTGCTCTTCGGTGCCGAACTCGTAAATGGGATAAGTGCCGAGAGACGTGTGGGCCGCCATGCTGAGCCCGGTCGAGCCGCACACTCTCGATATCTCCTCGACCCCTATGGTATACCCGAGCGTGTCGGTGTCTCCCCCTCCCCACTCCTCGGGGAAGGGCATGCCCAGGAGGCCAAGCTCCGCCATCTTCTTATACAGATCCCAGTTCACCTCGCCCGTCTCGTCGAGTTCCCTCGCGAGCGGCTTGACCTCCCCGAGAGCGAATTCCCTCACCATCTGTTTTATCATTCTGTGTTCTTCAGAAAGCTCCATACTCATCCTCCTGGGTACATCCAAATGCCGAAAACACGTGCGGATCAGGTGCCGAAACTTCTATCACAAGCGCGAAGCCATCTCTTTCTTGATAAAGTCCACAATCTCCGTAGTCGGCGCGCCGGGGGTGAAGATCTGGGCCACCCCCATCTTCCTGAGTTCGGCCGCGTCGTCCTCGGGGATGATCCCGCCCCCCACCACCATTATGTCGTCCGCTCCTCGCTCCTTGAGCATCTTGACTATCTTGGGAAACAGCGTCATGTGGGCGCCCGAAAGGATACTGAGGCCGACAACGTCGACGTCCTCCTGTATCGCCGCCTCGACAATCATCTCCGGCGTCTGGTGCAGGCCCGTGTAAATGACCTCCATCCCCCCGTCACGCAAAGCGCTTGCCACGACCTTCGCGCCGCGGTCGTGACCGTCGAGCCCTGGCTTGCCGATCAGAACTCTTATCTTCCTCTCCATACGTGCCTCCCGAACCTGCCCTAAAAGATAATGGGCTCCTTGTATTCTCCGAAAACACCCTTGAGCGTTTCTATCATCTCTCCCATAGTCGTGTAGCATCTCGAGCATTCAAGGATGCGCGGCATGAGGTTTTCCGTGCCCTCCGCCGCCGCCCTGAGCCCGGCGAGGGCTTTCTTGACGGCCCCGTTGTCCCGGCCCGCGCGCAGCTTCTCGAGCGCCTTTGACTGCTCCTCTTCCACCTCAGGATCGATCTTGAGGATATCTATATCGATCTCCTCATCCTCTATGACATAGTCGTTGACGCCGACCACAATCTTGGTCTTCTTCTCGATTTCCCTCTGGTAGCGATACGCGGCATCCGAGATCTCCTTCTGGAAGAAGCCGTGGTCTATGGCTTTGACGACCCCGCCGAAGTCCTCTATTTTGCGGAAGTACTCCTCTGCCTCCTCCTCGAGTTTGTTGGTGAGATGCTCGACATAATAGGACCCGGCAAGCGGGTCTATGGTATTGGTGACGCCGGTCTCGCATGCCAGGATCTGCTGGGTCCGCAGCGCAATCTGTACGGCTTTCTCGGTCGGAAGCGCAAGCGTCTCGTCCATGGAGTTGGTGTGAAGCGACTGGGTCCCGCCCAGGGCCGCCGCCATGGCTTCATACGCCGTTCTCACGATGTTATTCTCAGGCTGCTGTGCCGTGAGCGTGCACCCCGCCGTCTGCGTGTGGAACCTCACCAGGAGAGACTCCGGATTCCTGGCCCCGTATTTCTCCTTCATGTGCCGCGCCCATATGCGCCGGGCGGCCCTGTACTTGGCGATTTCCTCGAAGAAGTCCAGGTGCGAGTTGAAGAAGAAGGAGAGCCGCGGTGCGAAGACGTCCACGTCCAGGCCCGCCTCGATGCCGGCCTCGACGTACGCGAAGCCGTCGGCCAGGGTGAAGGCCAGCTCCTGGGCGGCCGTCGAGCCGGCTTCTCTTATATGGTAGCCGCTGATGGAAACCGTGTTCCACCTGGGAACATGGTCGGCGCAGAAGGCGAAGATGTCAGTGATGATGCGTATCGACGGCTCCGGCGGGAATATCCACGACTTCTGAGCGATATACTCCTTGAGAATGTCGTTCTGAATGGTGCCGCGGAGCTTCTCGGACGCGACGCCCTGCTCCTCGCCCACGCAGATATAAAACGCGAGCAGCATCGACGCAGGCGCGTTTATGGTCATGGACGTGGAGACCTTATCCAGCGGAATCTTATCGAACAGTATCTCCATGTCCTGAAGCGAGTCGATGGCGACGCCGCACATCCCCACCTCCCCGTGGGAACGCGGGTGGTCCGAGTCGTAGCCCATGATGGTCGGCATGTCGAAGGCGACGGAGAGGCCGGTCTGCCCCCTGCCCAAGAGGAAGTGATACCGCTCGTTGGACTGCCTGGCCGACCCGAAGCCCGAGAATTGCCTCATGGTCCAGGTCCTGCCCCGGTACATGGTGGTGCGCACGCCTCTCGTATAGGGGTATGCCCCCGGGTAGCCCAGGTCTCTCTCGTAATCGAGCCCGGCCAGGTCCCCCGGACCATAGAGCGGCTTGAGTTTCCTGCCAGAGGGGTTCGTCGCCTCAAATGGCAGGCCCGACCCGGAGAACTCCTTCTCCCACTTCTCTCTTTGCTTATTGAATTTCTCGATCTCGCCCTTGTCGAACATTGCCCCCCTCTTCCCTCTTCTATTTTCCGGAAGCAGACAGGATCTCGCTGCATGCCTGCCTGGGCGTCTTCTTGCCTTTCAGCACTTCTTCGACGGCCGCCTCCAGCCTTGCGACGACGTCATCGTCCCAGAAGTCCTCATGCAGGCGCGCTTCAATGAGCTCCTTTATCTTGTGTTCCACATTGGTCCTGCGATGTATCTGGAGCAGGCCTGACTCTGCAAGGAAATCCGAGTGCCTCCATATCTCTTTGTAGACTTCGGCGATCCCCTCTCCGAATGACGCCCGCGTCTGGAGCACGGGCGGCTCCCACCCGTTCCTCTCGCCCCGGAGCTCCAGCATGGCCTTTATCTCACGGGCCATCCTCTCCGCGCCCTCCCTGTCGCTCTTGTTCATAACCAAAAGGTCGGCGATTTCCATTAGTCCCGCCTTCATCGCCTGGACGGCGTCACCCGACTCCGGGACCAGGACGACCACGGTCGTGTAGCAGGCCTCGGCGATATCCAGCTCGCACTGGCCCACACCCACGGTCTCGGTGACTATGAGGTCCATGCCGAAGGCGTCCATGACGTCGGCCACGTCGGTTGCCGCGGCGGCCAGCCCTCCCAGCGATCCGCGCGTCGCCATGCTGCGCACGAAGACGCCCGGGTCACCGCCTATTTCCTGCATCCTTATCCGGTCGCCCAGGAGGGCGCCCCCCGTAAAGGGGCTCGTCGGGTCGACCGCGATCACGCCCACCTGCTTGTCGTGCTTGCGCGCTTCCATGACGAGCTTGGAGACCATGGTGCTCTTGCCCGCGCCCGGGGGACCCGTAATGCCGACCCGGTAGGCGCCGCCCGTACGCAGATAGACGGCGTCCATTATCCGGCCCATCCCCTCCTGCCGGTTCTCGACCAGGCTTATGATACGCGAGAGCGCGCGCCGGTTGCCCTCGGCGAATTTGGCCAGCAATTCGTCCACGTTCACCATGTCAATGCTCTCTCTATAAACGAGCTCGCCATATATAAGCTCTCTTTATATAAGCTCTCTTTGGGGTCTCTTAGACTCAGTCCCTAGAACTCGATTCCTTCCCGCATCTCCACCCCGGTATTGTAATGATGCTTGATTTCCTTCATTTCCGTTACCAGGTCCGCAACCTCCATAAGCTCTCTGGGCGCGTACCTTCCCGTCATGATGAGTTCCATCTTCTCCGGCTTGCTTCTAACGAGGTCCAGAACCTCATCGACGTCGACCAGGCCGTAGTCCACGGCGCAATTGATCTCATCCAGAATCAGTATGTCATGGACGGCTTCCTTCACTGCCTTCCTCGCCAGGTCCATACCCTCGGCCGCAAGCCGGAGGTCCTCCTCGGACGGCTCTCCCTTCTTTACGAACGTCGGAAGCCCCTTCTGCACGATCTCGAGTCCCTGCACCGATTCGGAGCTCAGGAGCTCGCCGTAGTTCTTGGAGCCCTTCATGAACTGAATCATGAGCACCTTGAGGCCGTGCCCGCAGGCTCTCAGGGCCTGGCCCAGTGAGGCCGTGGTCTTTCCCTTACCGTCGCCCGTATAGAGCTGAATCATACCGCGTGACAAGGGCATACCTTTACCTTTTCTCGTTCCCAGTTCTTAAGGTACCAAAAAACTCAAGGAAGGCGTACTGCACCGTACACCAGTTGGAAATCGTATCGCACCCGGGGCCTGTTGTCAACCCCTCCTATTCGAACTCGAGGACGCCCACGGTCGAGGCGCTGAAGGTGAGGGGCGCCTGGAAATTGGAGACCGCGTCCTGGCGGACATGCCTTCTCTGGAAGTTAAAGCCCCACTCCGAGCCCGGGGCGGCGCCCCCCAGGTCGGCAAGCGGCACCCTCAGCTCGGCCGTCCACCCGTCATCCGAGATCTCAGCCACGGCATATACCGGGGCGTCCCAACCGGGATTCATTACATAGGACCCGTAGGGGTTAATGGATATCTCGCGGTCGAACACGGCCCCGTTGGGATTCACCATGATCTCGTAGAAGACCTCTTTGCCGCGGTCGGGCTGGACGAGGATACCGACATGGTCCTCAGAGCCCCCGAAGCCGTCGCGCTCGTCTACGTTGGCCTCGATGCTCTCGGGCTCGGCGTCCGCGCATTTGACCGTAATGTAGAGGTTCTCGCTGTCATACCCCACCCATAACGAAGTGGGGTCGCCCGTGCTCTCCCCACCTCTCCAGCCGAAGTACTCTGTCTCGGGGGAGATACTCTGCCATACGGCGTCGTCCGCCTTGCCGTCGATGACCGGGGCAGCCGCCACATGGGCTGCATGTCCTGTTCGCCTTACGTTAAGATACTCCACTATCTCGAAAGGCTCCTCGTCGCGATAGGGCAGGCTTATCCTGAGAGAGGGCACGGGGAACAGCAGCCCGTCGGCCGACACGATTGCCGTGAGCTGGCCGACCTCGCCCGGCGGCACCTCTATATAGTCCTGCTCCGGCTCAATGCTCCAGCCCTCGCGGAGGTCCCAGCGGGCCGTGTCCCGGAGCGTCTGCTCGCTCGTATTGTTGATGGTCACGGACACCTTCGCGGTTCCCGCGAGCCGCGTGCCGTCCACCCGGATCTCGGAGAGGTTCACCGATTCCTTCTTGAACCTCGTAAGGTCCATCACGCCTTCCATGGTGACGAGATCCACTGGCGGGAAGGACTGCGGTCTCATGAGCTCGATCCTCAGCGAGTCGCCCACAACCTGGGCCAGCATATAGCAATAGAACGAGCCCTCCCGCTCGCTCGACCACATGCTCCCTCCCGATGACCCCACGCAGTAGTAGTCTATGCCGTCCCGCTCGGTATAGAAGTAGCGGTGATAGTGGCCGCTGAAGACGGCGTCGACGCCGTACTCGAGGAAGAGGTCGTGGAGCCGGCTCTCCCGGCCGAAAGAGAAGTCCTCGCACCAGAAGGGTTTGTGCAGAAAGACCAGAGTATGCGCCGCGCCCTGGGACTTCTCGAGTTCCTTGACAAACCACTTGAGCTTGTCCTCCGGGAAGTCATCGATACTGTAGTCTCTCGAAACATCCAGTATTATGAAACGCGTGTTCTCTATCTTGAAGGCCCTGTTGACATCTCCGACCCGGTCCCTGTATATCTCCTCGCTCTGGTCGTCCCAGATGTCGTGGTTGCCGGGCGTCAGGTAGTACTTGATGGGGACGGAGTCCATGATGGCCAGGAACTCGTCCCACTCCTCTTCTATCTCTTCCTTATCGAGAGTGTAGCCCTCTATGTGGTCGCCAACCGTGATCATGAAATCGGGGTCCAGGAATGCGGCCTCGGCCACGACGCTCTCGAATACGCCGGCCCTGGCGCCCCCCGTCCTGTCGCCCAGTATGGCGAAGGTGAAGCGGTTCTCCCCCGCCCCAGCCGGAGAAGCCATTGAGAGAAGCAGAAAGGCCGCCAGAACGGCCGGCCCTAAGCGTGATATCGTCCTGTCGGGAGGCATCTTATTCCCCCTTATCCGGCCCCCTCCCGCGCCCTTCACCACCCCTTCCGGGGGCCCAATTATCGCTTGCACACCCCAGGGCCCTATGCTATCGTTTGTGGGATTGATTTTCCATAGGATTCTTTGTATCTTTCAAAGGATATTCCAAGGGTTTCCTAGGGCGAATAACTACGGGGGTATTCTAGCGTGGAGTTCTGGAGAAAACCGCTCGATGCCGACCAGGTGAAGGTCCCGCACGGGCAAATCTACGTCATTAAGGAACGATGTAAGGGATGCTCATTCTGCGTTGAGTACTGCCCCAGGGACGTACTCGAGCTCTCCGAAGAGTTCAACAAGAAGGGCTATCACCCTCCTTACGCCGCCAGGCCTGAGGACTGCGTGGCCTGCGGACTCTGCGAGCTCATATGCCCCGAATTCGCCATATACGCCGAACTCATCGAAGAAGAAGAAAAAGAAACACAGAAACCGGAGGTGTAGGAATTGGGTGAAGATAAGAGAGTGCTCACCGGCGAGCACTTCCTAAACGGAGATCACGCGAGTGCCGAAGGCGCCATGGCTGCCGGCTGCAAGTTCTTCGGGGGCTACCCGATCACTCCATCTTCGGAAATCGCCGAGAGGATGTCGGAGAGACTACCCGAGGTCGGCGGCATCTATATCCAGATGGAAGACGAGCTGGCCTCAATGAACGCCATTCTCGGCGCTGCATGGGGCGGCTGGAAGACCATGACATGCACATCGGGCCCGGGCTTCAGCCTCATGATGGAGAACCTGGGGCTGGGCATCGTCCTCGAGACGCCGACTGTGCTCGTCAACATCCAGCGCGGCGGCCCGTCAACGGGGCTCCCCACGCTGGTAGGACAGGCCGATATGATGCAGGCGCGATGGGGATCGCATGGGGACTATGAGATCATAGCCCTGGCCCCGAGCTCGCCGCAGGAGATGTTCGACCATACCTATAAGGCCTTCGGCCTGGCCGAGCAGTACAGGGTTCCCGTGCTCGTCATGAGCGACGAGTGCGTGGGCCACATGACCGAGAAGGTGGTCATCCCGCCCGCCGACGAGCTTCCGGTTTACCCGAGGAGATACACCAAGCAGAAGCCCGGCGAGTACCTCCCCTTCCAGGTCGGCAAGGACGGGATTCCGGACATGGTCAAGGCCGGCGACGGTTACAACATACACGTGACGGGGCTTACGCATGACGAGCGCGGCTATCCGGTGATCAACGCCGAGGCCCAGGACGTCATGGTAAGACACCTCATGGACAAGATAAACAACAACCGCGACAAGATCATCGAAGTCCAGGAGATCGACATAGAGGGCGCGGACGCGGTGATTGTCTCCTACGGCATATCCTCGCGCACCTGCTACCGCGCGCTTGACATGGCCAGGGAAGCGGGGCTCAAGGTCGGCATGTACAGGCTCGTGACGGTCTGGCCCTTCCCCGAGCGGCAGATACGCGAGCTGGCCAAGAAGGTCAAATCGCTCGTGATGGTCGAGCTCAACTTCGGCCAGGTCTACTACGAAGTAGAGAGATGCGCCTGCGGGAACGCCAGAACATACCTGGTCCCTCATGCCGGCGGCGACATTCACGATCCCGCGGACATACTGGCCGTGCTTAAGGAGGCGGTGAAATGACAAGACCCGATGCGACAACAATAGTTGACCCCATGGATGCCGAAAAGCATCCCATGTCCCGCTTCCTCCGGGAAGACAGAATGCCGCATATCTGGTGCTCGAGCTGCGGCCTGGGGACCACGCTGACCTGTTTCATCATGGCCGTCGTCGAGACGGGCATAGACCCCCAGAAGATGGCGGTGGTATCCGGCATCGGCTGCACGGGCCGCGTCGCTGGCTATCTCAACTTCGACTCCTTCCACACCACGCACGGCCGGGCGATACCCTTCGCCACGGGCCTCGCGCTTTCCAATCCCGAGCTCAAGGTGGTCGTCTACTCCGGCGACGGCGACATCGTCGCCATAGGCGGCAACCACTTCATACACGCGGCGCGGCGCAATATGGACATACTCTGCGTATGCGTCAACAACTTCACATACGGCATGACGGGCGGCCAGGTCGGGCCGACCACGCCTCTCACCGCCAAGGCGACCACGGCGCCTTACGGGTCCTTCGAGTTCCCGTTCAACATCCCTTACCTCGCCGTGGCGAGCGGGGCCAACTACGTCGCCAGATGGACCGCTCTTCACATGAGGCGCCTCAAGAGGTCCTTCCAGGAGGCCCTCAATAAGAAGGGGTTCCGGGTAATAGAGATCATATCTCCCTGCCCCACCGCCTTCGCGCGCAAGAACCGCCTCGGCACCGGGCTCGACGTCCTCAAGTACTACCACGCCAACAGCATCATTCAGCACGGCGCCGATCCCAGGGACGCGACCATCGACATGGGCGGCAAGATCATCGTTGGCAAGTTCCTCGATGAGGACAGGCCCTGTTACAGAGATTACGTGACTGAGAATGTTTCAAGGCAGTTAGGAGGAAAGTGATGCCGGCGGCTAAACCAAAGAGAGACGAAGTTCGCTTCACCGGTTTCGGCGGCCAGGGTATGGCCGTTCTCGGCTACATCCTCGGGCGGGCCGCGGCGGTGTACGACGGCAAGAACGCCACCATGACCCAGTCTTACGGCCCTGAAGCAAGGGGCGGGGCGTCGAGCTCGCAGGTAATCATCTGCGCGGGCCCCGTCTACTATCCTTACGTGATCGTGCCCAACGTCCTGGTGGGGATGTCACAGGAGGGCTATACCAAGCACAGGGAGAATCTCACCGACGACGGCATAATGCTCGTCGATGAGGACCTGGTTTCGCTAGTCACCGATGAGAATCTCGACAGGATATACAGTATACCGGCAACGCGATTCGCCGAGGAGCTCGGCAGGAAGATCGTCGCCAATATAGTTATGCTGGGCTTCCTCTCCGCGCTTACCGACTTCGTTAGCGATGACGCGATCAGGAAAGCTATCGCCGATTCGGTGCCGAGGGGAACCATCGATCTCAATATGAAAGCCTATGACAAGGGGAGGACCTACGGGCAGGAGATGGCCAAGGCCAAATCCTCCAAGGCCAAGGCCTAGCGTCCTTGACTTCATAGAGCTTGAAACCGGGATTTTACCGAGAAGAGGTTAGTCTATACCCAGAACGGAATCGAATGAGTAGCGCGAACGCCAACAAAGCCAGAGCCCTATCGAGAAAGGGAGTATTAGTAATCGGCGGCGGCGTAGCAGGCATACAGAGCGCCCTCGATCTTGCGCACGGGGGCGCTCAGGTTTTTCTGGTGGAGCGCAACCCGTCGGTGGGCGGCCGCATGGCGCAGCTCGACAAGACCCTTCCCACCAACGACTGCTCCATCTGTATTCAGTCCCCCCTGCTGGTCGAAGCCCTGAGGCATGAGAACGTTGTCATGCTGACTTACAGCGAGGTAATCAGCCTCGAGGGGGAGGCGGGTGATTTCGAGGCCAAGGTCCTGAAGCACTCGCGTTACGTCGATGAGAACGAGTGCATAGGTTGCGGCGTCTGCCAGAAGGCCTGTCCCGTGTCGGTGCCCAATGAGTTCGACATGGGGCTCGGCGAGAGGCATGCCATATATATACCGATGGCGCAGTCCACTCCAATGGTTTACACCATTGACGACGGCGCGTGCCTCAACTTCGCCTCCGGCGAGTTCAAGGACGTCTGCAGCAAATGCGCGGCCAAGTGCCCGCGAAATGCAATCAATTTCGAGCTTAAGGACGAGGTCATCGAACTCAATGTGGGAGCAGTCATAGTCGCGACGGGATTCGACGAGATGGACCCCACGCCCTTGAAGAACCTCGGCTACGGCGAGCATGAGGACATACTGACCGGGCTCGAGTTCGAGCGCATGCTCAACGCCGCCGGCCCGACCGGCGGCCGCGTCCTCAAGAGATCCGACGGCTGCCCGCCGAGGACAATGGCATTCGTTCAATGCGTGGGCTCGAGGGACGAGCGCTACTCTCCGTGGTGCTCGCGCGTCTGCTGCGTCTACTCCATAAAGCAGTGTATGATCGCGAAGGACCACGAGAAGTCCATCGGAGATTTCTATTACTTCTACAGGGACATAAGGGCGTACGGCCGCGGGTTCGAGGAGTACTATCACCGCGGCGAGGACGAGACGGGCATCACCTTCCTGAGGTCCTCCCCGTCGCACATAGGCGTCAAGCCCGACGGGACGCTGGTTTTGAGGTACGAAGACGCGGAGACGGCGCGGCCCGCCAGCGTCGAGACCGACATGGTGATACTAACATGCGCCATGATCCCGAGCGCGGGCACGCGCGACCTGGCGGGCATACTGGGGGTCGAGCTGGGGAGCGACGGCTACTTCAAGCTGGCCGACCCCCTTACAGACCCGGTCTCGACGACGCGGCAGGGCGTCTTCGTGTGCGGTTGCGCCGCCGGCCCGAGGGACATACCCGACTCGGTCGCCCAGGCTTCGGCCGCGAGCGCCCGCGCGCTGCCCTACGTCGGAGAGGCCAGGTTCTATCCCGAAGTCAAGCCGCTGCCCGAGGGGGACGCCGACGAGGAGCCGCGCATAGGGGTCTTCGTCTGCCATTGCGGCCACAATATCGGAGGGGTCGTCGACAGCAAGTCGGTCGCCGAGTACGCGCGCGGTCTTCCCAATGTCACATTCGCCACCGACAATCTCTACACATGCTCGGATGATACCCAGAGCAAGATCGCGGATATAATCGTGAAGCGGAACCTCAACCGGGTGGTGGTGGCCGCGTGCACACCGAGGACGCATGAACCCATATTCAGGCAGACCTGCGAGAGCGCGGGCCTCAATCCGTATCTCTTCGACATGGCCAACATCAGGGACCAGTGCTCCTGGGTACACTCGGAAGAGCCCGAGGAGGCCACCCGCAAGTCACGGGACCTCGTGCGAATGGCCGTCGCCCGCGCCAGGGACCTGAGCCCGCTTCAGGCCAGGGTGGTGGACGCCGAGAAGAGCGTGCTCGTTATCGGGGGCGGAATATCCGGAATCCAGTGCGCCGTCGATCTTGCCAGAATGGGCCTGGCGGTGCATCTCGCCGAGCGCGAGACGAGTTTGGGCGGCAAGCTCAGGGAACTTGACCGCCTCTTCCCCACCGGGGACAGGGCGTGCGACGTGCTCGAGGCCAAGATCGCCGAGCTCGAGGCGCTGCCCGTGGACATAATAACGGGCGCGAAGATAGAGTCCGTCGAGGGCTTCGTGGGCAACTTCGAGATAAAGGTAAACGGCCGCGAACTCAGGATAGGCGCCATCGTGCTGGCGACCGGCGGAGAGAACCTCGTGCCCGAGGGCAAGTTCGGCTATGGCGACCTCCCCGCCGTGATAACCTCGGCCCAGTTTGAAGAACGCCTGGGGGACACCGACTCATTCGGCTCGCCCTATCGAATCGCATTCATCCAATGCGCGGGCTCGCGCGAGAAAGAGGGCTATACCGGCTGCTCGCGCTACTGCTGCCAGGTGGCCCTCAAGCAGGCGCGCGAGTCCATCAGGAAAGGCGCCGAGATAACCTTCATTCACCGTGACGTAAGGTCTTTCACCCGCCAGGGCGAGGCCCTCTATAGAGAGGTCCGGCTCGAGGGCGGGCGTTTCATAAGGCGCAAGCAGGACAGCGTCATCAAGGTCAAAGGCAACGGCTCGGGAGGCGCACTCACGGTTTTCGACGAGGGCGTCAGGGAGGATGTCGAGGTGCCGTTCGACCTTGCCGTGCTCGCCGTACCCATGGTCGCCGCGAAAGGTACGCAGGAGATGGCCGAGAAGCTGAGGATACCCCTCGGACAGGACGGCTTCTTCCTCGAGCGCCATGTCAAGCTCGGGCCCCTTGAGACCAACACCGAGGGCATCTTCCTCTGCGGCTGCGCTTCGTATCCCAAAGACATACCCGACAGCCTCGCTCAGGCCTCGGGGGCAGCGGCCAAAGTGGGGAGACTTCTCAATAAGGGCTATGTCGCCCTTGAGCCGGCGACCGCCGCCGTTACGAGGAACCTCTGCAGGGCATGCGGAAAATGTGTGGCCATATGCGAATACAACGCGCCCGGCCTTGTTGAGGAAGAGGGAACCGCTTACGCCGTCATAAACGAGGCGCTGTGCAAGGGCTGCGGAACATGCGCGGCCCACTGCCCTACCGGGGCAATCACGGCCAAGCACTACACCGACAGACAGATAGACGACATGATGGAGGCATTCCTGCTGGAGTGGGAAGCCTGACAGAGACGGAGGCCCGATGGCCGGGTTCGAACCCAGAATCGTAGCGTTCGCCTGCAACTGGTGTTCCTATGCGGGGGCCGACCTGGCCGGCGTCTCGCGCCTGCAGTACCCGCCCAATATAAGGACCATAAGGGTGATGTGCTCGGGGCGCGTGACTCCGGGCATGATACTCAGGGCATTCGCCGGCGGGGCGGACGGGGTGTATGTCTCGGGCTGCCACATAGGCGACTGCCACTACGGCTTCGGCAACCGCCGGGCCGAGGAACAGATAGCCGAGGCCAGGAAGCTCATAGAGATGCTGGGGCTCGAGAGCGAGAGGCTGCACCTGGAATGGGTATCGGCGGCCGAGGGCGAGAAGTTTGCCACTTCGGTGCGGGACTTCGTGGAGAGGGTCAAGAAGATTGGAAGAAGCCCGATCAGAGAAAAATCTTAAGGACATAGCTCTCGACACGCGCGTCTACATGTGCGTCGACTGCTCCAAGTGCACGGGCAGCTGCCCCATCGGCATCGCGGGCGAGATATACTCCCCCAGGTCCGTCGTGCAGCACGCGCTCCTGGACGGCAGGGACCCGGTGCTCGGCGAGATATGGCGCTGCCTCACGTGCGGGACATGCAGGGTGCGCTGCCCCTCCGACGTCGACTACCCCGAGTTCATACGGAGCATGAGGGAAACCGCCCTCGAGAGGCATCTTCTGCCCCAGCATACGCATGGCGGCGTCATACGCGAGATGATGCGCATCATGAGCAAGTACCCGGCCCGGCAGAAGCGCGCCGGCTTCGTCCCCGAGTGGGTCGAAGTGCTCGGGCCGGACGACCGCGACAGGACGGCCGAGGACATATACTTCGTCGGGTGCGCCCCATACTTCGATGTCATATTCGACCATTTCAAACTCGACATGGCCGCGACACACACGGCGGCCCTCGAACTTCTCAAGGAAGCCGGCGTCACCTGCGCGGTGCTCGCCGACGAGGTCTGTTGCGGCCACGACGCCCTCTGGTCGGGCGACACCGGCCTCTTCTCGAAGCTGGCGCGCCTGAACGCTGCGGCCCTAGAGAGAGTGGGCGCGAAGCGCGTGTTCGTCTCGTGTCCCGAGGGTTTCCACACGCTGGCCGAGAAATACGGGCGGTTTTTCGGCAACCGGGAGGTTGAAGTCGTAAACACGGTAGCGTTTCTCGCCGCCAACGGCGGGGGCATCCGGTTCCAGAACGCGCCCCGTACCGGGAAGGCGGATAGCACTCCGGACGAGGCCTGGGAGGCCGAGAGCCCCGGACTGCAGAGCAGCGGACGCGACTACGTGGCGGATGACGGCGAGCCCGAAACCAGGGCGGACCGGCGGGAATACTCCCTGGCCAGCGCCCGGCCCGCGGGCAGAACCGCCGGAGAACCCACGGAGGATTCGGAGAGGCGACCGTCCGACTCAGTAGCACTGCACGACCCCTGCCGCATGGGCAGGTTCTCGGGACTCTACGACGCTCCCAGAGACCTCCTCGGGCGAATCCCGGGCCTCGAATTGAGAGAGATGGAGTTCAACCGCGACTCCTCGCCGTGTTGCGGCAGCAATCTGTGGATAAACTGCGACCACATATCCAAGAGACTTCAGTCGGGCCTCTTAGCCGAGGCGGAAAAGACGGGGGCCCGGGTGCTGCTTACGTCATGCGACAAGTGCAGGATACATCTAGCATGCGCTGATATGGTAATGGGCGAAGTCAAGCCCAGGATAAAGACCAAGAACATTCTGACCTTCATCAATGAGAGGAGGTGAGACAGTCCTGGAAGCGAGAATAGGTGTTTTCATCTGTCATTGTGGGATGAATATCGCGGGCTCGGTCGACTGCGCCGCGGTGGCCGAGTACGCCGCGACCCTGGAAGATGTCGTCTTCTCAACGGCCAACCTGTACACGTGCTCAGACCCCGGTCAGGAGGAGATCAAGAAGGCCATAGCCGAGAACAATCTCGACCGCGTGGTCATAGCGTCCTGTACGCCACGCCTTCACGAGCCCACGTTCAGAAAGACCCTGGCAGAGGCCGGGCTCAACCCCTATCTCATGGAAATGGCAAATATCAGGGAGCAGTGCTCCTGGGTGCATCTTCATGACATGGAGGGGGCCACCGCAAAGGCCAAGGACCTGGTGGCCATGGGCGTGGCGCGGGCGAGAAGGCTCGAGCCCCAGACCGAAACCGTGGTGCCGGTCAAGAAGGCGGCCCTCGTGATCGGGGGCGGCGTGGCGGGCATACAGGCCGCGCTGGACCTGGCCGATAACGGCTTTCCCGTGCATCTCGTCGAGAAAGAGCCGTCCCTGGGCGGCATCATGGCGCAGATAGACAAGACGTACCCCACAATGGACTGCTCCATATGAATTTTGGGGCCTAAGATGACGGATGTCGGTCGACATCCGATGATTGAACTCATGGCCTACAGTGAAGTCAAAGAGGTCAGGGGTTACGTAGGCAACTTCAAGGTCAGGGTGCTCCGCAAGGCGCGCTACGTCGATGAAAAGGAATGCACCGCCTGCGGGGACTGCACCGAGGTATGTCCGCAGGCAAGGCCGAGCGAGTTCGAGATAGGTCTCGCGACGAGGAAGGCCATTTACCAGCCCTTCCCCCAGGCCGTCCCTCCCGCCTTCGTTCTGGACGTGGAGGCCTGCCTCGGCAATATGCCGCTCGCCTGCGAGAAGTGCAGGGAGGCATGCGAGAAAGACTGCATCGACTACGATATGGAAGATAAGGAAGTGGAGCTCGATGTCGGCACGATAATAGTCGCCATCGGCATGTCGGTATACGACGCCGCCGGAATGAGCGAATACGGCTACACCAGGTATCCCAACGTAATAACGAGCATGGAGTTCGAGCGTCTCATCAACGCCGGCGGCCCGACCGCGGGCCACATGGTGAGGCTGGACAACGGCGAACAGCCCCGGAGCGTGGGCTTCATACAGTGCGTGGGCTCCCGCATGGAGAAGCGGGGCCAGCCCTACTGCAGCAACATCTGCTGCATGAACACGGTAAAAGACACCATTCTCCTTAAGGAGCATTACCCCGAGATGGAGATTGGCGTTCACTATATAGACATACGCGCCTTCGGCAAGGGATTCGAGGATCTCTACAAGAAGAGCAAGGGACACGGCGTGAGATACATCCGCGCGCTTCCCGGCGAGATACGCGAGAGGGGCGACGGCACGCTGGACCTCTACGTCGAGGACGTCGAAACGGGCGAGGTCAGACCGCATAACTACGACATGGTTGTGCTCTCGGTGGGATTCGTGCCGCACAAGAACTTCGATGAGGTGCGGGAGATGCTCAATCTGTCGAAAACCGCGGACGGCTTTCTGCTGGAGGCCCATCCCAAGCTCGAGCCCGTTGATGCCCCGACGCGCGGCATCTTCTTCGCCGGCACATGTGAGGCGCCCAAGGACATCAAGGACTCGGTCACCCAGGCATCAGGCGCGGTGGCGAGGGCCAGCGCCCTCATGCAGAAGGGCGAGATCGCGGTTGAAGCCATTACGTCGATGGTCATCGACGAGAAGTGCACGTCCTGCGGCATCTGCGCCAAGGTCTGCCCGTATAACGCGATCTACGTCGATACCAAGTCCAAGACCCCGGCAAGGGTCATAGAGGCCGCGTGCTCGGGCTGCGGCACATGCGGCGCAGAGTGCCCCGCCGACGCCATAGTCATGAGGCATTACACCGACGAGCAGATAATCGCCCAGATAGATTCCATACTGGCAGAGAATCCTATGGACAAGGTGGTGGTCTTCGCTTGCAACTGGTGCTCTTATGCGGGGGCCGACTTCGCGGGGATCTCCCGGCTGCAGTACCCCACCACCCCCCGCCTCATAAGAACCATGTGCTCGGGCAGGGTTGACTCCGACTTCGTCCTCCACGCATTCAAAAAGGGCGCCCCGGTGGTGCTTGTCTCGGGCTGCCACTTCGGAGACTGCCACTATATCGACGCCAACCACTGGACCGCCAAACGCATAGAGAAACTCAAGAAGAAGCTCGACAAGCTCGGCATACGAGCCGATAGGCTGCAGCTCGAGTGGATAAGCGCGGCAGAGGGCATGCGCTTCCAGGAAGTCATGCGCAACATGGAGGACCTGCGCAAGACCGTCACCAGGGAAGAGGTGGACGAAACGGTGGCTATTCTGTCCGGGGAGAAGTAGGCCCGGGTCCAGTGTCGCTGTCCTTTTCGTACAGAACCCACTTCCCGGCACTGGGCTTCTGCCTGAAGCCCCTCAGATAGACGCTGGCCCAGGGGCCGGACACGCCGTGTGTCAGAATGAAGTCGCTTGTCGAATACGGTCCCAGCCGTTCGCGGGTGTTGGGTTTGCCCCTCCATTTGGGCCGGGGCCACTCTTCGGGCTTGCGGGGCGACACGCCGAAGAACTTGTACTGCGCAAACAGGCCCTTGGTAATACCCAGATTCCATACGATGTGGTAGTCACCGAAGTTGCTGTACACAGGCGCTCCGCGGAAGTTGCGATCGTGAACGAGACTGATAAGCGTCTTGCCGCTCGATTCCCGCGGCAGGAACTCACGCACAAATAGCTCATTCTCTCGCTCGAAAGCTTGGAAATAGCTCCCCCAGAGCGCCGCATGGGCGACACACAGGACGCACAGAGCCGCCACCCAGGGCCGGGACAAAGACCTCGGGAATATGGAGGCGAGCAGAACAACCGACCAAATCAGCACGAAGACCGACAAACGCCGGTTAATGAAATATACGCCCCCCGCTCTCGCCGGCAGCAACAGGTAGCAGGCGAGCGTAACGAGAAGAAAGAAAAACATGCTCTTGACCTCTGGCCTCCGCAAAGACTCCCTGAACGATTTTGCCCTGACGAGAAGCCCCGCGACCAGCGGCCCGACTATGCATAATGAAAACAGCGTGCCGACGGTCCTCCCCAGCTGGCCGGCGAAAAGGTGCCTGTGGTCATTAAAGAGAATCCCTGATCTCCCTGCCAACGACCGCAGATACTCGCTGCGGTAGTATTCAAGAACTTCACCCAGTATATTGCCGCGGCCGGCGGGAGAGCTGATAGCCCACCATAAAACGAGGGCGGCGAACGGCACGACCGGCAGCATTTCGCGAAGGCCGGCCCGGAACGAGCGCCTGTTGTGAATAACGACTGACATGACAATCAGCAGAGCGCAATACAAGCCGGCCATGGCGTGTGTGAAGAAGAGCCCGGAAAGCGCAACGGCCACAATGGCCTTGTCGCGCGCACGGCGGCTCTCGAGCGAAACTAGATAGATGTACAGCGTAAGCATGGTAAGCGGAATCGCCATGGTATATCCGGCAAAGCCCCAGCGGAAGCTCATGTTGTAGAGAAGGAGCAGGGCCAGAAGCGCGAGCCAGGCGTTACGCCCGACTCTCCTGGCTATGAGCAGAAGTGAAAGGGGCAGGAGCGCCAGGTACAGGGCAAGATAGACTCTGTTTCCGGCCTCTACGTCCGGGAAAATCCTGAGACCGCAGAACAGCGGGTGCAGGCAATTGGGGCCGGGGAAGAGGTCGATATCGTAATACTCCGCGAAATGATTCGAGGGACCTCCATAGTGCCTATGAATCGTGGAGACGGCAAGGTGGCAGGGCAGGTCGTTCATGGGATAGATGCGTATCGTCGATAGCATCAGTATGTGGACAGTCACGAGAACCGCGAGAACGGCAAGAACCGCCTTCATTAAACCGGGCCTTTCGCTGAGTCGTCATGCCGTCCACGCAGACGTGCAAACACCGGCAGGTGCATTGCTCCCGTGGTCCGAAACGCAGGTCCAGTATCAGGTTACGGCCCTGACCCTAGCGAATACCCGCTACCTGTACATCCCCTTTATCCGTCCCCATGTGGAGGCCTCTGTGGCCGACGGCCCGCCGCCTGCGATGGCAACGGCGTAGTTGATCTCCGCGTTTATGCCCGGATAGAGCGGCGTAATCACCCACTTAATCCCGTTATAATTGTAGGGAACAGTCCTCGGCCCCACTCCGGCGGGCGGCCCGCCGAGTATGCCGATGTCGTCGGAGTCGGTTATGGTCAATAGAAGATTGGCCGTGTCGATGTCCCATAGCGTTATGGCGTGGTAACCGAAGGCGTTACTCAGGTCATAGGGACCCGGCGCCTCTTCGTATGGCGGCACAGGCGTCGAGCCGTCAGCCGCCTGGAACCAGCATGTGAGCCCGACGGGCACGCATTCGGTATCCAGCCGCGCCTTGCACCACTGGATGGGATTGATGGCGTTGCCCATGCCGTCGAACCAGTTGCCGCCGAATTCCGGAATCGTCCTTATGGGTACCAGGAATACAACACCGGCATGAGACAGGCCCCAGTCCTGCCAGCCGCCGTCATCGACCGTCCTGGCTCCCGGGCCGGCCGCCCAGTAGGTCAGTCCCCACACGCTGACGTTGGGATCCGGAGGAATGCCATTGACAAGCCAGTTCATATAGGGATTAGCGAAACCCGAATAGACAAGCAGGTTGGAAGTGCTGGCTATCCAGCATGACAGGTCGGCCCTTATGACATTGTGCACCGAGTCGCCACCGGCGAGTATAGGCTCGCCCGGATCGTGAACGAGGTTGCCGTTCAAATCGTTGAAGTGCATGTTGTATGCCCCGGGTGGAAGCTGCCAGAAGAGCTTGTTCTGGTCCACCGCCGGCGCGGGCCCGGCCCAGGCCTGAGCAGCCAGGAGAACGACAAAGGCGGCCGCCGCGACCGCCTGTAAAGCCCTATTGCGGAAAGCCATAACTCCACCCCCTTGCTTTAAAGAACCCGCGGAAAAACACAAGACCGCCCGCCCGAGTAAAATGGGCATCTCACAGCATCTCATAACCAGAGGCAGTATATCACAGAATGCCCGCTCAATCAAGTCCGCAGCTCTCAGAACGAAAGAAGCTGTTTCTCCCTAAGAAGATCGGTGGCTGATACATAATGGAGGTCGGCGGCCGAGGCTTTCGGCTTTAGGCCGAACGCAAGGCCCATAAGCTCGGTGAAATAGAACACGGGCATCTCTTCGAAATCGGGATCGAGCTCTTTGACTTCCCTCTGGCGGTCGTCGAGGTTGTGCGCGCAGAGCGGGCATGAAGTGGCTATGACTTCGGCGCCGTCCTCGCGGGCATGGTTGATTATGTCGCGTACCAGGCGGGCCACGGCGTATTTGTCGTGCATCACCTGATAGCTGCCGC
>Ga0180438_10001253_pt1 | contig 45132 bp, 24 predicted proteins | sample SS_ome_12_FD_132455 | JGI IMG/M metagenome (GOLD analysis project Ga0180438, IMG submission 132455) | Hypersaline lake sediment archaeal communities from the Salton Sea, California, USA - SS_3_D_2 metaG | ecosystem: Environmental > Aquatic > Non-marine Saline and Alkaline > Hypersaline >...
GCGGCTTACGCCGATTATACCGAACGGAACATCTACAACGGCATTCTGGCCCAGCAGCATCCCGAAACGGGCATGATCGCCTACTTCCTGCCTCTGCAGGGGGGGGCGAGAAAGCTCTGGGGAACACCCACGCACGATTTCTGGTGCTGTCACGGCTCGCTGGTTCAGGCCCATACCCGGCATGACCGATACATCTACTATCAGGATGAGAAGGGGTTGGTGGTCGCACAGTACATCCCCTCGGAAATAACCTGGAACCAGCTTGACACCGCGGTCAAGCTCAGCCAGCGCTTCGACCGCGAGACGGGCCGCCGGTCCCGGGTTCGGACCGAGGGCGATCCCGATCACCGGCCCGACCGGTGGATCATCGATTTCGATGTCATATGCGATTCCCCGTCGGCATTCTCGCTTCGCCTCAGGATGCCTTGGTGGCTGAGCGGAAAACCGCAGGTCACGGTCAACGGCGAGGCCCTGACGGTTGATGTCGGGCCGTCAAGTTTCTACGAAATCCGGAGAACCTGGAAGGAGGATCGAGTTCGCCTGATCCTGCCCAAAACCCTGACGACCTGTCCGTTGCCCGACAAACCCGACACCGTAGCCTTCATGGACGGACCGGTGGTCCTGGCCGGTTTGTGCGGCGAGGAACGAATCCTGTACGGGGACGCCGAAGATCCTTTCTCGATCTTGATCCCGGACGACGAACGGCAGTGGTTCGGCTGGCTGAACGGATACCGGACGGTAAACCAGGAACGCGGCTTCAAATTGATACCGCTGTACGAGGTCATCGATCAGACTTACACCGTCTACTTCCCGGTCCAACCTAAACATTGAACAGAATAAGGAACAGGAGATATTACACTTTTCCACATTGCTATTGACAAAAAAGGGCTGAGACCATATCTTATCCGTGAACGTTCACGAATCAAATAAGGAGTTGGGGCCATAGTCACCATCAAAGACATCGCCAAGCGCGCGAATGTTTCCATCGGCACGGTCGACAGGGTTATCCATAAGAGGGGGAGTGTGGCACCCGCAACGGAAAACAAGGTCAAGCGCATCATCGAAGAGCTGAACTACAAGCCGAACCTATTCGCCAAACATCTCAAGACATCCAAGACCTTCACCTTCGGGGTCCTGATACCCAAGCCCTCCCAGGACAGCGGGTACTGGGCCCTCCCCATGAAGGGTATCGATAAGGCGCAGAACGAACTGAGCGGACAGAAGATCAATGTGAAGTATTTTTATTATGACAAATACTCGGAATCCTCTTGCGCTCAGGCGAATCGGAGCATGCTGGATGACGATCTGGATGGAATCATCATCGCCCCCGTCGTTTCCGAAGTCTGCAGCCGGTTCATCAAGAAGATTCCGGAGGAATTGCCCTATGTATTCTTCGACTCCTTCATCCCCAACGATCACTATCTGGCCTACATCGGCCAGGATTCATTCCAAAGCGGGGTCTTGTCGGGCAGGCTTATGCACCTGCTGGTGCGCGAGGACTGTCATGTGGCGGCCATGCGGGTGCTCCCGGATGATTATCACATCAACGCCCGGATCGATGGATTTCTGAGCTATTTCCAAGCCTATCCCGACATCACAACTTCCACTCATTCGGTTGAGGGGAATCTATCCCTACAAGAATTGGAGACATTCTTCCAGGACGTCATGTCCAAAAACAGAAATCTCAGAGGGGTTTTCGTCTCCAATGCCAGCACACACAAATTCGCCGAGTACTTGGCTTCCCGGCATCCTGAGAATCGCATACATGTGATCGGATACGATCTCATCGAGGCCAACATAAAACACCTCAAGACCGGAAACATCGATTTTCTCATCAGCCAGCAATCCGAAAAACAAGGATATGACGCCCTTTACACGCTGTATCGGCATGTGGTCTTACGCGAACCGGTCGCTAAAAACGTGTTGGTGCAGATCGACATCGTCAATCGCGATAACATCGATTACCACAAAAGTTGATATCTCTGCGGACAATCGCTTCTCTTTGAATTCGAGTCAACACATAAATCCTTAGACTTTCTGAAGGAGAGAGAAATGAGCCAGCGATATCTCCCAGGCACGGCCGCAGCCCTTGGGATCGTCTTCTTTTCGGCTTGCACAAAAGCTCCTCCATCCACCAGAGAATCGACCATCGCGGCGGTACCGTTCACACAGGTTGAAATCGTGGACACATTTTGGGCCCCGCGGCTGGAGAACAACCGGAGGGTCACCATCCCCTCGCATCTGGAAGCCTATGCCCAGAGAGGCCGCCTCCCGAGCGCGAAACTGATCGAAGCTGCGGCATATGTCCTGGCGCAGAATTCGGATCCTCAACTCGAGCAGAGAGTCGAGCGCAGTATTGAGGCGATGATCGAAAATCAACTCCCCGAGGGCCGGCCGCGGGAATGGAAAAGGCTTCTGAACGGAGAACTCTATAGCGCCGGGCACTTTTTCGAGGCCGCCGTCGCTTACTCCCAGGCAACCGGGGACAGCACAATGTTGGAGGCGGCGCGCAGGATTGCGGACGACATCGATGACCAATTCGGGCCGCAAAAACGGCGTGAAGTATCCCAGCACGAGGAGGTCAAAATCGGATTGGTAAGACTCTTCCGCCACACCGGCGACGAAAGATACCTCAAGCTGGCGAAATTCTTCCTGGATGAACGGGGACGGGCGGACTCGGGACGCCGGCTTTATGGAAAATACGCCCAGGACCATGAGCCCGTCGTCCAGCAGGCCGAGGCCGTGGGGCATGCCGTCAGGGCCAGCTATCTCTACACCTCTTTGGCCGACATGGCGCTGCTGACCGGCGAATCATTCTACGCACAGGCCGGGAATCGAATCTGGGAAGATGTCGTTTTCCGGAAAATCTACCTCACCGGCCACATCGGCTCCCACCGAGATCATGAAGACTTCGGGGAAGCCTTCGAGCTGCCCAACATAAGCGCCTGGAACGAAACCTGTGCCGCCATCGGCTCCGTGTTTTGGAATCACCGTCTTTTCCTGCTTCACGGCGAGTCCCGCTATGTGGACATGCTGGAGCGCATCCTCTATAACGGTGTCCTGGTTGGCGTTTCTCTGGACGGCCGAAGCTTTTTCTATCAGAATCCTTTAAGGACCCATGGTGGCTTCGAGCGGCATCCCTGGTTCGGACCCAACTGCTGTCCCCCCAACATGGCCCGGCTGCTGGCATCGCTGGGAGATTACATCTACGCCCAGGATCAAGACGGAATCTACATCAATCTGTTCGTCGGGGGTAGAGCACATATCCAATTGAACGGGCAGAGGGTTCTCGTGACCCAGGAAACCGAGTATCCCTGGGACGGACACATCAGCATCCAGGTTCAACCTGAAAGACCGGCCGACTTCACCCTTTTCCTCCGCATCCCCGGCTGGTGCCGGAACGACCCGCTGCCGGGCGGCCTTTACCGCTACCTGACGCCCGAAACTCCCTCAGCCGACCTGCGCATAAACGGTCAGGAAAGCCTGGTGGATCTCGATCGGGGATACGCCCGCATCGACCGGAGATGGCAGGCGGGTGATGAGGTGGAGCTGGATCTGCCCATGCCGGTCCGGCGGGTCTTGGCCGACGCGCGGGTTATCGACAACCGGGGTATGGTGGCCTTGGAGCGCGGCCCTTTGGTGTACTGTGTGGAAGGGCGCGACAATGACGGGCAGGTGATGAATCTCTTGGTTCCTGATCCCGCCGATCTGTCGGCCGAATATCGCCCGAACCTCCTGGGCGGAGTCAGCGTCATTACCGGGAAAGTCGCCCGTGTAGAGCGCGGGCCGGACCGGCGGTCCGAGAAACAGGAAGAACACCAACTGGTGGCCGTCCCCTACTACAGCTGGGCCAACCGGGGCGAAAACCCGATGAGCGTATGGTTAGCACGGGAAGCCGCACGATGTGTACTTCGGCCTGTGCCCACCCTGGTTTCGACCGTACGCATAAGCACCTCATGCGGGGAAGGCTCGCTAGAGGACAATTATCCGGGACATGAGGTGCCCTCCATCGCTGAGCGCTTTTTCCCCCGGGCTCAATCCGGCGCCGCCGGTCCCGAGACCCTATTCGATCAGGTGGAACCGATGGATTCGGCCGACGGTTCGCACACCTATCTCCGCCTGCGGCCGCAAAACGGCGATAAGGCATGGATCCAGCTGGACTTCGCGCATCCGGCCGAGGTGTCCGAGGTGGAGGTCTTTTGGAAGGATGACCGGGAGTATTGCCGCCTACCCCGGTCCTGGCGCCTTTTTTACCGTGCTTCACAGGGCTGGGTTCCGGTGTCCAATCCAAATCCGTTCGGCGTCGATCCCGATCGATTCAACCGCGTGGCCTTCGATCCGGTGACTACCTCAGGACTTCGCCTCGAAATCATCCTCCAGGGGCAGGAGTTTAAAGCAGGCGAGCTGGGGCCGCCGGACGCCAATTATCTCCGGGAGGATACGGCCTGGTATGAATGCGGCCTCATCGAATGGCGGGTGAAATAGGCTCCGCGAGCTTGTTCCCGACGAACAAATTGGGAAAATCCAGCAAAAGGAGGCTCTTTTGAAGCGGCTAAGATTTCTGACGGTGGTCTTTTTCCCTGTCGCTCTTATATCCGGATCATGGGCGCTCTGCCAGGAGAATGCTCCAGGCCATCATTTCCGGCTGCGATTCAACGAAGCCGGCATCACCAGCCTCAAGCGAATGAACGACGCCCATGATACCGAGTATATCGCCGAGGATCAGGTCCTGGGACATATCAGCATCCGCTACCGAATGCTGAAGGCCGGTTGGCAGGAATTTTCCACCCGGGCCGTTACCGATGAGAGGCGCCGCGTCCGAAGCTCTCCGGATGAGGATGCTCCGCGTCACCTGGTCGGCTATAACGAATCGGGCTGGGATGATTACTTCGCCGACCTGGAAGTGCTCGAAGGATTCCGGGTCGAAGGCGATGCCCTGTACTGGACCCTCCATTTCCGCAACCTCACCCATAAGCCGCTCGAGTTGGGGGACATCATCCTCCCCCTTCCTTTCAACTCGGAAGCACGCTGGGATAAGACCGTCATGTATACGCGACGCGTTACGCCGCACCGCTGGATTTCGGGCCATGGATCTTTTCTCTTCTGGATGCGCCCCAACAGCGAAGGGCCTTACCTGGTCATGATCCCGGTCCAGGAGTGTCCCCTCTTCGAATCGGCACGCAACGAGCGGAATTTCAAACCCGCCCAACTTGAATTCTTCCAGAGAAACAGCGTGTACATTCACTCCGCCGCCCAGGGCGAAGAAGACCGGGCACGGGGCGGCAACTGGCGTCAGCCGCAGACCAGCGTTGTCCTCACTCCCAAATATTCTCCCGGAGATGAACTCACCTATATGCTCAAGTTCCGCTGGGCGGGCGACTATCAGGGGGTACGCGATATCCTATATGAAGAAGGCCTGTTCGACATCCATGTGGTCCCGGGCATGACCATCCCGCAGGATCTCGAGGCCCGGGTGTCCTTGCGGACCAGGCGCCGCATCGCATCGATCGAGCCGGAATATCCCCAACAAACCGAGATCGAGCCTTTGGGGGAAAAGAGCCCGAATACCACGGTCTATAAGATCCGGTTCTCCCGATTGGGCGAAAACAAACTGACCATTCACTTCGGCCGAGACCAGTACCTGCTCCTGGAGTTCTTCGTCACCCAGGAGCTTGAGACGCTGATCAAGAAGCGGGCGGCTTTTCTGGTGAACAAGCAACAACACCGCGATCCCGACAAGTGGTACAACGGGCTTTTCTCGGAATGGGACATGAGCCAGCGCATCCTGCGCAGCCCGGATGATACCGATGGGCTGAGACGATACGTTCTCTCCTGTGATGACCCGGGTTTGTGCAAGGCTCCCTATGTCGCCGCAAAAAATGTCCACTATCCGGAGGCGGTGGAGATCGAGGCAGTGGAGTACTACATCCGTCACTTCGTATGGGGAAAGCTGCAGTGCACGGATCAGGAAGAGTATCCTTATGGAGTGTACGGGATCCCCGACTGGAAGATCAACCGGGAAAGCGGGCCTAATGACCGAGAGGGCTGGACCGGCCATGTCTGGCGGGTATTCGATTATCCGCATGTGATCAACCTGTATTGGTGCATGTATCAGGTGGCGAAATTCTATCCCGAGCTGACCTCATATCTTGACGCGGACGGCTACCTGGAGCGTGCGTACGGTACGGCACTGGCTTATTTCACGCTTCCTCTGCAGACGGCCGACTGGTCGGCCTGTGATTTGGGGAATTTTGACGAGCTGGTGATACGGGATGTGATCAGGGAACTGGATGACAAAAAATGGGCAGTTAGGGCAAATAGGCTCAGGGCCGTGTGGGAAAAAAAAGTGGAGCATTTCATCAACGGCGGCCCGAATCTCTTTCATTCCGAATTTCCCTTCGATCCCACCGGATTTGAATCCTACCAGGCCTTCGCCGGGTACGCCTGCGAGGAATTGAAAAATCCGACAAAAACCCTGGATGTGACGGCCGCGGCGGCCGAGAGATTCATGGAAGAGGAGATCGCCGCCAACATCGCCACCCGGGGGTGGCTGGAAACCTCCTACTATCAGTTGGGTGGAGAGCGGTCCCTGCGCTACATGTCGCAGATGGGGGGCTGGGCCATCCTTGATTATGCACTCTATTACGCGGAAAATTCGGTCGATTATCTGCGATTGGGGTATGCCTCGTTTTTAAGTTCCTGGGCGTTGATGAACGCCGGAACCCCGGACTCCGATTACGGATACTGGTTCCCCGGCAAAGAAAACGACGGGGCCGCCGGCAGCGCCTTCGTCACAGCACCCTACGGCAGGACCTGGCTCGGTAAGGAGCAGCCCCGGGGCGCCTGGATCTACAGCGCCGAGATCGACCTCGGCTTCGGAGGAGGCCTGCGCACGGCCGCCACGGTCGTATCGGATGATCCGATTTTCGGACTGATCGCCTATGGAGGGAGGCTTACGGAATCCGAAGATGCCCTACAGGTCATTCCCCGGGACGGACTGCGCAAGCGTTTCCACGTCATCCGTGGCGATCGGAGGTTTCATATGCGGCTCGATCGCGACGGATTCAAAAAAGATACCCCCCTCAACCTCGATAAATCGCTGAATAAAATCCGGTTCTCACTCGAGAACCGCTCAGGCGGCGCCCATCAGGCACAACTGAGCCTCGCCGGGCTGCCTCACGGAGAATACAGCATATCGATAGACCGGAATCCCATCGGATCGCTGCGGATCGAGGATGCAGCATGGAAATCCATCACCCTGCCTGTGGGCATGAATGACTCATATGAGGTAGAGATTATTAGGTCCAAAGGCTCTCGATAGCCTTATTTCTTCTATTGTATAGCCGTCTTATTCCAATTCGGCGGCATCTCGCCATGGAGATGCTGGACAAAGAAATCAACCAGCTTCCGCTGTCCGTAGGCACCGCCCATGCCGTGTCCCCCGCCCGGGATCACCAGCAGGTCGAAGGTCTTGTCGGCCTTGATCAGCGCATCGACCACCTGCATGGTCGAGGCCGGGTCGACATTGGTGTCCATCTCGCCCACGATCAACAACAGCTTTCCCTGCAGCCGATGGGCATTATCCACATTGGACGAGGCGGCATACTCCGGCCCTAAGGGCCATCCCATCCACTGCTCGTTCCACCAGATCTTGTCCATGCGGTTGTCGTGGCATCCGCAGGAGGAGACGCCGGCAGAGTAGAATTCGGGATGGAACAGCAACCCGCCCAATGCATTCTGTCCGCCGGCCGAGTTGCCGTAGATCCCGACGCGCCTGATGTCGTAATACGGGTATTTGGCGGCTGCCGCCTTGTGCCATAGGATTCGGTCGGGGAAGCCGGCATCGCCGAGATTCTTGGCGCACACATCGTGGAAGGCCTTGGACCGGTTGTTGGTCCCCATGCCGTCCATCTGGACGACGATGAAGCCCATCTCGGCCAAGGGCTGCATGCGGTGGCAGGCGCTGAAGGATTTAGGCACAAAAGATCCCTGTGGACCGGCATAGATGTATTCCACCACCGGATATTTTTTATCGGGATCGAAGTCCATGGGACGGATGATGATTCCCCAGATGTCGGTGCGGCCGTCACGGGCTTTCGAGACAAAGACCTCGGGCGCCTTCCATCCGGCCTTGATGAGTTCCTGGATATCGGTCTTTTCCACCTGCATGACGAGCTTTTGGTCCGACGTTCGCCGGAGTTCGGTGACGGGCGGGAGGTCCACACGCGACCGGGTGTCGATATAATACGTCATGTCGGGCGAGTAGATCACGTCATGGTGCGCGTCCCCTTCCGTCAAGGCGGTCATGCCCGTCCCATCGAAGTTGATGCAATAGGCATGGATGAAATACGGATCCTGGCCTGGATTCATGCCGCTGGCCGTGAAATAGATCTGCCGCCTATTCTCGTCGACCTTATCCACTCCCCGCACAACCCACTTGCCCTTGGTGATCTGATTCTTGACCGTGCCTGTCAAGCCGTCGTAGAGGTAGAGGTGGTTCCATCCATCCCGTTCCGACATCCAGATGATCTCTTTGCCGTCCTCGATGTCGTGGCGGTATTTTTTCCCGCTGTAGCAGAAGAACGTGTCATACTGCTCGGAAATGAGGGCGCGGGCTTCGCCGGTGTCGGCATCGACTTCGATGATCCGGTAGACCTGATGGCCGCGCCGGTTGTACTCGAAGGTGAAGGCGCGGCTGTCCTTCCACCAGATGATATCGGACAGATCATAGGGATTATGAAACAGGTCATTATCGATATCGATCTGCTTTTGCGTTTCGACGTGGAAAAGGACGGGTTGATCGATGTCCAAAGCGTCTCCGGGTTTGGCGTATTCCATGCGTTGATGCATGGGCTGAAGCTGATCGGAGGGAGAAGACTCGACGTAATGGATGATACGGTGATAACCCCGTTTCAGCCGGTAGGCGGCCAGTTTTTTTGAATCCGGCGCCCATGCTAGAGAGGCGAAGGTATAATAATCGCCCTCGGAACCGTCATGGCTCAAGGCGAACTCTTCGTTTTTTTCCGCGGAACGGACATACACATTGTAGTTCTTGATGAACGCCTGCCATTGGCCGTCGGGAGAAGTCTTGTTCTGCTCGGACGCGGCTTCCGGGGCAGGGCCCCGCTCCCACATCGAGAATCCTCTCCTCCGACGGAATCGCCGCGCGGGTCCTACCCGCCTGCAGGCATAGGTGGTCAAATCACAGGAATAGCGTGATTCCCCGACATCGAACTCAATCTGCTTCTCTTCGTTCGTGAAGGCGATGGACCGAAACGGCAGGTCCTCGGCAACAACTTCTTCTTCGACCACCTCGGCCAGCGCCGCGGCCAATTTGACATGGTCGAATGCCAGCCGTTTTTCTTGGGTCGCGGCATCGGCGACTATGAACTCGAATCCGCCGGCAACCGATTTGCGATACCAAAAACGGGACGTTTCGCCGATCCAGCCGCTTTGATCCACGACGTTTGTGGCCAGGGGTAAAAGCTTCTCCCTGAGGGTGGCGGACCGTTCGTAATCGGCCTCGGTCACCTGCGCCTGCAATGTCACCGGCAGGATAATCAAGATTAAGATCAACAAAGCAGAAATGGATTGCTTCTTAAGGGTCATGTCTCTTCCTCCTTAAATTAATGGGGACAGTCCCCATTAAAAGAATGGGGACTGTCCCCATTTTTGTCAAATATTTCTGATTGTCTGCCCCATCTGTGGACGGCGAGCTCGCGTGCCGGGCATTTTGACCTGTAGAATCCATAGGCGAAATGTCTTAAATGGCCTGCAATTTAAAATTTTATTGACAAGCTTCAGGAGTGATATATAATATTTCTCATAGCTCTCTGCCTTAAATAAAGCGGATGAACACTTCCACTCATCCCAAAAAATCTTAAAGGAGGTCATCTTATTATGTCATTTTCCAAACATCATTTTTTTCTTTTCTGCACTCTGATGGCCCTGATCGTTCTTTTCGGCTGCAAGGCCAGGGAGCCGGAACCGGTCGGCGAACATATCCTGGTTACCAACACGGATCCGGCCCTGCGGCTGCAGTGGTACGATCAGCAGATGTCCATGAAGGCCGACTCCCCCACCAAAGATCTCGAATGGCGGTTCATCGGCCCGGATATCATCGGCGGCCGCTGCACTGATGTCGAGGTCCCCTACGGCAGCAAGACCGTCATCTATGTCGGAACGGCCACCGGCGGCTTGTGGAAGACCGAAGACGCAGGAGAAACCTGGGCCCCGATCTTCGATGAGATGGCGACCATGTCCATCGGCGACATCGCCATCCCCGAGACCGCCCCGGATACCATCTATGTCGGGACGGGAGAGGCCAACATTTTCCGGGCTTCTCTGGCCGGGAGCGGGATCTACAAGTCCATCGACGGCGGCAAAACCTGGCAGCACTTGGGATTGGCCGATACCCACACCATCGGACGCATCCGCGTTCACCCCACCAACCCCGATATCGTCTATGTGGCTGCCTCGGGTCATGAATGGACCACCAATGCGGAGCGTGGAGTCTTCAAGACCACCGACGGCGGCAAGACTTGGGAAAAAGTCCTCTATATCAATGAAAAGGTCGGCGCCATCGACCTGGTCATGGATCCGGAGAATCCGGAGGTCCTCATCGCCTCCATGTGGAACCGCATCCGGCGGCGCTGGAGCGACCCGGTGCCGGAGGGTGAGGACGGCCTCTACAAAACCACCGACGGCGGTGCCAATTGGCAAGAGCTGACCGAAGGGCTACCGGATACGGCCAAAACAAGCCGCGTAGGTATCACCATGTGCCGGACCAAGCCCAGCGTTGTCTACGCCTATGTCGATAACCACACGGCCCTGCGCATGCCCGAGGAGGGGGAGCGTGATTCCTACGGCCGCCTGCGCACCTATCCGGACATCGTCGGAGCAGAGGTCTACCGCTCCGACGACCAGGGTGAATCATGGCGTAAGGTCAGCCCCGCCGACCGGACATTCGAACGTTTTGGGGGGACCTACGGCTGGGTTTTCGGCCAGATCCGGGTCGATCCCAACAACGAGAACACCATCTATCTCATGGGCCTTGGTCTTTATCGTTCGGAAGACGGCGGAGCCACCTGGGAACGGATCCGCTACGAGAAGCTCCACGGCGATCATCACGGCCTGTGGATCGATCCCACCGATTCGACCTACCTGATCAACTGCAATGACGGCGGCACCAACGTCTCCAGGGATTACGGCAAGACCTGGAAGGATTTCCATGAAGGAATTCCGTCGGTGCAGTTCTACAACGTGGCCCTGGACATGTCCGAACCGTTCAACGCCTACGGCTCTGTGCAGGACTGGGGCACCTACCGCGCCGTGGGAGTCGTCAAGGCCGTCGAGGGCGAGGCGCCCATGCCCAAGTGGGAAACGGCTCCCGGCGGGGAAGGCACCCATATCGCCATCGATCCCACCAATCCCAATATCGTCTACTCCTCGAGCTTCTATGGGCGTGTGGAGAGGGCGGAATTCAAAGACGGGGAATGGGAAAGTAAAGAAATCTATCCTCAGGCTCCAGAGGGTGAGCCCCCCTATCGGGGTCAGTGGCTGGCCGCCACCATCCTGTCTCCCCATGATCCCTCGACCGTATATCACGGTTTCCAATATGTTTTCCGCTCTAAAGACAAGGGTGAAACCTGGGAAAGGATCAGTGATGACCTGACCGCCTTTACTCCGGATAATCAAGGCGCACTCCCCTACGCCATCAAATTCGCCACCATCACCGCCATCTCCGAATCTCCGCTCAAAGAGGGCCTGCTGTATGTGGGAAGCGATGACGGCCGCGCCCACGTGAGCCGGGACGGTGGTGCGGCCTGGACCGAAATCACGGCGGGCCTCCCCTATTACAAGCACATCTGGACCATGGTCGCTTCGAAATACGACGAAGGCACGGTCTACGTCGCCCTGATCGGCCGCCACGACGATGATTTCGCCCCCTATGTTTTCAAGTCCACCGATTACGGCAAGAATTGGAAGAGCATCGCGGCCAACCTGCCCGGCGGCCCCACCAACGTCATCCGTGAGGATCCCCAGGATAAGGACATCCTCTATGTCGGCACCGATATCGGGATCTTCGTCTCCACAGACAGAGCCAAGACCTGGGATTACTTGGGATCGGGATTCCCTCACGCCTCGGTCTGGGATATCCAGATCCACCCCCGCGACGACATCATGGTCGTCGCCACCAACGGCCGCGGCATGTGGGCCTTCGATGAGCTGGCGGAAGTCCGAAACAGGAAGTAGGCAAAACCCTCCTGCGGACATATCTGTCGGCCGGCGCGAACAGTGTGAAGGCCCCTGGTAATCCGGGGGCCTTCGATTTTATTTTTTTTAAATGGATCCGCCATCATTGTGTAATCATAAAAATAAGGGGGAGGTCATGACTTTTCAAGAACAACAGGCACGACATCATGGGCGAGCGAGTCACCTAAGCCGGCAATCGGCGGTCAATTTCGTTTATATTATATTGAGCTGCTTGGTTTTGGTTCTCTGCGGGCCTCAAAATCAGAATCAACAGCAATCATCCGATCCTTCGCAGCTTACACTCGACCGGATATTTTCATCCCGAGAATTCTCCGGAGCCCGTGTCGGCGGCATGGAATGGGATGAGGTGGGCGGCGGATACCTGGTCCTGGAGAGCACGCCCCAAGCGGATGGCGGATTAGACATTGTCCATTACGCAGTGGAGACCGGGGAGCGCGAAGTGATAGTCAGCGCCGCACAGCTCGTCCCAAAGGGCGAATCCGCAGCGCTGCGCATCGAGGATTATTCCTTTTCCCCGGGTGGAGCATTCCTCCTCATCCGCACCAACAGCCGGAGAGAGTTTCATAAGACATTCGGGGATTACTGGGTCCTGGCCTTGGAGAGCGGATCCCTGCGCAAGCTGGGACAAGGCACCGACTCCTCTTCTCTCCTGAACGCCGCATTTTCTCCTGACGGTAAAAAAATCGCCTATGTCTTCGAGAATAACCTCTGGGTCGAGTCCGTGGACCGGGCGGGTATGAGGCAGCTCACATTCGACGGATCCGACGACATATTCAACGGTGCCTTCGACTATGTGTATGAGGAGGAATTCTTTATCGTGCACGGCTTCCGTTGGAGCCCTGACAGCCGCTTTATCGCCTATTGGCAGCTCGATGCCCGTAATGTCCCCACCTTCACCATGATCAACAACACCGACTCCCTGTATCCCCGCTTGATCCCTTTCAAGTTCAGCAAGCCGGGAGAGAACATTTCGATAGTCCGCATCGGTGTGGTGCGCGCGCAGGGCGGTTCCACCCGGTGGCTGGATGTTCCAGGTAGCCCGGGCGACTGCTATATTCCCCAGATGGATTGGGCAAGGAAGAATCAGGAAATCATCTTCCAGCATCTCAACCGCGGCCAGAATCGGAATGAAGTCATGTCGGCGAATATCCGGAGCGGAAGGATCAGGAATTTGATGACCGATTCCGATGAAGCCTGGGTGCACGTCGTCCCAGAGATCCAATGGCTCGATGGCGGAAAGAGCTTTCTATGGATGAGCGAGCGGGACGGCTGGAGACACGTCTATCGGGTATCCTACGAGAGCGGCGCGCTTGAGCTTGTGACACCAGGTGATTTCGATGTGGAAAGCATAGCAGGGATCGATGAAGGTGGAGGCTGGCTGTATTGTATCGCCTCCCCCGATAATCCCACCCAGCGCTACCTCTATCGGATCTCTCTCGACGGGAGCGTAAAAAGCGAACGGATCACCCCGGCCGGTCAGCCGGGGACTCACGACTACCGCATATCGCCCGACAACCGGTGGGCGGTCCACACCTATTCCAGCTTCACGAATCCATCCATCGCGGAGCTCATCCGTCTGCCCTCCCATGAAGTCGTGCGGACTCTGGCCGACAATTCCGCGCTGAACGATATCCTGGCTTCGCTCAAGCGCGGAGACGCCGAATTTATCCGGGTGGACATCGGCGAAGGTGTGGAGCTGGACGCCTGGATGATGAGACCTCCGGATTTTAACCCACAAAAGAAGTATCCCGTGTTGTTCTATGTCTACGGCGAACCCTGGGGATCGACCGTTCGCGACTCATGGGGCGGGCAGCGATACCTCTGGCACCTCATGCTGACGCAGCAGGGCTATATCGTCATGAGCGTCGACAACCGGGGAACACGGGTGCCGCGCGGGAGGTCCTGGCGGAAGATCATCTACGGCCGGGTCGGAATCCTCGCCTCCGCCGATCAGGCGGCCGCGGTTCGGTCCATCATCGACCGCTGGGATTATGTCGATCCCCAGCGCATCGGGATTTGGGGACGAAGCGGCGGAGGGGCCATGACCCTGAATGCCATGCTGCGCTATCCGGATCTCTACCATACCGGGATGTCGGCGGCCCCGGTGACCGATCAACGATATTACAACTGCATCTATCAGGAACGCTATATGGGGCTGCTGGAAGACAATAAAGAGGGCTATGAACAGGGTTCACCGGTGACATTCGCCTCTCAACTCAAGGGAAACCTACTTTTAATCCACGGTACCGGGGACGACAATGTCCACTACCAGAATACCGAGGCGATGGTCAATGCGCTCATCCGCCACAATAAGCCGTTCACGATGATGTCCTACCCGAACCGTTCCCACGGGATAAGGGAAGGACAGAACACGGTCCTGCACCTCTATGGCTTGATGACAAGGTACTTGAAAGACCACCTCCCGCCCGGCGCGGTGCGGCGTTGAAAAAAGCGGTGGATATGGACCGTTATCTCTCCTCCTGGACGGCCTTCCTCCACCAGTCGGGCACTTCGATCTCCCCGCCGAACCAGGAGTTGTGTGAATACCAGGTGATGAGGACGGCGGCCAACTCACGCCATTTTTTCAGAACTTCATCGGCATTTCCGGCACAGAAATCATTGAGGAATTCAACCGCACGCGCGGGATTTTCCCGGTAGAGGCGGTAGGCTTCCTCATCCGCACCGGGTATCCGGCTGACGGCGGCTTTCTCCAGGGCCTGCTGCGCGGTTTGGATTTCCTTGATCATATGGGAATAGTGGAGGCGGGCCCAATTGGCGACCAGGTTGAACACCCAATAGGCCGAATCCCAACTGAACTGTGTCTTGAGACCCGTCGCATAGGCCTTGGGGAGCCTGGTCAATCCCGCATAAAACGGCACATAGACACAGGCGTCCCCCCAGCCTCCCAATCCGATCCACATCAGGCCGCCTATGGGATCAGGCAGCCAATCCCGGCCCTGCTGGATCACGATGGAGGGTCCGGTGGCATCGGGGATTGTGCCGTACGGCGTCCCCGTGCCCCTCGGCCACCAAGGGCATCCGAAGGGACCGGCGGCCAGGCCTCTAGTGCGGTCGAACTCGGTCCCCTGATAAAAATCCTGGTAGAGCCTGCGTATATCTTGAATGGATATCTCGCGATCCGGCTTTATGGGAATCGGGTAGCGCTCGGCGTGGGGCTTGAGCTTCTCCGAGGGAGCGACCAGGCTGAGGGCGCGCCAGGTGCGGAGACCGTTGGCGGCTTTTCCCCAATAGGCCACATCCCACCGGAATTCCTCCCCGCTTTGCGGATCCCACCAGCCGTTACGGGCGGCCAGGGATTTGACGTTGGAGGAGGCCATGAAACGATCCTCGTCATTCAGGTCGATGACACTGATGATGGGCTCGTTGCAACTCGGCGCGAACATGTCGTCCGGAATTCGCATGGCACACCAGGCCGCACCGGGCTCACCCGATTTCTTCTTCCAGTCGGGCCCAACGGGAATGACCTCCCAGGCCCATATCTCATCCTTGTCGGCCACGGATATAAACTCTCCGGAATGGAGGGCCCAGGGATTGAAGCCATGCTCCTCCATCAGAGAACCCATGATGCGAACGGCTTCGCGGGCCGTCCTGGACCTCTCCACCGCCACCCGTGTGACATCCGTAACCTTAAGCAGGGCGTCCGAATTTTCGGACGGCGTGAGCTCAGGCCGGAGGCCGCCCAGCGTCGTCTCCCCGATGGACACTTGATGCTCGTTCATGAGCGGCCACCAGTCTCCCTCGATGTAGGCGTAGGTATGGCGCGCCTCCGGGATGGGGATCGTGTGGCCGGCCCTGACCGGAGGAGCATAGCGGGCATCCAGGAAGCTTCGGTCGTACTCGTTGAAGCACTTGAGAGACCTGACGGCGCCTGCGTCATAATCGGCGGGAGGGTGATACCAGGCCCGGGTGGTCCCGGCTGTCTGGCTGTTGATCACGGATCCGTCATTTGTGGCCAGCTTTCCCACCATGAACACGTTGCACTTGCCTGATAGGGATCGATTCGTAGAGTCCGGAGTGGATAGGACCGTGCCCGACAGCGGAAACACGATCGCCGCTGCTATTACGGAATACAGGATTGGAGATTTCCGCGCTTTCCATTTCATGACACTCTCCTCACTCCTATTTTTTCTTGACTTCTTTTACCTTTTCCTCGATCTCGGGCTGATCAGGGTTGAGTTCCAGAGATTTCTCCCAGGCTTTCAACGCTTCCTCCCGGTCCTGAAGCCCCACATAACACTCCCCGACCGCGTTTAAGAGCGAGGTGTTCAAGCCGAAGCACGCGATGGCCTGGTCATAGGTGGCGATGGCCTTTGCCCATTCGCCGAGATACTGATAGGCCGTCCCTTGAATGAAAAAGGCTTCATAGCCGGTCTGAGGCTGGGCCAGGAAGGGAAGCAGCAGGGGCTCGATCTCCCCATACGCCTCCAAGGCCATATTGACCTGAGCCAGTGAAATCGCCGAGGCCGGGTCTGCGGGATTCATCCGGTACGCCTGCTCGAGATAGGGTTTGGCCTTCTCCATCATCCCGGCATTCAGGTGCTGTCGCCCGATGATGAAAGGATAGAAGGCGTCACGTGGGGGGGGGAGAATCCGCGCGTATGTCCAGGGGCGCGAAATGGCCTCTAGAAAAGTGACATCGAACTCGTCCTCTTGGGAGACAATTTCCTGTCCGTCGATCAGCACAGAGACGAGAATCCGATAATGGGCCGGGTTGAACTCCTGAAGAGGGATTGTTTCGAGAAAATGGGGCGATTGTGGGTAATGGCTCGCGTTTCTGGTCAGCACGTGGATTGCCTCGTCTCCCTTGAACATGACAAACCGGATTTCTCCCTTCTCCCTTTGCTGTGGGCTCAAGCCAAAAATCTGGAAGGCGACCGCCAGATCATCGGACCGGACAAAAGTCCGGTTGGGCTGCAGCTCGATCTGATAAGATCCCAATAGAAACGGCTTCGGCCGATCCACGGCGGTCTCCTTCTGCGTGGCATTGTAGCCTAAGACCAGCGGGCTCATCTGGGGAGAGGCCGCATCCTCAGCAATGAAAAGGTTCTGTTCGATGGAGGTGAACTCCTTGGAAACTTCGTTTTTGATGAGCACGGTGAACTTGTATTCACCCGGGATGAGGATGAACATATCCTGATAGTTGAATGGTTTTTGGCTGACGGTCTTCATCTGATCTCCATCGATCCGGAGATCAACGCCTTTATCGTACTGATATATGATCTTCCCCTGCTGGTTTTCGACCGTACCATTCACTTTCAAGCTGGCGGAGAAAATATTCTGATACTGGCTTACCGAGAGCCTCGGCAATTCGACCGTATAATGGACGAAGGTGAGCCCCGATTCATCCTTGAGCACCTTGACCAGGGAATCGGAATCCATGTAATTGGCCGTGTATTCCACCTCCACGATATCCTTATACATGAGGAATTTCTGCGCGTAGCGGTCCTCGACCATTTTTTCGGGAGCGGCATTGATGGCCGCGAAGAGCCTCTCCGAAACCAGCGAAGGCCGGTCCATGAAGGATTGCGATTCTCCGGCCACCAGGTTGAGAGAGACCCGGGCCAGTTCCGGTTCCAGGTTCCTCAACGCCAGATAGGCGGCATAATAATCCCGGGGATCCCCCTCATAGGCGGGCATCAAACCCTGGGGGCCATCCCGAAGCGGGCTGTAAAGCCGGTATTCACCGACATTGCCATCCTGGAAAAAAACCAGGCTGAAGCCTGCCGGTAATCCCTGCTCTACCATACCCTGATAAAACCAAACCTCTGAATTGTAGGTATTGGCCGATCCGTCGAACCTCTGGACATCGTTGGGTTCCCCCAGGATGATGTGGACGCGACCCCGGTCCGTCTGCCAACCGGGTCGTGGGGCTCGTCGCCCAAAGTAGTGATTGGCATATTTGATGCGCTCATAGTGATCCCGCATGAATTCGTTCTCCGGCGTTCCCGGAGTCGGGTCCCGCTGCTTCCAGAAAGCCTCGATAAAAAGATCCCTTTCTCTATCATTGCTCAGCGATAGAAAGACTTCTCTTTCCCGAGGTGTGATGATATAGATCACATCTTCGTTAAGCCATTTCTGAAACCGAGGGTTGAGATCCTTGATGTCTGTCTTCTGTGCCCCGGATACGACCGCTACCATGACGAGAAAAAGTGTCGATACCAACCCTTTTCTCACTCTTGTTCTCCTTTCCCGACCTCAAAGCATAGACATTCCCAGCGATTACTCTCGCCGGCAATACCGCCCTCGATTTTCCATCGAAGGTGATCTGAATCTAAAGTCGGCCTAGTCATTTTCATAAACGGCCCAGACGCAGCTTGATTCGTGGCCGGAGGTATTCACAGCCGTTATGCCGTAGCGGTACAGCCGATCCTCCGCATTTCGTTGGAGATATCGGTTCGTCCCGGCCGGAATATCCGCAATGTGCACGAGGGCGTTGGATACGAATTCATACAGACAATAATGGGAGACAGGAGAGACAACAGCGCTGGGAGGTGAATCCCAAGATAGAATATTGAGGTATTCCCTGGTGAATAGGCTTCTGTTTTCCTCCCGTCGACAGGAAAAATTTGACGGCATCGCTTCCATTGTCTCTTGAGTACTCACCCCGGGAACCCGACGAAATGCGATCAGGGGATCGCCGATAAGGACCATTCCGTAATGCCAGCCGAGAATAAACCCATATTCTTCGCTGCTATGCAGCCGATCTGCGAACCAGTCGAGGAATGCTGTGCCTAAACAATGATTCTCTCCCAGTGACTGATAAAAGGATTCAAAGCCCAGCATTCCCCCCACCTTGGTCGTTCCCACCACCGCCAAAGAGGAAGGGCTGTGATTGAAAATATATCCTCCGCCCAGAAAATAATTACCCAGGCCGGCGGCCCAATCGCAGGCATGGCAGCCGTTTATGTTATACCCGAGCGAGCGAGGATTGCGGCTGTTGACTTCGCTTTCATAACAGTCGCCTCCCATGTGAAAGCTGTGATGAGTGTAGGCAGCGTGGGTCCAGATCTGGGTGAAACCGTAGAAGGTATCAGGTAAGCGGAGATCCAAATAATCCTGCTTGTAGACCCTGTTATCCAAAGAATCCTGCCATTTCAGCGCGTCATAATGACCCAATCCATACAGGTTCCGGAAATAATAGGTGCTGGTATTGGCCCAATCATGATCGGTATAAACCAGTCCGTAGTTCTGGAATTCGAGGTCTCCCGCCCAGTATGTGTGATCTTTGTCTAAATACCGTGCTAGAAGTTCCACCTCGGTGCCGTAAGACCCCATGGTGGAGGCATCGATACGGCCGATGAAGATTTCCGGCCCCCGGTCGCCGAGCCCTTGAGTGTGGAAGTCGTATATCCCGTTTCCATCCCGGTCTTCCCACTGTCCATCCAAATCCATGAAGAAAAGATCACAGGTCCAATTGGCATAGCCGTAGCCGCCTTCCCACCAGTAATGATCGTTGGGGACCTCGAACCAGGCCGCCGGAAGACGGCCGATCAACACCACCCCGCTCAAACCTGCGGCGTAATACTCCCGGATCAGGGCCTTGAGAGATTCCGGAGAGCCTCCTTCGATCGTCTCCAAGGCTACCGGGCATTCATGTCCAACATGTATATCCTGAACATAGCGATCGATTCTTGGTTTGGCCTGGTCGTCGTCGTAGAGCTGGGCATTGGCGAGGACCAGCACTCCGGATAGGCTGCTGCCTGCATCCTCGATCATGCTTTTTTGGGTATGGACAGAACCATAAGAATACCTGTATCGGTTCCTCATCGGCTGAAAAGGATAGCTCTGCATATGCTGAAAATGAAGATGCATATGGTCGATTCCCGGATCAAAACTCGATAGGATCCGAGACATTTCCCGATAGTCAATCCTCTGTCCGGTGTCACGGGCCCTGGTCTGGGCCTGGGGCAGAGCCAGGAGGAGGCCGATCCCGAGCAGAGTCCACCCGACTTTTCTCGCGGGCTTGCAGCGACTGAAGAACCGAGTCATTCAACTATATCCATCGATATCAGCTTGGATTATATCATTCCATAAGAAAGTCGATAAAATTTTTGCACAGTGTCGAACCGGCGTCAACCCTGCCCCTGGAAGCAGATATCCTCCAGCGGAGCATTGGGCTCAAGATTTTCGACCCACCGCCAACATGCGGCAGTTCATGAATCCGTAATCCCCACCGGTCTGGTGTGCCCGGAAGTCGCTCTGAACCTGGACCTCCCGAAAGCCTGCTTTTCCCATCAACTCGGCCAGTTCCCGGGGCTTGAACACTCGAATGGAGTAGGTCGAATCGCGTATCAGCCCTTCCTTTTTGCTCAGGACCAGTTCCCGCGCATTGACTCGCTGCTTGATGAATTCACGTTGACGGCAAACCACCTTATCCTCATCGACCTCATGCCAGGCCGTGGGGGTGAGGCTTTTTTTAACCGTGCTCCCATCGGTCACGTCGACCAGGATCCTACCATTCTTTCTCAGGACGCGCTGTGCTTCGAGGAGTATCTTTTCATCCGCCTCAGCCTCGGCGATGTAGCCCAAGGAATTTCCCAGGATCAGCACGACATCAAAACTCTCCGCGGGCAGTCCCGTATCCCGGGCATCACCTTCTATAAGCTCTATACGGTATCTCATCCGTTCGGCATTTGACCGGGCATGAGCTATCAAATACTTGGAATAATCCAACAGGGAACAGTTGGGAAAACCTCGGGAACACAACTCCAGGCTGTGCCGGCCGTGGCCGCCGCACAGATCGAGGATCCTGTGATGGGGCTGGACGGGAATCATTTCCAGGATGAGATCCACTTCCCGGCGGGTAAGATCTGCATTGCAAACCGATCGGGCGTCGGTGATGAGATAGATTTCATCAAAAATCTTTTTCCACCATTCGGGATCCACCGAAATGCTCATGATATTTCCCTCACTGTAGGAAGTTGAAAAGACCATCGGACGCAAATATGGCCGGCCCCCCAAGCCAAGGCTGCATGCGGGCGATCTCCAGCTCTTGGGAGGACTGACAGACCATTTCGTCCATTTCACCCGCCCGCCACATCTCTTCCAGGGTCAGACAGTCCGACCATAGGGCTTCACAGTACCGTTCGAGCGCTGCACACTGCCGATAGGTCAATACCCTCGGCCTAACGGCTATTTCTATAGGCCCGAGAAGATAGGTGAAATCATGATCCAGGGCCATCTTTCCCTGCATTTCGAAAATCCTGTGAAGGTCGTCGTAGCCTATCCGGAGGATGGCCTCATTGATCCGGCCAACGGCATCTTTTACGCTCATATCGGAGCGAAGCACGGCCAAAGGCTGCACTCCGCCGCCGCTCCCCACATTGGTCGGAACCCCTCCAAACCGGCAAAGGAATCCGAACAGACCACGTGGCCCCAAGAGCGAGCGGAAATCGGTTTGAAAGTTCTTGAGGATGATTTCTTTTCTATCCCGATCCACGACCGGGATTTCTTCAGCCCAGAGGTGCAAGGGGATCTTCTCCTGGACGATATAATCGCTGGTTGCCAAAGCCACGCTCACCGCCTCATCGGCATTGTTTTCCAACTCGGAGACCAGCACACCTTTGCCGGAATAGCCCCGTTCGGGCTTCAGCACCAGCCTTTCCCAGTTGAGTCGCGTCCATTCGACCAGGTCATCTATGTGCTCTCCATCGGGCCCCGTGGTTACGCGGGGAAAAAATCTCCGCGTCCAGGGGGTCCGCTGCACGACTTCAGAGTGAAACCGATCCTGCCTAAGGCCTGATATGACTTCGAACATGCTCTTGACGTTAATCGGTTCCGTCCCGCGGGGATTGATGACTCGATTCTCCCGGACAGCCTGAAGAAGCGGCGTCAAATCGTGTTTGCGGTGAAGGGAAAGAAGCACGTCGGTGTTGAAATCCACAAACAGAATCGAGACGGGACGTCCGCGCCAAGATACGACCGAGTCTTGGAGTTCGAGTTCCTGCGGCGCCATCAAGGCTCCGGTAATGCCTTCCAGGGAACTAAGCCGCTGTGCGAGGTTACGGTTCTCGGTCACGCTTTCCAGTGTTTCTTCTTCCGCCACCACGGCGATCAGGCCGGGATCCTTTCCTGCCCGTTTTCTGTGGGCCTGAACCAGCATCTCGATGAAGCCATTCAAGGGAAAGAAAAAAGGATGATCCATATCCAGATCCACGCCCATAGGCCGAATTTCATTAAGCAAGGCCCATACCTTTTTGCCGATCTGCTGCGTCGTCCGCTGATAGTCCCAGCCTCCGGGACTCCCGAGGTTCCACTCAGAATGATAGCCGAAGAAATCCTGCACGTGTTACTCCGAATCAGAATGGCCGTTCCCTGCCATATGGGCTTGGAGCCGTTTTCCTGCCAAATGAAAAGGCAGTTCGCCGCCTTCCAAGAACTGTCGATGGAAGCGGTTGAGCCCCAACTCGTTCGCATAGTTTGTGCGCAAATTCAAAATCTCGAAATAACCGAGAAAATAACACAACTGATATCCCGGGTACAATCGAATCCGATTGACCTGCGCCGCTGCCTCCGATGGGATGAATCCCATCCCTGTCAATAAATTCAAGGCCTCGGCTTGGGTCAGTTTCCCGGCATTCAATCCCACATCCAATACACAGCGAGCGGCCCGCCACAGCCTGCGCTTATAATCCACCAGCCGATCCAGCGGATTATCCAAATAGCCGTATTCGCTCAATAGGGTTTCGGCATATGAGGCCCATCCTTCATAGAATAGGGGCGATTCAATCTGCCGCCTTATCGGGTTCGGATGTCTTCTTCGCATGGAATCGAGCAGGTGGTGTCCGGGAACAACTTCATGGGCGGCCAGGAATTTATGTTCTCGATGCAGCCTGTTCTGCGACACCCTATTTTCCTCTTGACTCCCAATTCCGGCCGATTCCGGGGTGATGTAAAAAAGGTCTTTTTCTCCTCGGCCTGCACTCAGGGCCGCGCTGAAAGAGGCGGAACTGCGGATTGAGCGAAGATAGGTGGGTGTATCGCAAAGCATGAGGGATGTCCGCAATTCGGTATCGGCGAATCCGTTTTTTTGGAAAAAGAGGGCGAGCCTATCAATCTCGCGCGCATACAAAGTCTTGGTATCGATTCCCTCCGCATCGATCGGCAAGTAGGAATTATAGAGCTCAAGCCAGCTTTTTCCGGGAGCGATCTCTTCGCCTAATGCTTCAAGTTCCGCTAGATTTTCCTCCATCTCCCGCTCTGCCAAAAGGGAAATTTCTGTAAGATTGCGGCGCGTCTTATAGTGATTGCGCAAGGTCTTCAGGAATGTGGTTCCGATACTTTGCTTGTCATTACTTGGCGTGACCTCGAATAGAAACTCCTCAAAGGTATCACAAGCATCCGATACTTCTTGCAGGGCCGTCATACCGGTGGAATGAGTTTTCCCGGCAAGAAGGACGTTCAACTCTTCGAGATATATCCGCCCATCCCTCATCGCCGCCCGGGCGCTCTTGAGATACGTCTCGGGAATGTCCTGCAGATTCATCCTGGCGTGCTGCAGCAGTCGGGGGATTTCGGTAAGGCGTTTAAGGATCCTCAGGTCCCTTTCAGCCCGGCAGGACGTAGGTTTGTTAACGGCATGATCGAGCCCGATGAATGCAACCTTCAGATACAACAAGGGATTATGCCGCCAGGACCGATGGCCTTCGAACTCAATCAGGGCACCGGCGATGCTGGATTTTACCAATTCCCTGTCTGCCGACTCTTCCATTTCATCTTCGGAAAAGGAAAACCGATCGATCTTATTCCTAAATTTTTTAAGAGAACTGACGGTATCGAGGATGGAATCCTCCTCCAGGGTCTCCATCCTATCTAACAAATTTTCTGCAGCTTGGACCCGGGGAAGAAAATAGAATTCATCACTGGCGCACATGACGGGTAAAGATTCTGCCAAGAAATCAAAATAATCCTCGGCTAGCTCTCTTAAGTCGGCTTTCATTTCAGAACTGAAACGGGTTTATTTTCTCAATTTGATGAGTCTTATTTTCCGGCTCGAGATCGCTTCTCCCTCCGCAGCCGGGATCCTGACCTGAAAGACATGCTCGCCCACAAAGACCGAAAAGAGATTGAGCTTGTAGATCCCGCTCCAAACCTTGGCGGATGGATTGAAGGAGCCGGCAATGCGCTCTCCCGGGACATTGGTCCCAAATGAATCGTCACCTTCAGCGGGATATATAATAAATTCGGGTTGAATCATGGTTTCGCCTTGCGGGGCATAAATCTGCAGGAAAACGTATCCATCCTCTAAGGTCCCGAAAATGTTGTTCACCTTGGGAAAGAACCTGATCCCCCCGTACTCGAGATAGCCGTTCCTGCTGCTGATGTCGAATGATTCGTCCTTCCTTTCCTGATTTTCCGTGGCGGATCCCAGCACGCAATTTATGAAAGCACCCTGCATCTCTTCCTTGAATTGGGGAATGGAGAATAGTCCCTTCCAAGTCCCGATTTCCCGGGTTTCCGTGTCGACCAGTGCGTAGACGGCCTGATAGCGTTTCGAATCAAGCGGCAATGGTTCTCCTCGAAAATAGAGCCAGAGATATGCCGACCGGTCGATGTAGTCCATCAGGGATTGGGTCATGGTGAGCGATATATTTATCATTCCCCGAAATCCTTTGTCCAGCTCACCGGCCTCCTGGATCCAGAAATTCAATCGAAAATTTTTCTTCTCACCCTCCGATGCGGCACCGCGTTCGTTAAACAGCTCTTTGGTCGGCATGGCCAGGTTGACCCAGGGCAAATATTCCCCCGGCGCGCTTATGAAGGGGATGAAATCGGCATCAAAGGGAAGGTCCGTGTAAAATCCGGGATTATAGAACGCCGAAACGAGCGCAACCTTCCCCACGTCATCGGCGGCATAATCCGTATATTTTTGGTTGAACCGTGTGTCGGCGCCTACCGCCGTTACCTTTACCTCCAGTTTGTGTGATTTCCCATCCGGCTTGTTCCGGCCCGGCTTGAAGCTCAATCGGTATTGGTGCTCCACACCCCCACCCATCGCCTGTTGCATATCTTGGTATTTGTCGGATCCCCGGAAGAAAGCTGCATTGGTCTGTTCTGACAAAAGCCTCAGATTCTGCTTCTGTTTGACGATTTCTTCCTCTGAAATGCGCACGCCGAGGATGTCCTCGGGCCGGAAGATTTCCGTAGAGGTGGGACGCACGGATCGAGAAAAAACTCCCGGATCCAGGCTGTAGATGGCAACATCCTGACTGCTGGCAAAGCGCACAACCTCCTCAAGAACCTCCTCGGCGCGGTTGAACTTTTTATCCTCCCACACATTAAAGGGATCGAATAGGCGGAGGTTCCCGATATACTGTTGATCCCGGCTGTGGATGGCGTCGAGCGTGCTGCGGGCATCCGCGGTCGTGTCTTCCAGAATCCTGGCCCGGTTGGACGAGGAGAGGTCGGGTATGCCGCTGCTGATCAGCAGGAGCGATCCTGACCCGCCTTCTGTACGCACGAGATTGCAAGCCGCCAGGATGCCGCCGACCGCCTTTTCGAATCTACGGCGGTTGATATTCAGATAGGCCTGCATCTCGCCTTGCTGCTCCAACCGCATAGAGGCGATGGTCTCGGTGCTCGCATCGATTTCCAGCAACCGCGCTCCAATATCATCCAGCGATTTATCCGTACCGATGCTGGTCATGGCCTGGATAAAGCTTTCCCGCACGAGCCCTTCTTGGGAGCTATAAGGCCGAAGGCGTGCCAGCCCATCGGTCCACGTGAGTTGAAAAACCATGACTTCGTAGCCGTACTCAACGAGCTTGAGGAGTTCATCGGCCAAGGCCTCTTTATCATTCATGACCTCGCGCGGCCAAAACTGAGGATCATGGAAAATGACAATCAGCCTCTTTTCAGCCGGGATCTTTTCTAACGTATCTATCTTGATTTGCTTCCCGTCTTCGAAAAGCTTGAAATCCTGAAGCGTAAGATTATCGACGAACTGCCCTTCCTTGGTTACGGTGACATACAGCGATCGGGTTCGGCTGTCCTGTGCCATCAAGTCGAGGTGAAAGTTGGATAGGACACAGGCCGCGACCAGGATGCCGGGCAACACGCAGGTGATTGATTTATTAATTCTCATTTCTCACTTCTCCCCGTTCAGATATTTCTCGCTACCGTATCATTATAAACCATTTTTAAACTTTTCAATATCGCGGAGGGATCGAGTTAAGTAGTTGAGTTAAGAATTTATATTTTGATCCCCCGATGAATGCCCAGAATAAAATGACATGATCCCTTGCCTGCCTGGCCCTAAAACAGTGATCTATTTGGGACAAGCGAATAATGTGCTAAAATATAGAGGAGTAAAACAAAATGAGTTCGACGGACAGGTTTTCATGAGAGAACGACATTTCTCACCGTCAAGCACCCGCAACCCGAAAAACGTATCCGTGCCGATGTTACTGGTTACAGCCGGTATAATTCTACTGACCTTCGGCTCCTGTTACTACTACCGGCTTGAGCGAAAGCTGGACCCGGAAAATTCCGAGTGGTTGAACCGGGTCAGATACATCATCACTTCTGAAGAGCGCAGGCTTTTTTTGGATATGCCGAAGGAGGAGAAAGAGGATTTCAAGCAGGAATTCTGGAAGCGGCGCGATCCGGATCCTCAAACCGAAGAGAATGAGTTTAAGATGGAATTCGACGCTCGGATGGAAAAGGCCGACGACCTCTTCATCGGCGAGGGTCGCCCGGGCTGGCTCACCGATCGGGGACGGATCTGGGTCCTGTTCGGCCCTCCCACCGACCGCCTCACCATGCCGCAGCAGCCTGACGGCACCTCGCAAGAAATATGGTACTACGGATCATTTCCGGTGGTTTTCCTGGACCGACACAGCAGTGGGATCTATAAGCTCATGACGTACAACCTGACCTCGATGCGCTCCACCAATTTGATGTATATGCACGAGCTCCACCGGGAACAAGACAGAGCCCAGGATACCATCGTGGGCGAGGTGCAGGATTTCAACTTTGATTGGCAGGTCAACGCCAAACAGCTGGTTTCCGGTCGAATTGAAGGCACAGTCAGCTTTTCTCTTCCCTTCACCAGTATCTGGCTCAAGGAAGAGGATGGAGCCTTGAGCACGGTCCTGGATTTTCAACTCGAAATCAGGAATGCTCAAAACGACCTGGTCTGGGATTACGAGGAATCATTCGAAGTGCGGTTTTCGGAAGGGGAACTTACGCAGAGCAAAATCAAGAACTACCAACAGGAGATCTCCTTCTCGCTTCCCGATGGAGCAGCTGAGCGGCTGCGAGAAGAAGGAAAAATCTTTGCGACCTTGATAAACCGGACCGGAATGATCCAGCTGCGCAAAGTGAAGGCCTTTAAAATCGAGTAGGTTGATTCAGGTCCGCTCATTCCCAAGTCCTATCGTTTTCGTGAATCGGAATCAGCGCGGTTCTTGGCGGACAGCTTGTCCCAGGTGGACCGAATCACGGAACGGGACAGCCTGGCGGGGCTCTTCATGGCGGCATTGACGATAGATTTGGTGATGTTGCCGGCGGAACTCATCACGATGGCGCTCACCATCCGGGCGGCCTCCAGGCCTGCCGACCGCCGTATGAGCCGGCGTTCCCTTTTGAGCAGCGATCCGCAATACTGCTTGGCGATGGCTCCCACCCGCAAGGTCAGGTAGGCATTGGCGGAGCCGGTCAGGAGCGAGTTGGTGATGATGACGGCCACTGTGTTGACCCCTGGGATGGCGCTGGTGAGGGTGCTGCCCAAGACGCTGGCAATGATCGGCTCCACCTGCCGGTCGATGTCGAGGTCGTTGAGCTCGCCGGCGATGAATGTCGTGGCAGCCACATTGGCATAGAGCTGTGCCATCTCCCGCAGCGATGGGCGTTGACTGTAGTGGTGGGCGACCTGCCATACCATGCGGAACTGGGCGATGAGGACCGTGAACGCATCCAAACGGCCAGATTGAGAGATGGCGGTGGTGATGAAAACCGTGGTGGCATTCTTTTTAATAAGTTCATCGGCGCCGGACGCCAGTTCTTTTAAGGCCTGTTCGATATCTTCGCGCGAGTCGAGGGGGATTCCTGCCAGGCGAGGATTATTCCTCAATCGTTTGGATACTCTCTGGAGATAACGCTCGAAATCCGGGGCCTGAGCATCTTCGGGCGGGCGCAGCGCCCTAGGCAACCGGATGAACAGATAAACCGGCAAAAAGAAAAGGACCGCATAGACCGTGACGAGCGTCCACAGCAGGGCCTGGGCGAACCAAGGGTTTAGATGACGGGCGAGGCTCACGACCTGAACGGTCTGATTGATTATGAACACGACAAGGAGTATGAGAAGGAAAAGGCTGATCAAAAACAGGATGTGCCGGAAGGTCGCTCTCATATCTTTGTCATGTTTGGGCCTAATATTTCGACCTCATGATTATTCGATCGACGATGTCCTCCGTTTGAAGTCGTCCCTCTTATCTTATAGACCTGCCGGCAAAATTAATCAATAGGGTGCATGGCCGCGATCAAAGTCGAGATTTTTCAGTCTTTCAGTCCGCGGCTTGGCTTATGGCATAAAGATGCTTGTGCGTACGGACGAACAGCGTTTTGCCGGAAATGGCCGGAGTGGCCATGCATATTTCGCCCATCTCATTGGATCCTAGATGCTCATATCCGGGACCGGCCTTTATGATATGGATATTCCCATATTCGTCCGTGAAATAGAGCCTGCCGTCGGCAGCCACCGGTGAAGCCGAGTATGAGCTGAGCTCTCCCCCAATTTTCTCGCGGTAGATTTCTTCTCCGGTCTGAGCGCGATAACAAGTTAGAATCCCGCCGTTATCCCCCACAAAGAGATAATCCCCATAGACCAGCGGCGTGGGTTGATAAGACCCGCGCCGGGGATAGAACCAGGGGATATGGGCATTGGATTTTTCATTTCGAGCCAGGGAAATATCACCGCGGGCATTCAATTTGATCGCATAGATGGGACGCATGCGGCCGTGCGCGTTGGTGATGAAGACCAGGCCGTGCCCAACGACCGGAGTGGGACAGGGGATGTCTCCCCCCCCCCTCATCCACCACAGCGCCTTCCCGGTTTCCAACTCATATCCGCCGATGTGTTTGTAGCCGTTGACGATGACCTGGGAGCGCTCCGGAGACCTGTGAACCGTGGGAGTTCCCCAGGTCGGATTTTCGTCCCTCAGCGTGCGCCATATCTCCTCGCCGGTCGAAAGCTCCATGGCAGCGATGAAAGATTGATTATTCACATCACACAAGACAATGACTTTGTCTCCGTAGATGATCGGGGAGCTGCCGAATCCCCATTGGATCTCCGGCGCATCGAAAGCCCCGGCATCGAGGAAACCCAGGTCTTGCTCCCAGATAAGGGCGCCGTTCATATCGTAACAGTAGAGGCCTTGGGAGCCGAAAAAAGCAACCACGTGTTTCCCATCGGTGGCGGGGGTACAGTTGGCATGGCTTGATTTGATATGGCGGCGGACCTTGGGCTTGCCGCTGTAGGCGGTCTTCTCCCATATTACATCCCCGTTTTTTCGATCCATACAAAAGAGTCGGTAGTGATGGATGAAATCCTCGGGATTGTCGGGACTTTCGCCGTAGCGGCCGACGCGCAGATAAGGCTCTTTGCCCTCCCCCACCGCGGTGGTCACGAATACGCGATCCCCCCACACGACCGGAGACGAATGGCCCAATCCCGGGATAGGAACTTTCCAACGGATGTTGGTCCCCTGTTTGACGTCCCATTTAAGCGGCAGGTCTTGATCAACGGCGATTCCCTCGGCATGAATCCCGCGAAATTGAGGCCATGGTTCTGATGCGGGCTGCGAACCGGGGCTTTTCTGCAAAGTAGGGCGCATAACAGGAGAGGCCTCTTTTTTTTCAGCCTGTTTCTGTCCGCTGCAGAACAGAATCAGAAAGCAGATCATGCATCCCGCTCGAACCAGCCAATTAAAGCAGCTTCTTGGTTGATCCATTTGAACTCCCCTGGTCAAATTCAATACATTATACGACACTCTCCAGAAAAAGATATGGATTTTTCGGACCTCATCACTCTCGAAGTTTAACAACCTTAGGAGTTAAGACTTATTCCCGAAAAGGCGATTCTAAGGATTAGAAATGAAAAGCAATCTCACGATACAGGACCAAAATTAGTCATTTGCAGGGCTCGCGGCATCTAATCCGCTTTCGCTAGAAGGACCTGGGCCCAGAATTTCAGGCCTCTCGGGCCCCTCGGTCGGGATCCGGACATGCCGCCGCGCATGCCGCCGCCCATACCGGCTCCTCCACCCCCGCCTTCGTCGCCGACTTCATCGCCGCCGCCCATCTCACCTCCCATGCCACCGCCTCCTCCCATAGCGCCGCCTCCGGACCCTCCGGGGATCCGATTCATGCCTTGGATTTCGATGCCGACACCGAGGGGCAGGCCGGCAGTGGCACCTAGGGCATAGGGAGAGGCTTCGGATGTCGCAAGGGGAATCTTCAGCTCATAGACGAAAGTTTGAGCCGACATTGTTATGCGGATCTCGATTTCATTCAGCTTTGCGACCGGGATTTGAACCCGGCTGTTTTTCTGCGGTCCCAGAATTACGGCATCCCTCATCATCAGCTGTGCCATCTTTCTTCTTGCCTCCTGGTCCCCCTGCTGGATCTTTCCGATCAGGTCCTGACGCCCCTCCTCGCTTACCTGCTGGAGTATCTGTTGCAAGGCGAGCCTGCCCATGGGATACCGGATACCGAAGACCTTGTTTCTGCCTCCGCTGGGATCGAACCAGACCGTCAATCCCCGAGCCTGGGCCATGCTCCTTATCATTCGACTTTCCGTGCTTAGGCACACATAGACATAGCGGTCATCGTTGCTCAATCCCAGTGAAAAATCATCATTCTCGATGTACGTGAGCCCCCCCTGCCAATCATCGGCCCGGCCGTTGACAACGACATCCTGGTTGTTCCACCGGCTGTTGAGCTGTAGGGTGGTACAGGCGGTCGAAATCATCAAGGCCGTTGTCAGCATCCCTATCTGAATGATGGTTCTGAATGAATCCGGCAGCTTTGGATTTTGTGCCTTGGTCATGATATTCTCTCCTTCACTTTTCTTTTTATTCAAACCTGGATTGTCAATTGCGCACGGAAATCCATCCCTATTTTTTAGACCCCTCGGGTAAACATATCTTCCCTTTTTTCCGCCCGCATTCGCCTTATTTGATTATCCCAGTAGGGTATGCTATATGTAACGCCAAATGACGGAGGAGACTGCCCATTCCCAGCCCTCTTTCCGGAAAGCACTGGGAGTTTTCGACGGGATCGCCATCCTGATCGGAATCTGCATCGGCGCGGGGATATACTCCACGCCTCAAATCATCGCAGGATATCTCGATTCCTTCCCCCCGATCATCTTCCTCTGGCTCCTGGCCGGCTTTTTTGTCTTCACCAGCGGTCTGATCTATGCGGAACTGGGCACCCGGATGCCCTCCACGGGCGGCGAGTACATCTACATCAGCCGCTGCTTCGGCTCCAGCGCAGGTTTCATGTTCGGATGGGCCCAATTGTTCATCGTTCGCACCAGCGCGGCCGCAGGATTATCCCTGATCGTGGTGGATTACCTGGGCTATTTCATCTCCTTTACGAAAGCCTCCCGTATGATCACGGCGCTGGCTGTCATTCTTCTGTTCGGGGTCCTGAATTATGTCGGGATCCAAAGAGCCAGTGTTTATCAGAAGTTTTCCACGATCCTGAAAGTGGGGGCGCTGTTCGCCATCGTGGCTTTAGGTCTTCTTTTCCAAGGCGGCCATGAAAACCTGCTTTCGACCAGGGCGGATCCGGTTGGAGGCAGCCTCGTGGGAAATGTCGTGACCGTCCTGATGCTGATCATTTTTTCCCACACCGGCTGGGAGCGGGTCGGTTACCCGGCCGGAGAGATGAAGAATCCCCGCCGGGTCATTCCCTTGAGCCTGACCATAGGGATCGGTATCGTGGTTTTGCTGTATGCGCTTACCAACATGACCTATCACCGCATAATGGGCATGACCGAGATGCGCGAAAGCCAGATCGTCGCCGCCGATGTCCTGACCGTGCTGATCGGGCCTCTTGGCGCCGCCGTCATCGCCGTGCTGGTGATCGTCTCGGCCTCCGGCAGCATAAACGGCACCATGATGACCGCGCCCCGCGCCTACTATGCCATGTCCAGAGACGGACTCTTTTTCAAGTGGCTGGACTATGTCCACCCCCGTTTTCGGACCCCTTCACGAGCCATAACCGCCCACTGCCTGTGGGCCGGGGTGATTCTCCTCCTGCGCGGGACATTCGAGACCATAGCGACGGGCCTGGTCTTTGCTATCCTGATCTTTTACGGGCTTTCCACCCTGTCGTTGTTTAAGATGAGGAGGGAGAGCATCGGAGAAGAGGACGCCTTCCGGGTTCCTTTATATCCATTCCTTCCTCTTCTCTCGCTGGCGATGATCTTCGGCCTGCTGGTCCTGAGGGCCTACTTCGCCTGGCAGCAGTCCCTGGTGGATCTGACATTTATCGCCACCGGCATTCCCTTCGCATTCTACTGGTGCCGGAAGCGAAATGACGAGGCCAAGGCTGCTGCAGAACAATCAGACACGCCTTCAGGCTGAGACGGATTTTTTTTAACGGGATTTCTATGCAGGTTTAACTTTTCATAAACAGGATCTGCCAATGACGTAAGAGGTCTCAAATGGCAAAAAAAATGCTCAACGGTGACCAGGCCATGGCCTACGGCGCTTTGGACAGCGGCATAAGGCTGGCGGCCGGCTATCCAGGATCTCCCAGCTCGGGCTCGATGGAAACTCTGATCGGAATTGCCGAAGATAGCGGCATCTACGTGGAATGGTCCAGCAACGAGCGCGTGGCCCTGGAGATGGGGATCGGGACATCCATCGCCGGACATAGGGCCTTGATCTGCAGCAAAAGCGTGGGATTGAACGTGATGATGGATCCGCTCATGGTGCTCAATCTGACGCCCCTCCATGGAGGCCTGGTTATCCTGCTCGGTGATGATCCCGGAGGATACGGATCTCAAAACGACCAGGACTCAAGAGCCCTGGCGGCTGCCCTGGAAATGCCGATCCTGGAGCCCGCCGGGCCGGCCGAAGGCTATGCCATGATGAGGGAGGCCTATGCCCTATCGGAGAGATATCAGATCCCCGTCTTTATGCGGGAGACACGCAGCTTCACACAACAGGAGGAATGGGTATCGGTGGCTGAGGATGCCATCGAGGCCGTCGATGTGGATCTGATCCGGGAGCCGTTTAGATTCGTACCGGTTCCCACCAATGCGGTGGCGAAACATCGATCCCTGCATGAAAGGATTGAATCGGTCCGTTTTTGGGCCGATCGCTCTACTTTCAATCGCTTCGAGGGAAAAGGCCATCACGGCATCATTGCCGCAGGATTTGCCTACCGTAAGCTGCGCGATGTTCTCGGCGACGAGAATCCCGACGGGATCGGACTGCTCAAGCTGGGCGTTCACTTCCCTTTGCCCATAAGAATCATCACAGAATTCATGCGAAATTGTCAGGATATCCTGATTCTGGAAGAGAACGAGCCTTTCCTGGAATCTCGGATCAAGGCGATCGCCCACGAAGCCGGATGCCCGGCCAAAATATTCGGCAAAGAAAGCGACCGCATACCGCGGGAGGGGGAATTGTTCCGCTGGCATATCCAGCAGGGATTGGAGGCCGTATTCCCCGGTATAAAAAGGGCACGCCAATACCGGGAGGAAAATGAACCTCGGGAGAGACCCTCAAAAAAGGATTACTGTGTCGGCTGCCGGTACGACGAAGTCTTGGACGCATTGGAAGCAGCGGCCAAAAGTCTCGGCCAGAGACCCTTGCTGGTAGGAGACCCCGGCTGCCTCGTAACGGTAGCGGACCGGCTGGACGCCAAATACGCCATCGGTTCCGCCATCGGGGTGGCGGACGGATTGAGCAAAGCCGGAGCCAAGGAACGCTGTGTGGCCGTATTCGGAGACTCGGCCTTCTTTCATACCGCCCTTCCCGCCTTGTGCAATGCGGTGCACAACCGCAGCAACATACTGATGGTCATCCTGGATAACAAGGCCACCGCCACCTCAGGCTTCCAGGTGAATCCCGGAGTGGGGAGAGATGCCGGAGGGCAAGATGCCCCCGCGTTGGATATCGAGCGGATCGCCCATGCCTGCGGCGTGCCGCATATCACCACATGCGACCTGGACGCCCCGCAACCGGCACTTGATAGGACCTTTAAGCAGGCCCTGAGTCAGGCCGACCTGACCATGATCATTGTCCGCATAGGCGGCCGAGATTGATAATCACACAGCCTTATCGTATAGAATGACACACCCATCACAGGAGTCATACGATATAACACAGGTGGTAAGATCGAGACGAGAATTAAGATCGATGATTATGAGGAAGTGAGAGATGCAGATTGAAGGATTGGACCTGGGGATCATTGCGCTGTATTTCGTCTTTATATTGGCCTTAGGGCTCTGGGCCGGATTGCGGAAAAAGAGAACCAAACAGGCCAGTGAGTATTTCCTGGCCGGCAAAAGCCTGCGCTGGCCGGTGATCGGCCTGGCGCTCTTCGCCACTAATATCTCGACCGTCCACCTCGTCAGCCTGGCCGAAGAGGGATACGCCAACGGCTTGGCCTACGGTAATTTCGAGTGGATGGCGCCGTTTACGCTCATCTTCCTGGCCCTGTTCTTCGCGCCTTTCTACATCCGCTCCCGGATCACCACGCTGCCGGATTTCCTGGAAAAACGCTATTCCCGGGCCAGCCGGGATTGGCTGTCCCTCCTCTCCATGGTGTCGGCTATCTTCATCCACATCGGTTTCTCCCTCTATGCGGGGGCGGTGGTGCTGGAGGGCATGTTCGGCCTGGATAAGAATGTCAGCATCATCGTCATAGCCGGGCTCACCGGGCTATACACCATCGTCGGCGGACTCTTGGCGGTTGTCCTTACCGAATCGGTACAAACCATAATCCTTCTGATCGGGGCCGCGGTCCTCACCTCGATCGCTTACGTCAATGCCGGAGGCTGGGCAGGCATCTCAGGCAGCGTGGATGCGGTCCAGTTGACCGTGCTCCGGCCCCATGGGGATCCATCGGGTCTGCCCTGGTATGCCGTGTTTCTCGGCTACCCCATCATCGGCATCTGGTACTGGTGCACGGACCAGACCATAGTCCAGAGAGTGCTGGGAGCCAAAGATGAGGAGCATGCGCGCATCGGTCCCCTGTTCGCCGGGTTTATCAAGATCCTGCCGGTGTTCATTTTCGTCCTGCCCGGCCTGATCGGCCTGGCCTTGATCAATCAGGGACTGATGCCGCCTCTGCCTCTCACAGAGGCGGGTGTCCCGGATGCCGCCAAGACCCTATCCCATATGATCACCCATCTCCTGCCGATCGGGCTTCGCGGCCTCATGGCCGCGGCCTTGATGGCGGCCCTCATGAGCACCGTTTCCGGGGCCCTGAATTCCGTGGCCACATTATTCACCTACGATCTGTATCAACGCCGGGCTCCGAAAACATCGGAGAAGAAGCTGGTGCTGATCGGCCGTGTGGTCACCTTCGTCGGCATGGTGCTGGCGGTCCTGTGGTCGCCGCTGTGCGGGCGCTTCCCGACCGTATTCCATGGGATCAATGCCCTTATCTCTTATCTTGCACCGCCCATAACGGTTGTTTTTGTGGCTGGGGTATTCTGGAAAAAAGCCTCCTCGAAAGCCTCCTTCATCACGCTGGTGTCGGGATCCAGCTTGGGACTGGTGGTCTTCCTGCTGGATTTCAACGGATTGCTGCAGCGATTCAAGGACTCGTTCCCCGGTTTCGGATTTCTCAATTTCATGGTGATCAGTTTCCTCCTGGCCGTGATCTGTGCCGTAATCCTGGTGAGCATGTCCTTCCTCTTCCCCGAGACATTGACCCAGGAAAAAAGCCTCCTGGTCTGGAAATCGTTCCTGGAGCCGATCCGGGAAAAGGGACGGCGGGGACTCGGGAATTACAAGCTTCTCAGCGCGGTTCTGGCGGGTGTTATGATCGCCCTGTATGTCATCTTCACTTTTTTTGTGAAATGAGGTTGCCATCCAGTCGATACGTGGCGCCCTCTTCTGTCTCGAATTCGATGTGTTTTTTCCCATAGCTGACGAGGCATCGCCGACCGGCTTTCGACCGGATCTCGACTCGATGCAGCCTACCGTCTCTCCAGAAGAGATCGACCTCGAAGCCGCCGCGGCCGCAGAGCCCCTTGACGTGGCCGTCGGGCCAGGCGGAGGGAAGCGCCGGGAGCAGCGCCAGGATGTAATCTCCCTTTTCATCTCGCCGATGCGATTGTAAGATCATCTCGGCGATCCCGCTGGTGACGCCGAAATTTCCATCAATCTGGAAGGGCGGATGGGCATCCAACAGGTTGGGGTAGAGCCCTCCTCCCGCGTATTCGGTCTTGGATGAGCCGGTGAGGCGCAGCAGGTTGTTGATGAGTTTAAAGGCCTGGTCTCCGTCCTTCAACCGGGCCCAAAAATTGACCTTCCATCCCATGGACCAGCCGGTTCCCTCGTCCCCGCGCATCTCCAGAGATTTTCGCGCGGCCTCGAAAAACTCCGGAGTTTCTTCCTTCGTAATCTCGATCCCCGGGTGCAGCCCCCACAGGTGAGAGACATGGCGGTGCTTGTTCTCGGGATCGTCTCTGTCTTCCAGCCACTCCTGAAGCTGCCCAAGCCGGCCGATCTGATTGGGAGCGATGCGGGCACGGAGCACTCTGAGGCGTTCTCGAAATTCCTCGTCCTTCTCCAGGATCTCGGATGCCTCGATGCAGTTGGCGAACAGGTTCCGTATGATCTGATGATCCATGGTAGGTCCCATGACCAGCCCGCCGATCTCCGGTGAGTTCGAAGGCCCTGAGATCAGCCAACCCCTGTCATTCCGAGGATCTTCCATCAGAAAATCCATAAAGAACCGCGCAGCCTGCTGAATGATGGGATACGCCCGGTCCTGCAGGAAGGCCTTATCCAGCGTATATTCATAGCGCCACCAGAGATGCTGGCACATCCAGGCGCCGCCGGTGACCCAGATGCCGTGGTTCGAGGCGTTGATGGGAGCGGCGCCCCGCCAGATATCGGTGTTGTGATGGACCACCCAACCCCGGCTGTCATAATGCATTTTAGCGGCTTTCCGGCCGGTCGAGGAACAATCTCGGATCAGATCGAACATGGGATCGTGGCACTCTGAGAGATTGCAGAGCTCGGCCGGCCAATAGTTCATCTCGAAATTGATGTTGGTCGTGTACTTACTTTCCCAGGGAGGATCCATCCGGTCGTTCCAGAGTCCCTGCAGGTTGGCCGGCTGCGCCCCGGGACGGCTGCTGGCGATCAGGAGGTAACGGCCGTACTGGAAGAGCAGGGCGGCCAGAGCGGGATCATTTCCCTCTCGGAAGTGCAGGATCCTTTCTTCCGTGGGTTTCAGAGCTTGTTCCGTGTTCCCGAGATTAATCGAAACCCTGCGAAAAAGCTTGCGGTGATCGGCAATGTGGCGTTCCAGCAGCGATTCATACGTCCCTTCAATGGATGACAGGACCTGGTCACAACGCGTGGCGGGATCGGCGCTGGTATCGTTATAAGTCTTGTAGCTCGTTGCCGCGGCCAGGAGCAGAGTGATCTCGGAGGCTCCGGTGATGCGGAGCGTTTCGCCATCGTGTTCCGGGAGGCCGTCATGCTCATGAACCAGGAGGCGGGACTCGAATTTCAGAATACTTGGACGCCATGTCTCTTCCTGTTTTTGAAAGTAATCAGAGACCCCACCCTTTAAGATAATGATCTTATCTTGGGCTTCGATCTTCGATTCCCTATGGGGGGAAGTCAATGCCACCACGATATTCAATCGAGCCGGCTTGCTTGAGGTCAAGCGAACTACCAGCGCCTGGTCCGGATGGCTGGCGAAGACCGAACGGGTGAATGTGATATCCCCGGCCTTATACCGCACAGTAACCACGGCCGCATCGAGATCGAGTTCACGTTCGTAGCCCCTGATCCCGTTGGGGGCATCGCACTCGATCCATAGATCCCCGAAAGGCTGATAGCGCTCCTGCCGGAGAGGAATGCTCATGAATTTCTCCATGGCCAGGCGTTCGGCCTCGCGCTGCCGGCCCTCCAGGAGGAGCTGCCGGATCCCGGGGAGGTGGGCGTAGGCTTCCGGATTGGAGTAATCCCTCGGAATTCCCGTCCAAAGGGAATCCTCATTGAATTGGATGTGCTCCTTCTCCACCCCGCCGAATATCATTCCCCCCAGCCGACCGTTGCCCACGGGAAGGGCTTCGGTCCACTCGCCGGCGGGGCTCGGGTACCAGAGCCGCAGGGGCGCATCGCCGGTATCCGCCTGGGCGAACCTTGAAAATGCCCCTGCATTCAGCACCAAAATAGCCGGGATTAACAAGACCAGGCTGCTATTGAACCTGAAATTCATCTTTTTCTCACCTCTCGGGGATTCTCAAGACGGCTCCGCATCGCCCTGTCTATCGGCTCCGGCCGCTCCGTCTTATGGTCTCGAGTCGTTCCGTCAAGCGTACGGCGATGTCCGGGAACTCTTCGATCATATTGGTCGTCTCCGAAGGGTCCTGTTCCATATCGAAAAGAAAATACGGCTCTTCGAACGGCTTCCCCACCGGCTTTTCCCTCCCCCCGGAGCCGCTGCCGAAGACCATCTTCCACTTGCCGTCACGGAGAGAAAAGGTCCCGTTGCTCGAGTGGTGGATCACCGGTGCACGGGGAACGGGCCTGCTCTTCCCCTCCATCAGGGGGATCAGGCTGAAGCTGTCCTCGCCGGAATTCTCCGGCAGTGAAATGCCCACTACCTCCGCACAGGTCGCCATGAAATCTGTCAGGCAAATGGTTAGATCACACTGGGTTCCGGGATTGATCTTCCGGGGCCAGCGGGCGATGAAAGGGACCCTATGCCCGCCCTCCCAGACATCGGCCTTGGTGCCGCGCCAGATCGAATTGGAGGTATGGTGAGCGGGGTGATAACCCTGGACGGATGCATCTAGGATATGATCCGGCTGATCTTTTGGCCAACGGTACATGTATGATCCGTTATCGCTGGTGTAGACCACCAGCGTGTCTTCGACGACGCCCGCCCGCTCCAGGGCCAGCAGTACCTGCCCGACCGACCAATCCACCTGACTTACAAAATCCCCATATGGCCCCAGCTCCGTCCGGCCCCTGAACCGCTCTTCCGGCCAGACCGGTTTATGGGGTGCGGTCAGCGGAAAGTAAAGAAAAAAAGGAACATCTGCCGCAGCACATCTTTCGACAAAACCAACCGCCTGCTCGGTGAGCTCATCCAAGGCCTTGCCCGGATCGAAGCCTTGGGCCCTGGGTCCTTCGCGAACAAAGCGGGGGAAGGGAAATCCCTGCTGGGTCTCTGTAACAGGCTGGGTCGCCTCACGATTGTGGTAAAAGGCATAAGGGATCATATCCAGAGAGCCCGCGATTCCGAAGAAATCGTCGAAGCCGACGTCAGTCGGGCCATACCGAATCGGCCGGTTGAAATCCACTTCACCCTGCTCATCCCTCCCCCATTCGATCCCCAGGTGCCATTTCCCGATACAGGCGGTACGGTAGCCCTTCTGTTTGAGCATGCCCGCCACGGTGAGGCGGTCCGCTTCGATGAGCGGCTTGTCATCCGGCGGCCAGAGCACACCGCTTTTCATCCATGTCCGCCAGCTGTAGCGCCCCGTGACCACACCGTATCGGGTCGGCGAACAGACCGCGGAGCCGGAATGGGCATCCGTAAACCGCATGCCCTCCGCGGCCAGGCGGTTGAGGTTGGGGGTTGGAATCTTCGAGCCCGGGTTGAAGGTCTGCACATCTCCATATCCCATGTCATCGGCCAGGATAAAGACGATATTGGGAAGGCTCTCTCCGATCCCTGCCGGTTGTGATTCTTTTTGTCCCCTATCGCAGCCGTTAACACCCCATATCAATAAAATGGCGGCACAGATTGATGCACAATACCTGGGTTTCATGATTCACTCCTTATGGCTTGCAAACTCATGCAGCTTCCTGCCGGGGAATATACATATCACATCCCAAAAGACCGGGCAATTTATTCATGTGATATCCCCCCCAGGCCATCATTATATTCATTACAGAAAGAGAGATGATGAGATGCCAAGGGGTGAATATTGGCGAAATGCCTGTGTGATAGTATAATACGGCTTTCTCAGAATTATTGAGATATAGGTGATATCCATACTGGAGAACTACAGGTGAGATCCATGCTGGAACATATTCTGTCATTTACCGGCGCAGCCTTACTTGGCGCCGTAATCCTTATGAGCTGTGCCTCGAAACCTGAAATTACGCCTCAGCCCGAATCAACGGCTAAACCCACCCCTCCTCCGGCTCCGGCCAAATTCACCATGAAGCCCCACCATTTCAACATGCGCGAGCAGATGCGGATGTCCTACGAAAAAGCCGACGAAATTATTGTCGGGATCTACACTGGGAACCGCATGGATGCGGAAAAAGGCCTCATTTTTTACTTCGACAAGGTGAGCAGCTTCGACAAAATGACCCTCTCCTGGGGACCTGCCTTGGACGCGCTCCTCCCGATCTTCTCGCCCGAGATCGAGCTGGAGATCATAACGCAGGGAGAATTCGAGGGGCTTTCGGATCGGGACAGAGTCGGAATCTGCTGGGATTCGATCGACCAGGAAAGATACGTTTACATCGTCGAAGGGCAGCCTACTCTGGTGTTCTTCCGGCATCTCATCGATGAGGCCAACAACACCTCTTACCGCAACCTCATCGACACCTATCCCTCGACAAGGGAATGCAACGCCCGGGCGGTCTTCGACCTGATGGTACGCGACCTCGCCGGGCAACGAAAGCGCCCCGCCGGATCAGACCACTCCATGTTCCAGTTCAAATGGGAACGGCTATGACGCCTTATCTTACGGCGCATCCAGGACATTGATGAGACAGTGGGAATTTCCGCCCTTGGGGTAGGCTTTTTCTCTGACCGGCGTCACCCTATATCCGAGGCTTTCCAGCGCTTCTTTGTTGGTTTTGTTGAGGCCCTCTGATAGGTATTGACCCGTCAGGTCAGGATAAAAAGGAAGGATGATGCTCTTCTCCCCTGTGGTCTTGTGATGATAAACGATACAGTTGGCAAAGGATTGGAAGCGCAGGATATGGATGATGTCGGTCTTAATTTCAACGACTTCGAATCCGTGTTTGGCGAAGGTTCTGATATCCGATTGCATCTTTTTTTGGTAGGCGACGGCTTCATCATAGAGCCTGAGCCGTAATAAATCCAGTTGATAGTCTTTCCGGAGCGACTCGATGACCTCAGGAGCGGCTTTGTCCTCTTCGGCCTGCTTTATCTTTTTTTCCCAGTCTCTTGTTACCCGACCGGAGGAAAGGTCCGGTTTTGTTGGCATTGCGTCGATCACCTGGACCGCGACCAATCCGTCTCCCAGGGGCATGAAGGCGCGGTCGATGTGCAGGATGAAATCGGATTTATGGCTGGTGCGATCATCCATGAGCAGAATTTCTTCGGCCGAGAAAATGGACTTGATGAAGCTCTTCAGATATCCTTCGAAATAGCGAACCTCGAGCTGGGCGTACAGCTCCTGGGAGACCTCCAACGATTTTTTCCCCAAAAAAAGATAGCGCTTCCCCTTTTTATTCCGGGCCAGCAGCATGTTTCCTCCCTCGAAGAATACCGGGAGCCGGATCACGTTGACTCCTGTCTGGTGAAGGTTTTCGACATAGAGATTGTCGAAGTAATGAATCACCGGGCTGAAATGGGTTAAGGGGATAAAAAAAGCCGTCCGATCCCCCTTGCCGATATCCTGCATCCAGTTGAGCAGGAGGAATTCGTTGTCGTCCTTGGTGTCCGTTTCCATTTTTTGCCGCTTGTCGGTCCGGATGAACGTGCAGTTGTCTATGCGGTCGTTGGGAAGAATATCGGAAAGGAGATCCTTGACTTTGTCGATATCCTCGTCTTTGCGGATGAAGAAAATGATCCGGCTGTAATCCGGGAGACACTTGATTAGCTCCATCTGCGGTTCGGGAGCATCTCTGTCAAAGGATAAGATCACGGTGTTCAAGGATTTCTCATATTCGGGAGTGAACGGTATGCGGATCTTCTGTTTGGAAATCGATTTAAAGAGGGCCTCCAGGTCTTGCCGGCTCTTGATTTGGGATTCAGAGGCCGAAATAGGAGACGATAAGGCCGGAATCAAAAGCAGATGTAAAGATATAAATAGTCCTAAAATCCTCTGCTTGAAAAGCTCTTTATGAAAGGTGCATTTGTGCGGCATGATAACGGGTCCCTTCGATTCATCATGTTCCAAAATCCGTTATAAATTCATATATGATTTCATTGGTTTAGACTGGCTTTATCAGATCCTCTTCCCAAATTGTGACTTATAAGCCCAATTTTTTTGATGATGTTTGGAAGAGTGGAGTGATGATATCTATGGGACTATCGAGCAAAATAAATCCGCAAATGGTTCTCCACATATAATCTCTAAAAGATGGCAAAAAAAAGAGGCCCTCCCCCCGAGGGGAAAAGGGCCTCTGTGCTGCTCTTCTGTAGCTTCTACATATACAGCATTTACAACGGCTTCAGTCGAGCGCTAGAATCAGAACTCGTAGCGGACTCCGAAACGGACCACCCGCGGGTTCATGATGTTGTTGAGCCGGAAGTAGTTGATGTTCTCGACGAAGTAGTTCTCGCTGGCGTCTTCGAACACGTAGTAGTTGCCGTAGTCTTTGTCGGATCGTCTCTCCCTGATCGCCAGATTGAACGCGTTGAACACGTCGGCCATGAGGTAGATCCGGCCTTCGAAAAGATTCAGCCGCTTCTCGAGCCGCAGCGACAGGTTGTGATAGGAATCGAGCCGCTCGCTCCGGTCCGGCGTCAGATATACTCTATGCTCTCGGCTGCGTGTATTGGGGACGGTGTAGTCGATGATGTCGAAGTATTCCCGGACCGGCCAGCCGTTCCGGCCGCGGTAGGTGAAGCTGAAATTGATGTTATAGGGGAGCTGGTAGAGCCCGGCCAGTTTTACGATCCAGTCGGCGAAGTAGGTGGTGTCGGGCTGTCCCTCGAACGCCCAGATGTTGTTGGGATCGGTGTAGCCCTGGTCTCCGAAGTGCCGTCCCTGCTGGTTGTAGGTGAAAGAGGCATTGAGCATCCACTTGTTGGAGAGGCGCTTATTGGCGGTGATGTCGAGGCCCCAATAGGTGAGGTGGTAGTCGGGCCGCTTCCGGATGCGCTCGTATGGCGTGTATTCCGTTCCGGCTTCCGATTGGTAGTAATAGGTCTTTCCGGCGGCGTCTTTGGTGCTGCCGATTCCGGGGACATTCGAGGGGACCTGTTTCCAGGCGATCCACTGTCCGGAATTTTCGAATACTCCGGTATCCGGCCAGTAATTCAGCCACCAGCGGAAGTTGTCGTAGTACCGGTAGGAGAAATTGGCACCCACGGCGAAGTCCGGCAGGAGCTCGTGCTCCAGGGATAGGATCATCTCTGTGGTGCGCTGCCCCTGGGCATCCGGATCGACTTGCTCAAAAGGAGCGGTGGACGCAAGGGGATCGTTGGGATCGAAGCCGCCCCAGAAGGACCCTGAGGCGTCGTCCAGGTTACCGACAAGGTTGCCGGCATCGTCGAACACCCGGTAGGCCGTATAAGTCGGCGCGACGTCAATGTTGTGCCAGTAGAGCTCGGTGAAATTCACCACCCCGTCGCCGTTATCCTGCCACCAGAAATCCGCCCAGCCGGAGGCACCGCCAGCCCGATAGCGGCCGGCCTCGCCGATGCCCATGTACTGGCCGTACCGGGAAAAGGACGCCTTGGCGATGGTCCTGCCGTCACCGAAAACATCCATGGTCAGGCCCAGGCGCGGGGACCAGTCGACCCAATTGTAGGTGTCGCCGTTGACATCGATCCCGTCCTGTTCCGGGACCGGAAAGCCGGGCAGGAAAGCATCCAGCAGGTTTATGGTTTGTTCATCCGCCAGCCTATTTCCGCTCAACGAGCCATCCCAGACATCCCGTTCGATGGCCGCGCGGTTGAAGGCGCCGATAAAGGGGTGCTGGCGGTCGTAGCGCAGGCCCAGGATGATGTTGAAGCGTCCGAAGGTGATGGTGTCGCTGGCGAACAGGGACAGGTTGGTGGTGCCGAAATTTTCGTTATGAGATCCGCGGTAGTATTCCAAGCGCTTGAAATTCGAGCTGGTGGGGATGTCGGGAAGTTGGTCGCCGTCGAAATCGATGGTCGGGTTGATGTAGTTCCGGACGACGGTGACATTGCCCGGCCAGCGGCTGTCATCCGAGGCCTGGTCGCGGTCGGAATATTCGAAGCCGATCTTGAAGTTGTGGCTGGCGCCCAGCAGCTCGTCGTTGAAGTAGTCCAGGACGGCGCTGGTCTGATAGGCCGGTTTCTTGACGCGGTAGTAGTAGTGGGAATTGTAATACCGGTCATCTTCCTGGTCCCAGATCCGGTAGGTGGTCAGGTCGGAGTCCATGACCGGGACGATCTCGAAGCCGCCGTCATAGACGCCCCACTTGAGCGAGACGAAGAGGTCGTTTCCGAACATGTGCTCGTCCTGGATCTTGAGCACCGGGAATCCGAAATGGTAGACCGGGCGCTGGATCATGCCCTGGGGATTCTGGGCGCTCTGGTCCCGGCCGTACTTCTGTTTGCGGTTGCCTTGGGCGAAGATCTCGAGCCGGTTCTGCGGGATGATCTGAACGTTGAGCTTGCCCGCCAGGGTGCTCAGCAGGGTGTCGTCGTTGTTGCCGTAGAGGGTCGTGACCTCGATATCCTGCACGCCGTAAGCGCCCCAGAACC
>Ga0180438_10001254_pt1 | contig 45081 bp, 63 predicted proteins | sample SS_ome_12_FD_132455 | JGI IMG/M metagenome (GOLD analysis project Ga0180438, IMG submission 132455) | Hypersaline lake sediment archaeal communities from the Salton Sea, California, USA - SS_3_D_2 metaG | ecosystem: Environmental > Aquatic > Non-marine Saline and Alkaline > Hypersaline >...
ATAATAATTTTAACACTATCCCCCGGATTGCCCTCGGCTCCTCAGCATTGAGTGAGTATCTCGTCGCCGACAACGAACTTTCTCAGTCGGTTGTCGATCAGCTTGTCCTGGATGCGTACAACAACCGGGCCAATTTTACCGCCTTGACACCGACGTTTAACGTTAGTGGGAGTAACTCAAACCCGAGTGGTGTATACCAGGATGCAACACCGCCTACCACTGCCTTGGAGCGGGTTTACAAACTGGTGAACGACCCCGACCTCGAAGGCTTTAACAAACAATCTTGGACTTGGTAAAATACCAGCCACCTGCTCAAGGCCTGGTGGCTGATGTAGCATCTGTGGGTTTTTATTTCTGCCAAGCCTGTTCAATAGCAAAAATTGCCCGCCGCAAAACCTGTCTTTGGTAAACGGCCGACGTATTACGCGCTTCCTGGCTTTCTGGTCCTGCGATGCCAAGTATTGTTGCCAGTTTATCTATAAGCTCAAACTCATCTAGCTCCAACAAACCGTTAGAGTTCGACGGGGGTCCGTGCGCCTGTTTAGTTGTTTGTGGCACAGCTTCTGGATGCCCCATACAATCTCTCTTAAACAAACAGTCCATTCTATCTCCTCCGGTTATGGGTTCCTGCGTCTCAAGTCAAGCGAGTTAACTCTGAGAAGCTTGATGCTCACACGCCTGCACCAGTAGACCACCGAAAATCGACGTTAGTCGGCGAACAGTTCATGCCGTTTTCGCTGTGGAACTTGTGCGGGTTACGGTCGCTCTCATGATTAATGTCAGCTTCCAACACCGATAACGGTAAAACATAGAATCCTACGTCTGTAAAAGCGTGTACCACCAACCCAGCTTTTACACACGACAGCAGTGCCGATTTTAGTTTTTTACCTGCCTTTACTTGCTCCTCATTCATGATCTCCTCCAATCTTCTTGGTAATTTGGTGTTAGAAACCTTGAAAGTCCGGCAGGTTTTCAAATTCTTCCTCTTCCATCTCGATGGGGACGAATTGGTAGCCCTCTGTATCATCTCCGGCATACTCAAAGTTCCTGACCATTTCGTCCAGGATTTTTTTCGCATTTTCCGGGGTGTCGATGTACCCTTCTGCGCACCCCGGAACTGTCACTTTTATGTATGTTTTCATGATATCCTCCAATTCGTGTTGCTACTACCGGTTATCCACCGCGATTATGCAACTTCGGGCACGTTTGCACCGATAGTCTTTTTCAACCAATCAGCCACTATCCTTCTGTGGCAAAATTTACCCGATTTCTCCCAACAAAGTAAAGTGTGATCTTTTAAGTCATTCCACACCTCTTGCGGGTCTAAATTCCCTAACACTTGTTCATGGTATGCTAGGGTGTAGGCGTATTCGTCGCCGTCGTCTTTATACTTTTTCAAGAAAGACCATTTCGGGTATAGCGCGGGGTAGGAAGGCCCGCTGAAGCCTGGCGCGGGTTTAATCGCTATATTAACGCCATCGGGGTGTTTATACTTAGCAAAATAAGAAGTTTGCATAACAATCCGCTCCTGATCATCGGCGTTAGATTGCTCTACCGCCTGGTTTCCTGATATAACCTATAAAATTTCCGCATATTGAAATCCCATAAAGGTAAAAATACTCTAAGTGGTTAAGTATGATTCTTGGTTTCCTCGGTGACCTCTTAGGAACTTCTAACAAAAATGGACCTTTGTGCATCTGGCCTTTTAACTCCTTATTCCAATAAAATTTCATGCCCCCTCCTTGGTTCTGGTAAGCTTGCCGTTATGCCCCCAACCGAAAAACGCCCACCCGGCGGACCGTACGCCAAGATACATCGTAGTGGCCAAAAGCCACCCGTCGACTTTGTTTACATCCCTCCAAAGCCTCAGGTCCACCATAAGCCGAGCGAAGTATTTGCTCGTCCCAGGCTTCGGGCCGAGCCAGTACCCAACATCGTGCCAGAAGCACGCCTCGTGGAGATCCGAGTCAAAAACTCGATCCGGAAACAAGGTACATCCATCGGACACGAATACATCCTTCGGAGCCCATCGCAATTTATTGACGATATCCTCTCTTCTTCTGAGCGCCGCAAGGAACATCAATGCGCGACCGGTCAGCGGAACGCCTTCGAGGGTCTCCATGCCCCCGTTCTCCATGTACCGCACGACCGCGTCGTACTCGTTATACTGGGCGGTGAAAATTCTTCTGTAGCGCTCTGCGGGGGTTAACCGCCTGTACGATACCTCGGGTTGCTTGTTCCTCAGTTTAATTTCGTAGCGATCTTCTGGTCCGAACTCCACGAATTTTATGCCGTTGTCTTTACTCATCCTTGTCTCCTTTTACCTTGCTCGCGCCCGCACAACGCAATAGCGCGAGTGGCATGGCGTAGTCGTAAATGTGCAGTGATTTCGTGGACGCTATGATCGGCCCACGCTCGACACCGATTTCGTTACAAAGCATTTCTTGGATTATGGCTATCGCGGCCAAATTCGCGGGGAGCCCCGCCCATAATTCCCAAGAGCGGAAGTACGGGTACATGATCAATTCTCCGTCCATTACTTTCATATCTACATGTCTAAGGCATGGGGGATCATGCAGCGATAAGTCTCCCGGCGCGGCGATCTGTATCACAGCGTGGTTTGTCCCTGGCGATGCTTTAAGCTTCTGGGAACACTGCTCGATCTGGTTGTCAATACGCTGCCCATAGGTGTAGTCCTCGTTGGGCGCTTTCGTATTCCCCAAGACCACTTTTTGGATGTATTCTTCTATGTATCCCTCTCCAACCGGGTCTGGAATCCCAAGGCCTTTGGGAATTATCGGGCGCATTAAATCCCAGGGCTCTTGATACGCATTGTGGACTTCCAGGACTACGAAGTCCGGAATCTCAATGCGGTCCTGACATTCGAATGACCCTAAGTCAACTCGATACCGTCGGTTATTTTGCACCAAATGGTACAGCGCCATGAACCATACATCCGGAATTCCCCCTGGCGCGTATATCTTCGTTATCATTTTACCACTCCTTCGGTTCCTCGATTTATAGATCTGCTGTTAACAGATCTACCCCTGAGAGATTAGTTCCAAAAAGCGCCGCGTCCGATAAATCTGCATTTAATATATCCGCTCCGGAGAGATCTGCCCCGGAGAGATCCGCCCATCGGAGACTGGCCCCGGAGAGATCTGCCCCGGAGAGATCTGCCATTCGGAGATCGGACCATCGGAGATCGGCCCCTGAGAGATTGGCCCGTCGGAGCTCGGCCCCTGAGAGATTGGTCCTTCGGAGACTGACCCCCCGGAGATTGGCCCCTGAGAGATTCGCGCCCGAAATATTTAAACGCTTGGTGCCTTGACGGCCTTGACGGCATTTAATGCAGCAATATAACTCATAATTCATTATAGTACCTCGTACCCGGCTAATTTCAGTAACAAGTGTGCGGCGTATTCTTTGCCGCACAGTCCGTGGAACGCCAGTATATCCCGACAAGGGTCTTTGGTGACCGCATACCCTGGACGAAATGCTGACCACCTTTGCCTGCCGGTTTGTTTTATCTCGCCAACCTCCCGATAGCCTGGTATTCCTTCCCCATGACTCGCGGGCTCCGGGGGGAACACCACTCTAACTATATAGCTTCTTCCGGTTGTGCGCTTCGTTTCGAATTCTAGCACCGTTTTACTATATAGTGATCTAACCGACTTTCTCATGACGCGACCCTCCGAGTTTTAAATACCGTGTAAGCGATATTCACCCGCTCCAGATACGGCAGCAGTGCGCGGTATCGCGAGTTGTATAGCCACAATGCGCCAATAAGTTGAAAACGTGATGTGCTCCCGGTTTTATCCTCGTAGAATCGCATGCCGTCTAGGGCTCTTCTGACGTTGCCGTACCCTGCGTTGTACATACAGAGGGCGACATCCAACTGCTTGTGTGATTCCTTCGTCATGTGTTTTGCTCTTTCCACGCACCAGTTCAGGTATTTGCATCCGACCCGAATGTTTGTTTCCGGGTCCACCGCACGCGCTTCGAAGTCTCTGGACAGAACGCTCGTATCCTCCATGTCCCAATACGTCGGTTCGGTCAACTGCATAATGCCCGTTGCCCCTATGGGGGATTTCGCCGTCGGGTTTAGTCTCGATTCGACAAAACCGAGCGCTTTGGCGAACCTCCAATCGATATCCGGGTACTTGTCGCAAGCAAGCAAGAACATTCCGTCGTATTCTGCTGTGGCCTGCTGCGCTTCACGTATAAAACCGTTTAAGTTTTTCACTTTGTCCTCCGGACTTTATAGTCATCAATTCTTTTATTCCAGAAAAAACCATTTGTCATACGCGATATCCGCCCGCCTGGCCAGTGTTTTGATGGGGCTGCCCCCCTCCTTTACACCGACGAACAACTGCGCTCCGGAGTTCCCAAGACACCCTTTTGTTGCTGCGCGACAAGCAGCTTGGACCGTTCCGGCGCGGCAAGGTCTCCACTCCAATTCTATTTCTGATTGCTCGGGAGATAGCCTCCCAATGAAATATTTTTTACTCATTTTAGCTCCTTTTTTACGCTAATTACTTTCGGGGGAACTTGGCCATAACAGGCCGGTTTCTCTGGACGAATCTTACCATTCTTCGCGCTGGTCTTCCTGCGCGCCAAGGCTGTTCCGCAATCAGGTACCAAACCCGTAGTCTTACCAATCTTCCTGCTACCCACGGTTGCTCTGTGAGCCTGTACCAAGCCCACGATCTTAGCGGGATCATCTCAGCCGGGTACGCGGGTTCAACGCGACGGGATTTCCACTGGAAAAGCCGACGCCGCCTCCTGATTTCCCTTCTGGAGGGTTCAGGATTACTGCACCTATACAGTCGTTGAACCGGTGTACCTAGCGGACTTTCGAGCATCGGGGACCAGTTACTTGTTGGCGAGTCCCCTTCTACATACGTGTATTCGCAATACGCTTGGTTCGGTGAATACCCCGCAGCGATTCGGCGGAGCACCCGTGTCCAAAAATCGTTGTAGTTCATCATGTTAACCACCTCCAGGTCTAAACCCTCCGGCCCATCCGTCCGGTCGGTACATTGATTGTGTGTAAGTACACCTGAATAGTCCCTTAATGACCACAACCCCACCAACAGGTTCGAAATTGCTGCTAATCAGCTTGTTTACCTTAGCTTCCAACTCTTGCGCTGTATGCGCCTGTACCACCATAAACCGTTTCATTTAATCCACCAAATAGGCTTTGGTGATACGGATGAACTGGTCTCGAGCTTCTGCCGAGAACCCGTCCGTATAGTAGGTGTTGTTTTTTACCTTGCTTATCCACGCGTTTACCGCGTCTACTGACGGAAATATGCCGACCGGTAAACGTCTGGTGATCTGCAATACCAGAACTTGACTGGCGTGCGGGACATACTCCCATGATCCGTCAGGGTTGAATCTGACATCTATATCCGGAATGTACCCCCAGTGCTCTGATACTGGAGTGATGCTTTGCAGCAACTCCGGACCCCATTCTCGGATGACTCGCCGCTGACCTCTACGGCCTTCTTTTATCAAACTCGGGCGACGGACCCTATCCTCCAGCTCTCGCACGAGCTGGTCTTCTCCTTTCCCCTTGAGCGCGGCGATGACTCTCGCATATTCGCTCGCGGACAATGATATTTTACTCATACTATGCGTGTCCTAATTAAATGTTTTTAAGAAAAAGTCATGTTCAATACGTACAGCTTCGGGGTGCCTTGCGTGCATTATGACCACCCATCGGCCCCCCATCTGCTGCAAGACCGCGTACATTTCACCGTCAATACCGCTGCTGTCCACAGCGGCTTCAACGGCTTGGTGGAAGTCGCGGTATACGTCCGATTTTTCATCCACGTATGTTGGACGAAACATCGATACCCTTTGAATTCGGAACATTGCGACCACCTTTTAAGATCCGCCCGGCGCGCTGTCCGCGACACTGGCGGCCACATTATTAAACCCCTCATCCAAGGAGCTCTTCAACAGGTCTATCTTCGCTGATAGCTCTGCCACGTATGCTTCGATATCCGTTTTCGATACATCGTCGGCGTTCACCTCGTCGACGGCCGCCTGAATGCGCGTGAGCAGCTCTTGGACGCTCAAACCGGTCTCGCAGTATACCGCCCCGGTATACACTCGAGTTTGCACCGGATATGTAGTGCGAACCGGAAAGAGCCGGTTTATCGCGTCGACTGCGAGAGCCGACTGTTTGTCTGGGTACGTGTAGCTGGGCAGTAGTATAAACGCTTTTTTCATGTCCTCTCCTCAATATATGGCTTCAAGTATTTTTTCCAACAGATTGTCGGTATCTTCGGCGTTCGCTATCATGGCCTCAAGCTCCTCGGGCGTTTCGCTTACGAGGAAAAACCCTACAGGGGTTTCAATCCGCGTCGCGCCCTCGACAGGCACGAGGCGCATGATTGTTCGCGTGGCTATCCTTCCGGGGTCGTTCGCGCCTGCAACTCTGGTGGGCTCAATAAATACAGTTTTCATCGTTTTCTCCTTTATACGTTCTCTTTCGATGGTATCGGTAAAGGCCTTGGTTCATACACGGAACAGCTCTTTTTACAACTGTTCAACATTTGCTGAAGCTGCTCCGCCTTTTTTTGCCAAAGCTGCCGTGAGATCCCTTGCACGGTCAGCTCCTTTTGCATTTGCGCCTGCTCGTAGGCCAACAAGCCAAGAGCCGAAGCCAGAATCAAGATTAATAAACTGCGTAACATGTTGTTCTCCTGTTTCACTTCATCCATACGGCGCACCGGTAACCTATACCCGGTGCCACTTTTATGCCGTTCGGGTACTGGCCTCCGGAGCCGACCCGGACTTTCCCACCAATAGTGTAGCACTTTTTACGACTCTCCTTCAGCGCGTGCCATAGCGCGTCTGAAAAATTGTTGGGGTCTTTTGTGCTGGACACTATTATCCAGATTTCCGCGTCATCCGGCCAATCGTTGGCCGCGAGTCTCCGCGATAGTATGGACCTTGGGTGGTCTTTGATATATTGCGACTTAATCATCCTGTTGGCTACCTCCTTGTTGTAAGAGTTAATCCCAAGTCGTTGCCCGAGTACCCATATCTCGGGCAACAAGCTAAGATTAACTTTTTTCGATTTTGTGCCCAAGGCCGTAGGCCCCGAGCGCCCCGGAGATTTTGGTCAGGCCTTGTTCGACGTCGCCATTAGCAATGTCGACGAGGCCCAGCAACAGCATCGCAACCGCTGCGGTTTTTGTTTTCCACCCTTTAATCATGGTTTCCTCCTTTAGTTCTTGTTATGCATTGTACCCTAATGTGTCGGGTAAAGTAGCATTTCAAAACCTTTTATCATCCCCCAGGCCCTTGAACGTACCCTTCGTTTACTTAAATCTGGGTTCCTCCAGAGGATAAATGTCTCTAACCTCCACCGCTCATAAAGGCTCGTTTCGAGCTCTTCGCACCCCCGGTCCCAACGTCCACCCCATAAGGGTAGCGCGATACACTCCGGACAAGCTCCAATAACGGTACCCGCGAACCCTCCTTGAAATCCCTGCCATTTACACGCTGGGCAGTCAAAATAGTACTCGTACTCCGGTTCCGAATGCTTTTCATTCGGCGCGGCGGACTGCGCGGTGATCATCCACACTCTGAAGCATTCTCTCAGTACCTCCAGCTCCTCTTCGGTGTGGGAATTTCTTGGTTTTATCAACGATACATCCATTTTACGAGTCCTCCTCTCGAAGTCCTAAAATAAACTTCTGCATTACGTTATAAAGCTCCCGCTTCGGTACGTATCCTGTGGGTAGGACATCTTCCGTTGCTGAACTGTTTTATTGGTGATCGACCTCGATTCTATTCTCACCTTTGTGGTCCCAAATACTCACGGTAATACCTCGCGTGCCGAGAGGGCGGGAACGCTGCTTTTCGGCGCAATTCTTTCGCCCAATCGCGCAGTAACGTTTCAGCTTTGCTCCCCCAGAACCCGCTTATTCCGTATAGCTCGTTAAGTATTTCCGTCATAAATATCTTGTCAAACGACGAGGTATCTAACTCCTGTACCTGACGCAAGAGGTCTTCAGTTGCTTGTTTATCGATATTCCAAGCATCTGCCCATTGCCGAATCATTCGTTCCATGAATATTCCTCTTTGTTGACTCTGTTTTTCCTTTTATTATACCTGTCGGTCGAGATCGAACCGCTTACGCTCGTTCTCTGGCAGCAGGCTAATCAGGAACTCGACCTCCTGTTCGATGGCGTCGGACAAATCATTTCTCGCCTTCCGGCACTCGCGTGGACTGGTATGCCGGGGGGGTGTGCAAGTCGAAACTGCGCCTTGTGGACACGCACCCACGGTGTACCATTACATCCGGAGAGCCCTGTAGCGCGCTGGATAGGACAACCGTCGCAGTCGATAGCCGATCTCTCCTGAAGAAACAACTCGCAAAGATCGCAACTACCGCCCGAAGTGTCGGTATCTATCCCGTGGGCTAGGCGGTCCCAGTGGGCTATACTGCCCAAAAGGGCTAACAACTCCTCGTCGACCTCAACCATCTGCCGTAACGCCCCATTAATGATCTGTTCATGATCCATGGCTTTTTCTCCCTATTTCTGTTTGCGCCGCATGGGCGATTCGCCAGGCAGCGGTTCTTATTTTGCGCTGGTTGCGATATACTCGCCCCAGGGTTACGACTCGATAGCGATGTACCCTCCAAGCAGCATACGGGGACTCTGGTCTCTTGCTGCAACAACCTTCGGGCCATGCGACCTTCATGACGCAAACATCAGGGCAGTGCGTGCGCCCGTCATCCTGCCGGTTTAAAAAGTATTCGCAAGCCGGACAACCCCCTGTATACACCCTGAGCGCTTTCTCCGGTTTTTTCCACGGATTCTCGGACCTGGCGATCTCGATCCAAACGTCCCTACACGCCTGTAATGCCTCAATGACTGTGGATTCTTTAGTGATTTGCGCAAATTTCACGGCCTCTTAGCCTCCATATTTCGTCTTGTGCCGCATGGGCGATTCGCCAGGCAGCAGTTCTTATTCGGCGGTTATTCTCGAACCATCCAACGCTCGCCCAACGCACAAAAAGCGATCCTCCACCACCGAGCAAGCAACCGCCCGGCCACGCGTTTTTCATTACGCACGTTACCAAGCAGTCCGTTTCTGGGCTGTGCAACTCGTGATATGCACAGGCCGGACATCCTAGGCGATACAGCTTGCTTACGCCACGAGGCTTTTTATTCGGCGTTTCTGACTGCGCTGTCATGATCCATAGGTCTCGGCAGGCTTGTAATGCTTCAATGACTGTGGATTCTTTAGTGATTTTTTGAAGTTTCATGGTCTTACACCTGTTTTGACTAACGCGGCGATTAATCCCTCGACATTACCGCAAGATATTAATACGTAACCGCCTTTTCTGATTTCGATTTTTGTAGGCCCTAAATCGCTCTTCCGTTTTGTGTTGGCCTGCCGCAAGATCTTGCAAGCATTTTCCAGCTCCGATAATGCGACAGTGACCTTGGTCACGGCTTCGAGTGGTTTTTCGCTGACGGTTTCCATTAATCCTCTCGCTGCTGGGTACCTCGTCGGACTGGATATCTCGCAAGCAAATGTCGCTTTATCGGTCTTGATCGAGCATTCCTCGCCGTCCCAAGTTAACGTCGCTTTTTCTTTTTTACTCATCGTCTTTGCGGCAGCTTTAAGCGCTTCCACGCCCAAGCACGCCTCAAAGTTGTTGGCGTCTTCGAGCTTCGCCCTCCAAATCGACGCCCCGTTCGATGCGTACAGGCAACCCTCTGATATTAGTACGTAATTCTTCAGTATGTAATCCCCTACTGTGCTGACGCCTGCCGGGGGATTGTCCGCTGCATGCAATACCGCCAGTTCTCGTTTATTAATCTTCACGCGTTGTCCTCCTGCTTGATGTTAATCACGAGTCGTCGCCCCCGGAGGGTCCGGGAGCAACAAGCCGGGATTAGGCTACGGCGTACCAAAGACCTTCAGAGCGGCGCTGACGGCGTGCGCCGACTACGTACGCGCCTTTTTTGGCCCTTTGCAGGGCTTTGTACAAATTACTTCTTTTATCGTCAGGAGCGTGTTTCCCTCCGACGATCTCGATCCCGGTATCCTCGGGCCAATTATTTTCCCGCAACGCGACGGTTAGTTTAGCCTTCGGATGTCTGCGTATGTACTCCGCTTTGGTCGTTTTCATGATTTTTCCTCCTGATAATACCTGGCGACTTCAGGTCGTTCATTGATAAATTCCTGGATCAGCTCCTCGATATGCGCCTCAATGTAATCGCTTCTCCAGGGTTGCGCGGGGTTGAGCGGGTGACGGCTGGTCGGGTGGACCCCGTGCGCCAACAAGTCGTAGTCTTGTATGCACCGTGCGTGGCGCAGCGCCTTCCAGTTCCCTTTCGAGTGATCGCGTGCGTACAGGTCTTCGAGGATTCCTATCAGTGTCGTTTTCATGGCTTCGTCTCCTGGGTTAATCACGAGTCGTCGCCCCCGGATGGTCCGAGGGCAACAAGCCGGGATCAGCGTGGCCGGTCAGATACGTACAAGGCTGCTTCCGGGCGTCCGATCTCCACACAAAAAGGGATGCCAAAAGTGTTTCCAGGCTTCGGCCGGCTCTCGAATTGGTATGCGCGAGTTTTGCGTCCGCGCTCAATCGTAACGGTGGTGTGTACCCAGTTGGTACATCCTGCGTCCTCATCAACCTTAAAAGAGTTACATGTGATTTTCATGGCTGCCTCCTGTTTTGGTGGTTTTGCGGGTTAATCACGAGTCGTCGCCCCCGGAGGGTCCGGGAGCAACAAGCCGGGATTACAGCACTTGGGAAGATATGAGAGTCACGTGGTATGATGGGTCGTAGTTTTGTTTCGCCATCCACAACGCGTGGCCCGGGTTGAGACCTTTAAACTCCTCGATCCACCGGTTGATGCCGGTTAGAGGGCAGTAAATCTTTACAGACACTCGTACGCTTACGGGGTAATTTTGCTCTTGATATGTTTTCATGGTTTGCCCTCCTTAATTACACGTTAGCCGATTGAGCGAGGATGTCAAGTGCAAAAGTGACAAAATGTCTTTTTGCGCTTGGTGGGCCATCTCGCCCTCTCTTAATTACATGATAGCCGATTGAGTGAGGATGTCAAGTGAAAAAGTGAGAAAGTGTAAAATGCTAATGTGCGTAACTGCTTACTTCAGGGGGCGGCGTCGCAAAACTCTGAGGCGGCGTCGCAAATCTAATAAGATAAAAATAGATTTGCGGCGACCGTAAGTGTACGATATGACTAGGTGGCGTCGCAAAACCAAAAATCGGCGTCGCAAATCTAATAAGATAGAAATAGATTTGCGGCGACCGGATGTGTTGGATATGACTCGGATAGTGGTGTTTTTAGGGGGTCGGCGTCGCAAAATCGGGCGATTTTCAGAAAGAGTTTGGCGTGGAATTGAAACAAAAATGGACATGTGGTTGAATTCCTTGGATGTGTTTGTAACTGTTGAATAGTACTATAAGTTATCTAGGTATAATTTTGGGGGATAATATATAAGGTTTTTGGCCGTTGATAACATTATCTCGGACTTTTATCCTTAGATAATTATACACTTTGATACTTTAATGCCTTTATGTATATATTCTACATACTTACCCTATTTTTTTCTCGCGCGCGTGAAAGTATATATAGTAAAATAATATACATATATACCCTTTCGCGCGCGGGAGAAGATAAGAATATGGATAAACTATTGATAATACACCATGAAGGTATCTCAATAAAATTACCTGAGATAATAGCTAATAAAACCGAAGATATACCAAAGGAATTATCGCGGTAAAATTACCCGAGATGATATATAATAAAAACGGAGATATACAAACACAATCAATGATTTAAATCATTTATCCATTTTTGTTTTAACTTTGCGCCAAACTCTTTCTGAAAATGGGCTGATTTTGCGACGCCGACCCCTCAAAAAGTGACCATCTGAAGTAATATCCAACACATCCGGTCGCCGCAAATCTAATAGGATAATAATAGATTTGCGACGCCAAATTTGAGTTTTGCGACGCCGACTAATAAATACATACACTTACGGTCGCCGCAAATCTAATAAGATAAAAATAGATTTGCGACGCCAACTTTGAGTTTTGCGACGCCAACACTAATTCAGCAATTATACACTTGCAGTTGTGCAGTTAGACACTTGGAGCTTTGCAGTTATGTAGTTTGTTTTGGCAGTTTGACAGTTGTCCGCGTGCGTGTGGGCTAACTGCTGGATATAGTGCATGATCTGCTTATGTCCTAAAGATCTGGCGCGATAATGGTTGGTTAGACGGCCGGAAGGGGTGAAGTGCCACCATCACACACATGCGCCGAGAACTACTATGCCTAACTGCCTAACTGCCTAACTGCTTACCTGTTGACCTGCTAAAGTGAGTAAGTGCTAAACATTATAACTGCTTAATTGCGTAATCTAGTCGTGGCGTACAGGATTATAAATAGTCAAGTGGGGGTAGGGTGGGGGTATGACAAGAAAAATTTTTGGCCCCGCCGTGGAGGTCGTGGGAAAAATGACCGCGCCGCTCTAGCCTCCCACCCTCAGAAACATTTTTTCTATTTTTTCATTATCTCGGTATTTTTTCGGTGTTTAATTTTCTTTGACCTTCGGAAATATTTTTTATATTTTTTCATTAAAGCTATATTTTTTCCGGAGTTATTTTTCTTTGACAATCAAAAAATTCTAATGTACGTTTAATTAAGGGGATTACTTATGCTACGACCGTACGGATATTTTGCTTCGCTTCTCAGAACACCTGAGACGTTACAGCAGCTCATAAACGACTACTTTACTTCGCTAAGCCTGCTGGAGGAAAGCGATACGGGGCAGTCTGCGGAGCTGCCCACGCTGCCTGGATTGTGTAGTTTTCTGGGCACCAGCGTCGCAAATCTGAAAGCGAGAATGCGGGAGGAGGATACGGACCCCGAAGCGAAGTATTTAATAGAACAAGCCATAACGCTGATCGAAGATAGTATAGTGAAGGCGGGGATGGATGGTCGAGTAAACGCCAACATAACCAAGTTCGTATTGGGTTCATACTGTGACACGGTAGACGCGAATAGGTCATCCAGCAGTGGCGCGCAATCAGTAACCAATAACATGTTGGTAATTGGTTGGGCGGACCCTGATACGGTACGGCCGGGGCTCACCCAGAAGTTCCTTGAAGAAAACAAACACATAAAATTGATAAGCGATACTGCCGAAGCGGTGAAGCGGGATGAGAACCGGATGACGGCTAAACAGGATGTCATTGATGTAGAGTTTATCGAGGATGACATAGGAGACTTGATGGTATGAAATCAACAGACAATAGCAGAATCGAGTTGAACTTTTTCCCTCGACCCGCGCAGAAAAAGATATTTCAGCTGATGGCCCTGTGCCAATTTTTGACCGCCGTCTGCCACCGAAGACTGGGGAAAACTTTAGGCGCGTTGGCGCTGATTATTCAACGGGCTTTCCTCCATCAAGACGCTTCCTTACCCTTCCGAGGGTATTTCATATCAAAAACGCTGAAACAAGGAAAAAGAAATGCGTGGGCACCGGCCAAGCAGATTTTAGGCAACGCGAAGAGGGCCGGGCACGTCAATTTCCACGAAACGGAACTCAGAATAGATTTCCCCTTGGGCGGCCAAATATTCATAGTAGGTGCAGAAAAAGAGTCAATTGAAGACCTGCGTGGCATCTACGCGCATTTCATAGTCATGGATGAGCTGGCATCATGGAGGGATGCGTATTACGCGTTCAACGAGGTCATCCGTCCGGCGCTCATGGGTTGCGGGGGTAAAGGGTTGTTCATCGGGACGGTTAAGGGCTTTGATATCCTGTTCGATTTCTTCATGCGGGGGCTTTCGGATGAGTTCCCGGAATGGGGCTCGATAATGTTCAAAGCGTCGGAAACCGGCATCATTCCACAAAAAGAACTCGAAGACTACCACAAAGAAAACAAGAATAACCCAGCACTTGTTGCTAGGGAGATGGAATGCAACTTCTTCGCCGAAGTGGAAGACCGGCTCATCTCCGCCGGGATGGTGCAACCCGCCATGGGACGAGCGATTGATCGGGACAAATACCGGAACTATCCTATGCGAATGGGGATCGATGCGGGCATCACCGGAGACCCCACTACGATATGCTTACGGCAGGGGCCAAAGGTACACACATTCGAGGATTTTAACATTCCCGACCACGAAGTACTCGCGGATAAGATGATCGAGGTCATAAAGTACTGGGGGGTTACAGCGGTATATGTCGATACCGGACGTGGAGAGCAGCTTATAATCCAGTTACGAAAAAAGTTAGGGTCTAGAGCCCACATTCTCAGAGCCGTGCAGTATAATGCGGCGAGCCCCACCCCGGCGTGCTTCAATTTTAGAGCGTTCATGTATTACATGGCTAAGCAATATTTCTCGCTCCCAGGCATTTCGGTACCGGATGATAAACGGTTTCTTACCGAAATAACCAATCAAATACTTGACATGGGCGACAATACCGGAACGGTGATTCGTCTTCTCTCCAAGAAGAAAATCTCACAGATGATAAATGGGTCGCCGAACAAGGCGGACGCGCTTGTACAGACATTTGCCGAAGGCGTGGACGCGTCTGAAGCCCAGATATCCGACAGGGATAAATCGCGCCAGGACGCTCGGGAAATATTATTGCGTGAAGGGCAAGAGCGTTCATACAGCATGTATAACCACTTAAAAAACAAGTATCGGAAAGTTTTTGATTGACAAAATGCTATCGGAGGTCCACAATGAAATTGGAGGAGTTTAGTTTCTCAAGACTGAACGCTGGAAACCGGGTGGCGCTGCTGGTGTTTTATACGAAAATGTTTCAGTCGCGGGCCGCTTGGAGGTTATGTTTCCCGGACGGCTTTATCAAAAACCCAGTCCAAGCGACGACTTTTCTAGTCGATAAGACTCAAGTGCTTATCGGTGCTTGGGCGGAAACGAAACTTCTTGGTGTCGCCAGGCTTGAAAACTTTTCCGGACAAGCCGCACAGATTCACTTCGCATTTTTACCGCACACCCCACGGGGGGATGCGTACCAAATAGGGGTCGATTTCTTGAAATGGATATCGGCTTCAGAATTTCGCCTTTCAACGCTTATAGGTTTGATCCACAGCAGGAATACCGGCGCGATTAATTTTGTTAAAGATATCGGGTTTGAACAGATAGCAACAATTGAGGATAGCGGTTTTGACAGTAGGGAAAAACTATTTGATAAGGTAATGGTGAAATGGCGAGGAGTAAGTTTGACATAGCCCCGCAGGAGAAACCAACAATTGTTGCGGACCCGCTCACAAGGTTTTTCGAGCCGAGGCAGCCGGGAGCGGCGGGTGGGGATTTCATAAGTCTAGCGGACAAAGCAACCTATGGCGTTCCCAATGCCGAAGCGTTCGAGGTACAAAAGAACTTGGTGTCGGGGAGGAACCCGTTCTCATACTATTTAATGCGATACGCGAAAAGAACAAGAGGGTGGAAACCATGATAGTAGCGGATACGAGATACCCGCACGGTGGCGGTGGAGGGAAAGGTGGCACGCCAGACGCGACCCCGCCGATAGAGGATATGGAGCGGCAGCAGGCGGAGCGGCAGGCGAGTGAGGCAGCCGCGATGGAGCAGCTTCAAGGTACGCTCGCCATGCAACAAGAGCAAATGGCCGCAGCATTAGCAGAGCAACAAAACGCGTTTGCTAAAGCACAAAAGGCCGCCGAAGAAGCCGCCGCTAAAGCGCGGCGTGACCAAGAGCGTGCATCGGGCTATGGTGAGATAGATAACCTATATATGAGCCGCTTGGAAGCCGAAGAAACCGCCATGGAGACGGTGGACCAGGAGCTCATAAACGAGGAGTCTAATGCACGGCTCAGGGGCGTCGAATTCGCAGTAACCGAAGAGCAAAGAGAGGCCCGAATCCAAAAACGCTTCGAAGAATTTTGGGGCAAAGAGTATGAGCAGAGACTCGGCTCGCTTATTCAGACATGGGGCCGACCCGAGATGAAGGACGAAGAAAGACTTGCTGTGGAGCAAGGCCAGGCTCCCGTATCCTGGACGCCGGATCGGGGTCTTGAGGGTTTTGACTACACCGCTTTTTCTACTGAAGCAACCACACCAGCAGCACAAGCGGTCACACCAGCAGCACAAGTGGCCCCTGCGCGAGACAAGCCCAGCATAAAAACGGCTAAAGCGCCAGGCAAAGATACTACCAGAGGCCAAAAGAAGAAATCAACAAGCACCACAAAGTTACCCCCTGGGCTTATGCCTGGAGTAGCTCCCCCTATGGATGACTGGTTTAAGGGAGATTGGAGTTTGTTAGGCGGTAGTAAAGCTGTAAATTCGTTATTGGGCGGAGCCGGGAGGTAGGCGTATGGCAACAGATTTCGGCGTAATAAAACTTATGGAGGAGGCGAAAAAACGGCAAGATGCGCTGTACAGCTCCGACTATGGTATGGCGGGAATTCAGGCCATGTTAATGCAAATGCAGAATAACATGTCAATGATGGTGCAGCAAATGATGGCGCAACAGGCGGTTCCCGAATACGTACCCCCGCCTCATACCAAACCGAGAAAACCCTTTGACCCGGAAGCGGAAAGGGCGAAGATACGTGCGAGGCTCGAAGCGGATAGGGAGAAAAACGCTCGTGACAAGCGGGCGCTATCGACCACGCTTCGAACAAACGTTTCGCTTTTAAGCACGAAACCTCAAGTAATTAGCGGGGAGTCGTTACTGGAGCCCGAAGAGGATTAATGATGAAACCCGAGGACAGTTATAGATTATTCAGGACGCTCCGGGATGAATACGAGCTGGTAAAACCCGACATATCCGAGGTGAACCAATACATACTTCCAGGAAGAAACCTTGAAGCTACGTGGCTTGAGGATACAACAAGTGTAAACTTGAAGCTGGCGGCTACGGATGTCAACAACGACACGGCGTCCGACGCATTGAGAGTTTTTGTGGCATTAATCTGTGGGACGTTGGTCCCGGCAAATATGCCTTGGTTCGCCTCGGAGTTCTCCGCCAAGGAGACCAGGTTGGATAAAGAGTCAACCAACTGGCTCGAGGAACTCGTCAAGGAAACCCTGGCACAGTTTAACGAGTCAAATTTTTATACCGCGATAGAAGAGTTCTTCGAAGAATTAGGCGCGTACTGTACAGCGGCTTTTTATCAAGAGGCTACAGAGACCGACCCCACCAAGGCGTTTACTTTCAGTAAGGTGCCCATGGGTACGTACCTGTTCCGCAAGGATTTCAACGATAATCTGTCTGACTTCTTTAAGGTGATATTCAAAACACCGGTACAGATCGTTGAAGAATATGGGGAAAAAGCCGCAGGGGAAAGAATCGCCGAAGCCGCCGAAGATCCAGCGTCAAAAGTGGCGAATACCACCATAGCATTGATACAACACACATTTTACGATGAGGGGAAAAAGCCGGTAGTAAGTTTGTTATACGATCCGAATCCGGACACCACGACGAGTGACGGACCCCATGTAATAGCCGAAGATCGGTATTATGAGTTTCCATATTTCGTACTTGTTTTCGAACCGTCAGCCGGTACCGTGTGGGGAACCGGGCCAGGGATAAAGGCGCTACAATTCGTTAAGCGTATTCAGGAAATGGAACGTGCGGTCATGATCACCGTCCACCGGAAGGCGGACCCACCTTACACAGTCCCGACAGAGCTTTACGGTAGGGTAAATAACCTACCAGGAGGAGAGACGGCACGATCCAGTCTCATGCCGGGCGCGGATAAGATCAGTATGCTGTATGACGAGTTGTTGGATGAGACGTCTACCCTGAACATAATTCAGAGCTTGGAAAATCGAATAGGGCTGAAGTTCTTCAACGACTTGTTACTTACGGAGCGCCGATCCCCCAACGCGTCACCACTGCGTAATGGTGAGATCGAAATGATTGAGAGCGACAAGTGGCTGAAATTGGGGCCTATGACTACTCGGGCGTACTCGCAGTTGTTGGCCCCGCTGGTAATACGGGCGTTCAACATAATCCTTCGAAGGTTTGAGACCGGGTTTCCCCTGGTCGAACAACCACCGGACACGATAACAGGGGACAACGCGGCGTATCAGATATCGCTCATATCACCGCTTGCAAAAGCGCAGAACTTGATTGCGGTTCAGCCGATAATGCGGACCATAACGTTAATGAAAGAGATGGCACCACTAAGTCCTGAGGTAGTTGACAATTTGGACGCGGACGAAACCATCCGATCCGCCGGGCTCATGATAGGCGCGCCAATAAAAATGTGGCGGGCTGTGGAGCAAGTACAGCAAATCAGAAAGGACAGGGCCGAGATGGCGCAGGCGCAGGCCCAAGAAGAAAAGGCGCTCAGAGCTGCGGAAGTCCAAAACCAAACAAGAGACTCAGCGTCAAAGGCGGCAATCGCCGCAGCGAAGGTAGGGGGTGAAGTACGTGGGCAGCAGTGATAGAATTCAAGAACGGATCAAACAAGAAGCGGCGCGCAGAGATAAAATTCAAGAACGGGTCAAACAAGAAGCGGCGCGCAAGGAAAAACGAGAAAAAGTGCTAAAACGTGCCTATGGGTTAGCGGTTAACGACCCCAATGTGTACGCGGTTATCGAGGATATTTTAGAGGTGTGTGGGGTTTATCGAGCGCCGCGCCCGGAAGCAACTCCTCGTGAGGTGGACATGGCCGAAGGGTTCCGGCGCGTCGGACTCCACGTAATATCGAGGTTGGACTCCGTTGACGGCAAACTGTATTCAAAGTTTTTGGAGAGATATAAGGAGGAACGCGATGAAAATAGGTTGGACTAAGTACCCGCACGGTGAACCAGAGGGGCAAGCCGCACAGGAACCGGGCGCAGCAGAACCCGACGTGGATCTTTTGGCGCAAGACGCAACAGAACCCGACGTGGATCTTTTGGCGCAAGACGATGCACCGAAGGATGGTGAGCCGAAGGATGGTGAGCCGAAGGACGATGCACCGAAGGATGGTGAGCCGAAGGACGATGCACCGAAGGACGATGTGCCGGACGTTTATGAGATCCCCGAGGCTTTCTCGGCCAATGCCGAGGCGATAACGGCATACGCTAAAGAACACAACCTCACGCAAGACGCGTTAAACGCGGGATTGCAGTTGGTGACGGATATGTCAGCCGCAGCCGCCGAGCAGCAAAAGCAGCAGATGGCGGAGGGGATGCGAAAACTCCAGACGGACTGGGGGCAAAACTTCGATACACACTTGGGCATCGCTAAAAACGCGATTCGAGCCGTGGATGCAGTTTCGAAAAACGCGGTTACGGATATGATAAAAAGCGCCGGGCTGAATAGCGACCCCCGGCTTATCAGTTTAATGTTTCACGTCGGGACGGCGCTAAATGCTGAGGGCAAGGCGAGCCGTAGCCGGAGAGAAAAAACGCCCGAAACAAAGAGTGGGTGGGATCTGCCCGTAGAACAGGTTTTAACCGACCTAATTGAAGTTAACAAAGACTAGGAGGACTACAAATGGCTGTGGAATACCCCAACCTAAATGATGTCCTGCGCATGCAGGATCCGACCGGCAAGATCCGACCGGCAACTTTCGGGCGTATACTGACCCAAGAGCTGCCCATGTTGGAAGACATGCCGATGATTCCAACAAACCGGATAGATACGCACCTGATGACACTTGATCAGGCGCTACCGACTCCGACTTACCGCCGGATATACACCGGAGTGGAGCCGTCAAAAGGGCAAAAAACCCAAGTAGAGGAGTCTTGTGGGCACCTCGAAGACATGTGCCGGATCGATGAACTGGTTGTCGATCCGTTGGACGATCCTAAGGCCGTTATCGCCTCGGAGAATATGGACTTCATGGAGGGCTTTGCTCAGAAATGGGGTACCGATATAATCTACTCCGACACAGCGGTCAATCCGGATCAACCGCTCGGCATCGCGCCCCGGTACGACGTATTGGGAACGCCGACAGGAAAGCCGACGGCCAATAACTATCTGAACCAAGTGTTGAATGCGGGGGGTACCACCGCAAATATTCAGACATCAATGTATCTGATAGGCTGGGGGCCAAGAACGGTGTTCGGGCTTTACCCCAGAAACACCGCTGCGGGCCTCGTTGTCCGGGACAAAGGGAAGATACAAGTGACAGATGCCACGCAAAAAACATACTGGGCGTACGCCACACAGTATCTTCAGGATTGGGGTTTCGCGGTTAAAGACTGGCGGTATATCGTGAGAATTGCGAACATCGAATCAACCGCTTCCACCTTCGACTACACCAAGCTTATTCAAGCTGTGAATGCGATTCCGTCCCTTTCCAAGTGCAGGCCGGTGTTCTACTGCAACAGAACTACACGGACGTTGCTCGACATAGTGGCCGCGGCCAAAACGAATGTGTTCTGGCCGGTGAAATCGGTGTTTGGCGAAGAGGTCTTGTCGTTCCGAGGTATCCCCATCCGAACGCATGATTCAATCGTGAACACCGAAGCTGTGTTGACCTAATTAAAACTCAGGATTAGAGCCGGACCGCCGGCTCTAGTCGTTATCAGGAGGACAAAATGAAATTCGACTATCCCATGATGTACGACGCTCAGGCGTATTCCTCGCCCAACTCAACAGAGTTCGACCTCGGGCCGGACCCCGGAAGGACCGGAAATCAGCGGATGCTCTACGTGGAAGGCGCAGGAATCGCGGCTGCGGGTAACGTCACTATCGCCATCGAAACATCCGCAACATCTGGTAGCGGCCACGCTCAGCGAGAGTTACACACCATGACTCCTGCGCAGCTTAATGCCGGTTTCTGGTGCCATATCAATTCCAAACACCTTGACAGGTATTTCCGAATGGTGCTTGGCGGGTCACCGTCAGCCGGTACGATTACCGGGGGAATTGTAAGCGGCCTTCAGACCGCAGTTTAAGGAGGACGCGATGCAAAAGTTCAAATATGTTGTACTACAGAACGCGTACGTGGCCATCTATGAAGGTCGCCGTGAACAGTTCATTTCAAAAGGGGAAACGCTCCTTCTCAGTAAGCCGCTTACGCCGCAGAAGAGCTGGGACCACATTGTCCACCCGGTGTCACCCGCAGCTGTCAAGGGTTGGCACGGTGTAGACGCTGAGAGTCTTGATATCGCGGGGCTTTCCGAAGAAGCGCTTCAGGAGTTACTTGACGAGGGCGCATTCCCCACGGCCAAGGTAAGCGAATACCTCGTCGACGCGTACGGTGTGAAAGACCCCGGCGAAGACCCTGTGGCATTGATCCGGGAGTTAAGCCTCCGGCGTGCCGGGGGTGTAGGGAAAAAACAAGCCCCGTCCAGGGCGTCGGATGCGAAGCGAAAAGGGAAAAAAAATGCCGATGTAATATAACCAACCGTAATTCTTATTTAATGGTGCGGAGGCAGCTCCGTACCATTTGATAAGCATTAAGGAGGAGCATATGAGAACACTACTGGAAATCGTAAACAGCGCGTTGGCAAGTACGGGGCAGCACCCGATCGAAGGTTTTCCCCCAGTTGAGGACACCACGTTATCACGTTTGTGCGATGTCCAGATTAGGGACACCGTGTCACTGCTAATAGCGAGCCATCAATGGGGCTTTGCGTCGAAAGAGGCCGCGTTAACGGTGGTGAGCGGTGAAACTAGCTCTTTAGGTTCTTATGTGTACCAACTCCCGGCGGACTGTCTCAGAGTTTGGGAAGTGCTACCCGTCGGGCGATATAACACGGAATGGACCATCATCGGAAGCAGGCTTATATCGGATGTCGCCGACGCAAGTATTTTGTACCAATCCGAGACCGCCGTGAACGGCCCGTTCCCCATATGGTTTGCAGATGCGGCAGCCTGGCACATGGCCAGCACGCTGTTACCAGCGTTATCCAAAGTCCCCACGTCTTCTTCTTCTTTTGATTTCATACACATTGTTAACGACAAGGCCCGCAGAGCGTTGAATAGAGCGCTGGTTATAGACCTCAACCAACGTAACAGGATTGGAATGCGGGAGTCGGCAACTTCGGATTCGTTCATTACCGGGTGAATTAATGACTGTTAGTACGGAATATCATAAAAGATCGTTTGCGCAAGGTAGGATATCGAGGGACTTCCACGCCCGGAAGGACTTGGTACAATATCACGAAGCTGCGTACGATATTCACAACATGCTCACCAAGGCACACGGGCCTGTGACGACAAGACCCGGAACGAAATTCATATATGATCTGTCGAACGCACTGCAATACGCTATTTCCGAAGACGTGCTGGTGACAGGTTATGGTGGGGTTCATATACGACTTGTGCCCTTCGTGTATTCGGAAACGCAAGCATACACCATAATATTCATGCAAGGGGCGACCACCAGTGACTTGGTGGTATTTTTTGCCACTGATGATGGGCTCATCGAAGATCCGGCGTCGCCGGGTAATCCACTATTTATTCATCAAGTTGCTTCAGTAGTTTATTTTGATACTTATACGTTTGACTATGCGCAGTATAACGATGTACTGTTTTTGGCCTTGCCGGATGCCGCGCCGCAGGAGCTCATACGAAACGCGCATAATTCATGGACATTGCAAAATCAAGTGCTGACAGCTCCCCCGGCTACTTGGACCGTGTCGAACGGATACCCATCCAAGGTCGCGATATACGAGCAGCGCGTTGTTTACGGCTCAAGCTACGGATATCCGGCAACTTTATGGTTTACGAGAGCGGGGTTTCCCTATGATTTCAGCGTATCGAGTCCGATGGTCGCCTCGGACGCGGTAACCGTAACCATCGGCGGAGGCCGCAAGGATGAAATGCAATGGCTTTCGTCGCAAGAAAGCTTGATTGTTGGGTCGCTCGGCTCGGAGCACGGGGTAAGCGGAAAAGGCTACCCCCTGGCGTATGATACGGTATCGGCAACGAAAATATCGCAAGTGTCGTCAAAGGAGGTAAAGCAAGTTGAAATCGGCTCGGACATAGTATTTGTTCAGGCCGAAGGACAAAGGGTTTTTCGGTATGCATACCAGTATGAGGCGGGTAATTACCGGGAAAATGACTTATCAGTTTTGTCCTATGACATAACAGGCAGTACGCTGTCGTTTAAATCCTTAGCATACCAGCAGCAACCATACAGCATAGTTTGGGGAGTATTGAGCGACGGGTCGTTCGTTTCAGCCACCATATACGGTGAGCACGGGGTTGTGGCGTGGCACACGCACGATACGGCAGGAACAAATAATAGTTCATACCCTGATTCGGTGGTGGACGTGGAGTGCATACCGAAGGCGACAAAAGGCACGGAACTATGGATGGCGACATACCGATACATCCAAACGGGTTATAGGGTCATGCTGGAGCGTATGAGCTACTTTAATGAGTCGAGCGATATATTGGATTATAGGGTTTTGGACAGCTACAATGAGGTGTCCGGCGCGTCAACAGTCAATATGACGCATCTTAAAGAAAGAACAGTGACAGCGGTTATCGACGGTGTAGAGTATCCCAACTTAACGGTTCCCAGTTCGGGAACGCTCACCCTGGTACCGGATTTGGTTGATAGTTATACAACGGCATATGTCGGGTTAGCGTTTACACAACGGTTAACGCCGACGCCCCCTGATGATGCCCGTGTGATGGGTGGGGTGGGGAATAGACCGATAAGTAACCGGGAAATCATACTATCAGTTCGTAACTCGGGCGACGGTGCGCGAGTGCGGATAACACGAGAGAATGGTGTGGTTCAGGATGAGCCGATAATTTTACGGGACCATACGGTGGTAGCTGACGCGGCCGCACCGCTGTACACGGGCGAGGTGCCTGTGACAATCCCATTTCGGATTGGGCGTGGCCCGGAAAGCGAGTTCAGCATAATCAAGGAGAACGCAACCCCGCTTACGATATTGGGTTATTCCCTTGAAACTTTAGTGCATACGTAAGAGGTAGAGTATGTGGCAGTTTGTAGCTCTTGCCGCTATCGCGGCATCGCAATATATGTCGGGGCAGAACACGAAGTCCTCGCTTTACCAACGGGCAAGGCAAACCCGTGAGTTCGGGCAATTTAACGCATACAGTATGGAGCGTGCGGGGGTACTGACCAGTCAAATGCAGACAGCGGTATCCGGGTTTAATGCCAGTATGGCGTGGCTGGGGGGCAATGCGGAAGCCAAGACGCTATGGGATCGGGCGCAGTATAACGCCATGGTTGTTTCATACGCGGCGGAGCATAACGCGGCGTTATCTGAAATGGAAGCGGCGGACATTTGGCAAAAAGCCGATTTGGATATCGAGCTGCTTCATCAAGCACGGGCGGCGGAGCGAGGCGACATAACCGTCGCTTACGCGCACAACGGGGTTGAACTGAACACCATGGACACACCCGCGCAAGCGCTGTTGGATTCGCAAGTCGCCGAAGAACTTGATAACCTAATAGTGCGTTTTAACGCGGACAACGCGGCGCAAAAAGCGCTTGACGCGGCGGCGACTTCCCGATGGGAAGGCAAAGTAGCCCGCAAGCAGATATTGTGGGAAGGAAACGAAAATGCGAAAATAACTCTGTTAAATGCCGGGATTCGCCGAGCCACCATCACAACACAGGGCGGCATGGACGCGATGATGACCCGTCTTAACGCATACAACAGGTCCGACTCAATTCTGTATCAAGCATATTATGACGCGTCTTCATTAGAAGCCCAAGGAGACACCGCAGGGGCGAACGGTTTGTTCGGGGGGATATCGAGTTTTGCTTCCGGCGTGATCGGGTACTTCGGTTAATAAGGATACTATTTATGCCATACTTCAAAATAAGCCCAAGAAATGTTGCAGTTGATAGCCCACGAAGCTCGCGGGGTGTGTCACCATCGCTGATACCCCAAAGCGGGGTGCGGGTTCAAATGCCGACCCTTCAGATGAGCCAGGGAGTCCAACCAGTACAAGGCCCTTCCCGTGTTCACGACGTGGGAGTAGTGGACCCGTGGGCGGCTGTCGGGAACGTGGCGCAAGCGGTGAAAGAACTTGCATATAAAAAGGCGGACGATCAAGCGCGTTTGAACGCGTCGAAGGCTGTAAGACAGACCGAAGATAGATTCCGAGACGCGTTTTACGGCGATGGAAAAACCCCAGGGTTTGCGGCTTACGGTGGTTTCGAAGCCATGAACAATAAAAACGCGTACTTCCAAAACCTAGACAGTATCGTCGAAGACGTGTTAACTGATATGCCGCCCAATATGAAGCGTCATGCACTCCCGTCGATATTGGGTATGTTGTCTAATTATAAGAATATGGGCTCGTCGCACGCGCATGAAGGGCAAAAGCAGGCGAAAATCCAGGAGCGACAGGCGCAATACGCCGCGTTAATGCAGCGGGTGGACGATCAAAGTTTGAGTCCGGACAAAGCGATTGAAGAAATCGTTGGTTGGGGCTCTACACTCACGGACAGACCGGAGTCCTTGCGAAACGCTGCGGTAGCGAAAGCGATTGCAGACTATTCAGATTTAGCGGTGACGAAAAGTCCGGACAGAGCGTTTCCGCTTTTGATGGCGCTCAACGACCTGAGCGAGCCGCTGATGACTGTTGAAGCGCAAACCAAGATGAATAAGAACATCGCCAGAGCCGCGAGAGCCTTGGAGCGTTTTAACAATGAGCAGCAGGCGAGCGTACAGCAAGTACGCGCGCAACAAAAGGATGAAAACGCCAGAAAATTATTCGGTCTAGTGGCTGACGGAAAACCTGTCGATTGGAAGCGGCAACAAAGGTTGGTGGAAATCGGAGCTCTGGATCGCGGGACATACGAAAGCCAGAAGGCAAAACACGAGAGCAGGGATTTCATATCGAGTAAGTCACCATTCGAGATGGCGCAACTGAAGCAGGACATACTGACCGGGCTCGAGGCCGAAGACATCCGGGATATGCAGCTCAACTTGTCAGATGAGAAAGAACTTATGCGGGAGTACAACCGCATAAGCGAGACAGGCCGCCGTGAGGAGATAGCGGCGGCAGAACGGTATATGTCGGCGCTCATTTCGGATACCGCGCCTAAGATGACGAGATTTTTGAATACCGATGTAAACACCATAAAAGCGAACGCACGTAAAGACTTAATCGACTTAACCACGGATCCGGACAACAAAAAGTCTCCACACATGCTGGCGCAGGAAATCTTGAGCCGCTACGGGGTGACCATGGATCAGCCGGGGAACTATCCGAGTATAGTGCTCCCAGGTGGCGAGATGTACAGGCCCACGAACCTGTCTGAACTTGCTCAGGCGGCGAGGGCTTTAGCGGACGCAGCAAACGACATTCCGCCTGAACGGCAGCAATACCTGAGCACACTCATTGAGGCGTACGAGAAGGAAATCAGAGCCGGAATTAAGAGACGTCGGGACACCGCCGAAGGCAAGAAAGGCGCTCTCGATAAGCTGTTGGAGAAATAGATCATGGCAGAATTTAATCTGGGCACCACAGTATACAAGGACGCCGACGCGCAAGTTGATGAGGTAGCATTCGGCGCGCCCGCAGCACCCCAAAGTCATTGGGAGGATCTAGCCTCCCGCCTAGAATCTGAAGTCGCTGAAGAGCGAGCAGCGGAAGAACGCGCCACAACGGGTCCACCTCCGGAGCAAGAAGAGCCTGGTCTCCCAGGGGTTTACGGCCTCCCGGAGGGTATGCAGCCCGAAGAGGGTTTGCAAACTGATTGGGGTCCGGGGCCTACTGGCCTGGCCTCCGAGGTACTGGACGAGCTCGGAGTAACGAAGTTTATGGTGGATGCGCTGTCATTTGCCGGCCGACGTTTCGGGTCGCTTGGTGCAGGAATTATGGCGGCAGCGGCGGACCCGAGTCACGCAGAGTCCTTTATCGGTCGGGCCGGGGAAAACCTGGCCACGGCGGGAAAGGCTTTCGCCCGTGAGTGGGCGTCTAAGTGGGGTGAGTCGAGAACCGGCGAGGACGCCATGAAGGTTATTCAGAAATCCTTCCCGGAGTTAGGACCGAAGTCGCAACAAGCTGCGGCAATGGGCTTGGAAACCATAGTGGACCCGGCTAACATCGCGTTATTCTATGGCCCATTACGCAGCATGATTACCCGTGCGGCAGGCCGTTCAACGGCTACCGGTACGGCGATGACAGGGAAAACTTTCCAGGAAGGCGTGGCGCATTTACAAGCTTCTCTGCCTCCGGGGGTAAAGCTCCGGGGGAATCGCGCTATGCAGCTGGCAGGCTATGCCGATGCAGGGTCAAAGACTGCGGCGTCTAAGCTGCATAAACTTATCAAGACCGATGTCGGCCCGGCCATACTGAACTATGAGCGCAAGCTGATGGCGAAGGATGTTCGAGCGTTGTCCAACTACGACGCGCTCATAACGAGGGCCGACGGGACGGCAGTAGTTTCAGCGACCGGTAAGCCGAAAATTGTTCGCCGTCCGGTTCCGAACGTGTTTCTCCAAGAGGCGGATAAGCTTACTAAACAGCGCGCCACCGGAAGCATCACAAGGGCGGCGAAAGATTTGAACGGGCATATAAAGACCCGGCCGTTTGAGTTCCGCTCCTCGTACCTGGATATCAACTCCCCCGCAGACGTAGACGCACTTGCCGGTCGGTATATAAAAGAAGCAACCGACATGATGAGTCAGGTAGGCCCAAAAGTCAAAGGCCCGAAGAGTAAGCAATTGCTTTCCGATATGCTGGGGAAGCAAAAGGATATGCTGGCGCAAGAAATAGGCGACGAAGTACTGATCAAGCTCGCCCCTGAGGAAGCCTTAGGGTATAGGATATTGCTTCGTGACCTGGGCGCAGGGATTAAACAGTGTATTCGTGACATACCGCCTGGAAGCGGCTCGGTCGAAGAAGTGGCTTCGATGCAGTTTTCAGCCAACCAAGATTTTATGCGGTTCTGGAAGTTGATCATTGCGCGGGAGTCTGTGCGGTCAACTCTGGCCCTGAAGAAGGTGGACGCGGTTAAAGCGTTCGCACGGGTCAACACGAAAGCTCCGGCGGATTCGCCGGGTATCAGGCTCATGATGTTTTCCAGGGCTAAGGATAGTTTACCAAAACCTTCGTCAAAAGCTTCCGTAATGTTGGCGGGGCACTTGTCTCGACTTGACAAACCGGAGATGGTTAACAAATATCTAAACAAGTTATTCTCCCCCGGCGGAATGAAGCTTCTCGAGCGCAGGAAAAACTGGGATGTTAAAGCCTGGCACATGAAGGCCGAAGAGTTTATGCACGGGGTATATATGGATGCGGCGCTATCCCGCCCGGTCACGCACATAAAGAACTTTTCAGATACCGGGGTAAATCTGTTTTATCAGGATATAAAGGAGATTACCAGTGCGGTTCCCGCGTTGGCGAGATTGGATGGGACTGCGGCGTTGGACCATCTACAGATCGGCATGGCCAGGATTCACGGGCACCTGGAGTCTATAGGCGATCTATTGACCGCGACGGCAAAAAACAACCCGAAGCGCGCTATGAATATGGACATGTTCACCGGCATGCACGAGGTGGCGCAGTTACGGAATACTGGGGCGCTGTCCCCCGAGGCGTTACGACACGTATCACCTATTAAGAAAGTGGCTGCGTGGCTGGAGAATAAGCGCCCCGCGCAGATGTTGGGTAAAGCGGACGCGAACCTGAAGTACATAGAGGCTCGATCTTCGCATAGGGCGCTGGCAATGGCGAAGGCTAAGAGTTTGACGAAAAACCGGGAAATGCAGAGAACCCTGTATGATTATTTCGTGGACTCCCCGATGGAACAAATGAAGGTCCAGGCGTACACGAATGCGGAGAAGTACACGTACCAGCAAGCATGGAACCCGAACAGTTTGATAGAGCGTAAAGTTCTATCCCAGCTAACCCAAATTCCGTACTTACGGTTTATTACGTTGTTTGTTAGAACGCCCCACAGGATCGCCCAGCGTTTTATGGCTGATGGCCCGTTAACCGTGCTCGCCCCGAGCACCATAAGCGGCCTGAGGCAGGGAGGCATGGCATTCGATAGGGCTGCGGCTAAAGTAATGCTGGCTTCCGGGACGGCAGGGTATCTGATAATGAACACCTCGGAAGAAACCTTGACCGGTTCGGTGCCTTATCAGTACCAAGCAGAAATCCCGCCGTACACGGTGAGGATCCCAGGGATGGATCAGGGGTTGAATTATGGGGCCTTGGGTCCGATTCGATGGACTTTGGGTTCTGCGGCGAACTTACGAAATTTGATACAATATACGGATTGGGATTCATTGGACGGCCCGGAAACGGCGAAAAAAGCCGTTGGCGGCGTGACCCTCGCCTTCGCTGAAGCCATGGCGGATTCATTCTTTTTGGAGCGTTTGGCAAACGTGACGGCGGGGGTTCGAGATCTGGAGTCTTCTGGGCCGGATATGTTAATTCGCGAATTTCAATCCATGGCCTTGACGCTCGCAGCGCCGGGAGCCACTCGGACGATTAAGGAGCTCTACGACGCGAAAATTCGAGAGACCAACTCATTTATGGATAAGTTCGTGGCGGTCACACCGGGGTTATCTCAGGATCTACCCAAACGGGTAGACATCTTCGGGAACGAGCTACGGAAGCCGACCACAAGCTTAGTGTTGCCGGTGTATCTGTCAAAGATGGATGCGTCACCCGCCGCCCAGGAGCTAAGAAAATACGATGTCCGTATCGGTGATGTGCCTTCTGACTATAACGGCCTCGTGAAGCTTACCACGTTGCAAAAAGCTAAGCTCCGTCACCTTCGCGCTTTCGGTGACGGAACAAAGAGTATGCCGCCGTTAAGAGAGACGATAGATAAATATATCCTGGATGATCGATACAAGGATTTCCTTCCGGAGGAGAAGAAGGCCATTCTTCAAGGGATAATTTCCGGTTACAACCAAGCGGCGCTAGCCATACTCTACCGCGAAGATGACGACGGTATTCAGGAAAAAGCGCGGGACGCGCAAGTTGAAATAGAAGAACGCCGCGAACAGCAAGAGGTGGAACAATGAGCTTACTCGACGAAACCCCGTTAAATACGCCTGCGTACACCGGAGCGGGGGTTTATCCGTTTTCGTTTAAATGCTTTGATGACGACGAACTCGAAGTTACTCACATCGATACCGCTGGAGTCCGAACGCTTCTCACGAAAACGACGCATTATTCGGTAACTCTTAATTCGCCGTCGTATCAGGGAGGGTCGGTGACGACCACGTACCCTACGGTAACTACCGGGCATCTCGAGATCAAAACAAAGATCCCGTTCAGTCAGTCCGTAGATCTTACAGCGACCGGACCGCTAAACCTTACGCAATTTCAAAAGGTTGAAGATCGATTTGTAATGCGGCTCCAGCTATTGCGGATGATGCTCGAGCTGGAGTACACGGGGCGAACATTCCAAGGCGGGTGGGTAACTGCTACGTCGTATACGGTTGGTGATTTGGTTATTCATCCGTCGGAGATCGGTCTGTACGCATGTAAGGCGGTCCACACATCCGGGGTGTTTGCTACGGATTTGACTGCGGGAAAATGGGAAGCCGTGATAACCGAAACGGATCTTTTGACCGCTGCAGGGCTACCGGCGATCAGCGCGGGAGACGCTTTGAAAGCTGTACGGGTTAACGCCGGTGAAACGGGGTACGAGCTTGGTCATGTCGTGCCGAAACCGACGTCGTCAAATAAAGGCTCGGTACCCATTGTCAATGTGGGTGCTTCGGACTATGAGTCAGTTTATGCCCACAGCGGCCCCGCACCTCGGGGGCTTTTTACCTGGTTGAGCGCTACGCAGCTCAAAATAGGCGGGCTAGCCGAATATAACATTTACGGTTTTGGGCCTGCCTGGGTTACGTCTGATTTGACTATTACACCGACGATCTCCGCACCGTCATATTGGCACTACATATACATTAAGGCATCCCCGGCGGCACGAGTATTGACTGCTGCGGACATACTGGACACTACGGTAGCCCCGGCGTACGACGCGGCGAAAGGCGGATGGTATGACGCGTCCGGAAATCTATGTGTGTTTATGCTGTGGATAGACGGATCCAACAATATTACTAAGTGGTGGCATGCCGGGGACCGACGGGTTGCCTGGGACGACGGCGTGGTGGCCCGAGCGTATGCAGCGTTAGGTGCTGGATGGGTATCAACAGCGATAGTTTCGATAGGTGGAGCGCCGAAGCAAGCCGAGCGCGCAGGGTTCGCCATTCGGGTACAAGACCCGACGAACAGTGCACTATATTATTACCGACCGAAGGGGTCTACAGCAACCACCGGTTGTTTTATGGCCTCTACGGTACCAACTACGGCGATAAGTGCCTGCATTATGGAAGACCTGTTCATTATTGCGGGGTCAACGTCCGGGCTGGATATCCGGTCGGATCAATCTACATCCCTGGCGTACATTGAGGTGCAGTCCTGGGACTTGCCGGAGGGCATGTAATGATTGCGGTAGCATGGCCAAAAAAGACGATAGCGTACTCGGGGGTGGGCGACTATACGTTTGAATTTCCCGTAATCGACAAGCAACAATTGCTTGTCGAGTTTGAAGACTTAACAACGGGAACGGCCGTAACGCTAAGGCTTTATGAGGATTATGATATAACGTTCACTAAGACGGTTGCGACGCAAGACTACTCTACGAGGACCATTACCGGTGGAACAGTACAATTGTTAAGTACTCAGAACACCGGAAATCTACTGATATCCAGGAAACAGCGCCTCGAAGAAAAAGGTGATTACCGCTTTGGTGGTCGTCAGTACATACCCAACTTCGAGAACAAGTTCGATATGAACATCCGGGTATTACAACAAGTATGGATCACTTATTGTGAAGCGATATCGTCGCCGTGGTGGCGAGGCCCTTGGGTGGCAAACCGGTCTTATCGGGTTGGCGATTTAGTATCCTATAACTCAGCGCTATATCTTGTTGCGAAAGCCCATGTATCGAGCGTTGCCGCCGATGACATTACTGCCGGAAACCTTTACACATGGTTGGATTATACGTCGATTACCTCGTTGCTGCCGGGCGTATCAGTCGGTGATGCGAAAAAGTCCTTGGCGGTCAATGTTGGAGAGACCGCATACGAGCACAGATATCAAGTCGAAGTTCCCGGCGTGCATACGCCGGAACCGGGCGAAATACCTGTGATCGACACCGCGAGTAGCATCTATGGGTCGTATCAGCTTATTAGACGCCCACACCCACGGATGCGTTTTAAGAGCGACGGGGCTAATGGTCGTATTCTGTTAAACGGGTGGGCGGAGTATTACTTGTCGGCATATGGACCTATGTTCTTCAAAGGCGTAGATAAAGCGTATACGTTAACGTCTTTAGCCACAAATACTTGGTCTTTCGTGTACATCGACAGGCTCACCCCGTCGAGTCGAGAGCTTGATGAAACACTACACATATATGACTCCACCGAAGTGCCATCCTATGACGTTGCGCGGGGCGGTTGGTATGACACGTCAGACCGCTTGTGCATACTGCCGGTTTTTGGGCTATCAAGTAGTACGCTTCGGGATTTTCACCACGTAGGCGATAGCATATTGTGGCAGGAGTCTTCAGTTTTGTACACCAACGGTACATTTCCGGCCACTACCTGGACATCGATAAACCTTTCGACGCTCGCGTCGATCATTGATTATGCGTTACTAAACCTCGAATGGGCGTACACCACAGCAAACGCGAACCACCAGACACGGGCGGCGGGGTCTACCGCAGCTACCGGGTGGTTTAGTGGCCGCACGCACTCATCGAGCACCGAAGATGTATCGCATAGAACTTGGGAATATGTTAATAAGCTAAAAAAGATAGAAGCGTATTCGACAGCCAGTTGCAGCTTGAAAGTCCACGACTTAGGTTTTAAACTACCCAGGGGGATGTGATGAGTATCGGGGAGACAACCGCAGTAATTTCCGTAGTGATAACCGTACTGAGTCTCGCCGTGTTTATCGGTGCGGTTATCGAAAGGCTGAGTTCAGTGAATAAACGGGTAAAAGCCCTTGAGGCTTTATTCGACTGGCACTCGGAATCCGGCCCTGCGTTTGTCCCGGCGGTGACGTTCCGAGAGCACGAAAAGCAGGAAAACGAGAGAAGGCAAGCGTTTCTCGATATAGTATCAGAGTTGAAGACAACACTGAAGAGTTTAGAGGCGAAATTTGACGAAATCAAAATAGAGATCGTCCGTATCGCTCAGTCTAAACCTTGTAACGACGACGGTACTGTTTGATTACGCGGGAAAACTCAACCGAAGTTCTGGCATGGCGTTTAAGCGCCTCGAGCATGAGCTCGTCTACGGTACCTTTGACCGATAAAATCCGAATGAGCACATCGCGTTTTTGGCCTTTCCGGAAGAGCCTCCCGATAACTTGTCGGAACTTCAGCGAAGACCAGCACAATGAGTACCAAATCTGAATCCGCCCAGCCGCCTGCAAATTCACCCCCTCGCCGGCGCTAAAAGGTTGGATCGCGAGTAAAGGTATGCGGCCCTCATTCCATGCAGCTATGGCGGCTTTTCGGCCCTTTAAAGACGAATCACCGTTTATCATAACGATATCAGGAAACTCCCTAGCCAACATTGCAAACTCCTCTTTAAAGTTCGCAACCACCATGATGGGCTCATCGACTTTATCGACGATCTCCCGAAGTTTTCTTATTTTGAAATCGTGAACGGTTAGCGCGACTTTTTCCTTCGGGGTCAATTGTTTATAAATAAACCCAGAAGTCAGCTGTTGGCACTTTTGGAATTTTATCTGAAGTGATGTTGCGGTGACAACAGTCCCCTCGATCTCGACGAAAGAGTCCGCCTCCATCGTTCTGTATGTGTGCAAAACATCGGAAGGTAATTCAACGGGTATAACCTTTTTCGATATCGCGGGGAGTTCTATTAATGATTGATCTATTTCAAAAGTTATGTCGGCTACTCGCCGAGTAACTTCGTAGGCATCTTGCTTGCTGCGTATGCGCCAGTTATAGCGGCTTATCTGGTAGCACCATTTAGTCCGGAACCGGTTCATACTGGGGAACAAGCGTTTACCTAAATCCGCCAGGTAATACTGAGCCCACAGGTCTTCATGCTTGTTCCCTATTAGGGTTCCGGTCATTAGGTACCGATATTTGAAATACGGCGCTACAGATTTTAAAAGTTTAAACCGCTTACTAGACGAGTTTTTGACGTTGTGGCTCTCGTCAAAAATGAACATGTCGAATTCCGGACAGTGCTCGTGAGTAAAAAGCCAGGTCAACGTACCTACGTCGTAAGTAGCTAAGTATATTACGGAGTCGTTATATATCTTCTCGTGTTTATTCGGGCCGTGAAGCTTCGTCACCGTCAGATATTTAAACTTATCCCACTTCTGGACCTCCTGCTCATAAACCGTATTGACTACGTCAGGGGGTGCGAGGATCAAGACTTTAAATGCAAGAAAGTTCGATACGAAGTAGTCAATCAAAGACAAAGCGATAACGGTCTTGCCGGCACCAATCGCGCCATCAAGAACAGCGTAGTCTCGGTACCGCATAAACGTTATCGCTTCTTTTTGATATTGCTCGAGATTTAAACGCATGTTAGTCAGAAAACCCGGACAACCAGTGTTCCTTTGTTGTTTCTCGCCAATTTGCCATGTTAGCGACCTCCTGACTTATAATTTGCAAATCCTGCGCCGCGTGTTCATCAAAGATTAGCGCCCACCCGTGGGAGGGTGTTTTAGTTGCACCGACTATGCGTATTACACGGCCATTACGATGCTCATAATATTTTCCAACCTTAAAGCGTTTAACGGTTTTATCCCGCGAAACGTCTGAGGCTTGGGTGGGACTGCCAAGCGGTTCAGGACTTGGAGCGCGGGGTATATTGCCGGTTGTGTAGGCAGGACTTGACGCGTAGACGCTAATCACGTCAATAAGTTCTTCTCGAGTTAATTCGGTTATTGGCCTACCGTTCCACGTTAGTATTGTCATTTCGCACGCTCTCTTTGTAGATCATTAACGATTGAGTCGATTTTTTCTTTTGAGTCGATCACCCACACGCGGAAGCCGAGCTCCCGAAGTCTCTTCTGGATGTACTCCTGATCGGGCCGTGAAGACTTTCCGGGACGTTTGAGCTCCACGAAGAATACCTGACCGCCGGGGAGCATAACGGTTCTATCAGGAAACCCGTTGAAGCTGAAACCGATAAGCTTCCAGCAAACGCCGTGAAGCGCTTGCACTCGTTCGATAAGGTAATCCTCGATAGATTTTTCTGTTACTTCAGATTTCTTATCTCGGAGTTTTTTCTGGAGTTTTTTGGGGATGAAAGACATTGCGTACTCCTCATGTTTGTGGCGTATCGGTTCTCTTGGTAAATTTCATCCTCGCCATACGGTACAATATCCGGCGTTGGCCCGGTGTCCTCGTTACCACGCGTATCTTGGGCCGGATCTTGAACAGATACCAAGCCCACATCCTTATAAATTTCATGCCGTCACCTTGTACGCAGTGCGACAAACCGGGACGAACAAGAAGACAGCTGGCGCGTCCTGAACGCTTATACGTTTTCCCTGGTAGGCGGCCCCTTCCGGGTCGTGAATGATTCGACCGGTGTGGTTGATGATAACGGCGTGTCGGTTAGCACTGTGGGAGGTATTTATTGAGCAAAGTACCTTTATACCCTCTGTACAGTAATTTTGAAACGTTGAAAGTTGCTCTTCGTTTTCGATCCCAAGGCAAAAACTGATATAACCGAAGCGCTCCAGGAGCCAACGGCTAAATATTTCATGCCAATCGTCTTTGTTCGCCCATTCATCGTCTGGGATGCGGTCGATATTAACCGGGAAAAGCGACGCTACGCATGCCTCGAAACAGTTACCATCCTTTCCAAATCTCGTTTGAAATGTAGGGTTCCAGTAGTCCGGGTATGTTGTTACTTCGTTGTCCCAATAGTCGGTGCAGTAATCCTTATGACCGCAGGTATAATATTTCATTCGTAGTACCTCATACTTTTTTATACCGGTAGCCTTCCCATACGTCTGCGCCCATGGGGAGGCCCTTCGCCCAGGAAGAACCCTCGGTAAACTTTTTCTTGAAAAACTCTATGGTGAACTCAGGGCTATCCGGTACGCGAACAAGCGGCTCATCGTGCAGGGTGAGAACCGGTTCGAAGCCTTCGCGTTTTAACTTATATTGCGCGTCTTTCAACAAGTCGCTGCACTCGCCTTGAATGGCGTTCTGAAAGAAATGCCCTCCGCGCATGGCGCGACGTTCCCACCGGTGATTTCCCTTTGGCCCACTATTTACCCACATGCACGTTGGCATGACTTTGGTGCCGCCCCACGGCAGCGGCCAGTCTCGGAGGTCCGCGCCCCAATACACCAGCTCCCGATTGCTGGGCAGGCGCATGAAAAGGTGCTCGCCGCGCTTTTGAAAATACGTGGGTTGGCATTTCGGTACTTTGTAAATCTTTCCGGGGTTTGAAAGCGCGAGCTTGGCGCACCGAAGAAAGCTATACCAGGCTTCAACCATGAGAGGACGCGCATGGCGGAACCTTCGAACGATTTCCCGTGCGTCTTCTTCTGTTAATTCAATGCCGTAGTTGCGGGCCATGCCAACCAGGGCGCTCCAACCACCTTCGAAGCCACAGGCAAGAACCGCTACCTTACCGGCTTGCCGCATGAAGCTCGTTACCTTCTGGATCGGTACGTGGTACATACCGGCCGCAGCGATGACATATAGGTCGTTACCTTGATTGATGAGTTCTAAGGTACTTAGGTCGTTGCAATGCCAAGGCACCGCTCGAGCTTCTATTTGTTTGAAATCCGCGCACAAGAATTTGTACCCTTTGCCGGGAACGATTACTGAGCGGATCATGCTTCTTGCGAGTTTAGAGAAACCGCCATAAACGAAATCAAGAGTTTCGAAGTTTTCGTTCCATATGTCTTCGATGCGCTGCTCTATCTTCTCGTCTGTTTCACCAAACCACTTTGCGGGCCGGGGCATATTCTGTACTTGAACCCCGCGCGAAGCGTAGCGTCCGGGGCTGGTACCGTGGAAAACGAAATTATTTTTGATAGTCCCGTCAGCGCAAATTCGGCGGATCATGGCTTCGTATTTAGCGACCGAAGTGTTACCACAATCAAGGTATACCTCTAAAAGTGTTAAAGCTTTCTTTGCCGCGTCGCTGTTTGATTTCTTTATCCTCGGTATTAAATCTTCTTCGAGGTACTGTCCCTGCATGTTCGGGATGTTATATGCTAATAACTTTGAAGCAGCGAGTCTGATTCGCTCTCGTTGCGTCGGCCGAGTTATTTCCCCTTCGGTCAGTTCGATCAGCTGCTTGTTTCGGGACTCCTTAAAAACCGTTAACGTCTTTTGTATATGGTGAACGGTGTCGATATCGATATGTAAACCTCTGCGATTCATATCTATACAATCGAGGAAGTGAGGCCGTTGGTCCTCCTCTTCTGTGACGTGCATCGGGAGTTTGAGGTATAACTCCCGCATAGCGATTACGTCTTGAATACAGTACTTGTATAGCGTTCTAAACTCTTCGGGGTGTGTATGCGGCCAGTGCCACTTACTGCCTCCGTTCTCCAAGGCTTTAAGGTCGGGGGAGCATACGCCTGGTACGCGGACTATGGACCCGGCGGCGGTGTCTTTTCCTTGTTTAACCCCTGCCGCGATACACGCTTTCTCAAGCTTCCCAGGAAGCCCGCAGGCGAGAGCTTCGCTTAGCGTGTCGTACCATAACGAGTCAGGGATGGACGGCCAACCGAACCGGGGGGTCATAACCAGTTCAAAAAAGTCTATTTCCATACCATCCGCGTTATGGGCGTAAAAACCTATGTCTTCGGTCTGGTAAAATATGTCGGGGATTGCGGCCTTCGGGGTCCACAGTTTAGGGGTACCCCCGTTGACCGCATACACGATACAACGGGGGAAAGTGGTTGGATCTTCGGCGTAGCGTCGTCCGCCCGCAACCTTGATGTTCACTTCGCTCGCAGACTCCACGTCCACAAAGACCCGAGTTTTTGGTATTCGACGTTTCATTTACCGAGAGCCTTTTAGATGATGTCGTCGTCGTTCGTGCTCCAGTTTTCCGCGTCATCATCCACCCATTCGCTTTCGTCGAATGTCGCGGCATCGAACGCTGCTTCCGCAGCTGCCGGGTCGATAATCGCTTCGGAGAAGTGCTCTCCTGTCTTAATTTTCTTTACGCCGATCAGCCGCGTGGTCACCATCTCGCCGTACTTTTTTGATGTGTACGCGGAAATGGAGAACTGGCATTGAATGTAATCTCCGCTCATGAGTTCTGACTCGTCGTCGATGGGTACACCGTGTCGGTCGCGAACAATGGGTTTGCCCTCAGCAGGGTCCAGCTTTATTGACATATAGTAATGGTCGCGAAACGCGGCGTACGTGTCTTTCCTTTCCGGGTCCGCACGGTCATACCGCGCGTCACCATCCTTTACAATTGCTTTATCGCCCTTGTATTTTGCGTTGAAAGACCAAGGCCGATTTTTTGCCTCGGGCTTCCCAAAGGCTTCTTGGCACACCTTACGATACGCCACGTTTATGGGCCTCAATGGTTCGGGGTTGTCTTTGGAGACAAGGACATCCACGCCGTAGCTGTGCGCACCCAGGTACTCGGAGGTCTTGAATACTGTGAGGAAACAACAACGGAGTGGGGACGTTACTACTACCGTTTTTGCAGATTTTCCTGTGGCCATTTGGGTCTCCTTAGATTAAATCATCTATATCAATTACGTCGTCATCGAATTGCTCGATGACAGCGCTGTCAAACACTTCGTCGGGAGTTTTGAATTCGATTCCTGGTGTCTTGTTAGTAACTGGGACCAACCTGTACTCCCCGGAATCCGCTCGCTCCGTTAGATTATTAAACGACGTCCAAGCTCTCGGTGTGATATTGAGCTTCTTTAAAAGCTTCTCAGCCGCCGCAGGCTTCACCAGTTTTTTGGTAAACCTCTGCTCCGCTTTCACGCCGCGAGCAGCTAAAAATTTATCCGCTTTGTCCTCATCTACGAACGAGCGGTTTTTTAGTTTTGGAATTAACTTGTAATCGAGGCCATCCTCTCCCATAGATATTCTATGGATAAGCGCCGCTTCGACTTGCTTTTTCCATGTGTCAATAATCCCGAAGGAGTTCCGGGCTTTAACAAGATCGAGTGTGGATATGTGTTGTAAAGCCTGGGGTGACCCTGACGCTTCGCCTACAGGGACAAGATCGAAAGCCTTGTCCGCTTCTCGCTGAACGCCTGCACACGGAAGTTGCTTCGCAGGGCAAAACATGCACGCGTCATTAGACGGAATCAACGACGAGTCTGTCGTACCTGCTTTTATTATTTTGAGAAAGCGTTGCTCCAGCTTCGGGAATTCGTCCGCCGAGTAGTTCAGTTCCAAGGGTTCTTCGTGCTGTTGCGGCTGGAACGCCAGGATTCGCAGCGACTTGACGGGCTTTCCTTTGAGCAGCAGTTGGCCTATTTTACCTAAGGCATACGCGACGAATTGTGCGGAGTCTATCGGCACATACACGTACCCGAATTTATAGTCCGCCACATCCAGGTGGCCGGTTTCCTCTACGTATATCGAAAGGTCCAGCGTGCCGGAAGTTGCTACATCATAAACGGCGTCCTGTGATGTCGCTTTGAAGTAGTCCCACGGGTCAACCCGTTCTTCGCGAGTTACTTCGGTTGTCATCCAATCGTCTTCATACGCTTTAAGCACCTCCAGAACCTGCTTGCCCACTAGGGTTACCGCAGCCTTTTCATCTTCGTTGATCCTAAACTCGCTCACTACGTTGGTCCGCCCGTAGTGGACAACCGCGTCCGCAGCGGCGTGTTGGATGTGCCCGGCATTCGCCGCGTTTGTTGTCGGGCTTTCCTCGGGTATCTTGCCCTGCTTCCGGGCCTTATCTATGATGATAGCAGACCCCGGACAGCTCTCTATCCGGGGCAAGCTTGAAGGCCCGAACAGGTTATGTTCGGTCGGTGTCATACCACGTCCCCCTCGTCATCCGGGTCATCAAAACCGTCCGGATCTTCAAGGTATGTTTGGGGCGGTCGCTCTTTGATGGCTGCGGCTATTTTACCGTATGCCTCGTGGATCTTATCCTTGGGTATCTCGGCGAGAAGTTCCACGTCGTACTCCTCTTTCATAACTGGCTTGATAACCTCTGTTATGTATTTGACGTAGGTATCCCGGTCGTCGAGTACGTTAGCGACTTGCTCCCGCAACAACTCCGTCTTGATGTCCTTCTCGGTTTTTTTCGCTCCAGAGGTTTGCCCTTTGGTTGCACTTTCGGTCGCGGCTTTTTTCTTCGCGGGGGTTTTCTTCGCGGGGGTTTTCTTCGCGGCTTTTTCCGCTTCAGGGTCTCGCCCTTTGGTTACCCTTTCGGCCTCGGACGCGTTCGCATTCTCAGCGCGCCGTAGCCATTCGATTGCTTCGGCTTCGGTTTCGAAAGACCTGGTCACTGTAATTGTACTCATTGTGTTCTCCACTTAGAAAATTAAAAATTCATTTAACCATGACTCACGTTAGCATGAGCGGTTATGACCTGTCAAGAGAAATTTTTTATTTGACGAGTTTCGTTGTTTCGTATACTATCAGATATAAGTTAAAATAAGGAGTACGCCATGACATTGATCGAATACATGCGAAAACATGGGCTTAACGGTCCGCAGGAGTTGGCATCATTGCTGCCTTCTCACTTTAGTAGACAGCAGATCGCAACGTATCTGGCCGAGGTGAGCGTTCCTGACCTCGAGAATGCTATAATCATTTTTTTGGCTTTGGACGGCCAGGTAGACTTCACGGATTTATTGCCAGACAACCGCAGAAAGAACATCCCGGCGGGTAAAAGCCTACGGTTCGTTGAGTGGGAAAGCGACATTATCTTAAAACCGTAGTAGAGGTTAAACATGATTCCGATAACTTTCTTATCTGGTAGTCAGCCGAATCAGACTATGGTGAAGACCTACAGTACTAACGTGGCGGACGAGGTGCTAAAAGTTTCCGATTATAACGCGGGGAAGTGGTTTCGGCACACCACGGAGCAAGCCGAATCCCTGCTCGACGTACATAAGCTGTTAATCCGATATGGTAATGGGGAGTATGTACGGGTGCATGGCGCGGTATCCGACAGGTATCAAAATCAGATCATCCGGAAATCTACGTCCGACGGGTATCTCTATGAGCCCCAAGACGGCGTGCGACTGTTTAATATAGATATCGACGGGAAGTCTGGTAAGTGGCGGACGGACCCGTCGATAAATATGCGAAACAGGTCTGAGGTCCAGGCGGCGGTTAACCAGGCGCTCAAAGCCGCCGGGCTGGGTTTTTTGCTGGACTACGATTTTATTTTCATGTGGTCACAATCCGCATGGACTCCGGACCCTCTTCGGTGCCACCTCTACTGGGTACTTGACAAGGGAATTTCCCTTCAATTCTTGCGCGATTTTGGTCTAGCATTTAACAAGATAAACAATGAAAACCTGCTGGACATCCGGGTTTGGGTTGCCGCTCAACCGGACTTCATCGGCCGCCGGAGGGTTACAGGTGGGCTTAAAGAGATATTTCAACGGGACGCGGAGCGTATCCTTTATATGGATCAAGGCGGCCTTGAAGACACTCTGCCCACTAAACTACTGGAGGATTTTGCTACCTCCACCATAGAAGAAGCTGAGAAGGACAACGGCGGCCCCCTAACCAGAGAGCTTCCGGGGTCTTGGCAAAAGACCATCGACCTGTGCGGGACGGAATCCCCGGAGGGAACGATAAACGGCTGGGCATTCCGCGCAGCTGCGCAGCTCGTACAGGAAAAAGGGAAGCAGTACACAATAGAGCACCTCGGGGCCTTGGCCACCGAGATGCACGAACGAGCTTGGATAGCCATTGCGCGGAATGCGCAAGGATCTCGGGGGGATAAAAACGACCAGAACACCTATTGCATTGCGCGGTTTCGGCAGTACCTAAAGAGCGCTTGTGACCGGCGTTTCGGTAACGACGGTGACGCGTCATTTGATATGATAAGCAATGCCGTAGACGTTGCCGTCCGCCAAGGAGATATCGGAGCGCTGTTCAGTCGGGACGCGTTATTACACGCCAACAGGTTGCTTAATGCTTGGCCCGCACGTTGGGCCGAGATATCGGTAAGGATAAAACGCGAGTTAAAGGGTGTGGTCAGTATAGGTGAATACCGCGCCGCAGTGAAGAAGGCATGCAAAAACCACCGTTTTAAACCTGGGGGCGAGGGCGCGGAAGGTGGCCCGGACGACGTTGGCGGCGGTGTGAGAATTGCCCAAAAAGTGATCACGCAATTTACATGGATTCGTGACCAGCAAAATAACTTGTGGGCTGCGCTGCCCAGTGAACAGGTCGGTGGATACCAGATGTTTTCCTTATCTGGAAACAACCTGTCTGAGCTGTTCTTTTATATGGGGCAGCAGCTTTCTGAAGGGCTCCCGGATAGATTCGGTATCACGTGCTTGAAATACGTACTTGGTTGCGTAGCCGCACAAGATAGCGACTTCCTGGCGTCCGACGGTGTCCTGAGTGCCGAGGCTTTTCAGCTATCTATTAACCGGCATGACGTGTGCAAACAGCGATCACACCGGATAGGCGATACAGTGTTGTGGGACTTAGGAGCCCATGAAGGTGTGTGGAAGGTTTTGGTGATCACGAAAACCGAACTGGAAATAATAAACCGCGCCGAATGCCTGGAGAGATACAACGTTATCTGGCTGACGCACGAACAAGCCCAACCGCGATTTGTGGACCTGCAAGCAAGTGAACACGACGTGGACCTGCTGTGGAAGTATATACTTGTCGGACCGGACTTCCAGCCTTCGGTGGTTGGTTGGTTGGTGTCCGTGCTATTTTGCAGCGGTACGCAGTTCACTGCGGAACTGACCGGGCAACACAATTCCGGGAAGTCTCATGGCGGAGATGTGTTGCGCGACCTGACCGACCCCCTGGATCCTTTGGTTTTTGATGGGCGCAACCGCGAGCGACTGGAGAACCAGGACAAGAAGGAGCTTGTCCGATCAATCGTGTCCAACGGTGTAATCTACATGGATAACATATCGGGACTCAATCAGGATATGCAGAATTTACTATGTCAGTTAGCTACTGGTGCCAGTTATCCGCTTCGAATTATGTATACTTCTGCGGTTGAACGCCTCTGGTTGAAGAAGCCCGTAATCCTGACCGCTCTCTCAGAAGTAGTCACAGCCACGGACCTCTCATCACGAACTATCCGTATATCTTTTATGCGGAACGCCGCGAAGAAAAGCGTATTTAGCAGCGACGCGGAACTGTTCTCGAGCTGGCTGATTGATCGCCCAAAAATCTTGGGTGGGTTGGCACGAATTTGCCAAAAATTATTGGCCTCGGACGCGCTTCTGGCAGGCCGCCGAGGAACGTATCAAAAAGCTGTTCAAGCTATGATGGGTGAAGAAGCTGGTGCCGAGCACCTCAAAATCGAAGAGTTAAAAACCCGACTTGATAGCTTGCTGAGCAGCCCTTTTTGCTTAGGCTTCGGGGGGTTCGTTCAGTCCGAGTGGTCTAAACTGGCAATCCTGGACTCTGAAGTACAACTCACGCATCAAGACTGGCTTCAACGATACGGCAAGTGGCTTCAACAGCATTGGGGTAAAGTCGTAACCCTCCGTACACAGCTGGATAAAACCATAAAAACCGAGTTAAACTCTGGTGGTGACAAGTCCGAGAAGGCGTTACCGCAGACACCTCGCGGTTTTTCCGCGCTGCTGAACAAGTACGCAACAGAATTAGAGCTTGTTTTGGGCATACAATGTTCCGAGACAAGAGGAAAATATAAAGAAAGACTAATACAATATGGAGGCTAGCATGGACGGTTTAGACGGTTTGTTTGCTGATGTGGGGGAGCTGCACCATCTGAAAACGCGGGTAGACGAGCTTAATGAGCTCCTGGATAGATTTACAAACTCGGAACCCCCGGAAGGACGGATGCTCGTCTGCATTAGCGAAGGTAAAAAGTTAGAAAAAATGCTCGTAGATTTTTCCGCCGCTCAAGAAATACGTGCAGCGGTTATCAAAAGCATTTTGAGGGATTTACATACTGTCGAAGCACGCATGCAGCGTACCTTCGAGCAGGTTAGAAACTCGGTTTTAGCTTGATAGTCTGAAATTGCTGATATACAATAAGCTGAAACCATGAGGAGGTATAATTCATGAACACCACGCCTATTGTAACCACGACGTTCACCGCAGCAGCACAATCGATAGTCCTTCAAGGCGCGATAGATTTAAGCGTGTTTATCGCGTCCGGGGGGACCGGAACAATTTTCCTTCAAGTGTCTTTTGATAATGGGTCCAACTGGCACACCGTCGAAAACGGTACATTTGCAGGCTACCCTATAACCCAACGGGTGGGAAAACTCTCTCGGAACGCGTCCTGGAGGCTGCTAACTGATACCGGTTTTACCGGCTCCGCAGTGGCCAGGTTGGAGGATCTGGCGTTATGAATACGGGCATTGTGCACGTTGATATCAGTCCCATCGTTCCTGAATTTCGCGACCCAATCGTACAATCTGTTGTCCCTTGCGGAGATCTAACTTTCGAGACCTCCGCCGGCACCATAACCCCAGCAATAGCAGTTAGCGGTGGACCTACCCCGATCTGGTCGGTACTGGAGTCTACCGGTACCGCATTTATTTACACCGGGGTAAGCTTCACGCACATTAAAACTGGAGGAACCGGGGCCGTACGTGTACGGTTGGCCAACACCGAAGCGCTAAGAAATTTCGTTACCCAGATAAATTTCAACGGGGATGGTATTACTTCGTTGTTTTCATCGCTTCAGTTGCATAAGTTTCCGAACTGCACCTATTTTCACGTCGGAAACAACTCACTTAGTGGGGTATTCTCCCACTTCGTTCCCCCCGCAGGGACCACGTACTTGTCAGTCGGGACCAATGTTACCTTACACGGGAATCTCGACTATATAACGCTGCCCTCGTCGCTTCAGACGTTGTAGCTGGGTTATAATAATTTTAACACTATCCCCCGGATTGCCCTCGGCTCCTCAGCATTGAGTGAGTATCTCGTCGCCGACAACGAACTTTCTCAGTCGGTTGTCGATCAGCTTGTCCTGGATGCGTACAACA
>Ga0180438_10001255_pt1 | contig 45075 bp, 57 predicted proteins | sample SS_ome_12_FD_132455 | JGI IMG/M metagenome (GOLD analysis project Ga0180438, IMG submission 132455) | Hypersaline lake sediment archaeal communities from the Salton Sea, California, USA - SS_3_D_2 metaG | ecosystem: Environmental > Aquatic > Non-marine Saline and Alkaline > Hypersaline >...
ATCAGGGTGAAAATGGGATCACCAACATAGCTTTTATACACACGGACTTTCTCGACACGGTAAGGGCCGGTGTCGTATGTCGTCTTCACGATATCGCCGGGCTTGACAATATCGCTTACGGTCGGCTGGCCGGGCGGTGTGCGTCGCTTCGGAAACCTGCGCTCTTCTTCCTCAAGGTCAAGCGTTCCGTCGTTCAACGCCCAATGTTCTTCGGGCGTCATATTCAAGGTACGTAGATACTCGTTACAGTCCCCCATGTTGTCCATATTGTCTGCTCCTGTCAACTGGCTGTCGTGTGTCTACATATGCCTGACGGAGATCCAGGCGTCGGCTTCGCAGGCTTCGTCATAGCAGGCTTCCGAACAACAGCGTTCACCAAACGGGGCAATAAACGGGCGCTTGGGCAAGTCTCCGCCGCATACTTCGCAGAGGTGACAGCGCTGTGCTGTTGCCTGCCATGCGGGTACGTGCCTGTAGTGCAAGGGCTCTTGCATGGCGGTATTCTCCTATTGTCCTATGTCTGCCTGTCTCGGGCTCGTGTCGTGCTCTGCGATAGCATCACCACCTTTCCACCTAAACGAACGGTTAATCAATATTCTTGCATCTTGACTACTTCTCCGAAGGGGGCGTCGGTCTTGTCTGATGTCGTCACCCAAAGAACGGGGTACTCGGGCTCTTCATCCGGGAAGGTTCCGTATAGGTCGGTGAAATAGATCAGACAAGCGGGTTCGATTTCGTCTTGCTCTTCCACCCATTGGAAGACTGGCCGGAAGTCAGTTCCGCCGCCGCCTTTCGGATCAAGCTGCAAGGGGAGGTCTTCTCGTGTGAGTGTTTGCACGGTCTGTACTGCTGCGTCTGTGTAAAGCACGTGCAGAATGCTGTCGAATGCTTCAAGAACTCGGGTCATAATGCCGCCGAAGTTGGCAATCATTTGATCTGTTACGCTTCCTGATGTGTCCACACCTAGAATGACTGGTGGGAGTTCCTGGCTTCTCAGGCTCGGGAGGTATAACCCCATGTGGATAAATCGCCTGTTGGGTGGAAGGGTGCTGTAGTCGTTCCGGGCGTGTGTCTCGACAAAGCGCCTGAGATACTCTTCGATCGGCAAGTCGGGGTCAATGAGGTCTTCGACTATTCGCTTTAAACCGGCTGGCGCGTCTCCCATTGTTTGGGTTGCCTGGGTGACTGCAAGTTTCAAGTCGGCTTCTTCCTGCTTCCAGTCGCCTAAGCTGCCTGGGGCGTCTCTGACTTCTCCGAAGTCTCCGTCATAACTGATGCCTGATGGCTGCTGCTGGCCGTTCGTGCCTTCGCCTGTGCTTTGCTCTGGCTGGCCGTCTCCGTCTCCTTCCTGGCCGTCTCCGTCGCTGCTGTCGCCTTCGCCTTCGGGGTCGGGCTGCTCGTCGTCGCCTTCGGGGTCGGGCTGCTGGCTGTCGTCGGGCTCTTCCGTGTCGTCGGGTTCCGGCTGCTCTTGGGGCTCATCGCCTGGGAGCATGTTGTATATTGCTTCCGGTGCTCTGCCTTCCATGTGGGGTTCGGGCATGAGCACACCTTGGGGGAGTGTAAACCCTTCTTGCTGCAGCATGGCGTTATTCCGATAGTCGCATGCTATATTCCAGCGTGTTGAGTCTCTCCCCTGTCTCCTGGTTGGGAGGTGGTCAAGTCCTAATATGTGGTTTATCTCGTGGCCCCAAAATGCTTTGACTTCGGCAAGGGTGCAGTCGTCAATAAACTGTGGGTTGTATCCGATAGTCTGGCCGTCTGTCCAGCCCTTCTTGACGGTCGGGTCTGGCTTCGGAGTCAAGCGCAAGCTGATCGAACCATAGAATCGGTCGTCAAGGATAAGCGCCTTGCGCGCCTTGTCCATCTTCTGTGCTGCGTTCATGTCTGTATCACTCCCTTCTGTGCCTGGGTGGCTCGGTGCTCCTTGTCTCAATGGCCGTCGTGGTGACGGTCACTCAGGCAGGGAGCACGGGCTCGCCTGCCTGCTGCTAGTTCCCGTTGTCGATGTAGGCTTCCATCTTCTTCAAGATGGCTTCGGCTTCTCTGGCCGTTCGCTTGCGCGCCTGGGGGCTCTTTCTCAGGGTGTCGGGTGCGTATGCGGTCAACTTGCTTCCGACTTCCTCAGTCAGGGCCGTTAGCTCGGGGTCGTCCATCACGTTCAAAGCCGGGAGGACTTGCAGAAGCTCTTTGATGTTCTCGACCAGCGAGTCTCTGAAGATGCCGTTTCTCATGACTCCTTTCTTTTCGTCGTATGTCTGCTCGTGCATTTTCCACGTCATGGCGGCGACGACTTCATACAGGCGTTTCCAGATGTCTTTCATGGCTGCTGCCTGTGCGTCCTGCAGGCGATTGCTGACTTCCTGTTTGACTGCTCTTAGGTCTGTCTCTGGAAGTTCGAGGCGGAAGTCTTCACTGTCGGGCAAGGGCGATACCTTCGTTTCGAATTGGAAACGATTTCTGACTTGCTCGGTTGTTGGATAGTCCGTCTCCTTATAGAGTGAGTTCAAGCTCAATTTCGCCTGCTCTTTCAGGATTTCATAGTTGCGAATAAAGCGCTGGACTGCCTGCTCCCATTTCGCCTGCTGCTTCCTCACTCTCTCGCTGTACTGTGTAAAGTTCGGGCTCGGGAGCATTCTATACCCATCATCAGACCATGGAAGGGTCAACATATAGTGATACTTCCGTGACTCGTTCTCGATGCTAGACAGATATCTGATTTCTCTGTCGTCAATGAGTCTCTTAATCGCGTCAACTGCCGTGGGATCGGTTCCGTGCCTGTCTGCAATCTCCTTTGCAAGCTCCTTGTCTCGCTTCCTGGGGTTCCAGCCAGTGATACGGAGTCGCACAAGCATTACCCTTTGTGACAGTTGGCTGTGTGTTGTTGCGTTCATTGGCTCTGCCTTCCTTCCTGTTCTCAAATGAGAACGTCTTGATGCTTCGATGTCCAGTCGATATACTCACGGGTGCTGCACAGTTCCGGGGTGCGTTCGGTGGCATCACGGACTAACACAAGGTTGAATTCTTCGGGTAGTCTCTCCGCATATTTGAGGATGCGACCGAAGTTCGTTGCGGTTGCCTTCCGGGCAAGGGCGCCGGCAATGGCGTAAAGGGGCGCCGGGCCGGTCGGGATGATGGCCGTCTCGGGATTCATTATCACGTGGTCAATATCGGGGAGTTGGTTTAACAGTGCCAAAAACCCAAGATATCGATTGGCTGCTTCCGGGCCGACTATGCCGCCGATTAGCTCGGGCTGTAGGTGCTTCGGTGGGTCGGTGTCCATCAATCGGCTGACAAACTCCCATGTTCTGAGCGTCGGGAATGCTTTGTCATTCTTGCTCGGGTTGAAACGATACAGATAGTCAGGGACGGCACGGTGAAAAGCAATCACGTCGGTTCTGATGCCGTTATTGAGTGCCCATGTCACCCAGTCGGCAAGGTCAATCTCAACTTCGATGTGAACAAAGCGGTTCGCAAGGGCTGACGGCATGCGGTGTACAACTGCCCGGTCAATCTCTCGGTTGCCTGCGGCAACAATAAACTGACCGGCTGGCTTCACGAATGAACCGATACGGCCGCCGAATATCAGCTGGTAAAAGACTGCCTGCACCATTGGTGGTGCTGACACAAGCTCGTCCAGTAGCCAAATACCGTATGGGGCCGTTGGGTAGTTGGCCGGGATCGCGCGCACGGTCTTGTATTGCCCGTTTTCCTTCACGGGTACGGGCAAACCTTCAGCGTCAACGGGGTCCATCAAAACGGGCCGCATGTCTGTGAAGGTGTACTCTTGGCCGGTGCGGTCGGTCATAACGTCTGCCAGTTGGTAGCAGATGCTCGACTTCGCACAGCCAGGGGGGCCGGTCAACATGACAGGCTGATCGGCTTCCGCGCAAAGTGTGAGGGTTTCAAGCACGTCGGACGGCTTCATTATTGCTCATTCTCCTTCCTGAGTGCTCGCTGCCTGGCAAGCTCTCCGTTGGCTCCTTCAAGCAAGAAAACGTCTCCTTTCAACGTGCGCTTGCTCATGTTCGCGCGTTCGGTCTTCCGGATCTTCTGCCGTATGTAGGCGTCCAGACAGTCGATGTATTCGCGCGTGATTCTCAAGCTCTCCTTTCCGGTGCGGGCCGTGTGGACTTCAAGCACGTACCTTTTGACTGCTGCCGTGTTGATTAGTTTCTCGGGGCCGCGCTGCCGTCGTTGCCGCTTGGCCGGGAGGACTTCTCGCTTCGGCTTCTGCCAAAGCTCGTAGGTTTGCATGGGCTCTGCTCCTTCCTCGGGCTGCCGTTGCCTGTGGGTCTGTGCCTATGTGCTTCAGTGTCTATTGTACCATGCCCTATAGCGATTGTCAATAGATTTTGCGCTGGCAAGCATAATTACCGCAAATAAGGTGCAGATTACTGTTTCGTAGGCTGTATGCAATCTTTTTCCTGCAGGCTGAGTGTCTCATATTAACCGTTGCATAAGTGCAATCAACTTGAGACACTTGCTCGATTCTGGCGGTGGCCAAAAAGGGCCGGGCAAAAAGGGCCGCTGGAAGTGTACTGCTCGCCCACGTTACACTCTCGCTTCCACTTGACCGACCGTTTAATGTCGTGGTATAATGTCTGCGGTGAGCGTAACACTTTGTTACACAGCGTCTCGGTCTGCTTCGGCACCATTCGGGGACTGCCTGTTGTGTGGTGGCTCGGATCGGTGGCGGCTGCCCGTGCGTGGCTCCTGCTGCATTCCCCTGGCGGCTGGCTGGCGTGAGTCTCGCGCGCGCTGTCCATCATGTGGCCGGGTGTGGCTGTGCCAGCTGCCGCAAGTGACAGCTGCCTGTGGTGCGGGGGCGCAGCGGGTCGGGGTCGGGTCGGTCGGTCGAGATTCGCCCGTGCCCGAAAATTCGGGGGGGTGCCCTTCCTCACGGATAGCGAGCCCCTTACTATGATAACTGTTCTCACAATTCCCGAAAAAATTCCACAACAAATTCACTATAAGTATATGCGATTATGGTGTTTATGGCATATCCTATCACATTTCCTTGATTTCCTCTTGTTTTATGGGCCTTTTCGTGTCCTATCCTTCCATATTCTGTGTAAGTCATGGGTTTTAAGGGGTTTCTCCTATGAAATAGGAAATCATCGGTTTTTCTTGAGGAATGTGGATAACTCAGATCGAGACGTCCTCGTGACAACTGGCCTTTTCTCTGAGAAGAGGGAGACCCCACGCGCGCCTGCGCGCACGCGGTGTAGTATTACTATAAGATTCTTTTATCTCTTCTCTTCTTCTCTGGCGAAAATTTTTGTTGTAAGTCTATGTTTTCTAGTGGTTTTCGCTATGAAATTAACAATTTTGTAACCGAGAAAAGCGGCTGATTGTGGATAACTTGTGGAAAACTCAATGGGGGTTCGAGCCTGACCCTAAAGAAATCGAAGCCCCGATACTCGAGCCCGAAGAGCCAGAGGAAGAGCCGCCTCAAACGATCGTTCAGGATGAAGACGACGAAGAGGTACAGCTGTGCCCGTTGTGTATCCAGGCGAAGAAGAAGAATCCGCAAAAGGTGTTCTGCGCGGGCCTGTGCCAGTCGCATTACAAGCATCTACGCGAACGCGAGAAGCAGAATTGGGACGGTGAGCGGATACCGCGGGCGCGGGATTTTCATGTGTGGCCGATCAAGAAGATCGGATACGGGCATCAGTTTGAATGGCTCGATATCATGCAGGATCAGCCATGGTGCCTGATGATGGCGCCATGCGACCACGGCAAGACGGATACGGTGGCGATATCGTATGCACTATTCCGGGTCGCAGAGAACCCGGACATTCGCATCGCGATTATCGGCGCGACGGCTCCCCTGGCGAAGATCACGCTGAACGCGATTAAGACGCATCTGGAGTTCAACTATGACTACATTCGGTACTTCGAGAAGCTGCACGGGTTCAAGCCGAAACCTGATCGGCCGCGCATGTGGACGAAAGAGGCGGCATGTATCAACCGGCACTCGGAAGACAGCGCGATAAAAGATCCGACGCTTATAGCGGTAGGTAAGGGTTGCGAGATTGAGAATCGGCGGATCGATCTCATAATTGGCGACGACATGATAACGAAGAACGCCGCGGCCAGCGATGTGCAGCGAGAGACAGACAAGCAATGGTTCCTCGATGTGGTCATGACGCGCGGTGAGGAAGACTGTGAGGTCAAGCTGATCGGGACTCCGGAGCATCCGGATGATCTGTATGAATGGATTGCTACCGGCGAGACGGAGACGGGCGAGAAGGTGAATGAGTTCTTCTACGTTGTGAGAGTTCGGGCCGTGGCGCCAAAAGGTGAGAGCCACTACTACACGGATACCGAGAATATTGTTACGGAGACCGAGCATAAGGACGAAGAGCTTCATGCGCTGTGCCCGGAGATGATGTCGTTGCCGGGGTTGCTGAAACGCAGCAAGCTGTCATTCAGCACGTTCATGCGTAAATACCAATGCAGGCACTCGGCGGAGACAGAGAGAATGTTTCCACCTGGAAAGGTGAACGCATGCAAGGATATCGACGTGATCGTGCCGGCCTCGTATGATCGGTATGATCGCGACTTTCGCATGACCGTGATGGGAATCGATATCGCGACGGGCCACGGGATCAGCTTTTTCGCGATGGCGCTGCTCGGCATAGATATGGACTTCCGGCACGTGCTGTTGAACGTGTTCCGGGCGCGGCTCAGGTTCGCGAAGCAGCTTGAACAGATCATGAAATGGTATCGCGCCTATGTGCCGTCATATGTCGGAGTCGAATCGAATGGGCAGCAGAACGCTATCATCGATGCGTATAAGAACGTGCGTGTCGTTGAGGGAGTCGATGTGACCGGAATCGAGCGGGTGCCGTTCGAGGCGGTCTTCACAAGTAAGGACTTGATCCTCGGGACGACCACGGGCCTGAGCGCGATGGTGGACAATGGGAATCTGATTATACCGGATGGCAATATCGAAAGCACAAACACGTTTTTGGCACTCGTGCAGGAAATGAAGGGGTATCCGAGCAAGCAGCTGAAGGACTGCCTGATGGCGTTACTGATCGCTGAAGGCTTGTATGTGCGGAAATGTACCGTGGGCGATAACGTGGGCTCAGTGCCCAACGTGCCGATCGTGCGCGGCGCGTTTCGCCGGCGTGTGAAAGGGGCGCGTGCCACGAGGTTTCGAAAGGCCTACCATGCGCCTGAAGGCCCGAAGCGAGACGAATTCGGGTTACCGAAAGGTGGCGGCGTGAAGGTATCGTTGCTGGATGAGATTCGGAAGCGCTCGTTTAATGGCCGGATGAACTGAACGACTGGTACGTTCCACGTGGAACAAGTGTAGTAGAATGAGCATGTTAGAGTGTGCATATTGACACAGTGTGAGACATATGCTACAATTCTAGTGACAGACGCAATAAAAAGACTGCACCCGCTATCTTGTGTAAAGGAGATCGTATGTGACGACCATCACACAAGACCCGCCGATTGAGCAAACCAAGTACATGACTCAGGCGTCGTCTCCGAAGAACGCGCGCGAGAAGCCCTCGGTTGACGTGCTGCTGCGTCGTCTCTTCGTGCTGAAGCGAAAGCACGAGCGGCGAAACAGCATGATCCTGCATCTCCATCGGCTGTATGAAAGTGATCCAGTGGCTCATGGCATGAGCCCCGGCGCAGATCAGATGGAGATAGTGGTCAACCGATTCTTCGACACGGTGAACACGTTCGTCGATTTCAAGGGTATCCCGCCGAATATTCATTTCTTCCCGCCCGACATGACAGCGGAAGGCCGCAAGTACGCGGACGACATGGAGAAGTATCTGTACGCGCTCTATGACTACAATGCGTTCGATATGCTCTGGCCTCGCGTGGCGTTCGATATGTCTCTGCTCGGGACGGGCTACATGGGCCTGATGCCGACCACGAGCCTCGACGGATTCATCAAGTATCGCCGGTTTACGCCGGTCAATTTCTACCCTCACTGTTACGCCGGAACCAATGACGTGAAGTATTACTTCTACGAATCCAGGTACTCGCGTGAGCAGGTTGTGGAGCAATGGGGAAAAGACGTCCTTGAGGGTTCGGGCCAGTCGGAAGCCTGGCGCATGGCGTATCCAGAGCATGACGTGGACTCGGACGAAATCATCGTGCTCGAATACTGCGACGAAGACGTTCTCTGTTTCTTGGTGCTCGATAAACTCGTGCAGCTGATCCCGCATGGCTTCGGCTTCTGTCCTGGCGAGGTCTTCGCGAACATCGTCAAGCCTGACATCGTTGGCGGCGTGTCGGACGTGTCGACGTATGAGTGCATTCAGAAGTATGAGAGCGAGCTTTACAGCATGATCGCAGACATCATCTCGTATTGGGCCGATCCGATGTTGCTGCTGAAAAGCGATAAGCTCAGTGCGGGGGAAGTTAACCTCGGCGGGATCACGATAGTCGAGATGGGAGGAGACGGAAAGTTCTTGGAGCCGAACGTCAAACTTGAGGCGCTTCAGGACCAAATGAAGAAGACGGCTCAAATATTCCATGACGGCACTATTCCTGAGACGCTGTACGGCAGAGTCGAGACAAAGGGAGCGTTGGGCTCGGCGCCTGTGCTTACCGGGTTGCAGACGAAGTTCATGGTGCGCTTGAACAGCCTGTACCGGCGCACTGGCCGGAGCTTGGTCGATCTAAACACGATGGCGCTCAAGATGGCGAAGCAGCTGTACTCGAAGAAGCGCATTCAGACAATCGGCTGGCGTAAGAACAGATACTTCGAGTTGGATATGTACGGCAGCCGAATTGGTGAGCACTTGAGACACCGCGTGTTTTGGGATATGTCGGTGACTGACCCGGATCGTCATCTTGTGATGGAACTACAGAAGAACGGAAACAAGCTGCAATCGAAATATCGCACGATCGAGAACCTCGGCATGTGCGCGGGCGACGAATTGGAGTTGATCCGACAGGAAGACATCTACGAGATCCGCAAGAAAGCGGCTGAAGCGTTTGAGACGCAGCGGTTGCAGCAAGAATTCATGCCGCAAGGCATCGAGGGAGTCAACCGCAACGTGGTTTCGCAGATGAAAGGGCGTGTCGGGCCGGCTGAGCGGCCTGGGCCGGGCAGACCTCGCGGCGTTTTACCCTCCGCGCCACGCGGTGAGGGGCGGGCTCCGGCTGCTCGCGGCTTTGATCCCAAGCGCGTAATCGCTGATCTGCAGGCCGTGAAGAAACTGAAAGGGGCTGTGTTCTTGGTCGCCGTGGACGATACCGTGGACGTGGCTGTCACGAAGAAGAGCGATAAGGGAATCATAATCAACGCTCCGACGATGCAGGCGTACCGCGGAAAGATAGTCTTTATCTCGATCCAGCCGGGTGAGGAACAAGAAGGCTGGTATCCGATCAAAGGTGGGGGTGGCTGATGCCGAAAGTGAAGAAGAAAGGGCGCGGGAAGACGCTGAGGACGCGCACGATTCACCCGAAAGGCAGACCGGATAAGGTTATTCGGGTTGATGTGATGTCAAAGCCAGGGCCACGCGGGGGGAAAACAATCGCCGGGCCGGTACGCACGGTGAAGAAGGCGAAAAAGAGGCGAAAGCGATGATTTATAAATGCACGTGCCTGGACTGCAAGCATGAGTTTGCCACTCGGAAATCGCCGGCGAATTGGGGGATCGTGTGTTGCCCGATGCCTGTGTGTCGCAGTCCTAACATCGCGTTCAGTGAGTACGACTATCACAGGGATTTCGAACTCGTAACCGTATGATTCGCTTCGGGGACATACTCGCGTCCGTCAACCGCGAGATTGATATGTACCAACTGCGGAATCAGGTTCGCAGCGGCCTGAACCTTCCGGGCGTTCCAGGTGAAGGCAAATGGCGGAGTCCTAAGCTGATGATAATTCATGAGAGGCCGGGCGGTGGCTATATGCAGGGAATCTTCCGCAAGAGGGCCGCTGCCGTTTACAGGGAAATACTCGAGCGCGAGAAGATCGGGCTAAGTGAAATCTATGTGACGGCCTGCGTGAAGACAAGGCCGGGAACCAAAAGGCCGTCGCTGCGATATGAAATGAATTTGTGGGGGCCGGTACTCGACAGAGAGATCGGGCTTGTCAAGCCACAGGCGGTTGTGCTGCTCGGGCATCTCGCGCGGCGCATGGCGAAGCATTCGAAGGAACTGAACAAGTATGGGTCTACGGGTATATCCACCGCGAAGGAAGAAGCCGGGCGAATTTAGCTTTGACCTTGCTCCGGAGCGCGCGGAGACGGAAGAAATCGTCGAGGCTGAAGGCGGCGGCAACGTCTTTTTAGATGCTCGCGCCGGTGGCGATATACGAGCATTTGATCTTGAGACATATCTTCCACGCTTGGGCCAGCAAGAGACGACACCGGCTGCAACTGAAACGAAAGAGGCATCTGCTGAAACGAAAGGGGTGTCCGCTGAAACGGTCGCATATGAAGAGAAATACGGGGCGCTCCCCGATTTCGCGGATCTCAATGAATACACGGAATGGAAAGAATCGCAGCGTCCACCCGATGCGCCTGCCCGCGATGTCTATGTATGGCCGGGGCCGTCCGGCTGGAAAGGGCCGCGTTCGAAACGCGCTCAAGAATATCACGAGCGAGTCGAGAGGGCCGGAGAGCCGTCGTATCAGCCGACAGGCAAGCTCTACAGTTGGTATGACGAGGCGGGTACGCTTCAGGTCACAGGCAACGCCGAAGAGATTCCCGAGAATGTGGATGTTCGCGTGTTTCAGGGGCCGACGAGACGCGGGGTCGCTCAACCCGCCGCTGCACCTGTTGAAGAGCCGCCGACTGGCTTGCCTACCGTACCCGTGAGAGAACGTGTAGCAGCGATTACACCTGGGCCAAGTGGCGAGAAGATGTTGGCGCAAGTGGAAAAAGAGGTTCCGGTGATTGATGCTGTGACATCACCTGCCCGCGCCGTCACGCCGGAAGATCAGAAACGGCGCGAGGCTGTCCGTAAGAACGAAGAGAAAGCCGTGAGCGATTGGCGCATAGCAGCTGCCGGCATGGGCGGCACACGCATGATTGCGGATATGCCGGGCAGACCTAAAGCGAAGAGCGCGGTGCTCGGGACAACGATTCAGCCGGCGCGCACACCCGACCTTGAAACAACGCTCAGCCAGCTACCACGTACCAGCTTTGTCGAGACGATGCAAGATGCATACGCCCGGCGAGAAGCGAAAGAGCCGGGGTTTTGGAGCAACCTCGCGGCCAAAGCCGATATGTTCGCTGATGTGTACTCGATGGGGGGCACCCAACAGATCGAGTTGGATTATGCGCGCAAGCTCGTGATGGCCGATCCAGAAGTGCAGGCACTCGCTCAGAAACAAGGGGCTGATCTTCAGGCGCTCGTCTTTCCAGATCAGCAAGACTTTGACCTTTGGTATGCCTGGCTCACGAATAAACATCGTGGGGGGATGCCGTTCACACGGCGTACCCGATACGGTGCGCTGCAGGAGTTTTGGCGCGAACAGGCGAAGTCACAGCCGGAGCTTGTGAATCTGATCGCTCAAAAGACGCTCGGCGCCATAAACAGCGGCGTTGCAATGGAGCACTTTCAAGAACAGGGGATTCTGAAGGGAGTATATGAGGGGCTTATAACTGATCCCCTGTTTGTGGGGTCGCTGATTATCGGCGGTGTGACCAGTGGAATGAAGCTCGGTGCCACCGGCCTTGCCGCTACTGGAAGAGTCGGAGCCGCCGCGAAAGTCGCACGGGCCGCGAAAGCCGTTGAGACGGCGCGGATCACCGTTGAGCCTGTCGAGATGGCCGTAGGCGCAACGGCAAAGGGCGTGGCTAAAGGAGTCAGCGCTGTCGCAAAGCCAGCTGCACGAAGAGCAGCTGCAAAGGTTCTGCCTGAAGCCGAGTACGGAATTAGGCGCGCTTTGTGGACGTGGGCCGGAGAGAAGCCGGAGAGCGTAGCGCGGCGCGGGATCGCGCGCGCTTTTAGCATCTTGGATGATGCGGATACGGTCTATGCACACAAAAACAGAGTAGTGCAGAGCATCCGGGAAGGTCTGCGTAAAGCCGGCGTTCCAGACGAAGAACTCGTTCGTGAGGGTCAGCGGATCGAGCGCGGTGCTACGCTCGTACAGAAGATGCAGAAGAAGAAGCCTTACCTGTACCGCAAGGGGCTACGCGATGCCGAAGAACTGCTGAAGCGCGTTAAGGGCAAGACGCTGGTTGACCCGAAGACAAAGCAACTAACACCGCTTGGCCGCGTCGTTCATTATCTCGATACCGGCAAAGGACTGGACAAACTCAGCGACACCGAAAAAGAGGTCGCTCAAACGATACGCGGCATTCTTGATGAACTGAAAGAGAAGCTGCCGGAAGATGTGGGCAAAGTCGAGCATTACTTTCCTCGGTTCGAGCCTGTGCCACGCAAACGTAGGCCCGTGCAGGAAGCGAAGAAGGCGCTCGGCAAGGAAGCAAAGAAGTTTTGGGAGGAAGTCCGCGAGGCGAACCGGCCAGCGATTCGCATATACAAGACACGCGACGATGCACTGAGCGGGCTTGGGCGCCGTCTGGCCGGCCAGGACGTGACGGAACTGAATGAGCAAATTAACACGACACTCATCAAGCTGGCTGAGAGCTTCGGCGCAGCCGAAAAGAAAATAAAGAAGCCTGCCGGCTTCAAGGTTTCAGCGCAAGTCGAAATAAGCGGCAAGCCACACACCATCGAGGAAGCTCAGAAGATCGCGCGCATTCAGCGTGCCCGTGGCACTGACGCGAGCATCGCCGCCGCCGAACGTATAGAGGCTCGGGTTGCTGAAGCAGAAGCGAAGGCCGGCAAAATCATCTCGGCACAGCAAAAAGCGTTAGCGAAACGGAAAGTGAAGGAGCTACCCGCCGAAGTCCAGCAAGTTCAAAAAGAGCTTGCCGCCGCCGAAGAGCAAGTGCGCGGGCTAGAGGTTCCTGTCCGTCGTGCTGAGAAGATGAAGGTCCGTATGGAGGCGCTGAGAGAAGAAGCAAAAGAGCTTCGACAAGGCTTCATGGATCTTGCCGGCTCGACGGAAAAAGAAGAGAGGATGCGACAGTTCCGAGGTGTCCAGCAAAAAATCGAGAAGACACAGGCGGAGCTAAAGGCATTGGAGCCACAGCCCGACGAAGTGAAACGGCTTGCGCGCACACTCTACCGTGACGCCAAGAAACGCCAACGACAAGAGGGCGGCACGCTATTGCAGGCTGTGAGGCGCGAATTCACAACGGGCGGAATCAAAATAAAAAAGCCGACAAGGCCCGGCGCAGAACTGGACGCATGGAAACGGTTGGCGCCTGCGTGGAAATCTACCCGGCAAGGACTCAGGCTCGACGATCTGATAGAAACCGTGCTGGAGCAAAACCCGCAGTTGCGGAGCAAGTACGGGAAGATCCCCGATCCTATGCACGTCGTCGAAGACCTGAAAGCTGAAGCGCGAGGCGGAGCGAAAATTCGTGTTGTCGACTTCGAAGAGGAAGCATATCAGAAGCTCTTGTTCGAGAGCCAGGGATACGAAGAAGAGCTTGCGCGGAAACTATACGATTACGAGCTTGAGCGTGAGCGCTTGGTGTACGAGGCAATGCAAAACCAGGTGGACGACACGCTTGAAGAGGCCGAACGCACGAGATGGGGCGATGCGATACAGGCCAAAATCGAGAAGCTCGACCAGGAGTTTTGCGAGTTGGAAGAAGCGCTCGGCCCCGAAGACGCGCTGAAGCAGATGGCACGGCGCTTGGATCGGAGCTATCGGAATCGCACCAAACTGGAGCGACACCTGAAGGCGAAGCGCGAGAAGCTGGATCGCTATCGTGACTTTACAAAGGCCAAGCCGGTTTATAAAGAAGAGCCGATTGACCTCAGTAAAGATTTCGTGGACTTTGTAAGGAACTATCCGGTGGAACAGACCGAACTGGATATTCTGGAGAAATGGCACCAGAAATTTCTTTTAAGGCCGTTCAAGACAACGATGCTCGGCTATCGGCCATCGTATGCGTTGCGGAATATCAGCACGGCCTCGCTACGAACAATGAATGAGATGCTGAATGGAATCCTTGAGGGCAAGCCCTGGGCGCCGTCATGGAGCAAGGCCGCGCGCGATTTCATGCACATGGACAAAGAGTTTCTTTTCGAGTCGATGTACGCGCGACATATACCTGTGACGACACGCAAGACGATGGGGCGCATACCGCATTTTGTGTACGGCTTGGAGGGCTCGGCTGACAGGTACTTCAAGACCGGCGCCACTATCGGCAAAGTGCGCGCGCATGTGACCGACCTTGCGCGCCTGAACGAAGTAGCGACACATGGCCGGCCGCTGAGCGAAATCGTGGGAGAGCTTCGGAACAAGGGAATCATTACGGATTTTGCCGATTTGGTGCATAAGTACGGGCGCCAGGAAGCAAACCGGATATTCTTCAACTTTCAGGAACGGATTGGCTTGATGATCGGAGCGCCAGGGCAAATGTTCCCGTTTGCGGAGTGGGGTTATAAGAACTGGAATTACGTCGTCAAGGATCTGGTCAAGCATCCGTGGAAGCTTCGGGCGTGGAAAGTTGCCTATGACCAATGGGCGCATCAATACCAGGATCATCCCGACTATCAGCGGCACGTCGTCAGACTCACGAGGGACGGGCCGCTTCGGTATTTCAATAACTTCTTCTCTCAACCGCTGTGGAATGTCGGCGGCTATCAACCGCTGATGCCGTTCTTGGAGGGAACAAGCGAGTACGATCAGCTGAGGATTGAGACCTTCGAACCCGAGCTTCAGGCGATTCTCAGGCGCGCACAGCAAGAGGGGCTTACCTGGGATGAACGCGAGAAGCTGATCGACAGGGCAGATACACGGATGGGCTTTAAAGGTGCAGGCAGCTTCCGGCACTATTTGGAGGACAGCTACATTGCAGGCGCACAGACCGGCTATCGTTATTCGAAACATGCCTTAAAAGAACTCGTGGATTACATGGGGCAGAACCTCAGCCTTGGGCCGACAGCACAACTGGCTGTGGCATCCATCGGGCTTGCGAAGTTTCCCGAGTATCGTAACTATTTCGGCTGGCAGAATGTCCTTGAAGATATGGGCTTGATAGTAGACAAGCGGTTCCTTGACTTCTTCATTCCAGAGGGGAAGGAGCGCTATTACGAGCGCAAGATACATCAGGAAATGGAGAAACAGGAGCTTCGAGGCGAGATACCGAATCGTAAACGCGCTGAGCGAGCGGTTGGAATTGAGAGGGCGATTGCTCATATCGTGAACAACTTCCTTCCCTTGAGTGGCCGCTTTATAACGCCGGAGGACGTGGAGCGTATCAGCATGATCGAGACGCGCAGACGCGCGATGGCCGGGCTCTCCCCTACTCCTGAAACCTCGATGATCGACGTGATGAAGAATCAGCTTGAGACGGGCCGCGACTACTCGATAGCGAAGTTTCATGTCGAGGCTGAACGCGCACAGAACAAGGGCGATTACGCGCGCGTTGTCGAGAGGCGGAGCCCTGGCGGGGCGGTCGTGGCTCTTGGGCCTGCACGTCTGAGCACACGTAGCGAAGAGATAGAGGCGCTGAAGCTGGCTGCTGCGCTGGCCGTATTGGAAGCGGTTCCAGAGGCAGAACAAAAGAAGTATGCACAGGCATACGATGTCGATGGTCTTGTGCTTGCAGATTCCGGCGCCATCGCCAGAAAGAACGTGGCAGCTGGCTACTACGAAAAGACCGCCGCGTTTCTGTTGGCTGATGCGAAAGACCGCAACAAGATGGTCAAAGACGATCAGGACTTGCAGATGTTCGAGTTGGGCGTAAAGGAAGTCGGCGGCGTGCGCGCTCGGCCACACTACGCCAAGCAATGGATCCAACGGCTGGCCGATGATTCTATAGCGATGGGAGATCCCCGCGTGTTCCGGGACAAGCTGGCTGAGCATCCCGAAATGATAGAGCTCGTGCGCGACCTTCCAGACGGGCAGACGTTCATCAACACGATCCAGGCGAAAGTGTTGAAAGGCGCACAGACCGCGCCTGCGAATGTGGCAGCCGACATCAAGCGGATCAATGAGCTTCGCTATCAGGGGCAGACGGAACAACTGACCTCGTACCTCGATAAGCTGAGCAATGAGCGCGTTGGCGCCATCAAGGATCATATCGGTGAGGGCGAGTATAAGCGCATGGTGGACGAAGCAAAAGACATCGGCGCGTTTAACGAGGCAAGCGAATTGCTGCAGGGCGTCATGCAGGCCGACGACTATGTGAGAGCGTGGGAGGATCTGAACACAAAGGACAAGGGAAAGATCGAGTCGCATTTTCCAGAGTGGGACATTCCCGAACGAATGAAAGCCGAAAAGAAACGGCGTGAAGAGCACGCCGAAAATGAAGAGTGGAAGCAGCGCATAGCCGAATCGAATTATGACGTTCGACTGCGGAAGACGGTGCCGGCAGAAGTCAAGAGGCGCCTTGCAAATGAAAATCAATTTTGGTTCGACTTCTTTTATCCGTCTGCTCAGATGCTCGCCCAGGCTGAGCTACGGAAAGAGAAGTTGAAGGAACAAAAGAAACGGGAGAAAGAACAGGCTGAACGAAAAGAGTTCTTGGCGGAGGTGAAGAAATGGGAAGAGCAGATTCTAGCGTCGGATTTCGATAGCTCATTTAAGGGCAGTCGCGTACCAATCGACGTGCGGCGCCACCTTGCCGATAAGGACAAACGCTTCGAGCAGTTCTTCTTCGGGAAGGCAACGGGCACAGGCGGCAAAATTGCCGGTGGACGTCGGAAGAAAGGGCGAGGCTCCGCGCATGCAGGCTTCGGTGTAACCTCGGGGCGTCTGCGCGGCAAGGGACAACGGGAACGGAAACAGCTGGCATTCACGGCCAGAGGGCAAGGGAAAAGCAGCGTGTTTGCCCAAGCCGCTGAAGCTGCCGGGAAAAAACAGTAGGAGCGTGTTTTATGGCGACGGAAGAAGAACTGCAGGCACAGATTGACCAGCTGATTCAGGACAAGGAAGAATTGGAACAACAGCTGAATGATGCTGGCTTCGATCAGGAAGAATTTGACAAGATCAAGGGCGAGAAGAAGACGGCGGAAGAGCAGTTGACCGCCGTACAGAAAAAGCTGGACGAACAGCAAAAGACGAATGCACTGCATGTGTACGAGCGCAACCGTGACAAGGCCATCAAGGAGTCGGGGCTGCCCGAGGATCATCCCGTTATCGAGGTTATGTTTCCGAAAGACGAGCCGATCACGGGCGATGCGTTCACGCAAAAAGCCGAGAAGCTGAAGGAGATCGCAGCCACGATGTCACCGAATCCGCAGCCGCCGAAAGAGGAAAACGATCCAGAGGCCGCAAAGTGGAAGGGGTTCAAGGGCGGCGTACAGACCGAAACCGAAATGACGGGTAAAGAGGGGCAAACGGAAAAGCAGCGCCGATGGCAGGGCGCGAAAGATCAGTTCAAGAATGACCGTGATCCCGTCAATCTTGCCAAGCATGTGATCGGCAGGCTCAAGCGTGTTGTGCCTCGCCGGACCCGCGGCGGCACGTCGTTTTATGAGATCGAGGAGGTGAACCGCTGATGCCATTCTGGAAATGTCAGACATGCGGGTTCGAGTTTCGACAGGCGAAAGAGCCCGAGAACTGCATTGCCTGTGATCGCCAGGACAGGAAGACGAAAGGGTTTGAGCAGTTGCCTGATGCAGTACCCGAGCCGACAGAACTGCCAGCGGATTACCACTGGCGTTGTAAGACGTGTGGATACCGCAGCGTCACAAAGGCGATTCTGAAGAAGTGCCCGAACTGCGAGCGTCAAGAGCGGCTCAGTGAGGGCTTCGAGCCTCTGAGCGCGGCCGCTCGGCTGCTGCTGGCGGACGCAAGGATGAAGGCAAAGCAGGCTGAAGAACGCGCGAGTATTCCGAAGCCTACTGCCTATGCTCCGAAGGCGGACATGATCGCGTGGCTGCTCTCGCGTGGAGTCGAGACAATCGAGGTAGACGGCACGGTGCTTCGCCTTGACGAATGCGAGAACAAGTACCCGCCGACAAAGGCAGACCTCATGAACATTATCGAGAAGCTGCTTGCAAAGGAGCACGCGGAAGACGGCTGATATATTTTTTCGCCCGTGATTATAGCGACAGTCCATAGGCTTTCCTGAATCGCAGGAAGAAGGGAGGTGAGAACGAATGGCGGATACTGACGGCATCACCTGGTTTGAGCGAGCCGTATCGGAAGAGTTTATCGACATTTCCGAATACCTCGCTTCAATCGTTAATGTCTCAACCGAATTTCTGGCAGACATTCAGGAAGGCGCGCCTGCGGACAACTTCGAGTTTATCCGCGAAGAGGACGGGCTGAATGCTCAGCAAGTCACGCTGAATGGCGGAATCAACGATTCCGTCACGACCATTGCGGTCGCAACGGGCCACAGCGCCCGGCTGCGTGTCGGCACGATTCTCCAAAATACGGAGAACATAGCGGCCGACGCAACTGCAGGCTCTTCGGCAGAGCGGTTGGTTGTCACCGTAATTACGTCTGACGCTGACATCACTGTCGCCACGCGCGGGGCTCTCTCGAGCACGGCGAAGGCGCACACAGACGCGGCGGTGTTTGAGATTGTCGGTCACGCCGACTCTGAGTATGGCGGCGTTCCGCCCGATGAATCGACGGACAGGGCGAAACAGACCGAGAATTGCCAGATATTCAAGAAAGCCGTTCGCACGTCCTGGATTCGCAAGTTCAGTTCGAGCGTGACGGTGCCTGACGAAGAGGCATATCAGCTTGCACAGCGCACGATGGAGATAAGCGAACTGATGGATCGCGCATGCCTCAACGGCATGAAGGGATACGTCACGATCACGGATCGCTATTACGCGATGAATGGGATGCTTCCCATGATTAACACCGCGAACGGCAACCGTGTCACCACGGCCGACGCGCTCGGCCCAACGGTTATCAATGACCTGAATGCGCTGATCTTTGCCAAAGCGAGACAGCACGAGCTACCGACCAGACTGATTGCAAGGGATAACATCATCCGTTACATCAGCCGGTTCGGTGAGCAATACGTCCGCAGAACGGCGAGCGACAGACGACGGGGAGAGTATGTGACCGAGTTCCTGACCGACCTGGGCAATGTCCTGCAGCTGGTCAGCGACAAGAACATGCCGCGGGGTCAAATGGCCCTGTATAACCCGATGAACATAAAGAAGCGGACACTGATCCCGTTCGGGATTTTCCGTATGCCGGAAGCAAAAACTTCCGATTTGTGTCTGCTCATGACGGTCTTCGGGCTTGACCTGATGAACCGCAACGAGCTTTTCGCAATTCACACAAACATCTCCGTTCCGTCGTAATGGAGATAAGCGGGTGGGGCTGGACTTCCGGGCTGTTGCATGGGCGTCTGGCCCTTACCCGACATTACCGAAAGGAGCAAGTCTATGAATCGCGTTAAAAGCGCGGTCGTCGTTGGTGTTCTGGCGGTGGCGCTTGTGGCTGCGTTTCTGATCGGGAGGGCATTAGAACCCGACACGGCGTATGCTGCCACGGACGTTTATAACGTGGCGCGTGGTGTCGAGACGGATGCTACGCACTGGCTTGGCGGCGTCCCGAGTCGTGGCATCGGTGGCCTCAAGATACAGGTCGGCACAGTCACATTTGATAATTCGTATGCGCGCGGTGGGGAAACGGTGGATCTGTCGGGCACGTTCCCGAATCACGTGCTTGCGTGTATCCTCGCTGCGAAAAAGGCGTATTCCGTTGACGATACAGATTACTGTCACGTCTTCGAGTATGTGCATGCGAGTTCGAGCGCGCCGGCGACTGGCAAGGTAAAGGTATACATCGACGGCCTTGAAGTTGCAAACGCCGCGAATCTGCAGCATCTCGTGGTGGACTTCATCGCCATTGGCGATTAACTGAAAGGGGGTGTGTCGAGTGTCCAACAAGATCGAACAGAAGACGGCCAGTCAGGGCGGCAAAATGCCCAAGAGTCACGGGCCGAATGCGTCTCAGATGTTGTCAAAGGTGAAGTCGGGCCAGTCCGGGAAAAAGAAGTAGGCTGGCCGCGATGGGTCGGAGTGGTGGGGGTGCCTTTGGGGGTGATTTGTTTTGGCAGTCATTGTTAGACACAAGAAACTGACGGCCAGCGGGAAGCTCGGAACTGGCGGCGGCGATTCGGCGGACGCTCATGTCGAGCTCGCCGGTGTTCAGCTTGTTGGCGGGAGCGATGCCGCAACCGTTATCGGCTATAAGGCTGGCGCGGCGACGGCTGGTAAGGAGTTCATGAAGCTGAGCGCGAGCGCGAACACGGAGGGGGCATGGAAGCCAGGCAACGCGCACGGGCTACAGTCACAAGAGGGCTGGTACTTCGCGATTACCGGCACCGAGCCTGCCGTGCATGTGTACCACACGTGAGGGAATGAGCTATGAGCACAAGAGCGGTTTTGAGGCCGCGCGTTCGCTCCATGTTGGCGGATACGGACGAAGCTGATAATTTCTGGACGGACAGCGAGATCAACTCCGCCATCAATGACGCGATAGCGGCTCTCTGGCCGGAAATATACAAGCGCAGCTATTCCGTAATCGGCCAAACGAATGTTTCCAATTATGCGTATGATCTGCCGATCGGCGTGGAGCGCATCGGGCGCGTCGATGTCGAGGACTCAGACGGCAACTTTCAAGAGGTCATGGCCTGGGAGGAATCACAGGTTGACTTCGGCGCAACAGGCAGCGCAAACCACCTGCTTTTACGAAAGCTGCCCCGTACTGCCGGAATGGACATCATCGTGATTTACAGGGGGAAGTTCAGTCCGTTTTCCGCCGATGATGTCGAGGCCGATTATCCGAGCTACATGGATTTGGCTGTCATTATCGAGGCAAGCGCGATCTGCCTTGAGAAGAGTCTGTCACGTCGGCTTGAATACAACAAGTTCGCGGCGAATCTGAACAAGCAGGCTGCGAGTATCGAGGGTCTGATTTCCACGATCCGATATCGGCATGATCGCTTCAACGCGCTATTGGATCACCACAGGATGCCACCCATCGAGAGCGCCAGACAGCGGCAGATCGGTATGACAGAGGGAGTACAACCGGCGCACAGTGGGCGTAGCCGTTTGGGGGTAACACCAACTGAGGAACAAGAGTAATGTCGAGCCAGAGCGATTTGACTGAACTGTGTCGGAGCGTGTTGGCCGATGATGCACCAGTTGACTACGATTGGACGGACACGCAGATAGTCGAGTTTCTGAATCGGGCGCTCAGGTCGATTTATCCGGCCTTGTATCGCGTCGTCGTGAATGAGGAAATCTGGCTGCGGTACGATACGCTCACGTATGATCTCTCCGCGTTCTACCCGCCGATCAAGGGGCTAATCGGCGTATGGCTCATCACGAGTGATGGCGATTACTTCATCCGTCGCCATTACACGTATGATCCGGGCCTCGTGAAGCTGACATTCAACCCCGGCTTCTACTACTCGATCCTGCGTGATACCGCCTCCGCGAACCAAACGACTGAACATCTCGGCGTCGTATACCGGAGCTTCTTCAGTCCGTTCAGCGAGGCGAATCAAGAGTGTGAGCTTGATTCGCCCGACGAAGAACTGCTCGTGCTGAAGGTTGAAGAGTTAGCGCTCCGGAAGCTGCGGAATCAGATGATTAAAGGCCGTGTGCGGCGCTCGACGGAGACGTGGAACGAATTTGACCGGATCATTCTAAGCGCAACACGGAGCTTTAATGATCTTCTCGGTCAGAAACGAATGGTCGGGCATGGCGGGTATCCCTCGACGAACAGGCGCAAATTGCAGACGGCGAGAGTGAGGATGGGTTGATGCAGCTTGAAGGGCTCCAACTTGTGAGGTGTAGCCTGTGCGGATCGGATTTCTACACCGACGATCCGGCGCATGGGATATGCCGGAAGTGTCTCAAGAAAGTGAAGTATGTACGCAACAATGAGTACGTGATACCGGATACGGAACATGGCGGGAATAGCAGGCGTCACGCACCACATCGAACTCGACGGTAAGGGCTACATCATCAAGGATGGCACGTACCGCAAGGCGAATCAGGCGCCACTGATTCAGCGAATCGGTATCGGTGAATCTGAACTCACCAGTGTTTCCGCCTTTCAATACGTGCGCCAGGACGATTTCACTGGCGGCAAGGATCAGCGCACACACGGTGATCCATACGACGATCGCTATTGGGATTCCAGGGGTTTCTACCCGAAAGACGTGGAAGAGCTTCGGCTGCAAAGGGCCACTCAGGTTGCCTATTCGCTCGCGATAAATGAGAGTTGGCTGATTCCATTCTCCAACTGGCTGTGGCTTGCCGACAAGACGACACGCAGCCTGCGCTACTCAACAAGCGGCACATCGTGGAGCACGTTTACCTTCCCGACCGGCTACCCTACAGGCTCAAGCGGCGCGATTGCAGGCATGGCCGTGGTACACAACAAGCTCGGTGAACCGCGGCTGCTGATTATGTCTGCAACCGGCGTGTTCTTCGCAATCAAGCCGACTGGCACTGTCGACACCGACGTCGGAGATGTCAACGGCGTCCGGGACTACAGCGCGTATGGCGGCACGTGGTCATGTCTGATCGAATGGGGTAACGCAATCTATTTCGGGCGCAACTCTGCGGTATTTCGTCGCACAGCTATGGAAGACAGCGAGGTCGTGGCGGACGGCGCTTGGATGACAACGTGGTGGTACACGAGAAAAGTGTTGCGCTCGGCGTATGTCGCGTTGATGGGTGACGACGCCTTTACGCCGCCAGAGGATTACTTCGACAGGTTTCCGGCTGGTACAGGCGTAGTTACGTGCATGATGCCGGCACTGTCGCCACAGGTGCTTTGCGTCGGTACATACGATTCGGACACAGAGAACAGCTATATCACGATCAGCAACGGCATCACGGAGTTTCCGACTGAGCACGGCGATTTCCTCGTGTTTCAGCCGGGCCTGGAATTGGCCGACTTCGAGATACGTTCGATGGCAGCATTTCAGAATGCGCTTATCTACGGCGGACGCAAGGAGATCAATGGGCGCGATGTCGGGCACGTGTACGGCTACCCACGGGAACTGCTTGCAGAAGTCGGAGACGATTTGACGGATTCGTTTGACTACACCGTCCGCGCGATGGCCTCGCACGATGATGTTCTTTTCGGGTTCAACAACAACGTGCAGACTGGCGGGAACCATGCTCCAGGAGTCATGAATCTTTCGGCGAAGGGACACGTACCGCGTCTGCAGGCGCCGTCGTTTGCGAGTGGATCGTCAACGATCGTGGATGCAATAGCCACGTTTAAGGGACAGGTCTATTGGGCTGTCCGTGGTGTCGGGCTGTATCGCACTCATACGACAACGGATCTCATTACCTCGGCCAGATTGGAGACATCGGAATATGACGGCCATCTGAAGATGGTTGAGAAGAAATGGCTTGACTGCAAGATCGAGTTAGGCCAGCTGCTCAGTGGAGATCAACAGATTGTCGTGAAAGCCCGGAGTTCTGACGGTGAGCGATATATCACGCAGCCTGTCAGCATCAGCGGCGTAAGCGTATCGAGTGTTGCGAATGCGACAGGCACGGGCAACAAGACGCTGACATACACGTATAGTGCCGATCCACTGACACAGACGTTGACGTTCGGCGCCGGCTCGCCTGTCGACGTGAGCGCTGGCGGCTACTTCACACTTGCTGATGGTGCCGGTGGGATCGTCGTATATGTGGACGCCTCCATTCTGCCGGCTGAGACAATCAACGAAACGCTGGTGGTCGGATCGCTGCCGATTACGCTTCTGACCATGACGGCCGCCGATGGATACGAGAAGAAAGGGTATCTTCCGGACAATGTGGTGTGCCCGTGGCTGAAGGTCACAGTCGAGTTTTCGCAGAGTTCAGCCGATGCGGACATCGTAATCAAGTCGCTGTTGCTGCGGTTCCTGCCGATGGGCGACACAAAGAAAACGTGGGGCTTCGTGATTCGTGCGTATGACGATATCGAGTTACTGGACTCGACGCCGGAATCTGAGAATATGGAGACGCGCACGGGCTTTGAAATCTTCCAGGAGATACTGACGGTTTACAACAAGCGTCAACCGATTGTGCTTGAGGACATAGAAAATGAGCTTCACAAGGTGATACTCAGCAACATACAGGCGGAAGCTCCGCAGATCCAGCAACCGAGTCCGCAGACGTTGGAATATGAGATTGCCGTGGAACTGACAGAGGTATGAGATGCGATGGCCCAAGGGAACAGAGCGCGTTGTTGGGAATAAGGTCGAACCATTGCCGCGCATTGCCGTAAACAGGAAACAGGTCGGGCCTGTGAGGTTGGGAAATAGAAACGTCGGCATTGCGTCTCCGTTGCGCGCGCTTGCGCGGAAGGATCTCTCATGGTATTTCGTCCTGCTAAACCAGGGCTGAAACGGGCGTTCGGCGAAATCATCGAGCCGGTTCCTCGTAACGAGTTTGCTGTAGAGCAACGCCCGAGTCCTGTCATGGTCGGCGGGAAACTGCTCGACATAGAGTATCCGTGGGAAACCGAGGATGATTTCTTTCTGAATCCGACCGCTCCAGCCGTCGCCGACTTCATAGACATCGTTCCAGAGCATGATGCTATGGGCATCTTTGAATCTCATTTTCCTGGGGGCATACCCATAACTGGCGATTGGCCAATCATTTATGCCGTATGTTCTGGTGAACCTTGGGCAAAAGCTCTTATACGCCTCAGCCCAAGCCAAATCCCATCATGGACTCCACAGCGAGTTGTCTTCAATTATCGTGTTACAAACGCGACAACCTGGCCGGACTTTTTATATATTCAAGCTCATCACATTCCTTACAGGTTGTATGATCCAATAAGGGAGCGCCCTGAGATCTGGTCTGAAAACGACGTTAATATAAGCGGGTGGTGTCCTCCAATCTGGTCAGGGATTTTCCTCATCCTAACGGCTGCCCTTCAAATGCCAATCAATAGGACAAGTGGATGGCACTGGTTTGATCTAGTTTGTTGGCAAGGACTTGAATGGCAATGGATTAAAGAGACAGGAATATGCATCGCAATAGTCTGGAAGCTTGGCGATCAGAAGGCAATCTATTTCAAAACGTCGGAATATCCGGGGGTTCCACCATACATCGACCAGCCGTACTTCCGGTTCTATAGAACATGCTCGGACTGGAGTGATTATCCCAGCGGGCCAGAGCCGCCGCATCCGGGCTATATGCTAAACCCATACATGCCCTAGGGGGGTGAATCCGAATGATAACACAGCCAGTGATTCCGACACTGACCGATCACGGGGAATTGGATGGGCGCGATGATGACGATCACTCGGGTTATCCGTTACTAAACAGTAACCGGGGGCTGTTCGGCAATCGATTCTACGTCTCGCACAGCGCGTATTTCACTGAAATCGACGGCGCGCTTGTGTTGATGAAAAACGAGCAGGAAGAAGACCGATGGTAACAAAACAGGAAAAGCAGAAGTATATCTGTGTTGGCGTGCTCTTCGCGCTGGCACTCCTAATGATTGTCATTGCTCTTGCCGCGCCGGTGGAGGGAACACTGCGGAGCGTGCTTGCCGTTCGCAATTCCTACGTCGTTATCAATGCGGACTTGGCGAATCAGGCCGTAACCCTATATTTTTACAAAGAGGGCACACCCATCGAGTGGGCCGCGATTCGATTCAATCAGGAAGAGAGCAAGTTTCAGTATTCGACGAACACGGGCTCATCGTGGTCGGACTTTGGGGCCGGTGGCGGCGCGTCTCAGCTGTCTGATTTAAGCGATGTTGGAACAGTCGCCTATGACCAGTACAAGCTGCTGATCGCTGATGGCGTCAATTACGACTCCGGCTATTTCTATCTCAATTACCTGTACGACGTATATAACAATTCGCCGGCCGACAAGCATGTGCTGATCTATGACGGCGTGACCGACAACCGCTATGAGAATGTGCTGCTCGTTTTGGGCCTGCTCTCAGATGTCAGCCTTTCGAGTCCTGCAAATGGTGAATCTCTTGTCTATAACGGGGCGTCGTGGATCAATCAGATGTTGCTAATGAACGCGTGGATGATTGCGGATATGTACTGTGAGCCAGGGACGCATCCGCAAGACAAGGAGCTGATGATCTTCGACTACACTTCGAAGAACTGGCAATTCGGAAAACCTGATCTTGGTGATCTTGACGACGTGAATATATCCGGCCCATCGGCTGACCAGTTTCTCGGCTACTCAGGCGGCAACTGGATCAACCGGGCGCTGACACAGGCGATGATTGCGGATCTGCTTCACGATGCCGTCAAGATACAGGGCGTCGATATCGACTCAACGGCTCCGGCAGAAGGAGAATTCTACAGGTACAGCGCAGCACAAATGAAATTCATTCTCTCGACCCTAATCAATGCATGGATGATCGGAGATAAATATCTGCCGGAAGGTGTCTACCCGGATAATGGCGATATCATGCGGTTCGACTATGCCTTGGACTCATGGAAGTATGAGGGACTGCCGGGAGACTCCGACAACACCATGCTCAAGGAAACTCAGGGCAGCAATGTCGGCTACGACCTCAACGCAGACCAGGCAGTCGATCTTGACAAGGGCGGCACCGGCGTTTCCCTGACAGATCCGGGAATGAACAAGCTCTTCGGGTGGAACGACACCACAAACGCAATGGCCTGGGTGGTCCTCGGAACCAATCTCGCCTGGGACGGATTTCAGCTTGATGCTGAGATTACGCCGGCAGGCGACGATAAGGAGATTCAGCTAAACATCAGTGACGCAATCGGGACGGATGCCGACTTTTACTATGACTACCTGACCGACACGCTCTATGGGGGATACATATTTAAGCTGAGTGATGGGACGTACACAGTCGGCCTTCAGCCGCACGGCTCCATGACCGGCAATCTGATGTTCACTCTCCCGAGCGGATACGGCACATCGGGACAAGGGCTCAAGACTGATGGTAGCGGTGGCCTGAATTGGGGAACCATTGGCGACATGATGGCCTCCGAATGGGACACGGACAGCAACAGCGCGATTGACTCTGCAGACGGTGGCACCAACAAGACCTCATGGACTGCAAAGGTCATTCCCTGGCTATCAGGGACAAACACCTGGGGCGAAATAGTGATGGGCGCAGCCAAGGCATATCTCCGGGTGAAGAGCGACCTCAGCGGGTACGAATGGGATCTGCTGCATATCTTTAAGACGATTGAGTGCCAGAACGGAAACTACTTCCCCGCCGCCGACGAGGACAGCGACGTTCACTTCAACGACAGCGACAACATCAAAGTTACCGGCTTCTCGGATACGCGAACGGTAACGTGGGAGATCCCGACAGATGCAGACGTGAACCTGGGGGAGGGAACCCTTGAGATCCCGAACGTGTCCAGCGGCGATGTCACCGTGACAGAAGGCCAGATCAAGCAGAAGTCTCATGAGTACGGCTTTGCGATGCACGATGGAAACGACGAAGTCTTTCAGACATTCCTGCGAAAATACTCGGCCAACTTCGTCAATCCGAACGGGCTATATGACATAGACCAGGAATTTCTGATTGACATAATTGGCGACGAAGCTCCGAATGGGATCACGGTAAAACGGATTGACCTGAGACTCGATGGTTCCGCGAACGAAGTCACGGCCTCTCTTTGTTATTGCACCGACTTTCAGACGCAGGGTGACGAAGTGGTGATCGACGTTGTGACGACGTCCTCCGGGAAGACAACGATTACCAGCGGATTCGATAATGCGCTCATTCCGAATGGCAAGGAACTATACCTCAAGATTACCGCCGATCCGAGTGCGGCTATAACACAATGTCTTGTCAAGGTTTTGGGTACGGCAAATGAAGATTAAGACACTGCTACTCAGCTTCTTGCTGCTCTCGCTGGCAAGCTCATCATATGCCGCCACGTTCGAGCTATCCGCCGACCAAGACGACACATGTGGCTGGAGTGTTTTTAATGACTGGCAGGGCGCAGTACTATACATGGGGTACAACGCGAACCTGCCTGACTGCTATATCAGGTGGACAATCAACGTACCTGCGGAGTCAACTATAAATACCGCGTATGTTACATTCACGGCGAATGGCAATAGAAGCGGCGACATGGAACCAATTACCATCTATGCTCTTGATCTCGCCGGCTCTCCGGCCTGGCAAGGGGGCGGGGGATTCAACGGGACGAACTATACCAACAAGACGGCGCTGGATGGCATCGCCGTGGAAACAGGCACAAGTGTATCCTGGGAGCCCGATGAAGCATGGACAAGCGGCAATGAGTATGATACCCCATCTTTGGTGAGCCTGTTTCAGAACATCGTGGACGATCCAGATTACAGCACAAGCAATCCGATTGGTCTCAAATTCTATCGTTCGGCCTCCGGTGACACGCGCAACGCTGAAACATATGACCACGACCCATCAGAGGATGCAGTACTGACACTGGAATGGACTCCGCCAGGAGCGGCTGAAATGGCCCAGGTAATAATTATTGGAGGGTAAGAGAAAGAAAGTGGGGATCGAAAAGCAGACGCTCGTAACCGGCACTGTTCAGATGTGCGCCATCAGAACGATTCGACTGGTCGGCAAGGAGTACGAGCATATGCGCCGGATCGTAGGCAAGGATCGTCTTTGGGTTGCACCACTCGCGTACAAATATTGCAAAGCCACGGACTTCCTCTCGCGTCTCCGCGACGGTTGCATGTGTCTTTTGCATGTGGGCTATGCCAACCATGATTAGAGCGATGTCATATTGTTTCTGTGGCTTTGGCCGGGCAAGAATGGCGTCTTTGATCTTTGGGATGGGCTTACCTGGAAATGCCAACGTGTCGGCGCAAAGGGGGCATCTATCAGCCCACGAATCTCCGATTAGGAGTATCGTTGTTCCATCCTCGCGGAGTAAGCGCCGTGCAAGCGCCTGCTGTTCAGCGCCAAACGGAATGCGCGGCTGCCTGGCTGGATACATTTCGGCAATCTCCGCGGCGAGGTCCGGGCCTGGGTCTGTTCGAATGGAGAACGATATTGCAAAAAAAAGCAATGAAGCTGTAATCAACAATATTTTCCTCATAAGGAAAGTGTACCACAGAAACGGAGACCTGACAAGTGGCTGAGCATCCATGCAAGCAGGAAGGTACTATTGCTCAAATCACGCTAAGACTCAATGAGGGCCATGAGAACTTCAGGGAGCTGCGTCAAGATGTAAAAAACATCTCCGACGAGATAGGGGAAATTAAGCACAAGCTTGGTTTTATCAATGGCCGCGTTACAGCCTGGGGAGGCATTGCGGGAGCGATTGCCGGGCTGATCGGCAGCGTCCTCATTACCCTGCTGACGTGAATGTGGGAGAGCACAAAGCAATGAGAATAATTATAGGCACACCATCGCTCGCATTCAAAAACGAGCGTATCCGTGACGAATGGTTCTCGGGCAGGCTGGATCCCCGGCTCAAAGCTGTGATACTCGCCCAGGCCGCGCATGTGAATCACAGTTGGGGATACGTGCTCGAGATTACAGAGATCCACAGGCTGCGAGAAGAGCAACGGCTGATTTACCCGAATGACCCTAGAAAGGTGTCCGTACATGAGCTATGGCGCGGCGTGGATGATCTTGTCCGGGAGTTTGACTCGAATCAGCATCACGAGCTTGCGGCGTGGACGAATAAGTATTTTCCATACGCGAAGCCACAGTACAAGACTTGTAAGCATCACAATGTCGGCTTTGGCTGGCATCTGCATAATCAAGTGGCAGACCTCGGCGTGATGAACGCGCTTTATTCGCCATGATTGGAGGCTGATCGTATGGCCGTAAAGATACAGAACGGCGGAAGTGAGCCGATCTACACGGCGGCGCTGATGGATGCAAGCCGAACGCTCCTGACCGGCTTGTCGAATGTATACGTGCGTGTGCGCCGTGAGAGCGACGGCTACTATCTCGACTTCGGTGATATGACGTTCAAGGCTTCGCCGGGAAGCATCCAGACGGCCATGTCCGAGGTCAGCGCTGCGAACATGCCGGGCGTATACCTCTACGATTTTGACTTGTCGAACGTCACGAATGAGACGCAGAACGACGTGTACCTGTTCGTCGTCAACTGCGCGTCGGCCATCAACGCACCACAGCAGGGTGAGCTAATCACTGATGATCTGGAAGCGCGCTCCGGGTGGGGCACGTACACATTCACAGCGACCGTGCAGGACTCCGCCGACTCTTCCCCGATACCGGCCGCGACGGTGCAGATTCGCAACGCTGCCGGCACGATCGTTGTAGGCCAGAATACCACGAACGTCAACGGCCAATGCACGTTCCTGCTCGATACCGGCACGTACTCGGTCTATGTGTATGCGACGGGCTACACGTTTTCGAATCCGTATGTGCTCGGGATCTCGGGCAACGGATCGGCCACGTATCAGGGTACGGCGTTCAGCGTCGGGGCCCCAGGCTCGGCTGATGTGTGTCGCGTCTATGGGTTTGTCAAAGATATAGAGGGCGCCGCGATTCAGGGGGTGCGGGTGAGAGCCGAACTCAACTCGCGCTCGGCGTACATCACTGCTGCAAGCTCGGGAACCTTAATAACGAACACGACCGCGCATGCCGTGACGAACGCGGACGGCTACTGGTATATCGACTTGATCCCGAATGCAGACTTGGAAGTTGAGCCGACTGGTACGATAGGCCAGCCTTCAGGCAGCACAGACACGAGCTATACGTTCCATTTCGACGGAGCCAACTACAAGCGGAAATACTCGCCGGTGATCGTGCCGGACGAAACGACGGCGGACTTTAAGACGTTGGTTTAAACCGTAACCGGCTCTTTTTCGTGGCCGAGGTATTCTTGCTGATATGAGGGTCTGACCGGCAAGTTCTCACGCACTCTCCATTCCAGGTAGAGGTCTTTCAAGAACATCTTTATCATGTATCGCTTCGCTGCCATGTCTCTATGACCCTTCGATACATCCTTCCACGCCTTGCCGTCGCCTTTGACTGCATTCCGTTCGTGCTCAAGGCGTTCCTTGTAAGGATAATAGAAGTTGAGCGCATATGGCGACTGCGCCTTCAGGAAGCCGCTGGCCAAGACACCGACAAGAGCGGTTCGCAGGCGCTTGTTGTAGGGAAGCACGAATTCTGGCGTGGCCTTGTCTGCGCGTACCATGTCGTCTGTCTGCACGATATACGCTTCCGGCTGATCTTCCTTATTCATAAGCGTCCTGACTATCTGCCCCATGTCTTTCGTATAGTCCTCGATTTTGACCCGCTTCTTACCGCGCACTTCGCCTGGATTGAGTCCGGCGTATTGCCACATCTTAGATACAGTTACGGCCTTCTTGATGTCGAACTCGGCCAACAGCCAGCCGGCAGCTATCGGGCCGACGCCCTTGACCGTTGAGAGCCACTCATTGTAAACCGGGAAACGCTTCAGGACACTTGCAAGCTTGCCCGCAATTATGGCCTCCATCTGGCGCGCCTCATCGGAGATGGAGGCAAGAATGAGAACGTCGTCGACGCGCAGAAAACGGCGGCGCACGTCTTGTGCAGAGCCATCGGCCTTCCGTCCAAGTCGGTTGTCGATAGCCTTACGCAACGCCTGAAAATCTTCCCTCACTCGTGTGAGAAACTTCAGCATTTCCTGATCTTGTGATTTCATAGTAAACGCTCCTTTAGGATGGTTGACTTAACTACCCTGGCACGCTCCTTTTTTATGGTTGACTTAACCAGCATGGCACGCTTGTCTTTTTTGGGTTTCTTACAAAGCTTGGCGCGCTTTAACCTTGTGGGTTTCTTTAGCTTCTTGGCTCGCTTTCACCCCCTGGGTTCCTTCTTGATGGTGGCTCGCTTCTATACTGTGGGTTTCTTGAACACGATGGCGCGCTTACCTTATTTGGTTTGCTTGAGACCGATGGCTCGCTTCAGCTTGTTGGTTTTCTTCAATACTGTGGCTCGCTTGCTCAAGAAGGGTTTCTTTTTTACCATGGCTATTTCTTCAAAATCCTTTCCATCAGGAATTCTATCAGGTAGGCATACGTTTCAGATGATTCGAGAGTCAGAGGCACCTTGTTTTCGAGTGCGAAATGGACAGCATGAAAGCATTCGTGTGCAAGCCAGTACACCTTACGTCGTTTGGTCCATATCCAAATAACCTCGCTCCCGTTCTCGCTTTCAAAGTGCTTACAGGTTCCGCCGATACGTTCATTCGGTGGCAATTTATAACCGAGAGTGCGTTGCACAGCCTCGCGCCAGCGGGAATAGGAGATCCCGTAGCTCACCCAATAGTTTGTTCCGAAGATCTCATCATAGATGTGCTGCGGAACGTGCTTTTTGGGTTTCTTGGCTTTAGGCTTCGACTTCTTGGTCTTTTTCATTTGACACCGACTATCCTTCCCTTGTCGTCATACACGGCCCGATTGGTGCGTATCGCCTCGGCTATCTGCTCGTCGGTCATGTCACGAAGTTTCGGTTTCCGCTTGGAGGGCTGCGGCTTCTGAAAATCCAACGGCTGCTGCGTCGGCATCGTGGGCCATGCCGCCCGGAACTCGCGCATCGCACAGCAGCAGGCTGTGGCAATCGCGTCAACGGCATGGAGATCGTGAATCTTGGGCAAATTGAGGAACCGCATCAACGTTTTTCGGACTTGTTGCTTCTTCGCGGTGCCGCCACAGATTGCACCACGTACACTGGAAGCGGTGTAGCTGTCGACGTAAATGCCCAATTCTTCACCTATAAGCTCGATGATTCCCTGCACCTGAACCGTGATTATCTTTTCCTTTGGTGTTGCCTGATACTTCGAGAAGACATACATCTCGTAGCACATCACATCAATCAGATGCTTTTTGCAATAGACCGTGATCCATTCGTAGGTGTCTTGAAAATGATGGCCGATAACAGGGATCGTGCCGTAGTTGGCTACTGTGATTTCGCGGGTGTCATGCGACACTTTGATCTCGGCGAAGCCGGTACTCACGGCGCCGGGATCGAACCCGAGGATGGTGGTCATGGGGCTTCCTAATGCAACTTCTTCCTTTGATATCACTCACTCACCCTCACTTCCTCGCACTCCGCGAGTCCGCCGATGGTGACGGTCACAGGGCCGTCCTGTGTCACTGTATAGACCGAGTACGCCCCGCCGTCGTTCATAGGGATTAGGGTCAGGGGCTCTCCATTTGCGGAGTACGACAGCGAGGCGTCAAGGTCTAAGATGTGCACGACCTCACCGACTGGCCGTTGGAAGGTGAAAGGCCAATCAGTGTGAGCAAGCAGTCTTGACATGATTACGGTGATGCCAAGAGCGATGATGGTACTATTCTTCCAGTGATTCACGTCGAATCCGTTCTAAGAGCCTGTGACGACCCCCATTAGCTATAAATTCCATCTCTTTATACCAAGCATCTATCTCGGCCCGTGCTTTATTCCGTATGCGGTTGTACTCTTCCCGAGTCATGCCTAACGCAAGCGCACACTACACGTCTACTCCCCTCTTGCGCAGTTCGGACTTGACCTTGCGCGTGATTTGGGCGTTGGTGTATGTTGGATAGTCACAATCATTCGGGCAGTTGTACCCTCTCTTCGGGAACCAATCACGACAGCGCTCAGTACAGTGTCGGTAATAATCTGCGCCTAGCCCACGATCAAATGGGCACTGTAACCATCGCTGCTTTGCGGGCAGTGCCAGCGCCAACTGTAAGCACAGGATTTCCCATTTTTCGAGCTTGCGCATTTTCCCTCCTTTCTCCCACAAGGGGGCAGGGTGTGCGTTTCACCGTTAGGTGCCGCCCATCGGACCCCTACCCCGCGTGTGGGAAGGCTGTTAATCCACCACTACAACTGCTTCACACGGCTGAGGCGGTGTACTGTGAGGCCCGCTGTAACACCACTTGGTCGTCCCGTCCATCTGGACACGAACCCACAGGTCGGCGATGTCCCACGGAAGCAAGACACGTACTTCTGCTTGACCTGCAGGCATGACTACCAGGGGTACATATGGGCCAGTTTCGCCATCACACGAAAGCTCAACTGTGTACCCCCGTTCTGCTGATATCGGCGACGGCTGAATACCAACTTCGTTGTCTTCGAAGTCAGTGCCGAACGCCATAGCCGGTGCGACCAACAGGGCCGCGAGTGCGAGTGCTACAACTATTCCCTTCATTGATCTATTCTCCTTATGTAGCAACAAACTCACCTGTCTTTAGATCGCACCCGTAATAACCCTCAATCTCCGGCAATCCATGATTAAGGGCTATACGGTGTGCATCCTGTTGGGGATTACTCATGGGCTTACCACCAGACAAACACATGCCGCTGGTTTGCAATGACGTTTTGAGTCTTTCGATTTCCTCTTTTGTCGCGAACACGCCCGTTCTTTTCATTCTGCCGCTCCTTTCTGTGCGTCTACCCTTTCTATCGTTACCACAATATACTCTGGCATTTCCATTTTGGTCGGATACATAAATATCCAGCGCGGTAGAAATAGTAAGTCGTTATCTACCATAGATGGTTCCCCTGGCACGGGTCTGTAAATGTAATCATTGACTACGTGCTGCTTGTCGTTTGCACGAAAGAGAAAGCGGTGAATCTCGGTGGATGAAAGGTTATCATTGAGTCCTGTGACAGATGTTGTGCGGCTATTTGGTACAAACAGCAACCATGCTACAAAGGCCGCTATCAACACGCCGATTATTTGATTTACTATCGTTTCTCTCATTCTGCCGCTCCTTCCTGGTCTTCGCTGTCGTGAATCGAGTGATCAAAACGGCGCATCCTGATGGGCTTTCACGCTTCTCGCTCCCACGGCTCCTTATACGGCATTTTGAGCGCGTCGAAGATGTCAGCCTCAGTCATAACCTTGACCCGCCGCACATCGTGGCAGTCGGCGGGCTCTTCGAGGCCGTCTCCGTTGGCCTTCAGGCACAGATTCATTTCTCTGGCCCGTTTGCAGAGTATGATATTGTGCTCTTTTGAGCCGGTGCGGATCAACAGCAGCGTGGCCCACGTCTCAGCGGTAGCGACGTACAGATCGACCGGGATGCCTTCCCACCTGAACCGGATTATCTTGTCTCCGCCCTTTGGCGTAATCCGATGTTCTTGGAAAAAGAGTTGAAAGCCGGGGCCGGGTATCACTACGAGATCAATGTCATGCACGTAAGGCTTGTGCCGGCGAAGGCTGCCGGCAATCTCGATGCGCTCACAGTGGCGGCTCAGCGCTCGATAGAGGTCTAAGGCGGTAGCGCTGGCTTCCGCAGCCGGATACCGCTTAGGTTCGTCTTTTGGGAATAGGTCTTCTGTCATTGTTCAAACTCCCACAATCTCAGGGCGCCTTTGCATGGTACCGGGTCGGGCAACACTCGAATATCTTCCAGCATCCAAGCATACCGGCCAGGAGAATAATCGCCTAATCGCCGCTCCAAACCGGATATTTCATTTACTACTTCTTCTGTCTTTCTGATGTCTTTCAGGGTCGCCGTGGCGATGATGGCACCCAAAGGAAGGCGTTTCGGGAGCCTGTCAAGTCCTGCTTCTTCTATCGCAAATACCCGTGCGCTTGGCGGGAATCTCTTGGAAGCATGAATAGCAAGCGGGCCGCGATACCTCGTAGTCCAAGAGCGTGTCTCGATCTTTTTGTGCCCGAGTGCGACCAACGATGCCCACGGTTGAGTGAGTGATATGGCCTTCATGAGCCTTGTTCCTCCCGTAGCAGTTGCCGCGCATCCCTCACAGCGCCTTCATACCCTAGTTCGTAGGCGATGCATTTATCGTCGGGAATGGCTTCGTCAGATTTACTCTGATACGGCATGAAATGAACCTTCTGAATCCGTTCCCGCAACTCCGCGATTTCAGCCTTAAGGCGTATAACATTTTCCTTGTAAACATCTCGCGCTTCACAAATATCCTCTGTTCCCCTGGCTAGTGTTATTTGTAAATTCTCATTCTCCTTCTGCGCCTCTTCGAGAGCGGTGAGAAGATATTTCGCATCCTGACGCAGCGCTCTTACTAGCTCTGATTGGTCATATACGCCCATTTGACAGCCGAGTCGTGCCTTTATCTCTTCAATCTTCTCCATCGCTGGCTTTCCTTTCAATCGCCTGCAGAAGCCTCTGCACGTCGTCCCAAATGTGGCGCCCGATGAATCTGATGGAGCCATCGGGCATACGGTAGGTGTAGGCGCCGTGGTCTATCCGGAAACGGTTCTTGATTCGCTCGATCTCGTCGTCTGTGATAGCCGGTCGTGATTCTCTATCCCTCTTTTTCATTTGCCATTCCTTTCAGGACATCGCGCACCGTGACAGGCGCCTGTTTTTCTCGTTTCCGTGGGCGCTTCGGTTGTTGCTCGCGTCGTTCTTGTTCATCCTGCAGGAGTACCTTCTGCATGTAGACAGGAAACGATTTCACGCCTTCCTGTTTACTCGTTTTCCGGGCCGCGTATCGAACAGCGCTCTTGCATTCGTCAACCGCGGCTTCATCGCAACGGCCCTCGGATTGCCTGTATCGACAGAAGGGTCTAAGGATCGTCGGCGCATCGTCGGTTGAGAAGCGGTCGCATTCCTCGGCCAGTAATTGCAGAAACGCGCCATCATCGAGCAGGCAGCTGTGGAGTGCTTGTTTCTTTGGTGTTGCTGGCGGCGAGTTGATGGGTGCGGGCTGTGACGTAGCCGGCTGCTGCATCCAGGAGGGAGTCCATCGCTTTGTGGCAAAGCCAGCCTCGGGATCGGGGAAATCCGGCTGTGCCTTTGCCACTTTCTTTTCTCGTTTCGCTAACTTCAAGTAGTAATGATCCTGATCGTCGGGCTCTTTCGCTCGATAGAAATTAAGATACTTTTTCTGCCACAGCCGGCTGAGGGCAAACCGGATCTCGTCAATCGGTGGCCGTCCCTGCTGTGAGGGAAACGCCATCTGCTGAATCATTTCGGGTTCGCCATACCAGCGGTAGTCATTGTCAGACAATGCAAGTATTCTGAGATATAATCCATGAGCGAGGACGCCCTGACTGTCAAGCGTATAGTCGAGGACGTCCCGCTTTGATAGCTTCGTCCAGGATGGCAACTGTCACCTATGATCTCCGCGCCGATAATATGATAGGGCTATGCTGTTGCCGATGCCGATGCTTCTGCTGCTTGCGGTTCTTCCTCAATCGGCAACTCCCCCTGCGCCGATTCAGGCTCACCGTCCTCTTTTTCGAAAAGGGTTCCTTGTGCCGGCAGCACGAGCACATTCTTGTCCCGCTTCATCTGATGGAGCAACAGGTTATTCTCCGCCGTGTCGTCGACGCTGACCTTGAGCGTGAAGTCGTCGCCGAGCTTGTATTCCTTCAGCTGCCCGTGCACATGGCCGTCGTTGTCGGGCTCGTAGAATGTGCTGTGCTCTTCCAACAGCTTGTCGAAGATTTCCTCGACCTGAATTATGAAGCGGTCGGCCTGCGCGTCGGGGTGGATGGAGGGGATCACGATAGTCATTCCATCCGGGGCTACGTTGGCAGCATATTCCTCGATGCTTTGCCTGTCGAGCCCTTGCACGTGTAGGTACTGATCCTTCAGTGCGGGGATCAGCGCCTTTCGGAACTCGCTCATGTGAAGGTTTCGCATAGGTGGTGCCTCCTTTCTGTTAGAACATTTCGCGTTGTGTTGCCTGCGCTGCCAGCTTGTCGAGCACCTGGGCCTGCAGCACTGAATCACTGAGTTGTTTCCACGTTTTGTTCTTCTCCCAATCATCTTTGGACAGGCCAAATTTGGGGAGCAGGCCGGTGATGAAAAAGTACACCTTGTTGCGCGTGGCCTTATCGTTCAAGAGCCGTTCGATTTCGGCGTGGATCCGCTGCGTCTCAGATTCCGAATCAGGCGACGGGGGCACAGGATTTCCGGAGTTGCTGTTGTCCTGCCAATCGGCCCCGTCACCTTCACCCGCCGCCTGTTCGGTAGGCGCGGGGGCAGAGCCGGTGTCACCCGCGCCTGACTGTTTGTGTTCCTCTTCCTGTAATCGGTCCCACAGCTTACGCGCCTTTGGCATCGTTAAGAGGTTCGGATCATTTTTGCCGAATCCGATATTTTTGAACTCATCTCCGAGGTGCAGGGCAAATATCCGGATGAACTTCTTCAGTGCATCGTCGGTTGTGATGTTGGGCCGGAGTCGTCGGGCTGTGGCGAATATGCCGTTCCGCTGCTCGTTGCTCATGGGTTTTGTCTCGGGCGGCTTGTACGGGCCGGGCTCACCGTTGGCAAACGGGCACTCATCGCCAATGTCGGGCGGTTCCTCGGGTGGCGGCGGCTCTTCCGGCTCGGACTTCGGGAAATCGACGGACGGCGTGGCTGCCTCGGCGTCGGTGACTACCTCGCCGTCAATGATGTCTCCATTGCCTTCAGGATAGAATTCTTCCTGTATGTCGGCCTCGGTTTCGGCCTCGGGGTCAGCCTCAAGCAGCTTGTCAATCTGGCCCCGGAGCGCGAGTGTTTCCCTGTAGCCGACTGCTCTGCGTTGGCCGATCTCTTTTGCGCGTTCGAGCAAGGAGAATACATCGCCGGGGTAGCCCAACGATACGATATAGATAGTGGTAACGGTATCCGCGACGGCGATGGTCTTGCCCTGCACCTTGAGCTTGAGCGGGATGCCGGCCAGGATGCCGTTGGTGATCGCCGTTATCTCTTCCATTGCCGCCAGAATGTTGTTCAGCGAATTCCATGACGTCGTTCGGAACTTGTATACGCCGCCGACCTGAGCCGATTGCGGAAGCATGACCGACAGGATCGCGTGGGGCTTGCACTGAAATTTCTTTGTCCCGCCGTTCTCTTTTTCTAGGTACTCGCAGGGGCATGCGCGCTCTTCAAACTTGTCCGTTTCTTTGTTGCGGCGTTGGGCCTGTTCGCCGTCACCCTGACACCAGAGCTTGCGGCCAGCATAGAGCCCGTAGAAGTTGGGCATGTTCTTGGCCGGCTCATCGTGCAAGAGGATGATGTCAAGCTCGGTCGGGTGCTCTCCGTAGTGCTGCATGACAGCCGGATCGGCTTTGAAGTTGCCGGAATCGTCACGTTCGAGCGTGGTCACGGTGAACCATCCATGCTTGACGGGGAGTTGGTACTCACGCCCGCTGCTCTTTGCGGTGCGCTTCTCGCCTTTGCCGCCGATTTTGATCTTGCCGACTTCGGCAAGCCGAATGTTTAAGTCTTTGATCCGTGTGAATTGCATGGCTCTGCCCCTCCGTGGTGTTGCTGTATTTGTAGTCGTAGCTCACGCACGTCTTTTTCACATTCAACAACTCTTTCGATTAGCGTTTGACCATGTTCCGCATTTACAAGACCTTCCGAAAATAATTTCAGCCGTCGCATGGCTTTGCTTTCAATCTGCCTGACTCGTTCCCTTGTGACGCCTATAATCGCGCCAACATCTTTCAGGCTATGGCCCTCCAACCAGCGCAACCGCAAAATCCGAATTTCCCTATCTGTCAACTTAAAAAACAGGTGCCAGTTCCACAATTCAGGGTGTTCAATCGCCATTACTTCTTCCCCCCAAACTCGCAGATGTGCCAGTAGCCACACCAGCTTTCGGAGCATCCCCACCACTGAGGATCTGCTGGTACGAATGCGCCTGTCTGTTTCGCGTGTTCGATGTTCAGGACGACGCGCCCGATCAGGTTCAACGCCGTCTTCAGCTGTGCGTCGGTGCGCTGCGTCTCCTGCTGCACGATCTTCGGTGTCTTCGTCTTCACAACATGATCGAGACGCAGACCCGTTTCCACCTGTTTCTTACTGACCCGGTACATCAGGCTGTAGAGTGTCAGCTGCAGGCTGCGCTCGGCTTGACTGGCCGGTGGCGATTTGCCCGCGGTCTTCGAGTCTACGATCCATGCAGGCTCGGCAATCAGGTCAATGCCCTCGGTCATGAGGTCATACGGATAGTCACCGTCAAACGCAATCCGGATCGGCTCTTCGCTGCTGACTGGCTGCACGGTGGGCGCCACGATCTGCTGGTACACAGCAACACAGTCCTTGCCTTTGTCGATCAGTTGGCCGCGCACGTGCTTGATCTTCTGCGCCTGTTCCTCGGGTGTCCATTCGACTTCTTCTGCGCGTTCGGAAAAGTTGGAGGCGAAGTAATCCTGTAGCTCTTTCGTCGGCCGGTCTTCGTGCGTCTCTCGTTTCTGTGCGTAGTTATAGTCAGCTGTCTTGTGGAACGAAGAGCCGAAAGCAAGTGCAGAGTTCGGGGGCCGCTTGATTCCTTCGATCCATCGGAAGTAATACCGCACCTGACAGTCAAGGAATGTGAGGATGCTCGACTGTCGGAGTGCTGGTTTTTCGACTGTCTCAACTGTCGTCATGTTCATTCTCCTTTCTCCCGCCGCCCACCACACAGACACATACGAATTATGTGGAGGGTGAGAAGCAATTATCTCGTGGCGACCGGCATCCTAACCGCTCGAAAGGATGTCTCCCGTGTGGTCGCTCTCACAACCTCTCACCCCTCCAATTCATTGGCCCGCGTCTGCCTTTCGCTGTCTTCTGAATACCACTGTTAGAGCTTGGCTGACACTATCCTCAATAGCCATCTTGCCATCCAATGTTTCCTTGAATTGCTCAAGTGCCGATGTGCAAAGACGGCAGAGCGGCGCGTAGGTCATGCCTGCGACGCGCACTGACCCTCTGCAAGCCTCACAAACATCAGCATCGCAGACAGGGCAACGGCGCTCCGCTTTTCGCTCCTTGCACGTGTCGCAGATTCTCACGGTTTCTTTGCTCATGCGCCGTACCTTTCTCTTAGATACATCTCCCACAAGTCGTCTCGTGTCACTTCCGCGTCAATCGCTTGCGCCAGTTCCTTTGACGGCATATCTGACAGCCAGCTGATGAATGCTTGTCGATCTTTGAACCTCTGCTCTCTGATATGCACGGCCCAGGCCGCAAGCTGCTGGCGGAACTCCTTCAGCGTCGGGATCGTGTCGGTTGTCGGTGTGGTCATGGGTTCCCTTGCCGGGGGAAGAGTCACGCTACCTCTCCCCCGTTCACTTGTGCGGCCATCGTTTCATGTTTGTAATCATCAACGCTCGGCTCTCGTTTCTCATGGCATAACCTGAGCGCCGGTATCCGTCGCTGTAATGCTGCTGGACAGTCAGCTGTGACGATCATCTCCACGAGGGTTGCCGCTGGCCGTAGCATGAGCCATTGCCAGTCGGCTTCGATCTCCCGATTCTTCCTGCCGGCGACGGAAAACCACGACTGCCATTCCCGTGATTCCTTCAGCCACTCGCACACGCACTTATTGGTCAGCCGGTCGGGGTGCCCGTGTCCATCGAGGATCAGCGCAACGAGGTCTTGCTTCGGCAGCTGGCCTAACATATCCTTTAACGGCAGCGGGTTGTTGTATGGTTCCCACGGCCAGTGATACACCGGCTCACCGTTGACGCTGCGTTTCCTGGCGTAGCCGTTAAGCATGGGTGTGTCTCCTTTCAACATCTGAGCGGCCCCGCATGAGGAAGGTTCTCCATGCGCGGCACATGGAGAGGTTTGGAATGGGGACTCCAACCGTACTGACTTGACCTACGGGGCCGCTCATTACTCTCTTGCCTTTCGTTTCACGGTCGCTCCGAAGCGTTCGGCTTCGTTGGCTATCGCCCTGGCCGTGTCGTCGTCGATCTCTCCGCGCTCAAGTGCTCCGAGTGTTTGATATGCGAGTGAACACAGCTTGTCTCTGATGATGTCGTCGGCTCCGGGGATGGTGATCTCGTCGTCGTCAAAGAGCGCCTGCAGGAATCGTTTCGTCATAAGCCGATCAGTCGCTTTCATGTGGTGGTACAGCTTGTAGAGCACCGGCCATTTCCACTGCTGCCGGGCTTCGAGCATGTTGTACAGCGGGTCTGACCTCACCCGCATGTCCTGAGCGATGGCTGCGCGGCTCGTGGAATGCCGGGAACAGTAACGGTCAATGACTTTTCTCACGGCGTCTGTATGTGGGTCGAATCGCTGAGCGCTCATGTTCTATCCTTCCGAAACTTTTCGCGAATTCGCATGCGAAACCGTAGTTTTTTTCGCATTGCCCGCCCGTGCTTTCCGTGATATCGTTCGTATGCGGCCCACTTTCTCGGTCAGTGCCTCGGCGCTCTGCGCCTCGATGTAGTTGTCGAGGTCGTGCTGTCGAAAGAGGGTAAGCCGATAATGCAGGCGGCGGGGATTCAAGAGCGCGCGCTTGTTCGGGTTCTTCAGCCAAATGACAAGCAGCTGTAGGGAGATGCCCAGGTACTTGGCTGCCTGATGTTGACACAAATGGTCGGACGGGTGAACTTTTTTGTGAAAGTAACAATAATTGTCAGGCTGTTGCATGGCTGTGGGCTCCATATTTGGATTCTAAGCGACGATCTCCGGGGTATCGCTATAGACCCCCGGCGCTACTGGTGATCTCCCTGCCTGCGCCAGCGTCGGGCTCAGGCTCTTGTGTATGGAGAGTGTCACTATCGTTTTCAAAGAAAAAAGAGAAGTGCTTGTCCAGCACGAAAGCGAGGTTCGGGATTAGGTCGGCCTTCGGGGTGCTGTCGCCAAGTTCGTATGAGCTGATGGATTGGTAGTTGATTCCAAGCTTCCGGGCCAGCTCCCGCTGACTGAGGCCGGCCGCTTCTCTTGCATCCTTCAGTTTTCGACCGCAGAATTTCATACGCTTATATCCTTTGTAGGTATCGCGACTGTCACTAGACATCATAGCACATGCACTGCTGCTTGTCAAGTATTTTTTGCGATAGCGGTTGACAATATATTGTGGATCGTGGTAAAGTTCTACATCTCAGCAAGTTGGAGTAGGGGAATGTTTGGAGATTATCTAAAGGCACGCAGAGAAAACTTGTCATTGTCACGGCGCCAGGTGGCAAAGCAGGTCGGTTGCCATCCGTCGCACATCGCAAATCTGGAAAAGGAAGAGGAATGCGGCTCGTATGATTTGCTCGTGCGGTTGGCTGGGGTCTATGGAGATGATGCCTGCAAATATCTCATGGCTCGGGCGAGCGCCAAGGGCGACCATGACTTCCTCGACTGGCTGCGATCACACGCGGCCTGCCCTGCTGCGACAGGGCAACCGTGACAGTTTCTCGGCAGCTGCTTGTGACCGATTTGTGACTATAAATGGGATGGTTCAGCGCTTTTTATAGTGACTAATACTATTATATAGCTCCTCGTAAGTGTTTGTAGTGTAGCGTGTTACCTATTATTCCCCACCGTTTAGGGTTCTCCTGATATGCGGCACAGTGATTTTGTCCATTTGTATGTCGATAAGGTAGGCCGTTGTAAAGTGACTGTTAGCAGTATGTTGCGGCCTCTTCCCTGTTCGCTTGGATATTTTGTGACCGGATTGTGACGACATGAGCATCTATCTGAGGGGCAATGTGTGGTATTCGGACATCTATGTTAATGGCCGGCGCGTGAGGCGGCGGCTGTCGGATGATGCGGAAGAGGCACGGGCGATGCTGCGGGAAATGAAGCAGCAACGGGATTGGCAGCGCTGGCATTTAATCACTCCACAGCTGGCTGTGCGGGAGGTTATACAAGTCTATCTGAGGCGCGCAAAGGCCACGTGTCGAGCGTCAACGCTGAATCGATACGAGTACCAACTGAATCACTTCGAAGGATTCTGCAAAGCGGTCGGTGTTACGCACGTCTCGGGGCTCACGCTGCAGCTGGCTGATGATTACGTGCTCTGGCGCAAGGAGCAAGGCGCTGCCCCGAACACGATCAACCAAGAACTGATTATGGTGCGCGCTGCGCTGGCCTATGCCGTGCGGCTCGGCCGCCTGGAATCGAATCCATGGGAGCGGATCGAAAAGCTGAAGGTGTCTGACAAATCGCCACGGGTTTTCACTCGGGAAGAGATACGGGCGATTACTGACACGATGCCAACATGGGCTGCGGACGCGGTGACGTTGCTCACGTATACCGGGATGCGTGTCGGTGAGCTACAGCATTTGACATGGCGTGATGTGGATCTGCAGCGTGAGACGATCACGATCACATCTCGGGCGGTACAAACGAAAACAGGCCACAGCTGGCTGGTGCCACTGGCCGGGCCTGCGCTCGAGATTTTGCGGCGGCGGTCGGAGGCACGGGATCGGCGCGCGTGCATCATCTGGACAGAGCGCGGCCCGTTTCACAGAAACTCGCTGCGCGAAATGTTTCAGCGTCGACTACGGGGGCTCGGGCTTGAGCATGGCACGATACATGATCTCCGGCACACGTTCGCAAGCTGGATGATCGAGGCGGGTGCGTCACTCGATACGGTACAGGCCATTCTAGGGCATCGGACGTACAAGACTACCGAGCGCTATAAACACCTCTCCCCTGGGTTTCTCAAGGGAGAAGTGGACAGACTAACTTAACTGCTCAACTGAGCGCTGGTACTTGGTGAGCAGTCCAAGGATCACGGACGTTTCAGTCGTGCGCTTGCGGGGCGGGGTTCCGTTGTCTCGCTCATTGGCTCGTATCTGTTCGACATGCTTTTCGAGCCACAAGGCGAGGTCTTCCGGGAGGTCATAGGTCTTCCGGGTTTTTCCTTTGGGTGGTGGCGTCATGGCGTCTCCTTTCTGCAGTCATGCGGCAACCAAGGTGCAAATAAATGGTGCGCGTCGATCGTGTCGGTTTCGATGTGGGGCTGCTCGTACCAGTTCGGGACGATGCCTTCGGTTTCGTTGGATATCTCTCGCACAGCGTGACGGTCGGCTGCCGTGAGCACGTGAGCCGTACATTCCCATATCACGCCATATCCGCGGCTTGCTAATTCCTGAGCCATCTTACAGGCTCGGGCGACTTCAACAAAATGGAGTATACTCCCCATGGGGGGGCTCCTTTCTGCCGATTATATCACACAGTCGGCTGTCAGATAAGATCAAGCTGTTTCCCTGTGGCTTGGCTCGAATCGACTACGATTACTTCGTCGTCGTTGTTCACGAAATACGCCAACAGTCGGCCATCGACAGCGACCAACTCATTCAGCCAGCATAGATTCTCCTTTGTGGCTCTGCCATCTTTCTTGTATCTTCCGTTCGGGTTAGAAACGATCAGGGTGAAAATGGGATCACCAACATAGCTTTTATACACACGGACTTTCTCGACACGGTAAGGGCCGGTGTCGTATGTCGTCTTCACGATATCGCCGGGCTTGACAATATCGCTTACGGTC
>Ga0180438_10001257_pt1 | contig 45069 bp, 35 predicted proteins | sample SS_ome_12_FD_132455 | JGI IMG/M metagenome (GOLD analysis project Ga0180438, IMG submission 132455) | Hypersaline lake sediment archaeal communities from the Salton Sea, California, USA - SS_3_D_2 metaG | ecosystem: Environmental > Aquatic > Non-marine Saline and Alkaline > Hypersaline >...
GGCGAGGGGCGGCAGGGCGCCGGAGCGGAGCCCGGAGTGCGAGGGAAATTGGGGCAGGGAGCATTCTCCGTCGGTGGGGAAGTCGTGCTCACGACGCTGCGACTGAAGGACTGGAACCGCAATACCTTCGATGTTAGGCTTGAGCTGGATAATGCAGGGCTCAGCTTCCGCGAGTTCGTTCAGACGAGACTGAACGGCGCGCTCGTGCTCACGAACGATCCCAAGAGCGGCGAAGCGCTTGTGATGAGCCCACCGGGGAACCCCATTCTCGTGTCGGACGCCACTATCGGACTGCCGAAGGCCGAATTCCCCCATGGAGAGCCAAGTCCCATCCTCGGCCCTGGGGTCAATGTCCGGTTATTGGTCGGGGAAAATGTCAAATTTCGACACGGATCAGATCGGCGGCCGACGGAGATTGTGGTCAGCCCGGGGAGCGTTCCAGACAAGGGCGCGCCAACCGGCTATTTGGACCTTACAGGGAATCTCAGCGCAAAGGGGTTACGGCTCGAGGGAGAGATCGAAAGCACAGAGGGCCAACTTGCTTTTCCGAACGGAATCCTCACGCTCCAACGAGCCAAAGCGTGGATGAACCGGCGGCCTGGCAAGTCCCCCATCGTCACCGTGAGCGGAGAGATGAGCGGGCGAGTGGGTGATTACTATGTTTCACTCAGCCCCACCGGCCAAATTTTTCCACTCCCGTCTGAGTCCGATTCCGAGGCTATGGGAAGATTGGCTCTTAATGCGAGCGCGATTCCCCCCTTGGAAGAAGCATACGTCTTGGCGCTGCTTGTGGGGCCGGTGATTGCACCGACACGAAGAGGGCAATCAGACATGGCGACGATATTGTCGGACCCGACTCGCGTCTCGAATGACGCCGAGATTACGGGCGTCATGCTGCCCGCATTCGGAGGCGTGGAAGGCACACCGGAGCTCGGGATCGATGTGGAGAGGTCCGGGCAGGTGCGACTTCGAATCGGTCAACGCCTCAACAAGCGCCTTATTATCACTTATATAAGCGCTCTCAGCGGGCCTTCTGAACCATACGATCTACGTTTTAGCTACGAGGTGACGCCGCGCTGGCTGGTCGGGTGGGGCGTGAACGAAAGAGACCAGGGACGATGGGAGGTGCAATCTTTCATCCCCTTCTAAGGCAGTTGCCTGGGTTGTATCGTCGAGGCGAAATGTGCTAGACTCAGCGTCGAACTTCATGTCCGCTTATGTGTCCAATCCAGCAATTATGTCGGCTGGAGCGGACGAAGCGGGCCTGGCAACCTTGAACGTACGTAGCAGGTGGCCCTCAGTGGACGATCGTCCAATCCAGGGCGTCGAGCACGGCGGCCATTCGGCAACCGAGGCCTTCGATGAGCTTTTCGATGCCTACGAGCAGAAGATCTTTAACCTCGTATATCGGCTCGTGGGCGACTACGAAGACGCCGCCGACCTAACAGCAGACACATTCGTGCGCGCCCTGCGGGGATACGACAAGTTCCGAGGGGACTCGCAACCCTATACGTGGCTGTACCGAATCGCAGTCAATCTATGCAAGAACTACTTTCGCCAACAGCAGCATCGCAGCCGCGTGCATTCGTTCTCCCTGGATGCTCCGCTCGACATCGAGGATGGAGCGGGTGTCCGGGAGATCGAGGATGGCAGCCCTCAGCCACAGCAGATGGTCGAGGTCCGGGAGCTCGAAGGGCGCATCCAAGAGTGCCTCCTTCAACTCCGTGCGGATTTCAGGGCACTCATCGTGCTGAGGGATGTCCAGGGCTTATCGTACCGCGATATCGCGCGAATTCTCGACTGTCGCGAGAAAGCTGTAAAGTCGCGTCTTTTTCGGGCACGAAGCAAGCTTCGGGAACTGCTCGAACCGTACATGTCCGAGTAGACTTAGGTCGACCGCTTCAGGGTGGGTTGGTGGAAAATACAGGCAGTTTTTGTCCTGGAGGAGATAATGCGTCGCTCTGCGCCCATCTGGCTCTTCGCCTTGTGCGTATTGCTGTACTCTGCGATTCCCGTCGTCGCGGAAACGGCTGAGGACGAATCAAAGGAAGTCGCTTTCGAAGCCGTCGATGTCGCTCCCAGGCCAGTCGACGAGCCTGAGGCGGCGTTCGATCAATCGACACAGCCGAAGCCAGAAGAAGTGGATGAAGGCCTAGACCTGGAAATGTCGAGGCCGGAGCTGAGCGGAGACCTTCCCGGTGTGGGAATGCCCGAGGAAGGAACCATTGCAGAGGAACCGCTCGAAGTGCCGTCTCCCATTGTGGACATTCAAGTTGATGGAAACGACCTTGTCTCGGCGGAAGACATCCTCAAAGTGGTAAAAAGCCAAGTGGGGGGGCAGTTTTCCGAAGCCGACGTTGCCCGAGATCGCCAAGCCATCCTCGGCCTGGGCTGGTTCAAGACCGTTTCCGTACAACGTGAGAGCGTCGAGAACGGTATCCGGCTTATCTTTCGGGTCATCGAAAACCCAGTGATCACCGACATCCAATTCGAGGGGAATCGAGAACTGACGAGGGAGCAACTCCTGTCGGTCATACAAACCAAGCCAGGGGAGATTTACAGTGCTCCGCTCATTCTCCAGGATGCGCAGACAATCGAAAAATCGTACCGATCACAGGGCTACATTCTCGCCATAGTCGTCGATCAGAGGATGAGCGCTGAAGGCATCCTCACATTGACCATTGCCGAGGGGCAAATCGAAGATATCAAAATCACGGGAAATACGCACACTAAAACGTATGCCATCCGACGGTACATCCGAACTCAGGTTGGAGAAACCTACAACGATAGAAAGGTGCAGCGCGACATCCAGAGGCTGAGTGCTCTTGGATGGTTCGAGACCGTCCGCCGCGACGCTGAGATCGGCGCCGAGCCTGGAAGCGTAGTCGTCATCATCACCGTTGTCGAGAAACGACGTACGGGCATGGCGTCAGTGGGTGGCGGATACAGCTCCGTTCAGGGGATCGTTGGATTCATCGACCTGACGAAATCGAACATCGGAGGCAACGGCCAGGTCGTCAGCGTGCGGGGAGAATTCGGCGGCCGGACGAGCTACGAATTTGGATATCAGCATCCGTGGATCATGACGCCGGAGACTCGATTGAGCGCTGGAATCTACAACCGGCTGATCTTGCGTGAGGCATTTGTAACCGACGACGAGGGCGAGCGTCGGGACATTCTGTATGACGAACGTCGAGATGGCGGGAACATCACCTTCGGCCGGCCTCTCTCAGATCACACCACGGTTTTCCTCGGTTTCCGGTCGGATGACGTCTCGATTGAAGGTGTTTCAGAAGAGGAAGAAGGTTATCTAACGGGCGCGGCGTTCGAGCCGCGGAAGGTGCGCAGCATCACTGTGGCAGCAGTGAACGATACCCGTAGCGACGCATATAACCCTCGCAGAGGAGGCTACCAGCGTCTCTCCACTGAGTTCGCGGGCCTCCTGTTCGGCGGAAGCGAGTTCAACAAATATGTGCTAGACACCCGACGATTCTTCCCCATAGGGGCCAAGAATACGGTAGCAATGCGTTTGCTGGCCGGCACCGTTACCGGTGATCCACCCTATCTCGAGCAATTCCTGGTTGGTGGAAGCGAATCGCTGCGCGGATATCGAAGCGATCGGTTTGCAGGCACGCGCATGGCGATCCTCAACGCGGAATATCGCTTTCCGCTCACCGAGAATCTCTTGGGCGTTGCTTTCGTCGATGTCGGAGATGCCTGGGGCGGCCCGATAGCAGATGATCCGGCATTCGAGGATATCGTCCACGAATCGTTCACTGCTCACTTGGGCTACGGTTTTGGGGTTCGAGTGAAAACGCCGATCGGTCCGCTTCGGCTCGACCTCGGTTTCAGCGAGGAAGGGACCGAAACCCACTTCGGCGTCAGACATATGTTCTAGATCAGAGGCGGAAGTCGACAACAATGCCTCCGGAGAGGAGTCCTTCAACATGAGAAAAATGGCAATGATCGCCCTCCTAGCGACAGCGTTCGCTTCGGCGGCCGGCGCTTCCTTCGCGGCCGACACCGAAGAAGTCACCTGGGGAGTCGTAGACATGGATCAGGTGGCGAGTCGATATGGGAAGATGCAGGAGTTGAACCAGGAGTTCCAAGACTTCCAGCGCGAGCAGGAGCAGAGACTGGCGCAAGAACACACCACGCGTCTCCTGGACGATGTGGAGCGTCAGGAGTTCAAGGACACCGCAGCTATGGGCGCGCCCACCGAAGAGCGGGCGCAACGTCTGGCCGAGTTGGAGACGCTTTCGAACGAGCGCGAAAAGAAGCTCATCGAACTCCGCAAGAAAGACGACCTTACCGAGGAAGAGCAAGCCGAACTAGAGCGGTTCGGCGCGCTTTACGAGCGGCGCATGGCGGAGCTCGCCTCCCTCCAAACCGAACTTCAGACGAGTCGTTTGGCCAAATATGAAGAGCTCTCAAAACTGATCGAAGAAAACGTCAACCAAGCCATCGAATCGGTCGCCGAGGAACAGAAACTCTCCGTCGTACTTCGAAAGGATGCAGTGCTCCACGGAGGTGCGGACCTTACCGATGACGTCGTGATGAAGTTGAATGGTGAAACCAAGGAGTAAGGTCGACGGGATCGTGTGCCGGGAGCGGCGTCGAGGTAAAACGCTGTGCCGGTGGGGTATCCAATCCAATGAAAATCCAAGAGCTTGCGGAAGCAGTAGGTGCGGAACTCAGGGGCGCCGACGGCGAAGAGGAGATATCTTCGGCGAGCGGGCTTGAGGACGCCACGCCCGGCGCGATAGTCTTTGTCGAAGACGAGGCTCGACTCGCCCATGCGGAATCGACTCCAGCGGTCGCAGTTATCGCTCCCAACGAACTGAGGGAATCGAAGAAGCCGACCCTTCGAGTGCCCAATGCGCGCCTCGCTTTCGCACAAGCCCTGACACTGCTCCACCCCCCCTCGCGGCTCGAACCCGGCATTCACCCAACAGCCCAAATTTGGGGGGATGTCGAGATCGGCGAAGATGTCGCCATCGGCCCGTTCGTCGCCATCGGCGATGGCGCGTGCATCGGCTCCCATACGCAGATCCACGCGTCAGTTTCGATCGGCCGCCAGGCCGTCATCGGCGACGACTGCGTTCTGTTCCCCCGAGTCGTTCTCTACGACGGCGTGACGCTGGGGTCTCGGGTCATACTCCATGCCGGGTGTGTGATCGGGAGCGCGGGCTACGGGTATGTTTGGGACGGCCGGAAACACGTGTGGATTTCGCATATTGGGAGCGTGAGAGTTGGAGACGACGTAGAAATCGGCTCCAATACAACCATAGACCGCGGCACCACGCGAGACACGCTCATCGGCGATGGCACGAAGATCGACAACCTCGTCCAGATCGCCCACAACGTCGTTGTCGGAAAGAATTGCCTTCTAGCGGGGCAAGTGGGTGTTTCCGGCAGCGTAAAGCTTGGAGAAGGCGTCGTCCTGGCCGGTCAAGCCGGCGTGAGCGACCACGTCACTATGGGGGAAAGATCCGCCGGTGCTGCCGGCGCCGATATCATCCGCGATGTGCCGGAGGGAGAGATAGTACTCGGCCGGCCGGCGCGCCCTATCAAAGAACAGCTCCGTATCGATGCCGCGGCCGGTTTTCTACCCGAGATGCGTCGCGAACTCCGCTCCCTCAAGAAACGCCTTAACGAACTCGATCGCAGAGTCGAGGAGTCTGCTGACTAGCTCGACCCCGTCGGCTGCACGTATTGCACATTTCCGTACCAGGCCACCTTCGCAACCGCCCAGAGTCCTTCTGGGTCGCCCGCCAGCGTGAAGGGAAATTCCCTCTCGGCGCCGGCTTCGATTCGAAACGAATGAAAACGCGGGGAGATTTCGCATCGTGCGTAGGTGTCCATCGCCTCGCCCCAAGATTCCACCGGGGTGACTAGCGCCACGAAGCCCTCGACATAATCCGCATTCGGGTTGCCGATCCGAACCAGGAAGCCGTCTTCCGTCCGTTCCAAAGTCGACTTCAGTGGTTGAATATCGCCGACCGGGATGACGTCCTGGATTATCTGTTCACCTTGCTGTGTCTGCGCGCGGATATAGCCAGGAGCGGCATCCGGTGGCACGACCACCATCACCTCATAAACGGCCGGCGAGTTGGGTTGGATGCGGTAGGGGAGTTGGCGCGGAATCATCGTCCACGCCTCGGGCGCAATCATCATGACCGAACCGGAAATCTCCTTATCCGTCGCGTCGTTGGCCAGGCCGAGCGAGAAACGCGTGGTCTCTCCCACCGACACAGGTCCGCGCACCCAAAGCGTCACCGGCTGATTACCCATCGGGGCCGCGCCGAGGTTGTGATCCCAGTACCGCGCGTGGATGGGCGAGCATAACTCGGTCGAAGGCCCAAGCTCCTTGGGAGGTCCCGCCTCAGAGATTGGTGTGGGCATGATGCCGACACTCACGATACCGTTGGCAGGAACGTCGAGCCGAACCTTGCCCGCTTGCCCCCATCGCGGCCTGATCACCTCCGCCTCGCCGCTCTTGTTCTCGGCGAGATCGGTCAGCCAGGCGACCTCCGGCACAGACGGAAACTCCAAATCCGCCGATGTCGGACGCCCTTCGGCTTCGTAGAGCCGGACGAGCAGACCCTCGGACGGATTGGATCTCGCCGTCATCCTATGCTCCGCAAGAGGATTTCCGAGGGGTTTCAGAGCGGCGACGACCACGTTGGCCTGGTCGATGGAGATCGGGCTGAAGTTTCTCGGCAGATGTCCTTCGGAGATCGGCGCTTGAACCGCCCGAAGCGGGTGGTTGACCTCGTGCCCGACGCGGACGACGCCTCCGGAGCGCCAATCGCTCGCGTGAGGAAAGAGGGAGTGCTCGAAAACGTGGGATTTGTGTTCCGGCACGAAGAACCGATCCAGTTTGCCCTCGCCCCATGCAAACGTGCTCCAGGATGACGTGTGGAAGAACGGTGCAATGAGCGTACCGTCCCGCTCCAGGCTCGCAGCGATCGTTCCCCGATTGATGAGCGCGAGCCCGGCATCGTCCACCGGCTCTGACAGCTCCGAGAAGTCGTTCGATTCGCGAAGTTCGAGCCGATCTTCGGCAATGGCCTTTGCCAGAGCATCGGCCAGTTCGCTGGTATCGCTTCCTCCTTGGGCAACGAGAACTGGAACATCCGCATCGCTTCCGTTCGGCCCGGATGCTCGCAGGAGCACGCCATTCCACGACGCGTTCTTGGCTCCACGTTCGAGACGGGAATTGGCATCGCGAAACTGCGCAAGCAATCGGGTGGAGTACTCATTTCGGCCGAGGCTGATACAGAAGCGGAAATGGTCTTGCTCGCTTACCAAATCATCCGAGTCAAGTCGCTGTTCGCACGTGATACCTCGGCTTAGAAGCGCCCGTTGAATGATCTCTGCGGCTTTCCGGTCGCGGGAATCAGGCGCGGTGATAACAGCGCAGGGGCCGAGCGGCACCGATCCCACTCGGCGTCTGCCGGAGAGAATATGGAGCGCCGGAGCAGGGCCGACGTCGACCCAGTTCTGGGCTGCGCCCAAACCACAAGCGGAGAGATTTTTCTCCCATAAGGTGCGAAAATCGAACTTCCCCGCGCTTCGCCGGCGCACCACCGTCGCGAAGCGATCCTCGAACGTCGCCAGAGCCCCGACGACATCGAGCGGAAAAGTCAAGGCGAGAAGCTCATGGGTGCCGGCATAACCGTTGAGAGTGGTTCGGAGATCGACGCGCGGAATCCCCTCGTACAACGTCACCTCGTGTATCACATCGCATCGATCGGGCAGTCGGGTCGTCGTGCGAATGCGGCCATAGACTGGACCGAGCGCGACCTCGACGAGGGCGTCTTCGCCTTCCAATCCGAGTTTCTCGCCGGTCGTAAAAAGCTCCCACGAGGCCCGTTCGCGATCGGGCTTCTCCGCCAAGGCGACGAGCTCGTTGGCGGGACCGATTGCGGTATTGATGAATTCCTTGCCGATCCGCTTGTCGTAGAGGCTTGTTATACCCCCGCCCTTGGTTCCATCTGCGGTAATGCGGAGATATTGATTCTCAATAGAAGCGTCGGATGACTCAGTGGATTCGGGCGTTGCGGGCATCGATGAGGCCGGGGCGAGGTAGTACGTCTGATAGCCGAGAGAAGGCACATCCGATGCCAAGAATACGATCTCGACTTCTTTCTCATCCCCCGGAGAGGCGTGGTTCTCGATCTGGAACGGGATTTCGCGCCCATTCTCCCTGATCAGCTTGAAGCCTGTTGAAAAGGCGCCGTCCAAGGCCACCTTTGCGCGGCACACATCGGTTCGAGTCCAGCTCATTGGATTGAAGACGACCAGTGCGGCTCCATCTCGCGGCGCCCGACGATCGCCCGTCGTGTCGATCCGACTGCTCACATATCGCAGCGCGCGATCCTCGACCTCCGTTGCGAGATCGAGCGCCTCGCGGTAGCCGAGGAGCAGATCGAGGAACGGGATATCCGAACTCGTGCCCGTGACGGCGTCATGGTGTTGTCCGAAGAGCACTTGGCGCCATGCCTTATCCAGCGCCGCGTCGGGGTACATTGCACCGAGAAGCGATGCGAACGTGGCCCAGCGCTCTGCGGACAGAAGACGATTCTCCGTCAGTCGGTTCGCAATCTTGAGATCCGCTCGGCTCACCAGCGTTCCCATGTGACACCAGGAGAAGTCTCGGCCCGAGGTGTTCAAGGACCACTTCCGAAGCTCGATCTCCGGCTCGACCGCCGCGAAGTATTTGTCCGGTGTGCTGAGCTCGATGATCGGGTCTCTCTCTGCCAACGCAGCGGACTTGCCGGTAAGCCATGGGCTGGGCCCAGACATGTCGTGGCCGAACAATCTCAGATCATGGGTAATGCCGAGCTTGGCTTGATGCTCGAAGCCATTGACCACAGTGTCGAGCAGCTCGTCTAGGCTGGCCGGATAGTAGGCATATGGCTCCTGCTTCTGAAGCAGCTTCGTTCCATCGGGGGACATGCCAAAGCACAGCGGCTGCGCGCCGAGGATGTTCTTCGACGACACGGCAGCCTGAAATCCCGAACGGGCTAGAATTTGAGGGAGTTGTATGCAATGCCCAAAGACATCAAACGGCAGGTAGACCCTGGTTTGAAATCCCAGCACCTTGTCGTGATAAAGGCAACCATAGAGGATATTGCGAATCAGAGGCTCGCCCTGAATTGACATTTCGTTTGCTTGGTTATACGATCCCCCCGCAGCAATGCGACCCGAAGCGACGAGTTCGTCGAAGAACGAGCGATGTTCGCCAAACCCAGCCAGAAACGGGCGCAGATAGTCCATCTCAGAGAGGATGATCGAGTATCCATCGTCGGCGCGGCAGGCGTCGAGGAACTGCTGGACCAAGTCAAAGGCTTGGTTCGTGTACGTGCGCTGATCCTCGATCCGGACCGGGTCATAATGGAAGTGCGGTGCGAGATGAATCTTCGCCGGTGCCTTCGCCATAAATCCCTCCAATGCCAGCCGCGCGCGGAACGCCTCGCCGTGCAGCACGCAGCTCGAACGGCAGACGTGGAGATGTAGGCCGCTCGCCAGCGCCTACGCAGCCGCCCCCGGCGACGACAGCAAAGACCATGTCCGAGGCCGACGCAACTCCCATACTTACTCCTTCCACATTCAAAATCGCAGTGTGCGAGAAGCATTTCGGTGACAGGAATTGCCGCCCGGGCGGCGTAGCCCTACCGTGTATGCCACGGCGGGATGAGTACCACATGGCGGCGCGCGCCATAGCTGTGTATTTGGCGGAGCGGCAGCGGCCTGACGGCTCGTTTCCTGGTCCGGATAATTACGGCACGGCCTTTGCCCTTTGGCTCTGGTCGTATTTCGGAACGGACTTCTCCCGCTCTGTCGAGCGTGCCTGGCAGCGGTTCAAGGATGCCCCGCCGCGATCCCATGGGGAGTTCAACATCTACGCCCTCCTCCAATGTCGAGACATCCTCGGACGCGCCCCCATCCATGCCCTTATTCGCCGGTTGCGGCCGGGGGCCCGGCACTCCGCGAACTGGATGCTTCTGAGGGCCGCGTGCGACTTCCAGAACGGGGCATTCCTGCCCTCGCTTTCCGCCCGATTAGAGGGACGGGCCGCACTCATTCGCTATGCACGAAGCGGCTTCATTCACGATCGTTCGAATGTGCGCTCCTTCGGATACCACGCGTTCTGTGGGGCGCTGCTCGCCGATATCTGGCGCTCGCGCCGCCTCACGTGGGCCGGACGGGCCGCCATGGAAGCCGCCCGATTCCTATCGGAGTTCATCCTGCCGAACGGAGACGCGCTCTACGTCGGCCGCGGGCAGGAGCAGATATTCGGCTACGGCGCGCTCATGTATCTGCTCGAAGCCGCCCGACTCATGACTGGCGACCAGCGGTATCGGAAGCTTTCGGACCGCGTGTTCGTTCGGCTCACAGAATTCCAGCGCAGAGACGGGTCTCTTCCCCTCGTCCTGCGAGAAGGGGAAGAACCGGAGCCGTGGCAGCCCGATGCCAGGCGACCCGGCTGGTACACCTATAACTGTTACGCCGACTATCTGCCGTTTTTCGCCTGCATGTTGCTCAAGGCGTCCGATGTAGATTTAGCTCCGCTCGATGGCATGCGCCCTCTGCCCCTCCATCCGGACTTCCAGGTGATCGAAAGAGAGCGCTATACGGCCGTTCTCTCGCGTCCCGGTGGGTCGCCAACGAATGACCTTCCCTTCCCCTATGTCTGCCTGCAAGGGACGTCCATCTTTCCGTGCTACGGCCGCGAGGGCGATCAGATCGATCCCGAGGCAGTCGCTCTGCCGTACGGGGTCCTCGCCACCGGCGGAAGCTACGGCTTCCGAGACCATCTTCACTATCGGTTCGTCGAGGATGGCTTGATCGGGGAGTCGAGCGACGTTCGCCACATACGGCGGTTCGAGTTCCGCGAAAACGTCTTCGAATGCAGCGACGAAATAGAGTTCCGCCGACGGATGACCTTCCGAAGTTTCGTGCCGGCCAACTTCCTGTTCCGAACCCTGCGCGCCATCGATGGAACTCAGTTCGAAACCTGGCATCGCGAGGAGAAGGCCATCCTGAAGATGGAGCCGGCGGCCGCCATCCGGCCGGATGCCGCCGTCTCGGCAAGCGGGTCGCTCGTGGCTCTGAGACACGAGATCCCAAACCTCTCGGCCGAGCGTCACCAGACGGTTTCGACGCGACTCAAGGTTGCGTTCCCATAAGGGGTTCGCGTCGGGCAAGATAGTGGCGCAAGGAAAGCACTTCTTTGCAGACAGCGGGCAGCGGATTTTTTGGCGCGCTTCGCTTCTTCGCCGTCTTACGAGCTTTCTTCGCACTCATGCAAACTGATTACAGACTCCCGCAAACCGGACAGTCCGGTCTGCGCTGCACGGGGAACTTGAGAAACTCCATGGCGTCGGCGTCGTAGGAGAGCATCTGACCCTTCAGCGGCTCGCCGAAACCCGTGACGATCTTGACTGCCTCGACGGCAGCGAGACAGCCGAGCGCCGCCGACACGGCGCCGAGCACCGGGAATCCGTAGGTTTCCCACCAATCCGGCTTCTCCGGAACCAGACACGTCAGGCATGGGGTCTCGCCCGGAACGATGGTGGTGAGGTTGCCCTCCATCCCGTACATCGCCGCTTCGATCATGGGCTTGCCCAGCTCCACGCACGCCTTGTTGAGGGCGTATCGCTCCTCAAAGCTCGGGGGGCAATCGAGCACGACGTCGACCTGTGAGACGAGATCGAGCGCATTCTCTTCGCTCGCGTCTTCGGCGATCGCCACAACCTCGCATTCCGGATGGAGCCGATGAAAGAGATCGGGGAGGCAATCGACTCGCGGCTTGCCGACATGGTCGTTTCGCATGAGGATTTGACGATTCAGATTGGACCAAGTCAGATTGCCCGAGTGTGAGAGGAGGAGCTTGCCGAAGCCCGCCATGGCCAGGTACAGCGCAACGGGACCCCCGAGGCCGCCACAGCGAGTCACGAGGGCCGACGAGTTCTTCAGTTTTCGCTGCGCCTCTTCGCCGAAGCCGGGCATTTGGATCTGGCGTTTGTACATCTCGCGGTCACGATCGGTCAGACCAACCATTGAACTCTCCAGTTGAGAATTCCGGCACATATCCCCGTCGCTTGCCGCACCGGCCCCGTCGATCACGTCTTTCGACCTCCAACCCACCGATCCTTGCCCCCAAGCCTGTCACTTTCGCCCGTCTGAATCGAGACGGCGAGCCGCGAGCCAGGAGCGACGCTTGAGCGACAACTCATCCGGCGTCATCCCGGCGGTCATCGCAGAGCTGATGCGTTCCCACGAATCCCGGATGCTGGAGGGATCGGGAAGCTTCGCTATTTCGCCTCCATACATTGCCCCCGAGTAGGCCCAGGTCAGGACCAAAACCGATTCACGGGCCTCGGGGGCCGCGCGGCCCAGAAGCTGCGCGTACTCGAACGGGGTCTGCCCGCGGCGCCGGCCGTGCCCCAACATCTCGGCGAAGTTGAGCATGAAGTGGTAGGTTTGCACGATGATATCTCTCGCCGTCAGACCGGCCAGTGAAGCCGGGTCTTCGAACGGATCGACCAGCTCGTCGGCCGGTTGTGGCGTCGGCGCTGGGGCGCCCGCGCCGGTCTCGCCGCGCCCGAGCAGTCGCAGGACGAGGCTCCAGAGGCGTCGCCAGGCCCGGGCCGCGAGGCCGATGAGAAAAGACGTCTGGCGGAGAATCCATTCAGCCGCCCGGCTCTTTCGAAAACCCCATACCAAGACCAAAGCGAGCAGCAGCAAAAGCAGCAGGAGAAGAACCGGGAAGGCCGCCTTCGGCATTCCCCGAAAACCGGCCGCAAGGTTGCGCAATCCGCTGGCCGCCCGAGCGGTTGCATTTTCGAGGGAGTCTTGCAGAGGCGAGAATGGCGTATCGGCGGCCCGAGTCCCCAAGCGGGCCGTTTCCGCCGCTTTCCGAGCGTGTCGCAGCGGCACGAGGGCGGCGAGGGCGGAGAGAACGACCAGCGTGATGAAGGCCGCGCCCAGGAGCTTTCGATATGAGCCTATCGCCATCAGGAGATTCCCCTCCCGCGCCGATCGCTCCAGCAAGACGAGGCGTTCCAGGAACATGAAGATCGTCGCGAGCAGGCAGACCGCGATGAGCCAGACCGCGGGGGACGGCACCCGAGACTCCCCGCGCGCCCACATCGCCCCCAGGCCGAATACGAGCAGGGCCAGGAAAATCGCCAAGGGCAGCGCCGCGCGTATCGGCGGCACAGGGCGAAGAGGACGGGACAGCCGATGAAACGTCGTGGAGGTCGATGCCTCCGGGTCATTGGCATCGCGGACGAGCCAGGGGAGAAAGTGCCAGATGAAGGCCGTCTCCGCCGCGGTCACGAAACCGATGAGCGCGGCCATGTTGGCCGATGTTCCGTCCGCGCCGAATGACACCAGGGAGGCCACCATCCCTCCGAAGATCGACAGCATCGACGGAAGCACCCATTGATTCAGCTCTCGTCTCTGCGCGTAGCCGAGGCTGGCGGTATAGGCGATGAAGATGCCGGCGACGATCCCCGCGACGACGCCGGCGCGCGGGGCCATCCATATGAGCACGACGGCCGGGTAGCTCACGATTCCGAGCACGAGCCAGGCCGACCACGACCAGAGCTCGATATGCAGACGGTGGCGTGCCGTCGATGATTCAGATGCCAAGGGCACCGATATCAGCCTCCGAGTGAATCGAAGTGACCGGAATCCCCACGGCCTGAAGGGCCTCTGGAGCCACGATAGCCTCAGCCCCGCGGCCGGGCAAGGCGGCGTGAATCTCGAACCCAGCGCTGCGAAGGGAGAGCAGCGAGGTGAGCGTTTCAGAGGTGAAGGAGGGCGTGATGACGAGCACGAGCGCCCCCCAGGGCCATTGCTCTTTCTCGCGAGCGATCACCGAAGTGAGGTCTTCGGCCACACCGAGCTCGACTCGCCCCAACACCGATAATATGGAGGCGAGCTGCTCTCGACGGCGGCTGGCCGAAACGCGGATCATCCCGCCTGTCGCGGGAGACGCTGGGTCGCGCGCGAGGGCGAGAAGGCCGATCCTCTGTCGCTGTTCGAGCATATGATGCGTAACCGAGGCCGCGGCCGTAATGGCGAGCTCGGCCGCCTCCGCCGCATCGTTTGGGTTTCCGGGGTAGTCGGATCGGTTGAGATTCAAGACGACGAGATTCTCGATCTGTGAGGACATCTCGAAGAGCTTCGATTGAAGCCGGCCGGTGTGCGCCGTCGCCCGCCAATGCACGCGGCGCAGCCCATCGCCGTGCTGATAGGGCCGGATTCCAACGATCTGCGTCGGGTCCTCCAGCACCCGGCGACGGGCGCGGACTTCCCCGGCCGGTCGACGGGAGGGCAGACGGGCGTGTGTGATCGGCACGATCTTCGGGAACACGGTCAGACTGTTCGCGCCCGCCGCGCTGAGTTCTTTCTGCGAAAGGCCGAAGAGATCGCCCATTCTCAATACCGTCGGCCCGATCTCGTAGTAGCCTCGGCGGACACCGTGGAGCGTATAGCGGAAACCGAACGAAGCTCGACCGGCCAATGGACCGACCCGGCCCCGCAGGCCGGTTATCGGGAGCCCCGCCGGGAGCGATTCTTTGGCCATGAGCCAGAGGACGGGCAGCGGGCTGTCGTTCGCGACCGTGACCTCGACGGATGCCTCGGCGTCGTAGGGGATGTGGTCGACGGAAAGCGATCGATGAGCCGAAAGGCTGCGCCGCGCGACGCGCCCGGCTCCCACCGCAAGCAGCCAGAGCGCGAGCATGAGCGAGCTGACCCAGTAAAAGGCCGCCGCCTCCGTCGTCCAACCCAGGACCGCGGCGAGCACTGCCAGCAGCACCCAGAGGAGCGGCAGCACCATTGATTGGCTACTCCAACATCGGGCTCTAGTCGGTCAGCAGTTGGCGGGCTCGTTCGACGACGCCTTCGGTCGTGTACCCGAGCTTTTCGGCGATGGTCTTCCACGGCGCCGAGAAGCCGTAGCGGTCGATGGCGACGATATCGCCGTGGGGGCCAACGTATCGGTCCCACCCGAACGACACGCCCGCCTCGATCGCCAGCCGGCGGGTGACGGCCGCCGGCAAGACCGATTCGCGATACTCCTGGGCCTGTTGCTCGAACGCCTCCCAACAGCCGAGGTTCACCACCCGAACCCGGCGACCTTCCCCATTGAGTTGTCGCGCCGCATCCAGGGCGATGTGGACTTCCGAGCCGGATGCGAGCAGGATCATCTCGGGGTCGTCGACGTCGAGAAGCACATAGCCCCCCTTACGGATGGAGTCCGCCGCAGGCAGATCGCTTCGGTCGAGCACCGGAAGGCCCTGGCGAGTCAACAGCAACGCCGTCGGGCCGTCTTTTCGCTCGAGCGCTATCATCCAAGCAACAGCCGTCTCGCTGGCGTCGGCCGGCCGAATGACACTCAAATTCGGAATGCATCGAAGCGCGGCATAGTGCTCGACGGGTTCGTGGGTCGGGCCGTCCTCTCCGACAAAGACGCTGTCGTGCGTCCACACATAGACAACTTGAATCCCGGACAGGGCGGCGAGGCGCACCGATGGTCGCATGTAATCGCAAAAGATGAGGAACGTCCCGCCGTAGGGGATGAACCCTTCGTGCAGCGCCATGCCGTTGAGTATGCCGCCCATGCCGTGCTCGCGAACGCCAAAATGAAGATTTCGGCCGCGATACTCGCCCCGGCCGACGGCGCTTTCGGCTTTGATGAGCGTCTTGGTGGAGGGATGGAGGTCCGCGGAGCCCCCGACCAAGGCCGGCAGCTCGGCGCTGAGCACCTGAAGGACTTCTCCAGAGGCATTGCGCGTCGCGATTGCTTTGCCGGCCTCAAACGTCGGCAGGCGATCCTGAAGCCCTTCCGGCAGGGAGCGGGACATGCGCGCCTCCCACACTGCGGCCAAGTCTGGATGGGCCTGCTGCCATTTGGCGAGGTGCTTCTTCCAGGAATCCGCCTGTTTGTCGAGGCTCGAAGTCCGTCCTTGAAGCGTCTCCCTCACCACATCCGGGACGAAGAAGGACGGCTCCGTCGGGAACCCGAGGTTCTCTTTCGTCATCCGCACCTCATCCTCGCCGAGGGGCGCGCCGTGAGATTCTGCTGTATCCTGCTTGTTGGGGCTTCCCTTGGCAATATGGGTGCGGCAGATGATGATGCTGGGGCGGTTCCTTTCCGCTTGGGCCGCTTCTATGGCGACTCCAATGGCCGAGCGATCGTGCCCATCGATGTGCTGGACGTGCCAGTCGTAACTTTCGAACCGACGGCCGACATCTTCGCTCATGGCGAGGTCGGTGTCGCCCTCAATCGTAATATGATTGTCATCGTAGAGATAGATGATCTTCCCGAGGCCGAGGTGTCCGGCAATGGCCGCCGCTTCATGGGAGATTCCCTCCATGACGTCGCCATCGGAACAGATCGCGTAGACGTAGTGATCGACGATGGGGGGCTCGCCGTCCACGTTGAAATGGGCCGCCAACATGCGCTCGGCGAGCGCCATTCCAATCCCGTTGGCGAAGCCCTGCCCGAGCGGCCCGGTGGTCGTTTCCACCCCAGGCGCGCAGCCGTATTCCGGATGCCCGGGCGTCCGGCTCTCCCATTGGCGGAAGTTCTTGAGATCGTCCATCGTCATCTCGTAGCCAAACAAATGGAGGAGCGAATACAGCAACATCGACCCGTGTCCGGCCGAGAGGACGAACCGATCTCGGTCCGGCCAATCTGGGTTCGAAGGGCTGTGCTTCAGATAGCGGGACCACAACACGTAAGCGACATCGGCCATTCCCATCGGCATGCCTGGATGGCCGGATTTGGCCTTCTCGACGCCATCGATCGAAAGGGCGCGAATCGTATTCACTATGAGTTCATCGAGATCATCGCCGGCAAGATCGCGCCCGTACGTCTTCGGGTCGGAAGCTATAGACCTAGACTCTGTCGTCACGTTCTGTACTCCTGATAGCAATAGTCGAAATTCCCCACTCTCCTCTTGGCGTGGACATGGGAGAAATCCTGCCTATAGAGAATCTTGCATGGTGGCCAGGCCGCTGCGATGATAAGGAGATGGGTCGGGCCAAGAACTTATTGAGTATCGGATGAGTCAAATGGTAGGCCTGTGCTGAAAGGGGGGGGTATGTTCAGATTCGGCGTTTGTCCGATCATCGCGGTGGCCGCCGTCGCGGTCGTCACGATACGACCCGCGCTCGCCGAGGCGAGTTCTGCCAACATCCTGAGGAACCCGTCCTTCGAAATCGGGGTCGCCGAGCCTGTGGGATGGCGCGGCTTTGGATTTGGGGAACGGATCTGGGGGTCCGAAGCGCATCAAGGCAAGCGGTCCGTTTCCGTGTTCGGGGATGGAAACAGCGCCGGGTGGTGGTATTCGTCGATCGACGAAAAGGTCGAACACAACGAGCTCTACCGAGTCAGTGGTTGGGCGCGCAGTACCCCGTGTGTTTCTAATCGGACCGTCGTCTTTGGGCTCAACCATGCGACGTGCCGCCCGAAGCTCACCTCGGAGTGGACTCGATTCGAGTTCTTCACCCGAGCGCCGGACTTCCTTCCCGATCCGATGTTCCGACTCGGCCAGATCGGGCTGAAAGGCTCGGTGCTTTTCGACGATGTTTCTATGGTGCCAGCGGTGGCCGTTCATCAATCGGTTGGGACTGGCGCTCGGCTGTCTTTGGGGAAGGGCGAGTCGGTCGACGGGCGTTCCTACACCGCGTCGCACGACCTGTCAGATCTTCACACAATGGAACGACGGTTTCTTCGTTCCTACACGGCCGAGTTCGACGGCGATCGGTGGGTGCTCGATGGTCTGGACGAGGTCGTCTACCGCCATGGGGTGGAGCGAATTGGAGCCGATCTTCTCCCCGCAGATACACCTGCTCAAACCGGATGTGCTCAGCCAGTGCAAGTGGACATATCCTTCGAAATACACATAGAACGCTGCTTGGGTGGGGCGCTCGACGTGCACATGAGTCATGACGGAAAATCCTGGAATTACCTGCAGACGATTAAGGCGCCCGGAGATCACCGTATCGAGGTGCCTTCGGAAATGACGCCCTCGGCTTGTCCGTATATCCGGATCAAGTCGAGTGGCGCCGGCCGTGTCGAAGTGAGCCGATATCAATTTCGTAGCCGCCTAGGCGGTGGGCCAGAGGTGAACGGAGAAGGCGGCTCTCGCTACCTCGCGGTGCTCTATGCGTCACCGCACGTTGACGTCGAAATCCTCGATGTGGGCGATATGAGGCCCGATGGTCGGAGTGAGGTGAAGCTTCATCTCATCAATCGGGGAACGCGCATGACCCTCGACGCCGACGTGTGGATCGAGCGCGATGGCCAGACTGAATCGCACGGCCAGAAAACGGTCGCCATGGCGCCAGGCCGCTCGGCCGGGGTTTGCCTTCCATACACCGTCGAATCTGCTGGCGAGGTCAAGTTGACCGTCCGGGGGCGAGACGCAAAAACCGGCAAACTGCTCTTCCTATTTGAAGGCGACGACAAGGGGTTGAACGGGTCTTCACGCTGAGAGCCGATGGTCAATTCCCTGGTGCGCTGATCGAAGGCGGCAGTGAGCAGGCCGCGGAAACTCGATGGGCATCCTCCGCGCGTTCGACGCTTCCCATTCCGGGGAGTTCGAGACCTTGGTTTCACGCTTCGCTGATGTTACTATGTAGAGGTGGAATTCGGCGCGTGCCGATTCTCTACGAGGGTGGTGACTTAAGGGCAGTGCTCTGGCGTATGGGAAACGAATCCCACATCGACGGGGAGAGCAGCGATTGACGCAGGGTGCACCGTGTAGGTGGCGGCGAAGGGCGCAGACGGCAGCCGTGCTCGTCGCATTGGCGGCCGTTGCAGTTCTCCTGGCACACGGGTGTAGTGGAAAGCCGGATATCGGGGCGAGTCCAATGGCCGAAACCAATCGTCTCATCGATGAGAAAAGCCCATACCTGCTGCAACACGCGCACAACCCCGTGAATTGGCACCCTTGGGGCGAAGAAGCCTTTCAGAAAGCGCGCCAAGAGGACAGGCCGATCTTCCTCTCCGTCGGCTATTCGACGTGCCACTGGTGCCACGTGATGGAGCGGGAGAGCTTCGAGGACGAAGCCATCGCGGAGATGCTGAACGCACATTTCGTTGCGATCAAGGTGGACCGCGAGGAACGGCCAGACATCGACGACGTCTATATGAGCGCGGTGCAAGTGCTCACGCAACGGGGCGGCTGGCCGATGTCCGTCTTCTTGCTGCCGGATGGGCGGCCCTTCTACGGCGGAACCTACTTCCCGAAGGATCGATTCGCTCGGGTTCTCACGACCATCGCAGAGATGTACCGATCCGACCGGGGAAAGCTCGATGAAGCGGCCGGCGAGGTGGCCACAGCCGTCGCGGCCATGGTGGAGGCCCCGCAGTCGAGTGCGAGCCTTCATCCTCAGTTCGTCAAACGAACCCTGGACACGCTCCATCGCCAGTTCGATGCCGAACACGGTGGATTTGGGGGCGCTCCGAAGTTCCCTCCGCACACCGCCATCGAGTTGCTCTTCGACGGATACCGACGGGGTGGTGGTGAGGGGCTCTTGGCCATGGCGACGCTGACGCTGGAGAAGATGGCGTTGGGGGGAATCCACGACCATATCGGCGGTGGCTTCCACCGGTATTCAATCGATGAGCGGTGGTTCGTGCCGCATTTCGAGAAGATGCTCTACGACAACGCCCTCTTGGCGCGGAACTATGTCGAGGCCTATCGATTGACTCAGGACGAGCTTTTCCGCGAGACAGCGGAGGCGATCTTCGAATGGATCGAACGGGAGATGACGGGGCCGGAGGGCGGTTTCTACTCGGCGCTGGATGCGGAGAGCGAAGGCGTCGAGGGGCAATTCTACGTCTGGCGACAGGACGAAATTGAGGGTGTCCTCGGCCATGATGCGCCGGTCTTCCTCGACGCCTACGGTGTGGAAGAGAAGGGAAATTTCACCGATGAGGGGACAGGGCGAAAATCCGGAGAGAACGTCCTGCACCTGAAACAACGCTTGGAAGAAGGGGCCATCGCATCCCAGATGGCCGCGGCGAAGGCCGAGCTTCTCGCCGTTCGGGAAGGACGACCTCGCCCGGCGCTCGACGATAAGGTGATCGCATCCTGGAATGGGTTGATGATCGGGGCGCTCGCGTACGCGGGCCGCGAGCTCGAGGAGCCGAACTATACGAAGCGCGCGGAACGGTCGGCCGAGTTCATCGTGCGGAGATTATGGAAAGACGGCCGGCTGCTGCGGCGATGGCGAGATGGCGAGGCTCGGTTCGGGGGCGCCTTGGATGATTATGTGTTCGTCGCTTACGGTCTGATCGAGTTATATGAGTCGACCGGCGAGCGGCGGTGGCTGGAGCGCGCCCGAGAAATGATGGATGGCGCGATTGACCTATTCTGGGATGAGCCGCGAGGTGGATTTTTCTCGACGGCCGATGACAGCGAGCCACTGTTCGTGCGCCCGAAGGATGTCCTGGATAATCCGCTGCCATCGGGAAACGGGATGGCGGCGCGAATCCTGTTGCGAATAGCAGAGGCGACGGGAGAGCGAAAATACGGAGAATACGCCGAGCGGACGCTGAGGGCGATGGCGCCGTGGATGGAGCGCGCTCCGTATGGAACGGAGACGCTGGCGCTGGCCGCGGGGATGCACTTCGAGCGGAAGGAATCGATGGAGCGCAAGGAGGGCGAGGCGATGGAAGAGGCGAGGGAGGCGGAGCCACAGAGCGTGACGGCCGAGAGACATCCAGTGAAAGTGACGGCGAAGACATCGAAGATAACCGTGACGCCCGGAGAGCCCTTCGAGGTCGAGGTCACTATTGCCATCGCTGAAGGTTGGCATATAAACTCTCGGCGTCCAACAGTGGACTTTTTGGTGCCGACGGCAGTTGGGTTGCGCGAGGGGGGACCGTTCCAATTGGGCGAAGTGGAGTATCCAGACGATACCATGATCGAGCTGGCCGGAGATCAGATGGCGGTGTATGAGGGGACAATGGAGCTCGTGGTGCCGGTGACCGTGTTGGATGGAGCGCATCCAGGCCCGGGGACGCTCGGGATCGTCGTTCAGTTCCAGGCCTGCGACAATCAAATGTGTCAGGCGCCGGATCGAGTAGATGTCGAGCTGCCGGTGGTGGTGGCGACGAAACAGAATCTCTAGCTCCGCCTATACCAAACCAACGACGGGTTCCCGTCGGCTGGAGTAGTTCCTTGGGTAGACCGCCTTTCCGCGCACTCGCTTTCGAGCCCGAACAATGGGCGCGGCTGCTAGAACGTTCCTTTGTGGAAAAAGCGGCTGACATGGTAGACTTCCCATAGGGCCAAAGGTTTTGGGGGGCTTGGGCGATAGGACAGAGGGAGTTGTGGTGATGCAAAGGGTCAGTGCGCCTATTACGGTGATCATACTCGCGTTTGTTGCCCTGGTCGGCTTCGCTCTCTTCAGTCAATACAAACCTAAGCCTGTTGATGAGCCCGTCTACCCCAGGCCTTACGAGCCTCCGATAGAACAAGAAGAAATCACTTCGTTACGCACAGGTGTTGCCCCATTGGGAATCACAATTGTCGTGCCTCCGCTCGAATCGGACCGCTTTCAGGGGGCGCGAGTTGCGACCGTCCGATCGAGCGGCCCGGCCGATAAAGCGGGGATCGAGCCAGGCGATCTTATCACAAGCGTCGACGGACATAAAGTAACACATCCATTTGCCGTCGGCGGTATTCTCTCGCAGAGCGATCCTGACCAACCGTGTGAGATCGTCGTCGAGCGCGCCGGGGAGAAATATACGACCGCGGTTATGGGAATTAAATTGCCTGAGAAAAAAGATCGATTCTAGAAGCTGGGGGGTTATTTGGAGGAGGAGTTAGATGCAGAAAAATGGACAAAGACAGGATATAGCATTCCTAGCGTTGGCGGTTGCAGTGTTAGCCATAGCAGTCGCTCTGTTTTTCGGCATGAAGAACATCGGAAAGGAACCGCCGAAAGCCCCGGAGCCCGAGCCCGTCGAGCAGGTCGAAGTCACCGAGCCTATCATCGAGGAGCCGGATCCCGGCGTAAATGGTCGCGACCCCTTCAAAACCCAGCCAGGGGCAACGGCGTCGAGCGCCGCCAGCGGGGGCAGTAATGAGGGGCTCAAGCTCGTCGGTATTCTCATGGAGCAAGGAAGCTTTCCAATGGCGGTAATCCATTCGGCAAAGAAGCGATACTATGCTCGGGTGGGAGAAAAGGCGGCGGGCTACGAGGTTATTAGCGTTGGAGATAACACTGCGGTATTGCAAAAGGACGGTCATCAAATAACGCTCGTATTGCGTGAGCCGGAGTCGGAAGAATAAGCAAACGCCGCATCGAACGGAGATGGAATTAAGGAGAGAGCATGCGGAAACAGGAATCGGAGTTCGAGGTTGTTTACGCTAATTTGGCGAAGATTACCCATGTGGCCCTGGAGTTTCTCATGGACTTCAAGCGATTGGGCCCGGAAACTCGGGATGTCGAATCCGCCCCGACTCTCGTTCGAGTCATGATGCACCCGGTCATAGCAAAGGCATTCCGGGATGCGCTGGCGGAGAACGTCCGTCGATACGAGGAGAAGTTCGGGGAGATTCCCGCCCCGCCCCATGGGTCAGGCCCTGTCGTTCATTAGACGACCTCCGAAAAAGAGAAGAGAGCGCAATTATAATGAGCGAACAGAAGCAGCAGGAACGACGCCGCAAGAAAAAATGCTCAAGTTGTGGCGGAGAAAGTATGATTCGTGCGTGTAAAGTGCCGGGAGTTCAACTTCAGATCGTGAGAGAGGACAGTGGTCGCCGTAGTGGATTGATTGCTCTTTACTCTGACGTCTGCGTCGACTGCGGTTTAACGAGCTTCTACGCGCGACGCGGAGAGGTGGCCAGCCAGATGCAGGGACTAGGGGACCAGGACGAGGAAGACGAGTCGCAATGAAGCCAGTGCTCCGAGGTTGGATCGTATTGCTCTTTGGCGGCATCTTGTTCGTCGCTGGACTGTTCTGGGTGCGAGGCATAGAGCCACCGGAAAGAGACCCTTCGGTGCTCGCGCAGAGGGCCATTGAGAATGCCTTTGGTATGTACATAGCGATACAGCCCGCGCGTGGGGGAGGAGTGTCAGTTGGGTCTGTTGAGCCGGGAAGCAAGGCGGAGGAGGCGGGGATTCAGGCCGGCGATCGCATCGCGGCGGTTGGGGATCGATCCGTATGGCATGTCCTTCAACTCGCAGAGTTCATGAACCAACATATTTCGATTGCGGGGGCTACAGCAGTGCTCGTGGATCGGGATGACGAGTGGAGCATAGCCGTTCTCCCAAGCCAGGAGTTGCTGCCGCTGCCCGAACCTGACGACCATCATCACCACTAGGCATTGCGTCATCTAATCATCGTGCACGCCGCCCTAGTTTACACACCCAAGTTTAGTGACTATGACCTCGGCCCCGCTCATCCGCTGAAACCCGTCCGGGTTCAACGAACCTATGACCTAATCGGGGCCTGCGGACTGCTTGAATCCCCAGAGGCCTCGCTTGTGACGCCGTCTTCGGCGGACGAAGAAACCATTGCCCTTATCCACAGCCGGGATTACATCGACGCCGTTCGCGCGCCCAGCGAGCGACGAGTTATAAAGCGGCCGGTAGAGCATGGGCTTGGAACTGCAGATAATCCCATCGTAGCCGGCATGTACGAAGGTGCGGCATTGATCGTTGGCGCTTCAGTCCGCGCGGCCGATCTCGTGGCCGACGGAGAAGCCGAAGTAGCGTTCAACCCCGCTGGTGGGCTTCATCATGCTCACCGATCGAGGGCGGCGGGCTTCTGCGTCTTCAATGACGCGGCCGTTGCGATCGCTCATCTCCTCCACCGGTGCGGCAGCGGAGTGAAAATCGCTTACGTCGATATCGACGCGCATCACGGAGACGGCGTTCAAGAAGCCTTCTACTGCCGGCGGGACGTCTTGACCGTATCAATCCACGAGAGTGGCCGATACCTTTTCCCCAACACAGGCGCCGTCTCGGAGATCGGCGAAGGGGAAGGCGAAGGGTTTTCGGTGAACATTCCGCTGTCGCCGTATACGGGCGACGACGTGTACGTCTGGGCATTCAATCAGATTGTCCCTCCCTTGCTCGAAGCGTTCGAGCCGGACTTCGTATGCACGCAGTTGGGAGTCGATACCCATCACCAGGATCCTCTCACACATCTCTGCTGCACAACTCGAGGGTACATAGCCGTCGTGAATGAAATCGCGAAAAGAACCCCGAAGTGGATTGCCATTGGCGGCGGCGGATATGATCTCACCGTCGTTCCGCGAGCCTGGACGCTCGCGTTCGCCCGAATGGCGAGACAAGAACCTCCGACCCGCATTCCCGAATCGCAAGCGAGCTACTACGCCTCAGGCGACGAGCCGGTATCCCTCCACGATATTGACGGTCCAAGAACCGATGAGGATTGGCAGCGAATCACGCGGGAATTCGCCGAGCAGACCGTAAAAGAGGTCAAAAAGCGGGTTTTTTCGTATCATGGACTCTCCGACGAAGACATATAGCCAAGCCGTTTCGTGGTTGACGCCGTTCGGTCGTGAGGGTATACTGGCGACAATAACTTCTCGGCGACTGATTACGGCGTTAGGCGGACGCTGCCCCCCGAAGCGGGGCGTTTTTTCGTATGGGGTCTGTACTTGTGAAGGACGACTGCTTCGTCTTCTTCGATATGGATGACACGCTGATCGAGTGGACGGTAAGCTGGAGTGACGCATTTGTCCAGGCTGCCGGATCAGTGGGCGTAACAGTGCATCCAGCTAAGTCCCTTGCCGCCCTCAAGCGCGCCTTCACGACGTTCTACCATGACTGCATCGAAGAGCACGCGAAGTCGGGTGACGAGCGGGCGTTCTGGCTCGATTATGACGGGCGGGTGTTGGAATCGCTCGGAGTGACATCGGGGTTGGCAGAGGCGAGAGAGCAGGTCGTCGATTTACTCATGCAGCCAGGATCGCGACGACTGTACGTCGAGGTCCCGGAGGTACTCCAAGCACTGTCCGAGCAAGGGATCAAGCTTGGCATCATCACGAGCCGACCGCTGGCGGAACCCGATCTGACTGCCCTCGGAATACGAAAATATTTTCATCCGCTGATCGATGCGTTCACCGCCAAGAGTGCAAAAAGCAAAGGGCATATGTTCCATCTGGCGGCAGAGGTGGTGGAAGGGATATCGGCGTGGCATGTAGGGGACAACTATGAAGACGACGTTGTCCGTGCTCGGTCCGCGGGTTTCCGCCCGGTGCTCGTCGACCGCAGAGGCGAATGCGATGGTCTCGACTGCCCCAAAGTGCGAAACCTGTGGGAGTTGGTCACACTTCTCCAAGAGGCAAAGGGGTGAGACTGAACCTCTATAAGCATGAACTTCGGATGATTGGAATTCCGCTTGCAAGATATGGATCAAAGGAAGATGCCGGCGTCGCACGCACCTTCGGGATTTGGGCGGCCATATTACCGGTCGCGCGGGATGGATCGAACGACGCGCAGAAAATATACGATGGCCGAGGATAATGCAATCCAAGAACATTCTGCCGGTGGAGTTGTATTGAAGGGCCACGGCGGCAACGTACACGTTGCAGTGATGCAATCTCGGTATGGAACATGGGTTTTCCCCAAGGGCGGCCTAGAATGCGGAGAAGAACCCGAGCAGACCGCAAAAAGGGAAATCGCCGAGGAGATTGGAATTCGGGATGCGAGGATGATCGTCCCTCTCGGGTTAACAGAGCACGAGTACCGGCGAGAGGGAAGCCTGCGCCGCAAGAAGGTTGACTGGTTTCTCTTTCGCGCCCCGGCGGAAGCGACTCTCCGGCCGGATTTAAATGAAAATTCATTGGATTGTGGTTGGTTTATTCCAGAGCAAGCCCTGATATTGTTGAGCCACGATAGCCAACGGAGGATTCTACGGCGGGCGCTGAAGAAAGCGCGAGGAGAAAAAATAGATACATGAGCATTATATTTAGTTAGGGGAGTGGGTTGGTGCGTGGGTTTTCAGGTTGGTTCCGCTTGCTGGGTCATTTGACAATCCGAGCGGTCACTGTTATACTCATCACCCGTGCGCGCGAGAGGGCGCGTTGCGCCGGGCGACAGGCGTGCGCACATGTTTGATAGCCTCTCGAACAAATTGCAGGACATATTACGCGGTCTGCGCGGAAAGGGGCGGCTCTCCGAGCAGGATGTAGCTGCCGCTTGTCGTGAAATCCGGCTTGCGTTGCTCGAGGCGGATGTAAACTTCCGAGTGGTTCGTGCATTTGTCTCTCGTGTCCAGGAAAAGGCAGTTGGGCAGGATGTCATCGAGAGCCTCACACCTGGACAGCAAGTTGTCAAGGTCGTGCATGACGAGTTGACGACGCTGCTTGGTAACGAGACGATCCCGGTGAAATTGGCTGGCAATCCGGCCGTCGTTATGATGGTGGGCCTTCAAGGCGGGGGAAAGACGACGAGCGCTGCAAAACTTGCGCGAAAACTCAGCAGCAAGGGTAGGACGCCCTTGCTGGTTGCCACAGACCTACGGCGACCAGCAGCCGTTGAACAATTGCAGGTTGTCGGTGAGCAGGTTGGAGTCCCCGTATTCAGGGGGAGCGGAGATAACGCGATCAGCGTCGCCCGGTCAGCGGTCTCCGAGGCTCAGCGGAAGGGCCGCGACCTGGTTATTGTCGATACGGCAGGGCGCACCCACATCGATACGGAGCTTATGGCAGAGCTAGCCGAGATGAAGAGTTCTGTATCTCCGGACGAACTGCTCCTCGTCCTAGACGCCATGACAGGCCAAGACGCGGTCAACGTGGCCGCGGAATTCGACGACAAAGTGGGCATAACCGGGGTGATCCTCACTAAACTGGACGGCGATGCACGCGGCGGCGCGGCGCTGTCGGTGCGAGAAGTAACGGCTCAGCCGATCAAGTTTGCGGGTACAGGGGAAAAGCTCGACGCCCTGGAAGTTTTTCACCCGGATCGAATGGCCTCGCGGATTCTGGGCATGGGCGATGTCCAGACATTGGTCGAACAAGCTGAATCTTCGTTGCGGGATGACGAAGCGGCTGCGCTTGAACGCAAGATCCGAGAGCGTCGCTTCGATCTGAACGACTTCATGAGAGAACTTCAGCGTCTTCAAAACATGGGATCGCTGGATCAACTGCTTGCGATGATTCCGGGAGTGCAAGCTCTACAGCAGCGGATGCCGATCGAGGTCGATCCGAAGCGAATTCGACGGATGACAGCGATTGTGCAATCGATGACCCTTGTGGAAAGAGAAAACCCCGATATCATAGATGGTAGCCGCCGAAAGCGAATCGCAGCTGGCAGCGGCACAAATCGACAGGATGTCAATTTCTTGCTGAAGCAGTTTCGCAACATGAAAAGCCTTCTGGGGCAGTTTGCGGACGCTGGAGGCAGCGGGCGATTGCCCAAGGGAATTGGAGTTCCTGGCTTTCGAATGTAGGAGGTGCATGTGGCAGTTCGTATCAGGTTACGCCGGATAGGAAAGAAGAAGCAGCCTCAGTACCGGCTCGTGGTGGCTGAGTCTGCCGGACCGAGGGATGGACGATTCATCGAAACAATCGGGCACTACAACCCGCGTCTCGATCCGGCCCAGATCAGCGTTAACTCAGATCGAGCGCTCTGGTGGTTAGAGCGCGGAGCGCGGCCGAGCGACACCGCGCGCTCGATGTTGAAGAAAGTAGGAGTATGGGAGAAGTTTGGGGGAGAACCAAGTGTCGTGAAACGAGACGAGGGCTCCTCCGATAGCGGCAGTGTTATTGACGATATCGCCGAAAAACAGCCGGAAGTCGTAGCTGAGTCTGAGTCCGCCGAGGCCGAGAGTGAGACAGAAGAGGAAGAGGCGGATAGCGGTGTAGAAGCGACATCGGATTCGGATAAGGTAAACGAATAACAAAACAACGACTATAGTCGGAGCAAGGGCGGTAGACGCGCCCGGACTGAAGTTTTGGTTGAGGGCCGCTCTGGGGCGCGCGGCCGCTCTGGCGCCACTAAGAGACCCTTGAGCTAGCTCAATAGTGGAGGTTAATAACTGTGCATGAGCTCGTGACGCTGATCGTGAGGGCCCTGGTGGACGATCCAGAGCAGGTGACAGTCAGCAAGATCGAAGGAGAACGCAGCATCATATTCGAGGTGCGCGTAGCCCCCGACGATCTTGGCAAAGTCATCGGCAAGGGTGGGCGTATCGCAAACGCATTGCGAACGCTCATCCGTGCTGCGGGAACGAAGGAACGGAAAAGTATCTGGGTCGATATTAACAAGTTAGGCGAGGCGCCAGCTGCTGCGGAGTAGTAGATATGGGAATCACCGTTCGCCGATCGATCGGCGTAACTGCTATTGTAACGGAACAATTCAAAGAGGAACTGAAAGCCGAGCTTCAACAGGCTGCGGAAGAGACGCAGCGCCGCATCGATCAGATGGAGATTCAGAGCCGTCGCGTACTCGCCGGCCTTCAGCGAACCGACCTCAACCAGGCGATGAACGCTCGTCGTCAGATGGAAGCCGAACGGCGACGTCACGATGCCCTGAAACAGGACATCGAGCGCCAAATCGACGAGGCCGGCAAGCTGGAAATCGGAAGTGAATATCCTCGCGGGACCCTTGAGGGAGTGGTCGAGATCGACGAGGGCGATGACCTCGTCACAAAAGCGACCGGCTCCCAGATCATCGTTAAGGACGGTGTTGTAGTCGAGATTCGCGAGGCGTAGAATGCTTCACAAAGAAAAGGAGCCGTGGAATCTGGTCATCGGCCAGATCACGGCTCCTTTCGGCGTTGTAGGGGCCCTTCGCGTCAGGCCCGAGACGGACGCCCCCGAGCGGTTCTCGGAGCTTCGCACAGTGTATATCGAGCTCCCCTCCGGCGAAGCGCGCCTCTGGACCGTGCGCAGGGCGCGGGCAAACCCCAAGGGAATTATCCTAGAGCTCGCCGAGTGTCAAAACCGAGATGATGCAGAATCTCTTCGCGGCGGCTGGATCAAGATCCAGGAATCAATGGCTATTCCTCTCGCAGAAAACGCCTATTGGATTCACGAGATTATCGGGCTTCGAGTAGTAAATGACCGGGGGGAAGATCTCGGCCAAGTCCTCGAGGTCATACAAACCCCCGCGAACGATGTATACGTTACAGAGCGCGTCATGGTGCCGGCCGTGCGCGGCGTCGTTCGGCAGGTGGACCTCGCCAACGAACGGATTCTCGTTTCCTCCGATGTCGAGCTCCAGCCGGCCAAGGGAGCCCGTCGATGAAGATCGACATCCTGACGACATTTCCCGATATGTTCGAGGCCGTGCTGAGCGCCAGCATCATCAAGCGAGCCTCCGATGCCGGCCTCGTTTCGGCGAGCGCCCACGACCTGCGCGGGTGGACTGAGGACCGACACCAGACGACGGACGACTATCCCTACGGTGGAGGTGTAGGGATGGTAATGAAGCCCGAGCCGTTCTTCGCCGCGGTCGATGAAATTCGATGCGATGCCGCCGCAGAGTGTAACGAAGAGATCATATTGCTCAGCCCCCAGGGAGAGCCATTCACACAGACGATGGCCCGCGAGCTCGCGAGAAAAGATCACCTCATCTTCCTGTGCGGGCACTACGAGGGAGTCGACGAGCGGGTGCGAGTGAACCTCGCCACGCGGCAGGTCTCGATCGGCGATTATGTGCTGACCGGAGGGGAGCTTCCGGCGATGGTGGTGATAGACGCGGTCGTCAGGCTTCTGCCGGGGGCCCTGGGAGACGAGACGAGCCCGGAATCGGAATCGTTCGAAGACGGCCTTCTGGAGTATCCTCAGTACACCCGGCCCTCGGATTTCCGCGGGATGAAAATCCCAGACGTACTGCTCTCCGGGCATCACGAGGAGATTCGGAGATGGCGACGGAAGGAGTCGTTGCGACGCACTCAACGATTGAGACCGGACCTGCTGAATGAAGCTGACTTGAGCGAGGAGGACCGGGAGCTGTTGCTGAAGATCGAGGAGGAAGACGCACTAGGGCAGTAGGGCGGCGGCGTACTCCTGGGGGTCGAAGTCCTTGAGATCGTCCATCCCCTCGCCCACGCCGATCAGCTTCACGGGCAACCCTAGTTCCTCTGCCACCGTGATGAGCGTGCCACCCTTGGCGGTCCCGTCGAGCTTCGTCATTACGATGCCGGTCAGCCCGATGGCATCTCGGAAAACCTGAGCCTGCACGAGGGCGTTTTGCCCGGTGGTCGCATCGAGGACGATAAGGGTTTCATCGGGCTCGCGCCCGAGGCCGCGCCGAGCCACCCGGTCCACTTTGCGCAATTCCTCCATGAGGTTCCGCTGGGTGTGAAGCCGCCCCGCCGTGTCCGCGATCACGACATCGGCTCCGCGAGCCCTCGCCGCCTGGATACTGTCGAAGACGACCGCGGCGGGGTCTCCGCCGGGTTGGTGTTTGACGATGTCGGCCCCGAGCCGGTCGGCCCAAACCCCGAGCTGTTCGATGGCGGCCGCCCGGAACGTGTCGGCCGCGGCCAGGATGACCTTCTTCCCCTCGCGCTGAAACCGCGCTCCGAGCTTCGCAATGGTCGTGGTCTTGCCCGTGCCGTTGACTCCGACGATGAGGTAGAAGAGCGGCGGCTCGACCGCCTCCACCTTCAAAGGGCTGGAGTGCTCGTCGAGGAGGCCGACGATATGGGCCCGCAGAAGATCTCGCACCTCCTCGGGCGTCCGAACCCCCCGATCCGCCACGGCCTGCCGGAGGAGATCGACCGTCTCGCCCGCCAGATCGGCCTTGACGTCCGAGACGATGAGCATCTCTTCGAGTTCGTCGAACATCTCATCGGTGATCTCGCCGGAGCCGGCGAGGAGATCGGTGACGTGGCGGAAGAGATTGCGGAGCACGAGTTCCTACCCGGAGGCGCTGGAGGCGCCCCCCTTGATATAGTTCAGCAGACCGCCGGCCAGAAGGACGCCGGCCTGTCGTGGAGTGAGATCGCATGTGGCCTGAAACGAGGTATTGGTGGTGAGGTTATTGACTTCGAGCGGCGAGCCGTTTTCGACGGCCGAGCGCACGCCGCGGATGTGCAGCTCGTCTCCTTGTGAAAGGGACTGCCCCGGGGGAAGCACCAGAGGAAGAATGCCGACGTTCACGAGATTCGCGTGATGAATGCGAGCGAACGACTCGGCGAAGACGGCCTTCACGCCGAGCGCCATGGGGGCGAGCGCCGCGTGCTCGCGGCTCGATCCCTGCCCGTAGTTCGCGCCACCGACGATGAATCCGCCGCCCTCACGTTTTGCCCGGGCCGTAAACTCCGGGTCCGTCCGCGAGAAGACGTGTTCGGCGATCGCGGGGATATTCGAACGCAACGGAAGTATCTTCGCTCCGGCGGGCATGATATCGTCGGTCGTCACGTTGTCGCCCGCCACGAGTAGGACGCCGCCGCGAATCTCATCATCGAGGGGGCCGCGAGCTGGCACCGGGGCGATATTCGGCCCCAGCGTGATCTCGACGCGGTCCGGTTCTTCCGAGGGAGGAATGATCATCGCGTCGTCGACGAGGAATTCGCTCGGCTCGGCGACCTCGATCGGACGGCCGAGCGTGCGAGGGTCTGTGATGGCTCCCGCGATGGCGGACGCGGCGCAGACTTCGACGCCGGCGAGATAGGTCGGCGCATCCTTCGTTCCACAGCGACCGCGGAAGTTTCGGTTGAAGCTCCTTAGTGTTGCTCCACCCGATGGCGGCGCCTGGCCCATGCCGATGCACGGCCCACAGGCGCTCTCCAGTATGCGCGCTCCGGATGCAATCATCGCGGCGAGCGCGCCATTTTCCGCGATCATCGCGAGCACTTGGCGGGAACCCGGCGATATCGTGAGGCTCACGTCTGGGTGGATGCGCTTCTCCCTCAGGATTCCGGCAACGGTCATCATGTCGCGGTAGGATGAGTTCGTACAGCTTCCAATACAGACCTGAACGAGCTTCGTGCCCTCCAGATCGGAAGCCCGCGCCACAGCGTCAGGGCTGTAAGGCTTGGCCACCAACGGTTCGAGTGTGCCGAGGTCGATTTCGATGACCTCGGCGAAGTCGGCGTCAGGGTCGGCCTCCAGCGAGGTCCAAGCCGCTTCCCTCATCTGCGCGCGGAGGAACGCGCGCGTCACCTCATCCGATGGAAATATCGAACTGGTCGCGCCGAGCTCCGCTCCCATATTCGTAATGGTGGCCCTCTGTGGCACCGAGAGAGCCGCCAGGCCGGGCCCGCCGTATTCCATCACGCGTCCTACGCCGCCCTTCACCGTGAGCCGGCGGAGCACTTCCAGAATCACGTCCTTCGCGCTCACCCACTCCGGGAGCGAGCCGGCGAGACGAACGAGCGTCACCCGCGGCATCGCCAGATAGAACGGATAGCCGGCCATGGCCGCCGCCACATCGAGCCCGCCCGCGCCGATGGCGAGCATGCCGAGCCCGCCACAGGTCGGCGTGTGGCTGTCCGACCCGATCAGCGTCTGCCCAGGGGCTCCGAAGCGTTCCAGGTGAACCTGGTGGCAGATGCCGTTTCCCGGCCGGGAGAAATAGGCTCCGTACTTCGCAGCCGCGGCCTGCAGGTAGCGGTGGTCGTCCGCACTCTCGAAGCCCGTTTGCAGCATATTGTGATCGACGTAACTGACCGAGAGCTTCGTCTTCACTCTTGGCGCGGCCATCGCCTCGAACTGAAGCCAGGCCATGGTGCCAGTGACATCCTGGGAGAGAGTCTGATCGATTCTGAGGGCGATCTCTTCGCCAGGAGTCATATCTCCGGAGATGAGATGGTCCGCAATGATTTTATGTGTGAGGTTCGCTCCCATGCTCTAAGTCCTCGACGATGGCGGTTTCCGCGCGTGGCGCCAATGAGCGCGTCGAGCGGGGAAGAAAGAACGCCGCAGTGTCAACGGAGGGCCTAGCCGATCCCTCCGCAGCAGGCAGTATAGACAAAACACGGTGAACCGTCAAAACCGCTGGGCCTTCAGCCCTCAGAGAGAGCCGCCGTACCGGTTTCCATCTTGGCTCAGCTTGGTCGGGTCTTGGAGAATGGCGCCCAGGCCGAGTATGACCGCATGGGCGGGCTCGCGGGCGCGAACGACCGGGACGCCGAGCCGCTCCCGTATGAGCTGAGGGACCCCCTGGAGCAGGGCGGTGCCGCCGACGAGCAAGATTCCATTGGACTTGATCTCGGCCTGTTGTTCGGCCGGCGCCTCGGCGATGGCCCAGTGAATCTCGTTGACGATAGGGGTGAGCGTACGAGCGAGCAGGTTCGGTATGCCGTCGAGCGTGATCTGCAGGTTGCGGAAGAGCTCGCCGTAGACCTCACCGCCTCCCATAAGCACTCGGCTGCGCGCCATCGTCGGAAGTACCGCCCCGACCTGAAGCTTCATCTGTTCCGCGGTAACCGGGGCCAGCGTGACACCGTAGCGGTTACGCATCATCTTGCGGATGGCCTCGTCGAGGTCTTTGCCACCGAACCGAATGTTGCGCCCCCAAACAAGTCGCCTCTGAGAGACAACTCCAAACTCCGTAATGCCCCCGCCGAGGCTCAAAACTAGCCGTGCCCCTCGCTCCGAGGAAATTGCCGATCCCCCTCCGATGAACGCGGCGAGGGTTCGATTGACGAGTCGGATGTTTCGAGCGCCAGCAGTTTGGATGGCGGACTGGAGAGCGGTACGCTCGACGGGTGTCGCATCCGTCGTCAGCGCAGCAACCACGCGGGGCATGAAAACCGTTCGTCCCCCGAGGGCTCGGCGCACGACTTCTCGGATGAATTGCGCGGCAGCAATATGGTCGGCGATCACGCCGTGTTGCACCGGGAAGACGACGCGGGCATCGGCCCCGCTTTGGTCGAGCATGAGCTTCGCCTCTGCGCCAATGGCGAGCGCCTCATGCCGATCGGGAGACAAGGCGATCGCGCTCGGCTCGCTGAGGACAACGCCAACGCCCCGTTGGTAGACGCGCGTGACCGAAGAGCCGATATCGATACCAAGATCGATGTTCCAGCCAAGCATCGGACTTACAGATCGGGACCCGACAAACGATCTGCCTTCGCACAGGAATGGGCGCTCTCGCGGGAGAGAGCCACGACGTAGGGCATGATAGTTTCCACCTCCCGGACGCTCGGCAGATGGCGATTCCGGTATGCGTCGATGAGAAGATCACGCCGTCTGTTACAGTCTCTGTGAAAGCCGTCCCAGTCTACGCCCTTACCATTTCTTTCGCGTTCTTTCAGACGCATCCCTCTCCGGTCCACCTCTGCTTCGAAGGCATCGAGATGATGGAGAAAGGTGAGCTGATAGGCGATGTTGGATTGCGCCTTCTCGCTCAGCTCCTCGTCCGCCTTCGATATCGGCGGCGACCGGAGAACAGCCAGTTGATGTTCGATCACCCATTGAGCGGCATTTCGCGACGCCTCGGCCGACGAGATCCTGACCGCTTGCGGGGCCTCGTAAAGCGACTCGCGAACGTATTGATAGCGCAGATGAAGGAGTCGACGAAGAGAATCGGCCACGGGTTGAGTGAGGGTGCGCTGCTCCACGAGCTGGCCGAGGAGATCGTCGACTCGTTCGACTTCGTCTGTGAGCGTCGCGAGCAGCTGGGGGTTATAGATGCGCCCGGACGAGTGATCGAGAATCGTCTGCCAGAGAGCCACGAGGCGCTGGCCGTCCTCTTCCCGCAGAAGCTCGTTGGGATTATTCGCGGCCGCGACGGGGATAGATGCAAGGCCTATCCATGAGCAGAGCCAGACCAGCCTAAGAAGTCTCCGAACCTTGGTGTTCGCAGTGTCCCGGCGCGAAGCTCTCATGAGTCAGACCGTGGCCTCCATAATCCCAGAATTAGCCGCAAACAGCGGCTGCCCTGCTGGCCTGCACATAAATCAATGGGGATGGACGAGAGTGAAAGCGGCGGCGCCGTAGCGATACGTCTCCATGCCCACACCTTCTGCGAGTTGTGCGAGCGCTTGCCCTGGTGCGCCCCGTGGAACTAGTCCTGAGAATGTCATATCCAGAGGCATCTCCGCAAGAATCACGAGCCCTGTGAATGTCGTGAAGTCCGATAAGACGCGTTCGAACGGAGCTTCTTCATATCGTGCAATCGGAGCGGAGGGCGCGGTCTCCCCCAGACGGGCCGCCAGCGGGACGAAAAGCTTGTAATTACGATTGCCGGCAGAGGAAACAACTTCCAGAGGTGTCGATCGCAGGCCGGAGTCAATTTCGCCGAGCGATAGTGGAATGATCGCTCGGTCGCCTGCCTCGGACTGCCAGAGATAGGTTTCCGATGGAGCCTGGCCCTTCCGGATCGTAACGATGTCGGCGGCTCCTTTCACCGCCACCCGAAGCGCGATTTGTGGTTTCCCCTCTTGGCTCACGAGCGCAACCCCGGCGAAGGGAGGCTCGCCTGCCGCGATAGTCGCGTGGCCTTCTTCATCCCCATCAAAAAATTCGGCGGCCTGCAGGCTTTCCTCTGCTGTTTCCTGCTCTGCCGGGCCGCGCGGCCGCGCGACCCTTGTATCCCCAGCGATACCGGATCGCCCACCTGCGTATCCACCCAGGGCTGGCGCTCTCCGCGTCTCCGTCGGGGCTGAAGGCGCTGTTTTGGGCTCCTTCTCTTCCATCATCGGGGATGGCGGCTGCGGTGAGGCGAGCTTTTCCTTTCCCGCGATGTGAACCGATGGAGGGGGAAGCTCCTTGCGGGGCGCTTCGAAGGTCGAGTCGCGAGGAGAAACCTCATTGAGCCGATCGACCTCTCTCTGGACGGGGGAGACCGGCTTCCCGACGCGGGCATGATCTTCTACGGCAGCTTTGGTCTGAAGTTGAGGTGGGGGTACCCCACCGCCGGGGACAAAAGTTGGTTGCTTGGGAGCATAGAGGGCGAAGCTGACGGCGATGACCCCGGTCAGGACGGCGGCAGGAACCGCCAGCCGAGCCCAAAAGGCCGGAGTTGGCTTGCCCTCGGTCGCGCTCTGGCGAACGGACCGCTGGACGCGGGGAACGAGATTTTCGGGGGCCTCTTCCGAGCCGACGGACCGAAGCGATTGGAGGACGGCTCTTAGGTCTTCGACCTCCTGAGCGCAGCGGTCGCATGAAGACAAGTGGCGCTCGACTCGCCCCTTATCCTCAGGCGAAAGCTTCCCCTCAGCGTACTCCGGGAGGAGCGCTCTCAGTTTATTACATTCTCGCGACAGCTTAGAACTCATCTTTTGCCTGCGCGTTAGACGGGATTAGTCTCGAAGAAGTTCCATGTGCGCCATCAACCGGTCTTTGAGCGCAAGCCGCGCTCGATTCAGTCGGGATTTCACGGTGCCCACGCGGGTACGAAGCACCTGAGCAATTTCATCGTAGCTGAGACCCTGGACGTCGTAGAGGATGATCACATTTCGTTGGTGCTCCGGCAGCGAGCGAACGGCACGTAAAATAATCTCTTTCCGTTCCGCGCCCACAACATGCAGCTCTGGATTCATGGTGGAGTCGCTCGAATCATCGGCAAAGCGGTCGAGATCAGGCGCGTCGTCACCGGGGTTTGCACTCGCCAACTCAGACGCCGAGAGCGGCCGATTCTTGTTTCGCCTCGCCGCGTCGTTGGCAACATTGACGGCCACTCGATAGAGCCAGGTCGAGAAGGCCGCCTCGCCGCGAAACTTGCCAAGCGCCTTGAAAGCTCGAAGGAATGCTTCCTGCACACAGTCCTCCGCCTCCTCGCGCGAACCAAGAATGCGAAACGAAACCGCGTAGACCTGAGGAGCAAAGCGTTCGACGAGAAGATCGAAGGCCTCCGGGTCGCCCTGCTTCGCGCGGGCGACGATTTCCGAGACATCGGTTGGCGGAGCATTTTTGACGTGCATGAAGCGCCGCTCATTCGATGGAGCTTCGGTATTATAGGTGGCAGGTGGGCAGTGGGTCAAACACATTGATACACAAGGCAGGGCAATCGCATCTAAATTGGCGAGGCCATTTTGAGCCCCCCAAAGCTCTCTTTTCGTGGAGTTGGAGCGCCGGAATCATCGGATTCCATATCTTTGGGATGGCGAAGGGCTACTCAACTCGCCGAAATTGGCTACCGATACCGTCTTCTCCGCCTCTTGCGAAGCCAATTTTGATGCTGTCGAAGCGATTTCCACCTCCTTTGGAATTAGATGCGATTGCTCTGATACACAAGGGGTGAAGTCCTGGATTCTTGATGCGATTGAGAACCAGAGATAAATGCCGTTGTCGTCGCCGTGGCCGTTCCGGTGCTGACTCGTCTTTTGTAAGCATGGCGAAGAAGAAAGATGCCGATTCTGCGGGCACTACCAAGGGGATGATGGTATTATTTCGGGAACGAGTCTCCCGAAACACGGAGTATGAAAGCGCGGGGTGGCGGATGGGTTGCCCAACCAATAAAAGGGGGGCAGACTAGGAGCCCGCCTCAGAGAGTGAATGAGTGTCGAAGGGGGGAGGATATTCCTCCCCCCTTCGATGTTTCCCCTTCAATACAGTTCGAAGATTTGCTTCATCGAACCTCGATCGAGATTGGCTCGGCCGTCGCCTCGATCTCGGGGTTGTAGTATCGGTAGACGCGGGAGGCGGGGGTGGCCGCCTTGATCGGGAACTTCGCCCGCATTCGGTAGGAGAATTCGAGCGGCTTCTTCGATGCCAGCTTGTCGAGATAGACGATGATCTGGCGGGCGGCGACGCTGTACTTCTCGATGGTTCGCTCCTCGACGAGCTGGTCGAAATCTTCGGCGAGAAGCGAAAAGCCGGGCGGCAGGCCGAGATCGATGACGACCATATTGGCCTCGCGGGGATCGTTGTTGACCACGCGTACGGAAGCGGTGAGGATATCGTCGGTGGCGAGTTGGGTGCGGTCGTAATCGATGTCGATGGTCAGGAGCTCCTCGGCCGGCGGCGTGACCATCTCCCACGGCAGATAGTACTTGGCGACGATCTGATAGAGGGCGCTGCCCTTGCCGTCGAGGGTGATGCGAACGTCGTTCTCGCCTTCGTCGATGAGATGTCGAGCGTCGAGCTGTCGGACGACTTCGTAGTCGGCCTGAGTGATGCGGAAGGAGCCGGCTTCTTCGCCGTTGACCCAGATGGTGACCGTGCCGTCGATCTCCTGGGCGGCCTTCTGCATGGAGAGCAGGAGCGCCTTGAGCGCCCAGACGGTGGCCTGGGTGGTCTGCCAGGTGCCGAAGCTGTCCTTGGAGCGAATCAGATAGGTGATGGCCTTATTCGTCAGGTCGATATGGCGACCAGACTTCACGAGGGCGTAGGTGGCGAGCGCCGTTGTTTCGAGGTCCGCCGAACCGTCCTTGGCGGAGGTGAAGGTCGGCCCCTCCGACTTCCAGTAGGCGACGGAATCCTCGACGGTGGCCGCTTGAGCGAGCGCTGCGAGGACATCCTGCGCGGTGCCCGTTCGATCGGCGCTCCCGCGGTCGCCCATAGCCGCGCCACTGAGATAGGCGTTGGCGATCACCGCCAGAGCATAGGGGTCTTTCGCCTCTCGCCAATGCTTATCGAGATAGCCGAAGGCCCGCGGGATCGAGTCCCCCGCGTATCCCGACTCGGCCAGCGCCCATGTGATATAGGCCGTGACGCGAAGCGTGTCGGTCTGGCGGTTGATGACGCCTTCGGCAATACCGCCTTCATCTCGCTTCCACGTGCCGTCTTTCTGCTGGATGCCGGCGAGCCAATTCTGGGTGCGGGCGATAACGTTCTCATCGACCTCGTGGACTCGGCTCATATCGCGGAACTCCATGAGGCCGTAAGCGGTGAGGACCTTGTGGGCCGGCGGGTTGCCAAACCAGGAGAAGCCGCCGCCGTCCACCTCGAAGGAGAGCAGTCGCTGGTAGCCGACATTGATATACTGCTCCGCCTTCATCTGAATCTCGGGCTTCGCCTGCTTCGTAGACTTGAGGTAGTCGAGCACGAGGACATTCGGATAGGTCACCGAGCTGGTCTGCTCGAAACAGCCGAAGGGCATGCGCAGCAGGGCATCGAGGCCCTCGACGGCCTGGCTGAAGAGGCCGGGGTAGATCTTGACGAGGATGGTCGAAGCGTCCGGAATGGCATCCTTCGGGATGGTCACCCTCTGCTCGATCGTGTCGTCGAGGCGGTCGTTCCAAGTGTCTCGGCGCTCTTCGCCATCTGGAAGCACTTCGATGCTGCGCTTGATGGCGTCGCGCAGATGAGACCCGCGCGCGTGGACGGTCAGGGAGTGATTCCCGATACCCTTGGCCCGGATCCGGTAGTAGACGGCGCGGATGTCGGAGGCGGCGATGTCGAGGGACTTCTCGGATTCGTCGCCGACCAGTTCGAACCAGGGCTCCTGTTCGAGGGAGAGTCTCACGGTCTGGGGCTCTGGGAGGTAGTTGTAGACGGCGATGGGGATGGAGATCTCATCGTTCTGCGTCAGCGCGACCGGCAGATCGATGTCGATGAAGAAGTCCTGGAAGACGCGCAGGCCGGATGTGGTCGAGCCAAGCTGGCCGCGCTGGGAGGAGGCGAGAGCCTGCAGACGCCAGGTGGTGATGGAGTCGGCCATCTGCACCGTGACGCTCGCACGGCCGCGTTCATCGGTGATGACCGACGGGTTGACGTACATGGTTTCGGGGAAGAACTGGCGGAGGCGGACCTGGGGCTGGCCGGCGGCTTCCTTCTTCTCTGCCGGCATGGCAGCCATCGGCTCGGCTATTGCATTCTTGAACATAACCGCGTCCATGTCCACGCCCTCTTCCATTACGAGCTCTCCGGCTATGCCGCCCGCGCGCATCAGCCCACGTCCCCTCTGCGCCCACTGGCCGATATTCTGGATATCGTCTTTCGTGTCCCATCGGCCGTCTGGGCCGGCGCTGTGGAGCCAGCAGTTCGCGCGACGCCAGCGGATGCGATACGGGTTGTTCCATCGGTCTCTGAGGTCGCTCTTCTTCAGCAAACCCTCTTCGACGAGAAGGTCGATGTCTGAATCGGGCGTGAGGTACGCGCGGTGGCGGTTGTAGTAGTTCTGAAGGGCCCGGTCGATTCTCTCGGCATCGCGGGCGATTTCTTTGATCCACCGCTCCATCGCCTCCTCAACTCGCTGGTCGTAGGTGTTGATGGTGAGGGTGTAGGGATCGCGCGCCTGCGCGGCGGCGAAGAGGACCGTCGCCGCGCGCTGCCGCGCTTGCTCCTGTTCGGCGGGCTGCGGGGCCTCGAAGGGCAGCTTGCCGCGGATCACGCCCTCGGTGGTGAAGCCGTGAATCTCATACCGGGGCTGGAGCAACTCTTTTTCGAGAGCGAAGTAGATGCGCTCCAGGCCGGGCTGCATCTCCTGAAGGGCGAACACGCTTTCATCGACAATGGTCACCCCGAGCGCGGCGAGGGTCGGTCGGCCGTGCTGATTGCGGACGATGAAATCCAGCTCGGCGGAGTCGCCGGGACGGTAGGTGTCCTGGTTCGGGCGGACTTCGACGACGAGGTCGTCGGCCGGCTCGACGTAGAGGAGGCGAGTATCGCGAATGATGTTCTCATCCGGCAGGATCTGATACGCGTGGACCTCGACGGTGCCTTGGATGTCCTGGGTGAGCGGAAGGGAGAACTCGGAGCGGCCGTCTTCGAGATCCACAGCGCGGGTGAGCACCGTTTGGTTGTCCCGGACGACGTCGATGTAGGTCGTGCCTCGCTGTTTGGTCGAGATCACCGTGAAGTCGACGGAATCTCCGACTTCGGCCAAAGCTCTCGACGCCCGCAGAAGAAGGGCCGCGTCTCCGGGCGTGCTGGCCAGATCGAAGTGGCGGGTCGCGTCGCCCGAGCCGGACGCGACGTCGACTCGAATGCGGGACGCGTTCGGCTTCGGGGTGAATCGGACTTCTGCGACTCCGGCATCGTCAGTCCTTGCGGTGAGGAGCCTCGCCCCGAGGGCCGGACCGGAGAGATCGACGCGAGCGCTGGAGACGGGATCGCCGTCCGGCTGCGCGGTGAGGACGAAGAGGATGTTTTCGATACCGGGCTTGAGTTCGCCCGACTCTGGGATGGCGGTGATGATGATGGGGTCTTTGGCGATCGGCGCGGTTTCGGTGACCTTCTCGGTGTGATCGGCTTTGTCGGTGACCTCAACATCGAGCTTGACGAAGGCGTTGCCCTGTTCGAGGGGCTGGCCGACGAAATAGTCGGGCAATTCGGCTTCGAACTTGAAGGCGCCGTTGTCGTCGGTCTTTCCGGTGATCTCGGCGATTTCGTTGAAGCCGATGTCGAAGGTCGAGACGGTGATGAGCACGCTCGACTCGGCCGTCGGCTTGCCGAAGAAGTAGTCGCATTGAACCTTGCCGGTGAGGGTGTCGCCGGGAAGGTAGTAGGAACGGTCGGTGGTGAGATCGATCTTGAATTTGGGGAGGACGTAGCGCTTCACTTCGACGGTGCGCTCGGCCTGGCCGTCGGGCGCGATAGCGCGAATGGTGTAGCGCCCCATGTTGATCTCGTCGGCGAGGGTGAACTCGGTGGAGGCGACGCCGAACTTCGACGCTTCGACGGTCTTCTTGAAAACCTTGTTCCCCTTGGCGTCTTCGACCTCAAAGATGATCGGCTGATCGGCGGCCGGAGACATCGAGGGCTTCACCAAGGCGAGCGAGCGCAGGTGGATGGTTTGACCCGGCTGGTAGAGCGGCTTGTCGCTCGTGAGGAGAATCTGAGTCTCGCGGGCGATGGTGACGGAGGTCTTGACGTCATCGATCCCAAGGGCGGAGACGACGCGAACGGAGAGATCGTAGGTGCCTGAATTGAGTTCGGGAACGGCGAACTGAGCGTCGATGGTTCCGTTTTCGAGCGGGCCGCTGAAGAGGTTCATGCGCCCGATGGCTTGTTGGTCGGTGGGCGTAATCGAGACGTGAACGGCGCCCCTGACCGGCTCGCCGGTGTTGTGATCCGTCACGATGATGCGAAGGGCGGCCGGCCCGCCCGCGAGCCATTCGGTTTGGCCGCGGACCACAGTCTGAAGTGGGGAGATGTCGCCCGTGGCGGACTGCGACACGGCCCCCACAGCGATGGAGACGATGAGTGCGATCCCCAACAGGGCGATATACCAGATCGAAGAAGCGCTTCGTATACTCACGATTTTCTCTCCTATGTCGAAAACGCAAGGTTGAAGTTTTGCCCCCTTAGACGGTTCCCTGCGCGAGAATGTTCCATCCCATGTTCAATAAATAAATAGCGAGCGACGATCCTGTGGGGTTTCCTTGGGGACAACAGGACAATTCTCCCCCCTCTATCCTCCCAGGCGGCGCCCGGCAGGCGTCTGCCGAGCATAAGAGCCTTTTGAATGATATTTCCCCTGACAGAGGGAACGACCGTCGGTCTTTCGGGAGCTTGCTCCCGAAAGGATGCAACGGCAACAGAAATAGAAATATGCCCGGCATCATAATGCCGGGCGAAGCCGTATCGGAGGGGGCGTTCCGCCGCCCCCTCCAACCCCCCACGGGGCGGCACAGCCGCCCGCCGGCGTCCTGCCGAAATTTTTGGCGCACTGGCGAAACTTGCAACCATCGGCTGTTCCCTCCGAGGATGCTCCCCGGACGTCTCGGGCCGTGGGGAGGGGAGAGAATCGAGAGGGGAGGGTGTCCCTCCACTCTCGAAGCGCATTCACCGTACCGAACACGTTGATAGCAGGTAGGGCGGCGCGCACCCGCGCCCGCCAGGCCGTTGGCTGTCATGCCCTATAGAAGCGAAGCATCCCCCCTTCTCTTGACGGCCACAAACGGAAACGGCGGGACTCTTCACCCGCCTCCGGCGGATTCAGAGTGACAGCAAAGGGGCCGCGCGCTGCTGTCATCCTGGGAAGCGAAGCATTCCACCGGGGCAGGGACCGCGAGGCACTGCCCCGTTCTGATGGCCGGAGGTGGGGACTTCGCCAAACAGAAGGGTCGTCTTGACTGCACGCCAATGGGTTGGTAGAATAGGAGGAAAGTAGGAATTCGAGCTGCGTCACAGTCTCTCGCTGGTCTTCTCTCCTGAGTAATCGCCCGCGCTCGTCCCTCGATTTGCACCGCGGTGGCCGACCGCTAGGTCCCCCGCCACCACGGGAGGTAGGATGATGATGGCAGTACTCGGGAAGTCCCTCACGCGCGTTTCTCACACCACCTCTCTGATGCGAGCAGTCGTGTTGGTGTCAGTGTTCGTGGCCTGTGCCTCGCTCCTGACCCACACCCCCTGTCTGGGCGACACGACCGTCCGCGTCAGCCTTGCCAGCGATGGGACTGAGCCTAACGACAACTGCTGGACCAATGCCATCAGCGGCGATGGACGCTTTGTCGTCTTCTACTCGGAAGCGACGAACCTCGTCCCCGGTGACACGAATGGCACGTGGGATGTATTCGTTCACGATACTGTAACGGGAGAGACGGAACGCGTCAGCGTCGCCAGTGATGGAACTCAGGGGAACGGTGGCACCTCACTCGCCGACATCAGCTATGACGGACGCTACGTCGCCTTTACGTCGGAATCCTCCAACCTCGTCCCCGCAGATACGAACGCAGCATACGATGTATTTGTACGTGACCGGCAGACGGGCGCGACTGAGCGGATCAGTGTGGCGAGTGACGGGACGGAGGGCAACGGTAATGCCTGGCGCGTTGCCATCAGCGCGGAAGGACGGTGTGTCGCCTTCAGATCCCGCGCCTATAACCTGGTTCCGGGTGACACGAACGGCCTGGCGGACATCTTTGTGCACGATCGGGAGACGGGGGAGACCGAGCGCGTCAGCGTGTCGAGTGAGGGCTGGCAGGCGAACATAGACTGTGACTGGCCGGCTATCAGCGCCAACGGGCGCTACGTCGCCTTCGCATCGCAAGCTAGCACTCTCGTGGTTGGCGATACCAACGACGCGTGGGATGTGTTCGTCCATGACCGAGACACCGGGCAGACCACGCGGGTCAGCATACCCGACGGTGGCGGTGAGGCCACTCTAGGAGGACATGCCCCCGCGATCAGCGCCGATGGCAGATATGTCGCTTTCTACTCATCCTCGTCAGATCTCGTCACAGGGGATACGAACGGTGACTCCGACATATTCGTGCACGACCGGCTGACCGTAGCGACTGAACGTGTCAGCATCGCCAGCGAAGGAACTCAAAGCAATGGCGATTCGAGTTGGCCGAGCTTAAGTGCCGATGGCCGTTATGTGATCTTTTCGTCTGCTGCTACCAATCTCATCAGCGGTGACACTAACAGCCAAGCCGATGTGTATATGCACGATCGAGAAACGGGAGAGACCTCGCGAGTCAGTCGCACCGCGAGCGGAACTCAGATCCAGGGAAATAATGATGGTGGCTTCATAAGTGCGGACGCTCGATATATAGCTTTCGTGTCCACGGGGGCGACCGTGGTGCCGGATGACACCAACGGCTTTGATGACACGTTCGTTCGCAACCGCCTCGCCGCCAACTTCGAAGCCGATACGACCGCTGGCCAGGCTCCTCTCTTGGTGGAGTTTACCGACCTCTCGACTCGCAGCGCCACCATGTGGTCCTGGCACTTCGGAGACGGGGGAGACTCGTATGCTCAGCACCCGAGCCACGAATACATGAGTGCGGGTACCTACACCGTCTCCCTCACCGTGCAGGACGGAGTTGGCTCCGCCAGCGAGACGAAGACGGGCTACATCACGGTGGACCCCGCGCCGCCGGTGGCTGATTTCTTGGCCACTCCCACCGAAGGGATCGCGCCACTCACGGTAGAGTTCAGCGATCTCTCGACAAGTGCTCCTACCGCGTGGTCCTGGGACTTCGGGGACGGAGGGACGTCTAGCGGACAGAACCCGAGCCATACCTATGTCGCGGCCGGCAGCTACACCGTCTCTCTGACGGCGACGAACGCCGGCGGCTCGGACGCGGAGACGAAGGAAGACTACATCGCCGTCTCCGAGCCCCCACCACCAGCGCCGACAGCCAACTTCTCCGCCACGCCGACCGCAGGGACCGCGCCTCTGGCGCTAGACTTCACCGATCTGTCGACCGGTGATCCGACGTCGTGGTCCTGGGACTTCGGCGATGGCGGGACGTCCACCGGACAGAACCCAAGCCACGCCTACGAAGCGGCCGGGATTTACACCGTGACC